>Ga0123333_10001675_pt1 | contig 23283 bp, 19 predicted proteins | sample BioC12SIPDNA_3_FD_89957 | JGI IMG/M metagenome (GOLD analysis project Ga0123333, IMG submission 89957) | Anaerobic biogas reactor microbial communites from Washington, USA - Biogas_R2_B C12 SIP DNA | ecosystem: Engineered > Bioreactor > Anaerobic > Unclassified | place: Washington, USA... | reverse complement strand
CGACTACCACGGCCACGACGAACTTCGCCGAGCCCTGCAACGCTACGTCACGTATCGAAATCAACACGCTCGGGAAAAACGATAGTGAGTTTATGGAAACGGCACTAGGTCCATCACCGAGACCAACTCGGCGTTGGAGACCATCGAGCGGAATTCCGGGATGGTGCGGCGGGCGGCAATTCCGCCGCAGCCGATCACGCCCCACCGGATTTTGCTCGCCATGCGGCGTCTCCTTCTACAGGTATTCCGGGATCTTGAGTTGCGGGATCTGGAAGACGCCGTCGAGGACGAGGGCGGCCGCCCCCATCGCTCCGGCCTCTTCACCCATGGCTGAGACCTCGACCCGCAGGCGGCGGGTGGCGACGGCGAGGGCCTGGCGCTGGAGCATTCGTCGGACCGGCTCGACCATCAGGTCGGCCACGCGGGCGAGCCTGGCGTCGAAGACCACCATTTCGGGGTTCAGGAGGTTGACCGCATTGGCCACGGCGATGCCAAGATAGCGGGCAGCGTCGTCGAGAATCGAGAGGGCCAGCTTGTCGCCGCGTTCAGCCGCCTCGAAGACGTGCTCGGCGCGGATGGCGTCGGCGTTTCCGCCGGCCAGTTCGAGCACCAGCGAGTTGGCCCCTTCACGAACGGCGCGGGTGGTTTGCGAGGCGATGGCGGGCATGGAGGCGACGGCTTCGAGGCACCCGCGGCTGCCGCAGTTGCAGATCGGGCCGTTTTCAGTCACCAGCATGTGGCCCATTTCGCCCGCGCTCTCGCTGGCTCCGCGGTGAAGCTCGCCCCCCACCACGATTCCGCAGCCGATGCCGGGACCGAAGTCAATGAACATCAGGCTCTGGACGTCGCGACCGAGGCCGTAGCGGTTTTCGTAGAGGGCTTTGGCCCGCGTGTTTTCCTCGAGGGCGATCGGGCAGGCGAATCGCTCGTGCAGTATCCGCCGCAGCGGCACGTCGCGCCAATCGAGGATAGTCGATGAGAAGATCGAGACGCCCTGTTTGCTGTCGATCAGGCCCGGGTCGGCGACGCCGATGCCCAGGATGTTCTCCTGCCCGCCGACGTGGCAGACGATTTCCTCGATGGAGTCGACCATAGCGGCCAGGATGGCCTGCCGGTCCGGCGTCTGGCGGAAATCGCGGCGGACCTGGCCGACGGCACGGGCTTCGAGATCGGCTCCGACCGCGATGAGGTGGTCGGCGTCGAACTCCACGCCGATCACGTGGCCGCGGCTGGGGTTCAGGCGCAGGAGCACCTGCTTGCGTCCGCGTCCGGCCTCCTGGGTGCCAGCTTGGCAAACCATCCCACCGGCTTCGAGTTCGCGAACGAGTTCGGTAATGCTGGCCAGGCGGATTCCGGTCAGTTCGCGGATCTGCGTCCGCGAGACCGGCCCCCGCTTGCGGATGGTGTTCAGGACCACCGCGCGGTTGTATTCGGTCCGCAGATGGTTCTCACCCCGCTCGTCTGTTGCCGTTACCGTTTTTTGCGTCATCGTAAATATTGGTCATTATCAACGCGGTACTGTAGCCGCCGGTTGTATGGGCGACAGTAACGTTTATGCGCATTTTCGTCAATAGTTTTCTCTTTTACAGGCCATTGACACCGAGCAACACAGCCGTGCCATTATTTACGATATTGGTACTGTAAGGCCATATCTTCCAGCCCGACGAAGACACTACTGATAGTGCATAATGCAATTATTATGGCACTATAGTGTTGCATTATGCATTTTAAGACCAACCAACTTATCGCCATTAACTCCATAACAGTTGATTCAGCAGTTATTTATCATGCACCACGTGTGTTGGCACGGGATTTGAGAATCCACACGGACAAGGCACCTGATGATGCCTGTGAACGGACGTTCAGGAGACGTGGATAAACAGCGAAAAACTTGTCGGAGGACTGGTGATGAAACGAGTGATGTTGAGTTTGACGGTGGCGGCCGCGATGCTGTTGTCGTTGGCCGGCTGCAGCCAACAGAGGTTCGCCCAGCCGCGTGAGGAAATGCCCGGCGTCAGTGCACAGTCGGAGACGCGGACCGGCGACGTGGTGGCCGTGGGCCAGAACTGCAAGCGCATGGAGGCCTACACCGGGAATAGCGTCTGTGAATAGGCCGGGGATCGGGCGGTGCTTGCCGACCGCTGGGCGGGATTGGCGGCTTGCCACGGCCGGGTCGCCGGCAAGCGCCGCCTGGCGGCGACGGATGATCAACAAGATATCCCACCTACAGAGCATATTGCCAGTCGCACCCGCCTGGCCCACTCAGTTGGCATGCTATCTTCTTGTGCCGACCGGTTCGAGGCCAATGTCCAGGGCTGTCAGCAAGCCTTCCAGGTCCGTTGGCAACGGGCTCCGAAGCGGAGGAAGTGTAATCGGCTCGCCCGATACTCCACAGTCGATCGACGTGCACGAACGGTCATCTCGCTCGTCACGGCGTTGTGCCGGACCGAACCTGGCGCTGAGAGTCTCGATGAGCCGCTTGGCCGCTGACAATTCGCGTTCGTCCAGCGCGGCTTGGGACAGGATCAGCGGATCGGCATGGCGGGCTCCGTTCTTGCGCCGCAGCGTGAACAGCGACAGGATTCCGCCGGCGCCGGTCAGGACGCCCAGGTACGACTTTCCGCCCACCGTCCACTGGCAGACGCCTACCCGCTGCATCTTCTGCAGGGCGGTGGCGAGGGCAGCGTATTTGCGGTCGTCCCCATGTGGCCCGAGGCGATGCGAGAAATCGTAGAATCTCAGATCGATCCGGTCCTCCCTGACAAAATCGAGCACCTCGATGACGTGTCCCGACGCAGGTTCCACGGCGTCGAGTTGGCCCGGATCGTCAATCCGGCGATGGCTCCTTTCCGCTGGGTACAGTCCGACCGGAACGCTGACCCCGCCGAACCGTATGCATCCTGTCCAGATCGCTCTTGGCGCCATGTTGGTTTCTCCGTTCTGCATTGATGTTTCAGCCTTTTTGCCTTCGCGCAGTCGCGCACAAGTCTCGTTGGGCCTGCTCCGCAGGCGTGCAGTGGTGCTGCGTGGCGCGCGGAGGTATTGCGCCATGCGATCCGTCGTGAAGGCGAACGTCCGTGTTCTCGCCCCTCCCTCAGTGGAGGGTTCGAGCCGTGCGGCACTGCAAACCTGTCGGCCGTCTGTCGTCCCTAACCGTCACGTCGGTCTTCGCCCTCCCGGGCGACCCGCCAGGTTCGCTTGCGGCTGGTTTCGGCGGGAGGGTCTTGGGCGTGCGCCGTGCAACTCCTCCCGTTCCGAAGGCTGCTCCATTCCTCGGTAACGCCAATCTAGCATACGGCGATGGGGGCGACAATCGGGGCAGGGGACGAATCTATGGTAGGGGTTTTCCCTGGTCGCCCCGATACAATCGGGCCCGACCTGGCAGGCGGCGGCTGAAGGTTGACATGGCCCGCGGGCCGTACGGGTTGAGGGGGCGGGTGGTGGACGGGAAGGGCCAGCCGGTGGCGGGGTTGAAGGCGTCGCCCGCGTCGTAGCGCGCCGCCCTATTCGCCGAGCAGGTACTTGACCACGTCGGCCAGCGTGATCATGCCGAGGGCGCGATCGTTGCGGCCGACGACCACCGCGGTTCGGGTCTGTTGGTCCTGCATCGTGCTGAGGGTCTGCGAGAGCGAGGCGTTGACGGGAATCCTGAGCACCGGTTCGAGCAGTTCCCGCGGTTGTTTGTTCGGCTGGGCGATCAGGGCGTCGGCGTTGACGAGGCCGACGACGTTGGCCGGCTGACGGTCGTAGAGCGGAAAGTCGCTGAAGCTGTGTTGCCGCACCGCCTCGATGAACTCCTCGCGGCGGACTTCGGCGGGAAAGGCGACGACGCGGCTGATGGGGATCATCACACGGAAGGGCCGGAGGCTCGGCAGGTCGATGATCCGCTCGGCGATGCCCCGCTGGACGGATGAAAGGGCGCCTTCGGCGTGGCTCTCGCGGAGCAGATCGGTCAGCTCATCGCTGTCCGTGGCAACCTGTCCGCCCGGTCCCAACCATCGGGCGATCCGCAGCATGGCGGTGGTCATCAGCCACAAGGCGTAGCCGATGCCGCTGGCCTTGACCGCCCAGTAACTGATCCAAAGGGCCTTGCGCGACAGGAGCATCAGGGCGTTGGGCCGGACGTAGAAGAGGCTTTTGGGCAGGGTTTCGCCGAAGACGAACAGCATCGGGGTCAGAACGGCGGTGGCGTAGAACTCAGCCTCGTGCTCGGAGTAGCCGCTGTTGGAGAAATAGCCGGTGACGACACTGGCGGCCAAGTAGTTCCACAGGTTGTTGCCGATCAGCAGCACGGCGATCAGCAGGCGTTGGTCGGAGAAGAGTTCCTCAAGCCGCACGGCCCGCTCGTCGCCCGAACGGGCCAGGAGTTTGCCGCGCAGGCGGTTGAACCGGTAGAGGCCGGTCTCCATGCCGCTGTACCAACTCGATAGGAACACCAGCACCACGCAGGCCGCCACCGTGCCCGGCCACGAGTAGCCCGGCACCATCGCCCGCCAGAAATCGAATTCGCCAGCCGAGAGCATATCAGCTTCCGTCCCCGCGAGTCCGCGTGTCCGTAATGGCGACCTTCCTGACCTTCCGACCGGCCAGCCGATCGGCCTCCAGGACCAGGCCGTGATACTCGGCCTGCTCGCCGCGAGCGGGCAGGTGGCCCACGAGGCTCATCAACAACCCGCCCACCGTCTCGACGCTGATGTCGGGTTCAGGGACGTTCAGTTCCTCGCACAGGTCGTCGAGGGCGTAGGCGCCGTCGGCCTGATAGCGGCCGGGCGCGACCTGCGCGAGCTTCGGCGCCGGACCGCCGCCGAACGCGACCGGCTCGCCGAGCAGTTCCTCGACCAGATCGCCCATCGTCACCAGGCCGGAAAGCCCGCCGTACTCATCGACCACGACGGCCAGGTTGGTGTTGTGCTCGCGGAAGAAATGCACCAGTTGATCGACCCGCTGCTGCTCGGGCACGAAGTGCACCGGCTCGAGCAGGTCGGCGATCCGTTCCGGCCGCTCGCGCAGGACCCGCCGGCCTCGCACCGCGCCCTTTACCTCGTCAATGCCGCCTTCGTAGACCAGGACGACGTCGAGGCGTTTTTCCCACACCTGGCTCCGCAGGCCCTCCAGTTCATCGGCGCTGAGGCAGACCAGATTCACCCGCGGCCGCATGATCTGCCGGACCGCCAGGTCGCGGAACTCCAGCACGTTGTGCAGCAGGTCGGCCTGGTCGGCTTCGACCAGTTCCTCGTGGGCGAAGGCGTCGAGCAGGTCGGAGACCTCCTCCTTGCGGATCTGCTGCTGGCCGGCGGGTCCGGTCAGCACCCGGACGCCCGGATCGATGATACCCCGACGGACCAGCCACATCAGCGGGAAGACCAGCCGCCCGATCATCCACAGCGGCACCGCGGCCGTCTTGGCTATCGGCACCCGCAGATAGAACGCCATCGCCTTGGGCAGAATCTCACCCAGCAGCGCCACCGCCAGCAGCGTGCCGACGCCCAGCACGCTGGCGGCCAGCGAATAGCCGCCATGCGCCAGCCGGTAGACCGTCACGCTGGAGACCGCGTAGATCAGGACGTTGACCAGGAGGTTGGCGAAGAGGATAGTCAACAGGAGCTGCTGCGGATCGCGAAGCAGGCTCTCGACCCGGCGTCCCAGGCCGGTTCGCTGTTCGCGCAACTGGAGGCGTTCGTAGCCGGTGAGGCTGAACAGGGCGGTCTCGGACCCGCTGAAAAAACCGCTGAGCAGCAGCAGTATCGCCACCGCGGCCAGCGAGTTCCATTGTTCGGCCAGTATGTCCACCTCGCGGAAAGCTCCTGTGTCCTGCCCGTGGTTCGGGCATACCATTTAGAACGGTTCGGCGGCTGGGTTGTCAACTGCAAAGCGCTTTCGCAGCGGAACATCAAGGCGTAGAATGGCCAAGTCACGACTACGATGTGGAGAAATCTGCGATGAAGCGGACGATGGCGCGGCTGCTGGCGGTGTGGGCAATCGGACTGAGTACAACGGGTCTTGAGGCGGCGGAATATGCCCTGTCGGTAGCCGCGGATCGGGCCGATCCGGTTTACAAGACGGGCGAGACCATCACGTTCGCCATTCGTCCGACCGCGGACGGCGAGACGGGCAAACACGGGACCGTCGCGTACAGCCTTTCCAAGGACGTCGGCGGACCCGCCCTCGGCTCCGGAACGCTGGCCTGCGAAGGGGAACCGCTCGCCGTCACAGCCAAGCTCGATGAGCCGGGCTTTGTCTTCTGCTCGGCGTCGTGGACGCCCGATCCCAATTCGCCGCCGATCGCCGCCTCAGCCGCCGTCGCGGTCGATCCACTGGCGATCAAGCCGAGCCTGCCCGTTCCGGATGATTTCGATGCGTTCTGGAACGGCTGGAAGAAAAAACTCAGCGAACTGCCCATGGAGGTGAAGCTGGCGCCGATGCCGGTGGACCCGAAGCTGGCGGTCGAGGCGTTCGACATCACGATCAACTGCCTCGGCGCCAAACCGGTTCGCGGCTATTTCGCCCGGCCGCGAAACGCTAAGCCGGGTTCGTGTCCCGCGGCGGCCACATACCATGCCTACGACGGCATCCGCGACTGCTCGCTGGGCGGCGTGATCGGACAGGCCGCCAACGGCTTGATCGCCATCGAAGTCAATCCGCACGGGATCGAGACCGGCCAGCCGCAGGCGTACTACGACGGTCTTCGCAACGGTGAGCTTCGCGGCTTTGCCATCCGCAACTCGGACGATCGCGACAACTTCTATTTCCTCTGGACCTACCTTCGCGACCTGCGGGCCTTGCAGTACCTGACGAGTTTGCCCGAGTGGGACGGTGCGGTGCTGATCGTCTACGGATCGAGCATGGGCGGAGGCCAGGCAATCGCGATGGGCGGGCTTGAGCCGCGGGTGAGCCTGGTGCTGGCCAACGTGCCGGCGCTGTGCGATCACTCGGGCTTCATGGCCGGCCGCGTCTGCGGCTGGTGGCGGCACGTGGATCAGGCCGCCGCCCCGCTGCGCGAAAAGGTGCTCCAGGCGATGCGGTACTTCGACGGCGTGAACTTCGCATCGCGATTCCGCGGCGAAGCGGTCTTTTCGTGCGGTTTCCTCGACGGCACCTGTCCGCCCAGCAGCGTCTACGCCGCACTCAACGCGATCCCGCACTCGCGCAAGCAGATGGTGTACGTTCCGACGATGGGGCACGCCCACCATCCGACCATTCAGAACGCGTTCGGCGCCGCCCAGGTCCGACAGGTCACCGCCGCCCATCCGCCCAGCACCCAGCCGGCGGAGCGGTAGACCCTAGACTCCGAACAGCTTGCCCGCCACCGGCAGGATGTTGTCGTGGGCCGGGATGACCAGGTCGGCCACCTCCAGAATATCCTGTAGAGATTCCTGGGCTCGCTTCAGGTCGTGGCTCTGGTCCCAGACGCGGCCGTGCTCGAGGTACTCCTGCGAGATCACCGCGTCGCCCGCGATGACCACCGATCCGGTCACCGGCGTCAACAGCAGCCCGCAGCCTCCGGGCGAGGCGCCGGGCGAGGGAAACAGTTCCACCCCCTCAGCCAGCTTGTCCTCCGGGGCCTTGCAGCGTTCCAGCAGGGCCAGTTCGTCGTCGACCACCGGCGCTTCCTTCTTGAGCCGTCCCCGCATCTCCTCCAGGTAGGCCTTGGCCCAGTCCTTTTCGGCTGGGTGAATGTACCACCTGGCCCCCTCCAGGGCGGGCAGGCCCATGCGGTGGGCGGTGCGGAAGGTGGTCAGGAAGACGGTGTCGATATCCGCCAGGTGCAGGCCGGTCCGCTCAAAGAGCCGGGCATCCAGGACGGTGGCCGGGAGGGCCGGATCGACCAGAATCTTGCGGTCGCCCGTTCGGATCAGGGTGGTGGTGGCGTGGGCGGTGCGGACGGCGGTCGTTTCGCCCCAGAACGGGTTGCGGCTCAAGGCGCCTATACTGACCACGGTGTACTGAATGGCCATGATTCTCCCCGAAAAATATCTTTTGACGCCCCTGTGTGCGCCGATTATACTACCACGATAATGCGATGTTATCTTGATCAGGTCCTTCTGGCAAGGAGGAGGCACATATGGATCGGTTGTCCCTGAAGTTGAGCAGCGGCACGGTGTTTCTCGGCGGCATCATGGGGATCGAGTCGTTCAGCGACATCTTCGAGTCGGACTACTTCAAGCAGTTCCTCGCCGAGTACATCATTCAAGTGGTTCAGGCCGTCAGCACCGCCGTGGTGCACCAGGTTGTGACCAACATCATCTACGGCGCATAATAATAAGCTGTAGCTATGACTACTCGGGGTTCTTTCCCCGGCGACGGGCTTTTCTGTACGCGCTCCTTGGATTTTGTCGTTCATTGTCACCTACGCGCGAACACTGTCCACTGGGACTTGATGCTTTTGCGCCCGGATGTGCCGGTTTCGACTCAATCCGATCCCGGCGAGTTGTGTCTGGCCGTCTGGCAGTGCCCCTGGCCCCCCACCTCCAGGAATCTTGCCGCTCCGATGAAGGTTCGGCGGATCGCTGACCATCGCCGTGCATTTCTCACGTGGGAGGGTCCGCTTCGCGATGACTTGGGCCGGTGCCGGATGGTCGAAAAGGGGGTATACCGGCCTCGACTGATCCGCGAGACGCTTTGGCTGGTGGAGTTTGGGGACGGGTCGCTGGCCGGTGAAGCGCGGCTGGAGCGATGCGGCGAAGGGGACCTGTGGACCCTGACGGTGGACGCGGCGGGGCGATGACGCCCGGCGGCGATAATGAAAAAACCTGCCATCGACTTCGTTATAACCTATAATAGCGGCTGCGGGCGGACCCACAGAGCCGGTCCGCGGCAGACCGCGCCAAATACTGAGCAAAGGAGACCCGCATGAAAGCCCTTCGCGCACTGCTGTGTATCCTGCTGGTTGGTCCAGTCCTTTTTGCCGCATCGTGCAGCGCGCAGATGCGCGACGTGCCGGCTCCGACGGTGGTCGAGCGGGTGGACCGGTCGGCTCTGCTGAAGGCGGGCGACCAGCGCGTCCTCGTGCTGCAGGGCAGCCACTACCAGATGGGCTACGCCTATGGCAAGCTGCTGGCGGCTGAGGTCCGTGAGAACATCGAGGACGTGCTGAGACTCGCAGCCCAGGCCGACGCCCAGCGTCAGGTGCCCGCGCCCGGCGCACTCGAGATGATCTATCAGAGGACCAAGGCCTTTGTGCCGCAGGAATACACCGAGGAACTGCACGGTCTGGCCGACGGAGCGGGCCTCGACCGGCACAAGATCGAGCTGGCCAACGTGTTTCCGGAGATGTTTCACTGCAGCGTGTTTGTGCTGAAGGACAAGGCGACCAGGGACGGTAAGATGATCCACGGCCGAGCCCTCGATTATTCGGTGGGCGTGGCGCCGGGCCTGCAGGACCATGCGATCGTGATCGTCAACAAGCCCGACGGCGAGAATGCCACCATGCTGGGCAGCTACGTGGGCTTTATCGGCTGCATCACCGGCGTGAGCGACAAGAAGCTCTCAGCCGGGATGATGGGCATGGGCGAATACGGCAAGTGGGACGGGCAGCCGATGGCGTACCTCTTCCGCCAGGCCCTGGAGAAGTGCGACACGGTGGAACAGGCGGTCAAGCTGATTACCGAGGCGACCCGCACGTGTCAGTATTCCTATCTGATCGCCGACGGCAAGGACCGCCAGGCCGCTGCGATCCACGCGACGACCGAGTATGCCAACACGGTGGGATTCGGCGAAGCCTATCGGTTGTGGCCGGAGTCGATCGAGGATACGATCCTGGTCAGTGCCGATGAGCGTTACGGGCATCTGGTGTCGCGGGTCCGCAAGCACTACGGGCAGATCGACGTGGAGAAGGCGATCGAAATCCTCACCCGGCCGGTGGCGATGGCGGGCAATCTGCAGGATGCGGTCATGCTGCCGGAGGAACGCGTGATGTACCTGGCCAACGCCGTTTCGCCGGACCAGCGGAATTTCCAGGCCTGCTATCAGCCGTACTATCGCCATGAGATGGCGACGTATCTGGCCGCGCTGGAGAAGTTGGCCGGCGAGCATCGGATCGAGACGCCGACGAGCGCCCCGGCCCAGCCGTAGACCGTTCTGAGTTTGGAGAAACGCATGTCCGCACGCCGCACGATGGAATACAGCGATCGCATGGCCGAGGTGATGAAGGTCATGAGCAGCCGCGGGATTCTGCTGACCGCGTGGAAGAACGGCCAGCAGGCGAACGCGATGGCGATCGGATGGGGGATGATCGGGTCGATCTGGTCGCGGCCGGTCTGGCAGGTGCTGGTGCGGCCGTCGCGGTACACTTACGAGTTGATCGAGCGCGAGGGGATCTTCGGCGTGTGCGTGATGCCGCTGGCCCTCAATGCGGCGGTGCAACATTGCGGGACGGTCTCGGGCCGCAACGGCGACAAGCTGGCTGAGACGGGGCTGACGGCGGTTCGCGGCGAGGCGCTGGGCGCGCCGGTCCTGGCCCAGAGCGTGATTCACTACGAGTGCCGGGTGGTCCACCGCAACGACTTTCTGCCCGAGCGAATGGTCCCGGATATCCGCGAAGGGGCGTATCCCTCCGGCGACTACCACCGGGTCTACTGGGGTCAGATCGTCGATGCACGGGTCGACGAGGCGGCCCTGGGCAAGCTGTTTGAGAAGTGATGGGGATTGGCCATGAGCATCGACCGCAAGGCTGCGGTGGTCTGCGCAATCCGCCACCAGGAGACCCAGTTCCTGCCCTATACCTTCTCCTGGGACGACGAGGACGTCGCGCGGCGGCTGGACGACTACTACAGCGGTCCGGAGTGGCGGAAGCAATTCAGCAGTTACATCATCCCCGTCGCGGCTGCCGACGATCATCGACGGGTGGGCGAACCGGGGCCGGCGCTGCGTCGTGACCTGTACGGTTCGGTCTGGCGGACCGACCTTCGGCCGGTGCACCTGGAGGAGCCGGTTCTCAAGGAGCCAACCCTGCGCGGCTATCGATTTCCCGATCCCGACCAGTTCTTCGAGCACGACGTCCTCGGAGTCGCGCGAAGGATAGCCGAGGAGAACCGGGATGCTTTCGTGGTGGCACGGATGGGCTTCGGCGTCTTCGAGCGCTGCTGGGACCTTCGCGGGTTCGACAATCTGCTGATGGACATCGCAGCCGAGCCGAACTTCTTCGCCGACTTGGTGGCGGCGGTGACGGACTTCTATCTGCAACTGCTCGATCGCATTCTGGAGCTGCCGGTCGACGGCATGATGTTCGGCGATGACTGGGGCGATCAGCGGGGCGTGATCATGCATCCCGAGACGTGGCGGCAGGTGATTAAGCCGAACCAGGCCCGCCTGTTTGCCAGGGCCAAGGCTGCGGGCAAGTACACCCTTCACCACTGCTGCGGATCGGTCGTCGATATAATACCGGACCTGGTTGAGATCCAGCTCGACGTGCTCGAATCGGTTCAGCCGGAAGCTCGAGGCATGAACCCATACGAATTGAAGGACCATTTCGGCGACCGGATCACGTTCTGGGGCGGCTTGGGCTCGCAGAGCATTGTTCCATTCGGCAAGCCCGACGAGCTTCGGTCCGAGATCCACAGGCTGGCCGCCCACATGCGTAAGGGCGGCGGGTACATTCTGGCCCCGGCCAAGGCCCTTCAGCCGGAGACGCCGGCGGCGAACGCCGCGGCCATGCTCGAGGAGTTCACCGCCCTCGGCGAACCGACCCCGTTTCGTTCGGACCCGCCGAAATCTGCTCGCGGGTCTTGACAGGTCTCCGCCGCCTCGGTAGATTGGATTCCAGTAAGTCCCACCGGCGGAGCGATCCGCAGGGAAAAGGGATTTATTTATTGGCTTACAAGTATTAACGTTAATACCCAACACTTAGCCGTTGATGGAGGTTTCCCGACGATGTCCACGACTGCCAAGGCGAAGAGTGAGTTGGCCCTGTTGGGCGGCCCGAAGACGATCGACTTTGATCCGGGCGACATGTTCACCTGGCCGATCGTCACGAAGGAGCACGAGGAAGCGGTGCTGGCTATGCTGCGGGCCGGGCAAATGTCGAACTGGGACGTGACGGAGCAGTTCGAGAAGGCCTATGCCAAGGCCCTTGGCCGCAAGTACGCTTTGGCCTGCAACAACGGGACCTCAGCGATCCAGTGCGCGCTGTACGGCTTGGGAGTAGGAGCGGGCGATGAGGTGATCTGCCCGGGCATGACGTTCTGGGCCTCGATCGCACAGGTCTATCCGCTGCGGGCGACGCCGGTGTTCGCCGAGATCGATCGAGAGACCCTCTGCATCGACCCGGACGACCTGGAGCGGTGCATCACGCCGCGGACCAAGGCGGTGGTCGTGGTCCACTATGCGGGCTATCCAGCCGACATGGACCGGATCATGGCCATCGCGGAGAAGCACAACATCAAGGTCATGGAGGACTGCTCGCACTCGCACGGAGCGATGTACAAGGGGCGCGAGACGGGCACGATCGGCCACGCCGCCGGGCTTTCGTGCATGTCCGGCAAATCGTTCGCCATCGGCGAGGGCGGCATCATGTTCACCGATGACCAGCGGGTGTATGAGCGGGCGCTGCTGCTTGGACACTATGAACGGACGGGCAACATTCAGCTTGAAGATCTCAAGCCCTACGTCGGCTTGCCGGCGGGCGGCTACAAGTTCCGCATTCACCAGCTCAGTTCGGCGATGGGCCTGGTGCAGTTGAAGCACTACCCAGCCCAGATGGCGGAGATCGCCAAGGCGATGAACCTCTTCTGCGACCTGATCGAGGGCCTGCCGGGCGTCAAGCCGGTCCGGCCGGCCAAGGGCTCGGGGCTGACCAAGGGCGGCTGGTACCATCCGCTGGCCCACTACGACGCTGGGCAACTTGAGGGGCTGTCGATCCAGCGGTTTTGCGAGGCGCTGAGCGCCGAGGGGCTGGGCAGCCACCCCGGCTGCAACCGTCCGCTGCACACCCACCCGCTGTTTGTCGACATGCAGGTCTTCGGCGAGGGCCGGCCCACCCGCGTGGCCAACCTGCCGGAGGGAATCGACACCTCGCACCTGAACCGCCGCTTGCCGATTGCGGAAGAGATCAACAACCGCGTCTTCAGCATTCCGTGGTTCAAGCATCACCGGCCGGAGGTGATCGGCCGGTATGCCCAGGCGGTCCGGAAGGTGGTGGAAAACCATCGCGATCTGCTGGCCGGCGACCAGAACCGCCGGACGGCGACCGGGGATTTTTCGACCGCGTTCCGTCGCTGAGGCGACGAACCGAACTCCATCGGCTCCCGCGTCGTATCCAGCCCAGGCCTTGCAGGCGGCGTCGGCTCGCGGGATAATGGCGAAAACCGCGAGTTGGAGCTAAAGTCCGCGCCTGATCGGGCGATATCCTCTGAAGGCGGTGGCTCGTCAATGGAGTACGTCGATGGACAATCCAATACCCTTGTCGCTTCCGGACATTACCGATCTTGAAATCCAGGCCGTCGTCGACGTCCTGCGGACCAACCGTCTGAGCCTGGGTCCGCGGCAGGTCGCGTTCGAGGAGGCGATCCGCGATTTCGTCGGAGCCAGATACGCCTGCGCGCTGTCGTCCGGGACGGCGGCGCTGCATCTGGCTTTGCTCGCGGCGGGCGTCGGGCCGGGCGACGAGGTGATCACCAGTTCGTTCAGCTTCATCGCCTCGGCCAATTGCGCCCTGTACGTTGGCGCCAAGCCGGTCTTCGCCGACATCGACCCGGCGACGTGGAACATCGACCCGGACGCCCTGGAGGCGGCGATCACGCCCAAGACCAAGGCGGTCATACCGGTGCACGTGTTCGGCCAGCCGTGCCGAATGGACCGGATCATGGCGGCGGCTAAGAAGCACAGCCTGGCGGTGGTTGAGGATTCGTGCGAGGCGATCGGCGCGGCGTTCGGCGGCCGGAAGGCTGGCACGATCGGGCAATCCGGCACTTTCGCGTTCTACCCCAATAAACAGATCACCACCGGCGAGGGCGGCATGCTGGTGACCGACGACGAGAAGGTCGCGTCACTGGCCCGGTCGCTGCGGAATCAGGGCCGGGCAGAGAAGGCGACGTGGCTGGCCCATGAGCGGCTCGGCTACAACTATCGCATGTGCGAACTGCAGGCGGCGTTGGGCGAGGCGCAGATGAAGCGGATATCGGACATTCTGGCCAAGCGGGCGCGGGCGGCCGGGTGGTATACGCAGCGGCTGGCCGGTTTTGAGAAGCTCCGGCTGCAGAAGATCGAGCCGGACGTGACGATGAGCTGGTTTGTCTTTGTGATTCGCCTGGCTGATGAGTTCTCGCAGGAGCATCGCGACCGGCTTATTGCGGGCCTGGGGCAGCAAGGCATCGGCTGCAATGCCTATTTCACGCCCATCCACCTGCAGACGTTCTATCGCGAGCAACTCGGCTGCCGTCCCGGGCAACTGCCGGTCACCGAAAAGGTCGGCGAGCGTTCGCTGGCGATCCCCTTCTTCTCGAACATCAGCGAAGGGCAGGTCGATCGGGTCTGCGGCGCGATCCGTCGCATCGTGGACGGTTTTTGACGCGGCGGCTATGGCTGGTCGCGATGTTGCATCCGGAAGCGTGAGCCGTCGGGCGGCGTCTGGCCCGGCATCCGCTGACGCTCGCTCCTCTGCCACGTCTCCACCTACCGTTGCCGGCGGCGGTTGCGCTCGATCTGGCGTTGGAGGCGCAGCAACTCGTCGTTCTGGCGGCCGAGCATATCGAAGTAGTCCCGCATCGGCAGAGCAAGCGGGGCCAGTTCGCCGTTGTTCGACCGCTCACGGAGATGGCGACGTTTGTGCCCGTTGCGGATGGCGCAACGCAGGTGGACACGGCCGCTGGAGCACAGATCCCTGGCCGCATTCGTAGAGGTTCGACAGCCAGGACGCTCTTGATCGTGCCGCCATCCACTGGGTACGAGAGTACCGTGTGGTCCTCAGCCATGCGGGCGAGTCAGCCGGTCCGTTCGTGGACCTCGGCCTCGTCGTTGGCGTTTGACGGCTGCGCCGTCTGAGCTGAGATGATTGCCCAGCTCGCCCAACTCGCGTCTACGAAGATTAAACTTTCAAGACCTGACCCCATGGGGTCAGGTCTTGAAAGTTAATCTTCGCTCGCTGGTTGAGAGACTTGCCAAGCGGTGCCGGTTGTACGGCCGACGGTGGCAGAGGTGTCTCGCTCCCGCAACCCGGCCCATTATCGGACGAGATGAAATCGTTTTCGGTCCGTTTGCCTCGTTGAGCGGTCGGACGAGACCGCCAAGTTCAGAGCCGACTGAACCATCCGATATAAGTTGTAACCGGAAGCCCGGCGCAAACGTCGGGAGCAGGCGGCAAATTTTTACAGAGATCGGGAATGGGCACAGCGACACGGCTGTTGATCATTGAAGGCAATAAGAATGACGCCCAGCTTCTGCTCGGGGCGCTTGGGCCTGCAGGTGACGGACGGGAGATCCACTGCGTCTCCGGAGTATCCGAGGCGGTTCGGGCTCTGGAGGGATCCGGCTGGGATCTGGTCGTCTGCAACTTCCGCCTGCCCGACGGCAGCGGCCTGGACGTTCTGGGCCAGATCCAAACCACATGCCCCAGTCCTCCGGTGATCATGGTGTCGGAGACGATTGACGAGGAAGCCGTCATTTCCTCGATCAGAGCGGGAGCCGCGGATTTCGCGATCAAGGACAATACCGTACGGCTGGTTGCGGCGGTCGGCCGCGAGTTGGCGCGGCGCGGCGAGGAGCATCGCGGCGGGGCACGTTCTGCCGCTGGGTCCGCCGTCGAGGAGGAGCTGCAGCGTCTTCGGGCGGTGATCCAAGCGGGGCCGGTGACGATGTCGTGGGTCTCGTCGGAGCTGACCTATCTGGGGGCCAACGCTCAGATGTTGTCTCTGCTTGGATGCACGGAGACGGAGCTTCTCGGCAAGCCGGTGGGATACCTCGGCGTCAACCCGCGGTATCGGCAGTTCGTGGAGACGCTGTTTCGCGTCGAGCAGGAGCAGTACTCCGACGAAGTCCCGATGACCGTGGACGAACACCACTACGACTTCTATCTGGTGGGGCGCAAGTTTCTTGATGGCCGACAGGCGGTGATCATCGGCCTGAACATCACGGAGCGCAAGCAGGCCGAGGAGGCGATCCGAGAGAGCGACGCCCACCTTAAGGACATCCTGGACTCGGTGTCGGTGGGCATCATGGTGGTCGACCCCGAGGATCACCGGATTCTCGAGTCGAACGCGGCGGCATGCCGGATGGTCGGAAGAAGCCGCGAGGAGATCGTTGGAAAGACCTGCCACGGCTTCGTCTGTCCTTCCGAAAAAGGACGCTGCCCGATCACGGATATGAACCAGACGGTGGACTGTTCGCAGCGGGTCGTGTTAACCGCCGACGGACGAAAGGTGCCCATCCTCAAGAGCGTCGTGCCGGTGGTCCGCAACGGCAGGAAGTATCTGATCGAGAACTTCTTCGACATCAGCGAAATGAAGGACACCGAGCGGAAGCTCAAGGAGACGGTGGCGGAGCTTGAGAAATTCAACCGTCTGGCCATTGGGCGGGAGCTGCGCATGATCGAATTGAAGCTGGAAGTGAATCGAATGGCCCGCAAGGCGAACGAGAGCCCGCCCTATGATCTGAGCTTCGCGGACAACTCGGGCGTCTTCGGTGAGGTCGACGGAGGGGCCTCGCCAGCGCAACTTGCGAGTCCGGAGGTAGGGGCAAACTAGATGCGGCTGTTCTGGAAGATTTATCTGCTGCTGCTGACGATGCCGGTCGCCTCGGTGCTGCTGACCGCGGCCCTGATCACCTGGAGCGATCCGGACTATTCAGCCAATCTCATTGTTTCGAACGTACTCTACGCATTGAGCATTGTGGTGCTTGTTCTTCCGGTGACGTCATGGCTGACCCGGCGGACACTGGCGTCCGTCTACTCGCTGGCGCGGACGCTGGTGCACGGTGCGCAGACCAGCCACGAGGACGCGCCTCCGGACCGGTTCCAGGATGAGCTGAACCAGATCATCGACGTGTTCGAAAACGCGGCATCCGACGCCCAGGCCCGCAATACCGAGTTCCAGGAGCGGATCAACACCCTCTCCCGCATCCGCGACGAGATGGAGCGCCGGGTCCAGGAGCGAACGGGAGACCTGACCCGGGCCAATGAGGAACTGCGACGGCAGATCACCGAGCGTCAGAAGGCTGAGGAGGAACTCCAGAGCGCCTACCAGCGTCTCAAGGAGAACGAACTGAAACTGCGGTCGGCCAACCTCCAACTGGAGGCGAGCAACCAGCAACTGATGGCCGGCGAACAGGCCCTTAAGGACAGCGAGGATCGCTACCGCCGCATGAGCGAGGCGGTTACCGACTACGTGTACACGGTGTGTGTGGACAACGGGGAGGTTACCCGTACGACCCACGGGGCCGCGTGCCAGGCCGTCACCGGATATTGTCCGGAGGAATTCGACCGCGACCCGTACCTGTGGTTCCGGATGATCCATGAAGAGGACCGCCAAACGGTGGTGGACCACGCCCAGCAGATTCTCGACGGCGCCACGACGAGCATCGAGCATCGAATTATCCGGCGGGACGGGGCGATCCGATGGGTGCGCAAGACGCCGGTGCCCCACCGCAACTCGCAGGGGCAACTGGTCTGCTACGACGGGCTGATCCAGGACATCACCGAGCAGAGGCTGGCCGCTGAGGAAGTCCAGCGGGAGAACGCGAAACTGTCGGCGATCATCTCCGGCATGGATCAGGGGGTCATCTTTGCCAACGCGGCGAACCGGATCATCGAGGTGAACCAGCCCTTCTGCGTCATGTTCAAACAGACGCGGGAGGCGGTGCTCGGGCGGCACCTGGACGACTTCCATTCCGGGCCCCTTCTCGTGAAGGTCCACGGCGTCATCGACGCCTTCCGGAGAAATCCCGAGTCGCAGCCGCTGGTCCTGCAGCGTTCGTTCGGCCAGAACGAGGCGATCGTGCGCATCCAGCCCATCTACCGCAACGGCCAGTACGACGGCGTCTTGCTCAACGTGGTCAACGTGACCGAACTGGTTCGGGCCCGGGAGCGGGCAGAACATGCAAGCCGAGAGGCCGGGCGCCGCGCTCAGGAACTGGAAATGGCCCGACTCGCTCTGCTGAACATGATCGACGACCTTGAGCGTTCACGGGCCGCTGCGGAGGACGCCAACCGGGCCAAGAGCGAGTTCCTGGCCAACATGTCGCACGAAATCCGCACCCCGATGAACGGGATCATCGGCATGACCGAACTGGCCCTCTCGACCGAACTGAATGACGAGCAGCGGGAGTACCTGCAACTGGCCCGCCGCTCCGCCGATTCGCTGTTGAACCTCATCAACGAGATTCTCGACTTCTCCAAGATCGAGGCGGGCAAGGTGGAGTTGGAGACGATCGACTTCGGCCTGCGCGACACCGTGCACGAGGTCCTCCAGACGATGGCCGGACGGGCTCATGAACGCGGTCTCGAACTGATCTACCACATCCCCTGTGACGTTCCGGATATGCTCACGGGCGATCCGGGACGCCTGCGCCAGGTCATGTACAACCTGGTCGGCAACGCGATCAAGTTTACCGAGCACGGCGAGATCGCCATTCGGGTCGAGACCGAGTCGCAGACCCCGGAGGGCATTCGCCTGCACTTCGCCGTTACGGACACGGGCATCGGCGTGTCGCCGGACAAGCAGCAGCGGATTTTCAGCGCGTTCGCCCAGGCCGACAGTTCCACCACCCGCAAGTACGGCGGCACCGGATTGGGTCTGGCCATCGCCACGCAACTCGTGACCTTGATGGGCGGGCGGATCTGGGTGGAGAGTCCGGCGGATTCCGAACCGGTCGGCGAAAACGGCCCCGGCAGCATCTTTCACTTCACGATCCGACTGGGAGTCCAGGAGTCCCCGGCCGTGGACCGGCGTCCGCAGCCGATCGACCTGTCACAACACCGGGCCCTGGTGGTGGACGACAACCGGACCAACCGGATGATCCTGCGGGAGATGCTCGCGGAGTGGGGCATGCCGACCGAACTGGCTGAGGGGCCCCGATCAGCCATGGCCCAGATGGTCCAGGCGGCAGAACGATCCGAGCCCTTCGACCTGGTGCTGCTGGACGTCAACATGCCGGAGACCGACGGCTTCGGACTGGCCGCCGAGATCCGGGCCAATCCGGCTATGGCGAACGCCCGTATCATCCTGCTGACCTCGTCGGGCCGACGAGGTGACGCCGCCCGATGCCGCCAGTTGAAGATCAACGGCTATTTGTCCAAACCCATTCGCCAGTCGGACCTCCATCAGGCCGTTTGTTCCGTCTTCGGCGGCGGCAACAGCGATCGGACTTCGCTGATCACCCGCCACTCGCTCCGTGAATCGCAGCGGCGTCTGGACATCCTCGTGGTCGAGGACAACCCGATCAACCAGAAGCTCGCCGTCGCGTTGCTCGGCAAATGGGGCCATCGGGCCACGGTGGCGGGCAACGGCATGGAGGCCCTCAAGGCGCTCCAGTCGGCCTCGTTTGACCTGATCCTGATGGACGTGAACATGCCCGAAATGGACGGGTTCGAGACCTCGCGGGCGATCCGCGAGCAGGAGCGGCTCACCGGCGCCCACATTCCCATCATCGCCATGACCGCCTTCGCCATGAAGGGCGACCGCGAGCGATGTCTGGAGTCCGGCATGGACGGCTACGTCTCGAAGCCCATCCAGGTCAAGGAACTCCATGCGGCCATCGAGAAGTACGTTCCAGGCATGGCCGCCGCCTCCGAGTCGCTTGCCGCTCCCGATCAGGGCTGACCGGTCGGCTATTTCTGTCCCGCCGCCACCTCGGCGATGTTCAGGGCGTGATCCCGAATTCTCCGGTATCCGTTGAGCATGTCGGTGAACACCAGGCTTTTCTGGGCGCTGGCCTCGCCGGAACTGACCCGCGCCAGGTGCCGATTGCGATACTCCTTGACCAGCCGGGTGATCTGATCGCTCAGCGAGTACGCCTTGCTCAGAATCCCCGCCTCCTCATCCCGCACCCCTTCGTTGACGAAACGAACGTAGTCGTAGACGTGGTCGTGAAGGTCCAGCAGTTCCTTGCGGGCCGGGTCGGACAACTCCAGGGCGTTCTTGCGGATCTTGAGCCGCAGCTTCAACAGATCGGCCGCGTAGTCGCTGATCGACTCATACTCGTCGGCCATGCGAAACTGGCGGCGGGCGCTGTCCATCACTTCCTGGGGCACGGTGCCCGAGAGCATATGGCTGAGGAATTCGACGATCTCCTTCTGAACTACGTCGAGCACTTCCTCGCGGTGAAAGAGCTTGCGCTCCCGCACCTCGTCCACCTGGTCGTCCTGCAGGCTCAGCTTGAGCCAGTTGAGCATCTTTTCGACGCCCTCGGCCATCTTGTGGATCTCCTTCATCGACTGCTCGATACCGATCGCCGGCGCGCTGAGCATCCGGATGTCCAGGTAACGCAGGTGCGGGATTTCCTTGTGCGTCTTATCCGGCACCATCCACTGCAGGAACCGGGCCAGCAGGCCGATCAGGGGGAGAAACAGGATGACATTCACCACATTGAAGCCCGTGTGCGCCAGGGCAATGCCCTTGGCGATGTACGGGAAGGTCTCCACCCCGTTCTCCAGCACCATCGTGCCCGGATCCGTCCCCGCCGCCCATGTCACCGTCCACTGCAGCGACGTAAGGTAGTATGGGAATACGGCCGTGATCCACGCCACCCCCAGCACGTTCACCATGATGTGGGCGAACGAGGCGCGTCGGGCGTCGACCGACCCTCCGATCGAGGCCAGGTACGCGGTGATCGTGGTCCCGATATTCTCACCCAGCACCAGCGCCGCCGCGGTCGGAAAGCTGATCAGCCCCGTGCTCGCCAAGCCCATCGTGATGCCCACCGTCGCCGACGACGACTGGACGATCGCGGTCAGTACCGCCCCCACCAGGACACACTCGAGCACTCCGAAGTAGCTGTCCGCCTGAAAACGGGAAAACCATGCCTTGAACTCCGGCATGTCGCGAAGCGGTTGGAAACCGGTCTCCATCAACTGCAGGCCGTAGAACACCATGCCCAGCCCGAGGAACAGCATCGCGGTGTAGCGCACCCGGTCGCGCTTGGCAAACAGGAAGAAGAACGCGGAGACTCCAAGGATCGCCAGGCCGTACTTGCCGATCTTCATGGCCAGGATCCAGCCGGTGATCGTCGTGCCGATGTTCGCGCCCAGGATGATGCCGATCGCCTGGTGCAGCGTCATCAGTCCCGCGCTGACCATTCCGACCGTCATCACGGTGGTCACCGAGCTGGACTGAATCACGCACGTGACGCCCGTGCCGACCCCGCAGGCCACCAGGCGGTTGTTGGTCACCGCCTTGATCGCCCGGCGAATCCGCCGGCCCGCCACCGCCTGCATGCCTTCGGACATGTTCTTCATGCCCAGCAGGAAGATAGCCAGCCCACCCAGAATCCCAAACACCATCTGTGCCGCTACGGCCACGTCCATCTATCCGCCATCCTGCCGCTTCCGCCAAAGCAGCTAATAATCCATTAATGCAGAACCAGCGATACGTTAACTATAGGCGGCATTATCCCATTGGCACCCGGTCGTTGCAACCGTCCGGACCCGCTTTCCCGACCTTAGGACGTACGTTGGAACTCCCCGTCGATCCCCCCAACGGGGGTGCTTTTGGCCCTTGACACCGCGGGGGCCGCGAGATAGAGTTACGTGCACCCGCCCGGGTGGCGGAATTGGCAGACGCGCCAGGTTGAGGGCCTGGTGTCCTTTTTGGACGTGCTGGTTCAAATCCAGTCCCGGGCATATCGAGAAGACCGATCGGCGGCTGGGCCGGTCGGTCTTTTTTTGTCCCGGTCATGAGCGCCAAGCGGCATCCATACCTTCCGTCGGACCTGCCGGAGAACAAGGGGGAAAGGCAAGTGCGATGGAAACGCCAGCGGGATTCCTCGGGTTGAAAAAGGACAAGTTCAATAGGAGCTCGTTGCGGATTTACCCTAGGGCGAAGTTACTCAGTTTGCCAGTTACGTTTGGGTTGAGCTCCTATTGAACTTGCAGCCAATGCGGGCTAGTGCCCGCTCGGTTTCGGTATGGGATTCGACGGATTGAATGTGTTCGCCGCGCTGTAGTCGCTGCTGATCACGTGGGTATCGCCATTGATATCCGTACGCAGGTCATCGGGACCAAAGACCACCGGCAGGCTGGCCATAACCAGCGCTTTGTCGTCGTTGCTGATGGCCCCATCATTCGTGGCGTCACCGACCTGCGTCGCGTGCTGCAGCGTGAAGTTGGACACGCCCTTCCAGTCGCCGACGTTTCTGATCGCGTACCATCGCTGCCAGGTGAACTGGGTGTTGGTCTCATTGATCCTCAGGATGCGCGGATTACCGTTCGGATCGTTCTCGACGGTGAAGGTGAAGCCCGATGAGATGTCCGATCCGTAAGCGCCGTTGGGCAGCATCTCCTGGATCAGGATCTGCCCGGAACTTGGGGCTGTGATGTCACCGTCAAAGTACAAACGGAGCACGTTCTTCTGGTACCGCCAGAGCGTGTCCTGATCGACCGGGTTCGAGGAGATCAGGTTGGCCGGCATCCACGTGACGTCAATCGGATAGCCCAGGTCGGAACCGGTCAGCAAGCTCGCGGTGACCGGATCGTCACTGCTCGGCGGGATCATGGCCATGCACGGGGCGTAGCAGGCCGGTTCGTCCAGGTCCACGTACTCCGGCACGCTCTCGATGTAGGTGCCGACGACCCAGATCTCGCCCGTCGCGGGGTCTTCGGTGATCCCGGACACGTGGCTCATGCCATTGACGTCAACCGTCCGCGAGAGCGTCAGACTGAGGCTGGCGGTCGAGAGGGCGTAGACCGTGTCGTGGTCCATGTTCGGGCCCTCCGCCACTCCCGAGGCCATGTAGATCAACTGCGAATGCCGCGAGACACACATGTAGATCGGATTGGGGATGCCTCCGGTGACTCCCGATATCGTGTCCAGATCGACCACAGCGGGCGCGCCGCCGACGGCTGGATAGGCCCACAGAAGGTTGTTATCCACGCGTGCGCTGAGCACGTAGACGTTGCCGGCGTCGTCGACTTCGATCTCGCGGAGGCCCGTGCGAATAGGATCGTACGTCTCGTTGGGGTCCGGCGCAGCGTCGTAGAGCTGGACCACCGAGTAGCACGGCGTCTGGTTCGGATGCAACTGGAGCTTGGCGGCGGCGAGATACTCCTCGTTGGAGCCCGAGGGAACCACGAGCACGGGCACGACGTAGGCGTACCCGTCGGCGGTCACCACCGCGTCGGTCAGCGGCCGGCCGGTGTATTCG
>Ga0123333_10001674_pt1 | contig 23299 bp, 21 predicted proteins | sample BioC12SIPDNA_3_FD_89957 | JGI IMG/M metagenome (GOLD analysis project Ga0123333, IMG submission 89957) | Anaerobic biogas reactor microbial communites from Washington, USA - Biogas_R2_B C12 SIP DNA | ecosystem: Engineered > Bioreactor > Anaerobic > Unclassified | place: Washington, USA... | reverse complement strand
CTGGGTGCTGTCGAAGCTGTATCGGACGCTGGGCCTGCGCTGGTGAAGCCATGAGCACCGGCGCGGGGCTCGGCCCGCGCGACCTCGCCCTGGCGCTGCTGATCTGCCTGTGCTGGGCGTTCAACTTCCTGACCTCGGCGCATGCGCTGCAGGAGATCCCGCCGTTCCTGTTCACCGCGCTGCGCATGGCGATCGTGGTGGCGCTGCTGGCGCCGCTGCTGCGGCTGCCGCCGCGTTCGCAGTGGCCGCTGCTGGCGGGGATCGCGCTGTTCACCGGGGTGCTGCATTTCGGCACCAGCTTCCTGGCGCTGAAGCTGGCCGGCAACCTGTCCTCGCCGGCGATCGTCACCCAGACCTACGTGCCGATGGCGGTGCTGCTGGCCTGGTGGTGGCTGGGCGAGCGCTTCGCCTGGCGCACGGGGCTGGCGATCGGGGTGAGCTTCGCGGGCGTGCTGGTGCTGGGCTTCGACCCGATGGTGCTCGACCGGCCGCTGGCGCTGTTCGTGATGCTCGGCTCGTCGCTGATGGTGGCGATCGGCACGGTGCTGATGCGGCGCCTGGAGGGCGTGCGCATGATCGACCAGGTGGGCTGGACCTCGCTGATGAGCCTGCCGCTGCTGCTGGCGATCAGCGCGCTGGCCGAGCCGGGTGGCTTCGCGGCCCTGGGCGAGGCCAGCTGGGTCGGCTGGGGCGGCGCGGTGTATTCGGCGGTGTTCGCCTCGCTGCTGGGCCACGGCCTGTTCTTCCGCCTGGTGCAGCGCCATCCTGTGGCCCAGGTCACGCCCTACCTGCTGCTTACGCCGGTGTTCGCGGTGCTGCTGGGGATCGTGTTCTGGGGCGACCGGCCGGGCCCGGCGCTGTGGATCGGCGGGGCGATGGTGCTGGGCGGGGTGCTGATGATCGCGGTGCGCCGGCTGCAGAAGGCGCGCCCGCCGGTGGCGCCGGTTACGCCGGAGGTGTGAGCATGGCCGCGTCGGGCGCGAAGGCGCGCGGCGCGTAGCCGAAATCGCGCCGCGCGGCCCCGGCGTCGAACACCAGGTCCTGGCGCATCCGCGCCAGCGCCGCGTCGCCGAAGCCCGAAGCCAGGCCCAGCCGCCGGGCCGGCACCAGCAGGGCGCGGAACAGCGGCGCCGGCAGCACCAGCAGCCGCGGCCGCGACGGCAGCGCCGCGAGCGTGCGCGCCACCATCTCGCGGTAGGCGAGGGTTTCGCCGCCGGGCACCGCATACGCGCGGCCGTGGGTGGCGGGCGCGTCCAGGCAGGCCATCGCCGCGTCCGCCAGGTCGTCCACGTGCACCGGCTGGCGCCGCCCGGTGGCATCGGCCGGCAGGGCGAAGCCGCGCAGCCGGCGCGCGAGGGCGGCGATCCGGGTCAGCGTGGCGTCGCGACCGGCGCCGTAGACCAGGGTCGGCCGCAGGATGGTGGCGGCGACGCCGCGCCCGGCGGCGGTCGCGAACAGGCTCGCCTCGGCCGCGCGCAGCCGGTCCGCCAGCGCCCGCTCGTCCGGATCGGGAGAGGTGCGCTTGGCCTCCACACTGGTCGAGCCGAAGGCGACCACCCGCCGGCAGGCCACGTCGCCGCGGGCGAAGCGGGCGGCGAAGGCGTCGAGCGGCCCGCAGCTGAGCAGCAGGTCGACCTCCCCGGGCAGTTCGCGGCATCCGGCCAGGTCGCCGCGCAACCAGTGCACGCCCGGCAGCGGCGGCTGCGGCTGGCGCGACAGCGCGTCCACCCGCCAGCCCGCCTGCACCAGGCGCGCGAGCAGCGGTCGCCCGATCTGGCCGCTGGCGCCCAGCACCAGCGCCCGCCCCGGCCGTGACGGGCGCCACGGCGGCGCTTGCGGCGCCTCGGGAGGGGGGGTGGTCATCCGCGGAAGGATAACGTGCGGGCCGAAAGGGGGCCGCGTCGGCTAAACTCGAGTGCCGCCCCGGCACGCGCCGCGGTGGTCCCCCCGCACCGGACTCCTGATGCTGAACCTGCTCCTGGCCCTGCCATTCGCGGCGGCGCTGGCCATCGCGCTGGCGCCGGGCGCTTCCCGCCGGACCACCGCCTGGATGGCGGCCGCCGCCCCGTTGCTGGGCCTGGCGCTGCTGGCCGGACACACGCCGGGGGTGATGGACGGGCAGGTGCCGGGGTCGAGCGTGGAGTGGCTGCCCCAGGCGGGGCTGGCGCTGTCGCTGCGCCTGGACGGCCTGGCCTGGATGTTCGCGGGCCTGGTGCTGGGGATCGGCGCGCTGATCGTGCTCTACGCCTACTACTACCTGTCGGAGGAGGACAGCGCCCGCCGCTTCTTCGGCTACCTGCTGCTGTTCATGGGCGCCATGCTCGGCGTGGTGCTGGCCGGCAACCTGCTGCTGATGGTGGTGTTCTGGGAACTGACCAGCATCAGCTCGTTCCTGCTGATCGGGTTCTGGAACCACCGCCAGGACGCCCGCCAGGGCGCGCGGATGGCGCTGACCATCACCGGCATGGGCGGGCTGGCGCTGCTGGGCGGCGTGCTGCTGATCGGGCGCGTGGCCGGCAGCTACGAGCTCGACGTGGTCCTGGCCTCGGGCGATGCGATCCGCGCCAGCGCGCAGTACCCGGCGATCCTGGCCCTGGTGCTGGCCGGGGTGTTCACCAAGAGCGCGCAGTTCCCGCTGCACTTCTGGCTGCCGCAGGCGATGGCCGCGCCCACCCCGGTCTCGGCCTACCTGCACTCGGCGACGATGGTCAAGGCCGGCGTGTTCCTGCTCGCGCGCCTGCATCCGGCGCTGGCCGGCACCGACCTGTTCTTCTACGTGGTCACCACCATCGGCGCGATCACCCTGCTGGTCGGCGCCTGGTACGCGATCTTCCAGCACGACCTCAAGGGCCTGCTGGCCTACTCGACCATCTCGCACCTGGGCCTGATCACCCTGCTGTTCGGCCTGTCGACGCCGATGGCGGTGGTGGCGGGCGTGTTCCACATCCTCAACCACGCCACGTTCAAGGCCTCGCTGTTCATGGCCGCGGGCATCATCGACCACGAATGCGGGACCCGCGACCTGCGCCGGATGGGCAACCTGCGCCGCTACATGCCCTACACCGCGGCGCTGGCGATCGTGGCCTCGCTGGCGATGGCCGGCATCCCGCTGCTCAACGGCTTCCTGTCCAAGGAGATGTTCTTCGCCGAAGCGCTGGAAGCCGGCGACCCGAGCGGCTTCCGGATCGCGATCAGCATCGCCGCCCTGCTCTACGGAGTGTTCGGCGTGGCCTACAGCCTGCGTTTCGTGCACGACGCCTTCCTCGGCCGCGGCCCGCGCGGGCTGCCGGTCGAACCACACGAGCCGCCGGTCTGGATGCAGGTGCCGGTGGCGATCCTGGTGGCGCTGTGCCTGGCGGTGGGCATCCTGCCCGGACTGACGGTCGAGCCGGTGCTCAAGACCGCGGTATCCGGGGTACTGGGCCCGGTCGCCCCGGACTTCTCGCTCGCGGTCTGGCACGGCTGGAACCTGCCGCTGGCGATGAGCATCGCCGGCGTGGTCGGCGGCCTGCTGTTCTACTTCGCCCTGCGCCGGCTGTTCGCGCTGCACGACGCGATGCTGCGGACCTGGGGCCGGCACCTGTTCCACCTCAACGTCGAAAAGCTGTTCAACGCCGCCTGGCGCTACACCGGGCGGGTCGCGGCCGGCGGCATCCGGCGCAGCCTGTTCTGGATGATCGTGGTGGTGCTGGTGGTCGGCGCGATGCCGTTCCTCGGCGAGCAGGCCACGTTGCTGGCCGGCCTGCCGGGGCCGCGGCCGATGCCGCCACTGGGCTGGCTGCTGTGGGCGGTGCTGGTGGGCGCCACCCTGGCCACGGTGGCCTGGCACGGCAAGCGCCTGACCGCGCTGATCGTGATCGGCGCGACCGGACTGATGGTCAGCGCGGCGTTCGCGATGCTCTCCGCGCCGGACCTGGCGCTGACCCAGCTGCTGGTGGAGATGGTGACCATCGCGATGATGATGATGGCGCTCAACTACCTGCCCAAGCAGTCCAAGCAGGCGCGCACGCCGTTCCGGCGCTGGCGCGACGCGCTGATCTCGGTGGTGGCCGGGGCCGGCTGCGCGGGCCTGGCCTACGCGATGCTGGTGCGCGAGCCCGACCAGGCGCTGTCGGCGGAACTGCTCGCGCGCTCGCTGCCCGAGGCCTACGGCGCCAACGTGGTCAACGTGATCCTGGTCGACTTCCGCGGCTTCGACACCTTCGGCGAGATCACCGTGTTCGCGGTCGCCGCGCTGGTGGTGCACGCGATGCTGCGCTGGGCGCGGCTCAAGCCCGACGAGGTGATCCCGGGGCCGCCGGTGCAGCTGCCGATCCCGGCCGACCTGACCCAGCTGCTGTTCCCGCTGGCGCTGACGGTCTCGATCTACCTGTTCCTGCGCGGCCACAACGCGCCCGGCGGCGGCTTCATCGCCGGCCTGACGATCGCGGTGCCGGTGCTGATCAAGTACGTGCTGCAGGGTGCGCGCGCGGTGGAGTCGACCTTCGGCTTCGACTACGTGCGCGGCATCTCGCTCGGACTGGCCCTGGCCGCCGCCGGCGGCCTGGGTTCGCTCCTGTTCGGCCTGCCGTTCCTGGCCAGTGGCCATCTGGACCTGGAGCTGCCGGTGATCGGGCACCTGCCGCTGGCCAGCGCGCTGGTGTTCGACACGGGCGTGTACGTGGTGGTGTTCGCGGGCGCGCTGCTGATCCTGTCGACGATGGGAACGGTGCGGCGGCGCACGCTCGAAGCGGAGGCGATGGACTGATGGAGTTCGCGATGGCCAGCGCGATCGGGGTGCTGGTAGCGGCGGGCGTGTACCTGTTGCTGCGGGCGCGCACGTTCGACGTGATCCTGGGGCTGACCCTGCTGTCCTACGCCACCAACCTGCTGATCTTCTCGTCGGGACGGCTGGTGGTGGGCAAGCCGCCGGTCCTGCGCGCGGCCGCGGCCGCCACCCCGGAGCACTACGCCGACCCGCTGCCGCAGGCGCTGGTGCTGACCGCGATCGTGATCTCGTTCGCGATGACCGCGGTGGTGGTGGTGGTGGCGATGCGCAACCACGCCGACCTGCGCAGCGACCACGTCGACGGCCGTGAACCCGAGCGCAAGCCGCCGCCGGGCGGGCTGCCGGACGGAAAGGACGCGGGCGCATGATGCAGCACCTGGTCCTGGTCCCGATCCTGCTGCCGCTGCTGACCGGCGCGATCCTGCTGCTGCTCGAGCGCCGCCACGAGGTGCGCGTGCTGCGCCGCGGCGCCTGGATGGGACTGTCGCTGCTGCTGCTTGCCTCGGTAGCGCTGGTGCTGCGCGCCGACGAGGGCCGGGTGGAAGCCTACCTGATGGGCGACTGGCCCTCGCGCCTGGGCATCGTGCTGATGCTCGACCGGCTCAGCGCGCTGATGGTGCTGACCACCACCCTGCTCGCGATCCCGGCGCTGCTGTACGCCTGCGCCGGCTGGGACCGGCGCGCGCTGCACTTCCACGCCCTGTTCCAGATCCAGCTGGCGGGCCTCAACGGCGCGTTCCTGACCGGCGACATCTTCAACCTGTTCGTGTTCTTCGAGGTGATGCTGATCGCCTCCTACGGTCTGCTGCTGTCGGGCGCGCGCGGCGAGCGCATCGCGGCCGGCATGCACTACGTGGTGTTCAACATCGCCGCTTCGACCCTGTTCCTGATTGCGCTGGGGCTGCTGTACGGCCTGCTGGGCTCGCTCAACATGGCCGAGCTTTCGGTGCGCGTGGCCGCGGTGGCGCCCGGCGACGTGGCCCTGGTGCGGGTCACGCTGGGGCTGCTGCTGGTGGTGTTCTGCGCCAAGGCCGCGCTGCTGCCGATGTACCTGTGGCTGCCCGAGGCCTACGCCCGGGCGCCGGCCGCCGTGGCCGCGCTGTTCGTGGTGATGACCAAGGTCGGCCTGTACGCGCTGCTGCGCACCGGCACGCTGTGGTTCGGCGAAGCGGCCGGGCCGCTGGAAGGGTTCGGGCGCCAGCCGATGCTGGTGCTGGGCATGGTGACGATGCTGGTGGCCAGCCTGGGCGTGGTCGGTTCGCTGCGGCTGCGCATCGGCGCGGCCTACCTGGTGCTGATGTCCTCGGGCCTGCTGTTCGTGGCCTTCATGCTGGCCACGCCGGGCACGATCGCCGCCGGCCTGTACTACCTTCCGCACAGCTGCTTTGCGGGGGCGGCGATGTTCCTCATCGCCCACATCGTGCAGCGCGAGCGCGGCCGCGCCGGCGACCGCGTGCTGCCCACCGCGCCGCCGATGCCCGCCGTCACGGGCGTGGTGTACCTGCTCGCCGCGGTGGCCCTGGTCGGGCTGCCGCCACTGTCGGGCTTCATCGGCAAGTTCCTGCTGCTGGGCGAGGTGCCCGACGCGGACACCGGCTGGGTCTACGCCGCGGTGCTGGGCAGCAGCCTGCTGGCGCTGATCGGCCTGAGCCGCACCGGCTCGCGGCTGTTCTGGCGCACCGGCCGCCAGGAGGTGCGCGAGCCGTGGGAAGAGGAGCCGCCGCGGGTGCGCGGGCAGGAACTCGCGGCAACCATGCTGCTGCTGGGCTACGTCGTGGCGATGGGCCTGCTGCCTGCGCCGGTGCTGCGCTACGCCACCGCCACCGCCGAACAGCTGCTGCAGCCGGCCGAGTACGTGCACCAGGTGCGCGACACCCTCCCGCAGCGGCGCGCGCCATGAGGAGACGAGCATGCTGAACCGCCTGTTCCCGTCGATCCCGCAGAGCATCACCGTCTTCCTGTTCTGGTGGCTGATGTCCGAACGCACCAGCCCGGGTACCCTGCTGATGGGCGGGTTCCTGGCCTGGCTGATGCCGCAGATCGCCGCCCGCCTGGAGCGCGAGTTCGCGCGCATCGGCGAGGCGTGGATCCTGGTGCCGCTGGGCATCAAGCTGTTCTGGGACGTGATCGTGGCCAACGTCACCGTCGCCCGGCAGGTGCTCGGCCGCGAGGAGGACCTCACCCCCGGCTTCATCTGGATCCCGCTCGAACTGACCAACATCCACGGCATCTCGGCCTTGACCAGCGTGATCACCATCACCCCCGGCACCCTCACCGCCGAACTGTCGGAGGACCGCTCGCACCTGCTGGTGCATTGCCTGGACGTGCCAGACCCCGAGGGCATGGTCCGCCTGATCAAGGAGCGCTACGAAGCGCCGCTGCGGCGGGTGTTCCCGTGAGCGGGCTGGTCGACCTGGTGATCGCCGGCTGCATGCTGGTGGTCGGCGTTGCCATGCTGCTGGCGCTGTGGCGGCTGGTGCGCGGCCCGACCGCGCCCGACCGGATCCTCGCCCTGGACACCCTCTATGTGGCCACCATCGCCGAGGTGGTGCTGCTGGGCATGCTCGACGAAACCGAGGTGTACTTCGAGATCGCCCTGATCATCGCCATGCTCGGGTTCTTCGGCACCGTGGTGCTGAGCAAGTACGTCATGCGCAGGGACATCGTGGAATGAGGCTGGCGATCGACATCGCGACGCTGTTGCTGCTGGTGGCGGGCTGCTTCTTCGTGTTCCTGGGCAGCTTCGCCCTGGTCAAGCTGTCGAGCTTCTTCCATCGCATCCATGGCCCGACCAAGGCCAGCACCCTGGGCGTGGGCTGCATCCTCGCCGCCTCGGTGCTGCACCGGTCGATCCACGGCACCGGCCTGCACCCGCGCGAACTGCTGATCACGGTGTTCCTGTTCCTGACCGCGCCGGTGGCCGCGCACCTGATGTCGCGCGCCGCGCTGTCGCTGATGGACCGGCGGCCGGTGGCGCCGTCGACCCGGGCCGAGCCCGAAGGCCACATCCGCGACGACGCCGACGAGCGCGCCGAGCAGCGCGCGCGCGAACAGGCCGAGGGGCTGGACGACGGCTGAGCCGGCCACCTGCCGGCTAGAGCATCACCACCTCGAAGCCCACCCAGGCCAGGAACGCGGCCAGCAGCACCGCGCCCTCGGCGCGGCTGACTTCCAGCCCGCCACGCAGCATCGGCAGCAGCAGCGCGGCCAGCACCAGCGCCGCGGGCAGTTCGAAGCGGACGAACGAGGCCGGCACCTGCACGTCGCGCACCAGCGCCATGCCGCCCACCACCAGCAGCAGGTTCACCAGGCTCGAGCCAATCACGTGCCCGGCCACCAGGTCGCCCTGGCCGCGGCGCGCGGCGGCGATCGCGGCCGCCACTTCTGGCAGCGCGGTGCCGATCGCCACCGGCAGCAGGCCGAGCACCAGCGCCTCCATGCCCAGCACCGGGCCAAGCCCGACCGCCCCGCGCACCACCCAGCTGGCCCCGAACCACAGCAGCGCCGCGGCGATCGCCAGCCGCGCCAGGTTCGGCACGGTCGATCCGTGGACCGGGAAGAGGTCGGCGAACTCCTCGCCAAGCCGGGCCTGGCGGCGTCCGATGCTCCAGGCGACGCCCAGCACCACGGCGAAGGCCGCGACCAGGATCGCGCCGTCGATCCGGCTGAGCCGTCCGTCCTGGGCCAGCAGGATGGCGGCCACGGTGGCCAGCACCAGGCACAGCAGCAGCGGCGGCAGCGCCGGCCAGCGCAACCGCAGCGGGGCGCACAGCGCAGCCGCGCCCAGGGTGAGGCCGAAGTTGGCGATGTTGCTGCCAACCGCGTTGCCCAGCGCCAGCGCCGGCTCGCCGGCGGCCATCGCGCGCAGGTTGACCGCCAGCTCCGGCACCGAAGTCGCGAACGCGACCAGCACCAGGCCGGCGGCGAACGGGCTGGCGCCCGCGCGCCGGGCCAGGGTCGAGGCGGCCTTGACCAGCGAATCGCCGCCCAGGGCCAGCAGCACGATCCCGGCAACGAGATGGAACAGCGCACCCGCCACGTTGGTCTCCCCCGACTGCGGCCTGCCGCGATTATGCCGGACGCCCGGCCGGGCTCAGGAACACCCTTCCACGTAATCGACCTGCGGCGGGATGCCCACCCGCCATTCATCCACGCGCCCGTCGGCGTCCAGCTCCAGGACCAGCGCGCCCTCGCCTGCGGGCGCCGCTACCCGCAGCACCCGCCCGTCGGGGTCGTACTTGTGCGGCTGTTCGGCCACCCGTCCCGGGTACAACGCGCGCACCGCGTCGCCGGCCATGCCCACGCGGGCGCCGCCCGGGGCCTCGATCGACGGATCGGCCACGTCCACCCGCACGAACCGGTCGCCCTCGACCATGAACGCGATCCGGTAGCCCTCCGGGCCCAGGGGCTGGGGGATCAGGTAATGGCAGCCGCCCGGTTCCACCGGCCCGGCAGCGCCCAGGTCGCCGCCCCAGGCCTGGCGCACGGCTTGCGCATCGTCACCGAACCGGACCGGGCCGAAGCCGTCGAAGCGCAGGGCGCCTTCGGCGGCTCCGTCGATGCGCAGCGGGCCGGCGGGAGCGGCGGACGGCCGGGACGGCGAGGCGGGTTCGCCGGGTTGGGCCGGTCCGGCGGGCGCTGGCGGCTGCGCGGCGGGTGGAGGCCCGGCAGGCGCGGTGGGCCCGCCGTCGCAACCGGCAAGCGCGGCGAAGGACAGGACCAGGACCGTGGCACACAGGCGCATGGGCACTCCGGGGGCAGCGGCGACGGCGCGATCATGTCACGCGCCTCGTGAGCGCGACGAGCACGCCCCGTCGACACTGGCGACCCGTCGAGGCCGTCGGCGGGCCTGCGCCCGCCGACAACCCGTGGCCATTGTAGGAGCGGCTTCAGCCGCGACCGTCGTCGCCGGTCGTCGCAACGGCTGGCTCCGGTCGCGGCTGAAGCCGCTCCTACAGGGACCGGGACCGTCAGGCGGGTGGTGTGAAATGCTTGCGCAGGCCCGCCCAGCAGGCCTGGTAGTCGCGCTGGCGGTGCGCCGCCTCGACCGCCTGGCGGGTCGGCCTGAGCACCAGGCGGGTCTCGAACATGAAGGCCATGGTGTCGGTGATCACGTCCGGCTTCGACAGGTCGGCACTGGAGGCCTTCTCGAAGGTCGCCGCATCCGGACCGTGCCCGGTCATGCAGTTGTGCAGCGAGCAGCCGCCAGGCGCGAAGCCCTCGGCCTTGGCGTCGTAGGCCCCATGGACCAGGCCCATGAACTCGCTGGCCACGTTGCGGTGGAACCACGGTGGCCGGAACGTGTCCTGCTGCACCAGCCAGCGCGGCGGGAAGATCGCCAGGTCCAGGTTGCCCACGCCCGGCGTCTCGGTGGGCGAGGTCAGCACCAGGAAGATGCTCGGGTCGGGATGGTCGAAGCTGATCGAGCCGATGGTGTTGAAGCGGCGCAGGTCGTACTTGTACGGCGCGTAGTTGCCGTGCCAGGCGACCACGTCCAGCGGCGAGTGCCCGATCGGTGCGTGCCACAGGTGGCCGTCGAACTTCGCGATCAGCTCGAAGCTGCCCTCCAGGTCCTCGTAGGCGGCTACCGGGGTGAGGAAGTCGCGCGGGTTGGCCAGGCCGTTGGCGCCGATCGGGCCCAGGTCCGGCAGCCGCAACAGGGTGCCGTAGTTCTCGCACACGTAACCGCGCGAGGGCCCGTCGGGCAGCTCGACCCGGAAGCGTACGCCGCGCGGCACCACCGCGATCTCCTGCGGTTCGAGCTCCAGCACCCCCAGCTCGGTGGCGATCCGCAGCCGCCCCAGCTGGGGCACGATCAGCAGTTCGCCGTCGGCGCTGTAGAAGTAGCGCCCGCGCATGGTGGCATTGGCGGCGTACAGGTGGATGCCCACGCCGGTGCGCAGGCCGCTGCCGCCGTTGCCGGCGACGGTGTACAGGCCCTCGACGAAGTCGGTCGGCGCCTCGGGCAGCGGCAGCGGGTCCCAGCGCATCTGGTCGGGCGAGACCGGTGCCTCGCCGAAGCGCTCGTGCAGGCGCGGCTGGGCGAACGGCTCGAAACGCCCGTGCATCGCCGCCGGCCGGATCCGGTACAGCCAGCTGCGCCGGTTCTCCCCGCGCGGGGCGGTGAACGCGGTGCCGCTGAGCTGCTCGGCGTAGAGGCCGTGCGCCACCTTCTGCGGCGAATTGCGCCCGACCGGCAGGGTGCCCGGGATCGCCTCGGTCGCGAACTCGTTGCCGAATCCCGACATGTAGTTGCTGTCCGCCATCGCCTGCCTCGCTCCGCCAGTCCCGTCGCCCGCGGGCGCGCGTCCTTAAAGGACGCCGCGCCGCATCTGGTCGCGCTCGATGCTCTCGAACAGGGCCTGGAAGTTGCCCTCGCCGAAGCCTTCGTTGCCCTTGCGCTGGATGATCTCGAAGAAGATCGGGCCGAGCGCGTTCTGGGTGAAGATCTGCAGCAGCTTGCGCTGCTTGGTCTCCGGGTCGGCGTCGATCAGGATCCGGTTGCGGCGCAGGCGCTCGAGATCCTCGCCGTGGTTCGGGATCCGCTGGTCGATGACCTCGAAGTAGGTGTCGGGGGTGTCGAGGAACTCGATCCCGGCCTCGCGCATCTTCTCCACCGTGGTGTAGATGTCGTTGGTGAAGCAGGCGATGTGCTGGATGCCCTCGCCCCGGTAGGCCTCGAGGTATTCGTTGATCTGGCTCTTGGGGTCGCTCGACTCGTTGAGCGGAATGCGCACCATGCCGTCGGGCGCGGTCATCGCCTTGGACAGCAGGCCGGTCTTGGCGCCCTTGATGTCGAAGTAGCGGATCTCGCGGAAGTTGAACAGCCGCTCGTAGTAATCCGACCACTTCTCCATGTTGCCCGGATAGAGGTTGTGGGTGAGGTGGTCGATGAAGGTCAGGCCGAAGCCTTCGGGCATCAGGTCCACGCCGGGCAGGATCTCGTAGTCGGGGTCGTGGATCGTGCCCTTGTCGTCGTAGCGGTCCACCAGGTAGAGCATGCAGCCGCCGATGCCCTTGATTACCGGCGCGGCCACCGCCTTGGTCAGCTCGTCCTCGGGCGCGAACTCCTCGGCCCCGTTCTGCAGCGCCTGCACCCGCACCCACTCGGCCAGCTTGCTGAAGCGGATCGCGAAGCCGCAGGCGGACGGCCCGTGCTGCGCGGCGAAGCGCGCGGCGAACGAATCCGGATCCTCGTTGATCAGGAAGGTGCAATCGCCCTGGCGGTAGGTGCTGATCGGGCGGGTGCGGTGGCGCGCGACCTGGACGAAGCCCATGCGCTTGAAATAGTCGTGCAGGTGGCCGGCCTGGCCTTCGGGGGCCGCGTATTCGACGAACTCGAAACCGTCGATCCCCATCGGATTTTCGAAACGGGTGACCTGCATGCCGGCCTCGGGCGCGGCGGCTGCCTGTGACTGCGCTGTCATGTGATACTCCTCGGGGGGGAAGGGGGAGCGGCCGGGCCGCACTGGACCCCATTTTATAGTTTCACGGGTAACCAACATCAAGGTGCAGCGCATCATGTCCGACCCAGCCGTCCCACAGGAGCAGGAGCACGCGGTCCTCGATCTGGAGCGCTTCCTGCCCTACCGCCTGAGCGTGCTCTCCAACCGGGTGAGCACCGCCATCTCCAGCGAGTACCGCCGCCGCTTCGGCCTGGCGATCACCGAATGGCGGGTAATGGCCGTGCTCGGCCGTTACCCGGGCCTGTCGGCGCGCGAGGTGACCGAGCGCACGGCCATGGACAAGGTGGCGGTGAGCCGCGCCGTCGCCCGGCTGCTGGAGCGCGAGCTGATCCGGCGCGACATCCACGGCGACGACCGCCGCCGTTCGGTGCTCACCCTGTCCGAGGCCGGCTATTCGGTCTACGACGAGGTCGCGCCGATGACCCTGGCCTGCGAGCGCCGCCTGCTCGAGCCGCTGTCGGAAGAAGAGCGCGAGACCCTGTCGCGACTGATCGACAAGCTGGCCGGCGAAGGCATGGAGTCGATGCTGCGGCACCTGTAGGGCCGCAGCCAGGGACCAGGGGATGCCGCCGGGGGCGGTGGCGGGGAGAGGAGCACGGCCCGGGCGCGGGCGCCCCGCGCGCCGCCCGGTACCCGGCGGCCGGCAGTCGGGTGCCGGGCCGGACGCGGATCCGCTGCGCCGACCGCGCCCCGCTCAGGCCGGCTTTTCGCCCGACGGATACTCGAGCCCGTGCGCGGCGGGGCCGGATTCGGCCCGCCACAGCAGGTACGAGAACAGCAGCCCCAGCGCCGCCAGCGCGGTGTAGAACCACATCCCCGGGGCATAGCCGGCCGGATGCTCCGGGCCGGCGCCGAAGGCGGTGTTGAAACGCCCGACCACCAGCGGCACCAGGGCCACCCCGACCTGCTGGCACAGGGTCATCATCGAGTAGGCCGAGCCCAGCCGGCTCTCGCGCACGATGTAGGCCACCGCCGGCCACATCACCGCGGGGATCAGCGAGAACACCCCGCCCAGCATCAGCATCACCACCAGCAGCGTCAGCGGCACCCGGGTGCCGTCGGTGAACGGCATCGGGATGTCGGGCCCGGGCGGCGCGTAGGTCACCAGCAGGAACAGCGGCAGCATGGCCAGCGAGCCGATCGCCATGAACAGCGAACGCCGCCCCACCCGGTCCACCCACAGGCCGAACAGCGGGGTCACGATGATCGCCGCCACCGGCAGCAGGCTGCTGAGCATGCCCGCGGTCTCGCGCGCCAGCCCGTGTGCCTGCTGGAAATAGTCGATGGCGAAGGCGCGGAACGGGAACACGGTGGAATAGAACACCACGCACAGGCCGACGATGTACCAGTACGAGGCGCTGAAGGCGTACATGCCCTTGAGTTCGAGCCGGTCGGTGGCCGCGGCCTCGCCGAGGTCGACCCGGCCTTCCAGCCGCGCCTCGACCATCCAGTAGAGCATCGCCGCGGTCAGGCCCACCGTGGCCACGCCGGTGGCCAGCCACAGCGGGTCCTGCCAGTTGGCGTAGAGCCCGCTGGCGAACGAGGTGGACCAGTCGGCGGAGGCCGAGCCCAGGCGCGCGATCGAGAGGTTGATGCCGAACGCGAACGACAGCTCCTTGCCCTTGAACCACTTGGCCAGTGCCGCGGTCGCGGCCACGATCAGCGGCTCGGCGCCGATCCCGAGCAGGAAGCGCCCGGCCAGCATCGTCTCGAAGCGCGCGGTCGAGGCCATCAGCGCCGCCGCGGCCAGGCAGATCGCGGCGAACAGCGCGATCGAGCGCTTGGTGCCCCAGCGGTCGATCACGTAGCCGCCGATCAGCAGCACCACCACCGCCGCGACGCTGTAGGCGCTGAAGACCATGCTGATCTGGTCGTAGGTGAAGCCTTCCTGCTCGCGCAGCAGGTCCACCACCGGCCCGAAGGCATCGTAGACGTAGTAGTTGCCGAACATCGCCACGCTGACCAGCACCAGGGCCAGCCAGCGCTGTGCGGGCGAAGGGCGCGGCAGCGCGCGGGGAACGGGATCGGTCATCGGGACGGGCTCGCGGCAGGCGGGCGGCCGGCCTGGTCGGGCACGGCCGCCGCGGGACAGGCCCGCGCCCGGGGCGCGGGCGGACGCATCACTTCACGCCGTGCATCAGGCGCTGGATCAGCGGCGCGATGAGGAACAGCACCACCCCGGCGCCGAGCAGCGCCCAGAAGCCGAAGGTGTAACCCGCGTGCGCCGACTCGACCGTCATGCCGCCCTCGCCGCTGACGCTGGAGGCGAAGATGCCCGACAGGTTGTTGCCGATCGCCACCGACAGGAACCAGCCGCCCATCGCCAGGCCGGTCAGGCGGGCCGGCGCCAGCTTGGTGGTCATCGACAGCCCGATCGGCGACAGGCACAGCTCGCCCACCGACTGGATCACGTACACCATGACCAGGGTCCAGAAGGGGATCTTGAGCGTCTGCGGGTCCACCAGGCTCGAGAGCGCGAACATCAGCAGCAGGAAGGCCAGGCTGTTGAAGATCAGGCCCAGCCCGAACTTGCGCGGGATCGACGGGTTGGCGCTGCCCATCTTCACCCACAGCCAGGCCATGACCGGCGCCAGCACGATGATCGCCACCGAGTTCACCGACTGGAACCAGCCCACCGGGAAGATCCAGCCGCCGAAGTCGCGGTCGACGATGTTCTGCGCCAGGAAGTTGAACGAACTGCCGGCCTGTTCGAAGAACATCCAGAACAGCACGTTGAAGCCGAAGATGACCAGCATCGCGATCACCATGTCGCGCTGCACCGCGCCCTCGCGGATACCCTCGGCCAGCAGCATGATCGCCGGCACGATGAACAGCGCCAGCAGGATCCAGTTCAGCACCCCGGCGTCGATGGTCAGCAGGACGTAGAACACCGGGATCGCCGCAAGCGCGCCCAGGGCCACCATCAGCACCCGTCCCGCGCCCGGCGCCCCGGCCGGCGCCGCGCCGATGCCCTTGAGCTGGGCGCGGCCGAACCAGAACCACACCAGGCTCAGGACCATGCCGATGCCCGAGGCGATGAACACCACCTTGTAGGCCGGCATGTCCGGGTTGCCGCCGAACATCCGCTCGGCCAGCCAGCCGGTGAGCAGGGGCGCGGCGAACGCGCCCATGTTGATGCCCATGTAGAAGATGGTGAAGCCCGAGTCGCGGCGCTGGTCGCCGGTGGCGTAGAGCTTGCCCACCAGGGTGGAGATGATCGGCTTGAACATGCCGTTGCCGACGATCACCGTGGCCAGGCCGATCTTGAGCCAGGCCTGGCTGGGCACCGTGATCAGGAACAGGCCCGCGGCCATGAACACCGCCCCGAGCAGGATCGCGCGCTGGTAGCCGATCAGGCGATCGGCCACGTAACCGCCGAAGATCGCCGCCCCGTAGACCAGCGCCAGGTAGGCGCCGTAGAGTTCGCTGGCCGGCGCCTCGCCCGAGGCGTCGCCACCATAGAACTGGGCCACGATGTACAGCGCCAGTGCCCAGCGCATGCCGTAGAAGGCGAAGCGCTCCCAGAACTCGGTCATGAACAGCATCCACAGCGGACGCGGATGGCCCAGGGTCTGGGTGAACGCCGGGATGCCGGACCCGGGCACGGCTTGCTCCATGCCCGGACCCGCCGGCTCGACGCGGTTGGAATTCATGATGGTGACACTCCCCCGGGAACAGGCTGGATCATGCCGTCGCCCCCCGGTGCGGGCCTCGGCGGCACCACGGCCGCGCGTGCGACGGTCGTTGCAGCGGCAACGTTAGCCGCAGCCGCCCCGTTTGGGAACCCGCGGGACCCGGTTCCCCCACGGCGGGCGGGATCAGTCGCCCGGGTAGGCGTGGCTGGCGCCGATGCCCAGTGGGATGTCCAGGCCCCAGAACGCGAGCAGGAAGGCGCTCCAGACCACCAGCAGGGCCAGCGAGAAGGGCAGCATCAGCGCCAGCAGGGTGCCGATGCCGCTGGATTTCACGTAGCGCTGGCAGAACACCACGATCAACGGGAAGTACGGCAGCAGCGGGGTGATGATGTTGGTGCTCGAGTCGCCGACGCGATACGCGGCCTGGGTCAGGTCCGGCGAGATGCCCAGCTGCATGAGCATCGGCACCATGATCGCGCCGATCAGCGCCCACTTCGCCGAGGCCGAGCCGACCGCAAGGTTGACCAGGCCCGACAGCAGCACGATCCCGATCAGGGTCACCCCGGTCGGCATGCCCAGCGCCTGCAGCAGGCTCGCGCCCTTGATCGCCAGCAGCGCGCCCAGGTTGCTCTGGCCGAAGGCGTAGATGAACTGCGCGGCGAAGAAGGCCATGACGATGTAGTAGCCCATGCCGCTCATGGCCTTGCTCATGCCCTGGATCACGTCGCGGTGGTTCTTCACCGAGCCCGCGGCATAGCCGTACACCACGCCCGGCACCAGGAACAGGATGAAGATCAGCGGCACGATCGACTGCATCAGCGGCGCGGTGGCCACCAGCAGCTCGCCGGCGCCGCTGGGCGCGTCGGCCGGCGCGCGCCAGGCCGATCCGGCGGGCATGGCGGTCAGCACCAGCGCGATCGCCAGTGCCAGCATCGATGCCACGGCCAGCAGCAGGCCGCGGCGCTCGCGCGGCTCCAGCGCCTGCATCGTCGGCATGTCGGTGGCGTCGCCGTCGACCGGAGTGCCGCGCAGGCGCGGCTCGATCACGCGGTCGGTCAGCACCCAGCCGACCAGGATGATCAGCACCGCCGAGGCCGTGGTGAAGAAGTAGTTGTTGAGCGGATTGACCACGATCTCCGGGTCGATCAGCCGGGCCGCTTCCTGGGTAAGGCCGGAGAGCAGCGGATCCAGGCTCGACGGAATGAAGGTCGCCGAGAAGCCGCCCGACACGCCGGCGAACGCGGCCGCGATGCCGGCCAGCGGATGGCGTCCGGCGGCGTAGAAGATCACCGCGCCCAGCGGGATCACCAGCACGTAGCCGGCGTCCACCGCGACGTGGCTGAAAATGCCGACCGCGATGAGCATCGGGGTCAGCAGCATGCGCGGCGTCACCGACAGGATCGCGCGCAGCGCGGCGTTGATGAAGCCGGTGTGCTCGGCCACGCCCAGGCCCAGCATCGCCACCAGCACCACGCCCAGCGGCGCGAAATTGACGAAGGTGCGCACCATGTCGGCCATGAACGCGGTGAAGCTGGCGCCCTCGAGCAGGTTGCGGATCCGGATCGGATCGCCGCTGCGCGGATCGAGTTCGGTGAAGCTGACGCTGGCCAGCAGCGCCGACACGCCCCAGACCGCCAGCATGAGCAACAGGAACAGCACCGCCGGATCGGGCAGGCGGTTGCCGACCCGTTCGACGGCGTCGAGGAACCGGATGACGACGCTGCGCGGGCCGCTGGCGGGCGCGTTGCCTGGCTGGTTCATGCGCTGGGATTCCCCTTGTTGGATGGCTGCGGCGCATCCTAGTGCATTTCCGGCATGCCGACCCGCCGGGACGGGCCAACTACATGCCTCGCTGCGGCCACAGGTAGTCGCGGTCGTCGAAGCTGCGGCACCAGTGCGGACGGTAGACCACGACCAGCACCATCACCGTGCCGGCGAAGAAGGCCTCGGCGAACATCAGCATCGGGGTGGCCGCCAGGTAGGCGGCCAGCGTCCGGCCGCCCAGCCAGGCCACCACCGCGGCCTTGGCCAGCATCGAGGCCGCCATCGCCAGCGCGCCGCCGGCGAAGGCATTGAGCATCACGTAGGTGAAGATGTTTCGCGGCAGCCAGGTGCGCGCGGCGCGGGAAGCGGCCGCGCTCACCGCCACCGGCAGCGCGCCGGTGGCGAGGAAATCCATGGCCCAGCCGTGCCAGGCCGCGCCCATCAGCGCCCCCGCCAGGCTGGAGGCGGCCATGACCCAGCAGGCGGCCCCGGCGCCGAACATCAGGGTGGCGATGGTGGCGCCGAGGAAGTGCAGCATCACGCCCTGCAGCGCCGCGGTGTTGAACCAGCGCATCGCCGCCAGCGCCAGCGTCGCCACCACCAGGACCCGCAGCGCCTCGGCGTCGGCGCCGGCCAGGTGCCTGCGCAGCGCCGGCGCGGTGCGCGCCAGCAGCACCGCGGCCAGCAGCCACGGCCCCCATTCCCAGCCCGGCGACGACGCGGCCATCCGCTGCGCGGGTCAGCGCCCCGGGCCGATGTGCGTGCGCACGTCGAACAGCTCGGGGAAGAAGGTCAGCTCCAGCGCCTGCTTGAGGAAACCCACCCCCGAGGACCCGCCGGTGCCGCGCTTGAAGCCGATGATCCGCATCACCGTGCGCATGTGCCGGAAGCGCCACAGCTGGAACTGGGTCTCCAGGTCCACCAGGTCCTCGCACAGCGCGTACTCGCGCCAGTAGCGGTCGGTGTGCTCGTAGATGGCCTCGAACACCGGCAGCAAGGCCTCGTCGCGCACGTGCGGCCGGGTCCAGTCGCGGTCCAGGTGCTGCTGCGGCACCGCGTGGCCCCAGCGAGAGAGGTACATCAGCAGCTCGTCGTACAGGCCGGGCGCGGCCAGCACCTCGCGCAGGCGCGCCTGCCCCTCCGGGTCGTAGGCGAACACCTTGAGCATCGCCGCATTCTTGTTGCCCATCAGGAACTCGAGCGTGCGGTACTGCAGCGACTGGAAGCCCGACGACGGCCCGAGCACGTCGCGGAACTCCATGTATTCCGAGGGCGTGAGCGTCTCCAGCACCGACCACTGCTCGGTAAGCTGGCGCAGCACCTGCTTGCAGCGCGCGATCACCTTCTGGCAGCGCCACACCTGGTCGCGGCGCAGGAACACGAGCGCGGCCGACAGCTCGTGGATCGCCAGCTTCAGCCACAGCTCCGAGACCTGGTGCTGGACGATGAACAGCATCTCGTCGTGGTGCGGCGGATCCGAGCGCGGATGCTGCGCCGACAGCAGGCGGTCCAGGTGCAGGTACCCGCCATAGGTCATCCGCCCCTCGAGGTCGGTATGGATGCCCGCCTCGAGCGGCCGTTCGTTGCGATCGATTGCCATCGCGCGAGGTTAACGCAATCGCGGCGCGCTCGCGCCGGCGGGATGCCGGCGCGGCCGCGGGTGGGCCGGGCCGACGCCGGTTCCGGACGGCGCGGACGGAGCGCGAGCGGGGCCGGCCACCCTGCCGGACACACGCCCGGACGGGGCCCTCGCGGGCGGCCGCGACATGCACGGGCAAGCACATTGCGCGCCGCCTTGCATGACGCGCCGCGCAACGTTTCCTTACCGCGGAAACCTTATCATGCCCGCCCCCGACGACCCACGGATGCGATCCATGCGCATAGCCGCGAGTTTCGAGATCGAATACCTGCAGTACCTCGGGCCCGACGGGACGCTGGTGGCCGCGCTGCCCGCCGCGGCGCCGCCCGCGGACGAGGTGCTGGAGCTGTTCAGGCAGATGCTGTTCCTGCGCACCTTCGACGGCAAGGCCGTGGCCCTGCAGCGTACCGGCAAGCTCGGCACGTACGCGCCCTGCCTGGGCCACGAGGCCACCCAGATCGGGATCGGCGCGATGATGCGGCCCGAGGACGTGCTCGCGCCCAGCTACCGCGAGTACGGCACGCAGATCATGCGCGGGGTACAGCTGCGCGAGATCCTGCTGTACTGGGGCGGCGACGAGCGCGGCAACGACTACCAGAACGAGCCCGCGCGCCACGACTTTCCCTGGGCGGTGCCGATCGCCACGCAGTGCCTGCACGCGGCCGGCGCCGCGCTGGCGTTCAAGCTGCGCGGCGAGAAGCGGGTCGCGGTGACCTGCTGTGGCGATGGCGGCAGCTCCAAGGCCGACACCTACGCCGCGATCAACGCCGCCGGCGCCTACACCCTGCCCTTCGTCCAGTGCATCATCAACAACGGCTGGGCGATCTCGGTGCCGCGCAGCGCGCAGACCGGCGCGCGGACCCTGGCGCAGAAGGGCCTGGCGGGCGGCCTGCACTGCCTGCAGGTGGACGGCAACGACCTGTTCGCGGTGCTCGAGGGCATGCGCCGGGCGATGGAGCGCGCGCGCGCCGGCGAGGGCGGCACGGTCATCGAGTTCCTCACCTACCGCCTGCACGACCACACCACCGCCGACGATGCGCGCCGCTACCGCGACGAGGCCGAGGTGAAGGAGGCCTGGACCCGCGACCCGGTCGCGCGCCTGCGCACCTGGCTCACCGCGCAGGGGCTGTGGGACGAGGCCCGGGAGCAGGAATGGATCGCCGAGTGCACGCGCCAGGTCGATGTCGAGATCGACGCCTACCTGGGCACGAAGAGCCAGCCGGCCGAGGCGATGTTCGATTACCTGTACGCCGACCCGCCGCCGGACATCCTCGAGCAGCGGGCCCAGCTGCTGGCCCTGGAGGGACGCGCATGAAGGCGGTCGCGAAGCACGACGCGGCAGGCGCCGGCGCAGCGCCGGCGGCGAAGGCGATCACCCTGATCGAGGCGATCACCCAGGCCCTGGCCTGGGAGATGCGCCACGACGATTCGGTGGTGGTGCTGGGCGAGGACGTGGGCGTGAACGGCGGCGTGTTCCGCGCCACGGCCGGGCTGCAGCAGCAGTTCGGCCCGATGCGGGTGCTCGACACGCCCCTCGACGAGACCACCATCGCCGGCCTCACCGTGGGCATGGCGGCGATGGGCATGAAGCCGGTGGCCGAAGCCCAGTTCGACGGCTTCATCTACCCGATGCTCGACCACATCATCTGCCACGCGGTGCGCTTCCGCTACCGCACCCGGGGCCGGCTCACCTGCCCGATGGTGCTGCGCGTGCCCTGGGGCGGCGGCATCCGCGCGCCCGAGCACCACAGCGAGGCCAACGAGGCGATGTTCACCAACGTGCCCGGCCTGCGGGTGGTGATGCCGTCCTCGCCCGCGCGCGCCTACGGCATGCTGCTGGCGGCGATCCGCGAACCCGACCCGGTGATCTACTTCGAGCCCAAGCGCATCTACCGGCAGTACAAGGAAGTGGTGCCCGACGACGGCGAGGCGCTGCCGCTGGACGTGTGCTACGTGCTGCGCGACGGCAGCGACGTCACCCTGGTCACATGGGGCGCGCAGGTGAAGGAGACGCTGGAGGCCGCCGAGCAGCTCGAGGCCGAAGGCATCAGCGCCGAGGTGATCGACGTCGCCACCCTCAAGCCGCTGGACTTCGCCACCATCGCCGAGTCGGTGGCCCGCACCGGCCGCTGCGTGATCGTGCACGAGGCACCGAAGACCGCGGGCTTCGGCGCCGAGATCGCGGCGCGCCTGGCCAGCGAATCGATGTACGACCTGCTGGCGCCGGTCGAGCGCGTCACCGGCTACGATACCCACATGCCGCTGTTCCGGCTGGAGATGAAGTACATGCCGTCCACCGCGCGCATCGTGGAAGCGGCGAAGCGCACGCTGGCGGCTTCGTAGCGCCCGGCGCGCGCGATGCGCCGCGCGGGCGCATCGCCATCGCTCCCGTCCGCGCGGCCTCCCCCCGATCCATACCAACGACACTTCCGGCATCGACATGGGCAACAGGAACACCTTCCTCCTCCCCGACCTCGGCGAAGGCCTGCCCGACGCCACCATCGTCGAGTGGTACGTCAAGGTGGGCGACACGGTGCGCCTGGACGACAACCTGGTGTCGATGGAAACCGCCAAGGCCGTGGTCGACGTGCCCTCGCCGGTTTCCGGCAAGGTGCTCAGGCTCGGCGGCGGCCCCGGCGATGTCATCGCCACCGGCGCGATGCTGGCCGAGTTCGAGGTCGATCCTTCGATGCCGCAGCGCGCCGAGGGCCAGGACACCGGCCACCACCACGGGGCGCGCCCGGCCGGCAAGGGCGTAGGCACGCAGGACCCCGCGCCGGACGACCGCGTGGTCGCCTCCAGCGAGGGCGGTGCGATCGAGGATGCGGGCGTGCCGCCGCCGGAACGCAAATCGGACGCCGGCGGCGAGCGCGCCGACAGCGGCACCGTGGTCGGCGCGATGCAGTCCTCCGACGCGGTGCAGAGCGACCGCCTGCTCTCGGTCGGCGGCGTCAGGGCGATGCCGGCGGTGCGCGCGCTCGCGCGCAAGCTGCGCGTGGACCTCAGCCGCGTGACCGGCACCGGTGCCGACGGCGTGGTGACGATGGCGGACGTGAAGCGGGCGGCAGCGGAAGGCACCGCGGCGGCAGGCCCCCACCCCAACCCTCCCCCGCGGGCGGGGAAGGGAGCTGCCGACTTCCGCCAGTCTCCCGCTGCCCCTTCCCCACCTGCAGGAGAGGGCCGGGGTGGGAGCACGCGCAGCGCCGCGCAGCGCACCGCGCTCTCGGCCAGCGGCCGGCCGATGCGCACCCAACCGCCCTCGGTCAGCGCCAGCGGCCAGCCCGAGCAGCTCCGGGGCGTGCGCAGGAACATGGCGCGGGTCATGGCCGACGCGCACAGCAAGGTCGTGCCCACCACCCTGGTGGACGATGCCGACATCCAGGCCTGGCACCCGGGCAACGACGTCACCGTGCGCCTGGTGCGCGCGATCTGCGTGGCCGCGGCCGCGGTGCCGGCGCTCAATGCCTGGTTCGACGGCGACACGCTCACCCGCACCCTGCACCCGCACGTGGACCTGGGCATCGCGGTCGACACCGCCGACGGCCTGTTCGTGCCCGCGCTGCGCAACGCCGACCTGCTCGACGCACGCGGGGTGCGCGCCGCGGTCGACCGCCTGCGCGCGCAGGTGGAGGACCGCAGCATTCCCGCCTCGGAGCTCACCGGCCACACCATCTCGCTGTCGAACTTCGGCATGTTCGCCGGCCGCTACGCCACTCCGGTGGTGGTGCCGCCGAGCGTGGCGATCGTCGCTGCCGGGCGCGCGCGCCACCAGGTCACGCCGGTCGTCGGCGGCTTCGAATCGCGCAAGGTGATCCCGCTGTCGCTGACCTTCGACCACCGTGCCTGCACCGGCGGCGAGGCGGCCCGCTTCCTGCGCGCGATGCTCGACGATCTCGCCCTGCCCGACTGAGCGCGACCACGCCGCCATGCACCGCAGCCGCCTCGCAGGATTCATGATCGACGTCCGCGACGGCACGCTGGAAGCGGCGGCGAAGTTCTGGGGCGGCGCACTCGGCCTGCCGGTGGT
>Ga0123333_10001666_pt1 | contig 23360 bp, 20 predicted proteins | sample BioC12SIPDNA_3_FD_89957 | JGI IMG/M metagenome (GOLD analysis project Ga0123333, IMG submission 89957) | Anaerobic biogas reactor microbial communites from Washington, USA - Biogas_R2_B C12 SIP DNA | ecosystem: Engineered > Bioreactor > Anaerobic > Unclassified | place: Washington, USA... | reverse complement strand
GCCCTCAAGGACGGGGTCGGCGGGCCCGGGTACCTGCCGGTTGAAAAGCTCGCCGTGATCCACCAGGCCGCCCTGTCGGCCTGCGACGGCAACGACGGCCTGGTCGACGGTCTGATCGAGCACCCGCCGAGCTGCACGTTCGACCCCGCGAGCATCCGATGCGGGGCCGGCGACGGCCCGGACTGCCTCACGGCTGGCCAGGTCGAGACGGTCCGGAAGATCTACGAGGGCGCGAAGTTTGCCGACGGCACCCCCATCTACACGGGCTTCGAGCGGGGGAGCGAGCTGTCCTGGACCATGATGATCGAGAAGGAGCCCTTCTCGGTCAACATCAACTACTTCAAGGGGATGGTGTTTGAGGACCCCGACTGGGATTTCCGCACCTTCGACGTGGACCGGGACACGCGCCTGGGGATAGAGAAGACGGCCAGGTACGTCGACGGGAACGACCCGAACCTCAAGCCCTTCAAGGATGCGGGAGGCAAGATCCTCATGGTCTCCTCCTGGAACAGCACCGCGCTCCCCCCGCTCCAGTACGTCCGCTACTACGAGGATGTGATCCGGGCCTCAGGCGGGCTGGAGTCGACGCGGGATTTCGCCCGCATGTTCGCCGTCGCGGGCTCGAGCGGCTGCCCCGCGTTTGCCAACCCCCAGGGATTCAAGGTCTTCGAAGCCCTCCAGGAATGGGTCGAGGAGGGCAAGGCCCCGGAGCGGATCATCTACGAACACACCAAGGGGGGCGGCATGATGGGCGGGGGGACGGCCTACCGGACCCGGCCCGTCTGCGCCTATCCCCGCCAGGCCCGGTACAAGGGGAGCGGCGACCCCAACGACGCCGCGAATTTCTCCTGCGTCGATCCGGACTAGGCGCCCGGGTCCCGGCGCCCGAACAGACTGCAGAACGAAAGGAGCTTTCCGCGATGGATCTGAAGGACTACGCCGAATTTGCCAACCAGAACAAGACCTGCTACCTGGCGACGGTCGAAGGGGACCAGCCGAGGGTCCGCTGCCTGAACATGTGGTTCGCCGACGAGACGGGGTTCTATTTCCAGGCGCAGACGGTCAAGGCCGTGTGCCGGCAGCTGGAGAAGAACCCGAAGGTCGAAGCGTATTTCAGCACGAAGGATTTCAGCCTGGCCATGCGGGTCGCGGGCAAGGTCCGCTTCCTGGACGACCTGAAGCTGAAGGCGCGGTGCATCCAGGAGCGTCCTTTCGTGAAGAATTTCGGCATCAGCGAACCGGACAACCCGCTTCTCGCCCTATTCCACCTCTACACGGGGGAGGCCTATTTCTGGACGTTCGGCGACAGCATGAAGGAAGACCGGATCCCGCGGGTGCGGTTCTAGGCCCCTCTGCCCGCTACCAGGGATCCTCCGGGAGGCCCGAGGGGCACCAGGGCGCCGGAAGGCGGCGGTCGCGGCTGTAGGGGGGCGATTCCCTGGGGGGCATCCCCCCCTCCGGGAAATCCCCTTCCCGGCAGGCCCGCTCGTCGTCGCCGGCGTAGTATCGCAGCCGAAGCGCCGGATCCCCGCCGGCGCCGGGGATGTCGAGCAGGCCTTCGGGCACCGGCGCGCGCAGGATGTCCTCCCGCAGCAGGGCGTACAGGCTGCGGTCGCTGAGATGGTCGGTGCCGGCCAGGAAAACCCCGAGACTCGCCAGTGCGCGGATCACCTCCCAGAGGTTTGCGTGCAGCTCCGCGTCGTCGACGGCCTCGGCCGGGGGCAGCCCGATGCCCGCCGACTGCAGCCGCTCGATCATGGGCCGGGGATCGAGCCCTTCCAGCGACAGAAGGCGGCGGAGAAACGCCTCCTGATCCTCGGGGCGCGCCAGGCCCCCCAGGTCCAGGAATTCCGGGTTCCCCACGAGCGGGGCCAGCAGCTGTTTCATCCGCTCGATCCGCCGCATCCTCTCCCGTTCGGGCAATCCCCGCCCGGGCGGGACCCGCTCCCGGGCCATCGCCCCCCCTCCCCGGCCGACAGGATGGCCGGCCTGACTGTCTAACGCCCGGCCGCGTCCCCGGGCGAAAATATTTTGCGTCCCCGGCCGCGGGCGCGGAGGAATAACGCCCCGGGACGCCCCGGCGCGCGCGGGCGCAAATTCTATCAACCGGATTTCGGCGCATTGATGGTAGAATCGTTCCCGCGGAATTCCCCGGAGACGGCCGGGGAGGACCAGCTCCCGGCAGCCCGGGAGGATTCGGGGCCAAACACGGACGCCGACGGGTGCGTGCCCGCCGCCGGAGGGGTCCCGATCCGCGCCTTCTACCGGGGTCCTTGCCTCCCTGCCGACGATGCCCGAGGGCATCCCCGGAGGAGGCCTCAGACGGAGGGTCACCATGAATGGTAGTGCTACAGAAGCGGACGTCGTCGTCATAGGCTCCGGGGCTTCGGGCCTGGCGGCTGCCCTGACCGCGGCGGAAGGGGGCGCGCGCGTCGTCCTGTTCGAAAAGCAGCGGACCCCCGGGGGGACGTCGAATTTCTTCGAGGGCATCTTCGCCGTCGAAAGCGACCTGCAGCGGGAACACTATGTCGACTACAGCCGGGACGAGGCCTTCCGCAACATCATGGAATACAGCCACTGGCGCGCCAACCCCCGCCTGGTGCGGGCCATCGTCGACGAGTCGGGCCCGACCATCCGGTGGCTCCAGAAGCACGGGGTCGGGTTCCACGGCGTCACCATCAACATGCCCCGGTCCCCCCGGACCTACCACATCGTCGCGGGCACCGGCCTGGCGGTCGTCAAGGCCCTGGTGACCGCCGCGAAGGGGCTGGGCGTCGACTTCCGGCTGGCGACCCCGGTCGCGCGCATCCTCAAGGAGGGCCCGCGGGTGGCGGGCGTGACCGCCGAGGACGATGCCGGCGACGTACGGGTAGGGGCCAGGGCCGTCGTGGTCGCCAGCGGCGGGTTCGCCAACAACCGGCAGTGGATCAAGAAGTACACGGGGTTCGAGCTCGAGGGAAACCTGCTGCCGGTCGGCAACACGGACAAGTTCGGCGACGGCATCCGGATGGCGTGGGAAGCCGGCGCCGCCGAGGAGGGCGTCGGCGTCCTGGAGCTCTACCGCGCCGGCCCGATCACGACCGAAATCGGCGGGCAGGTGGAATGGCCCACGGTCCAGCCCGACCTCTGGGTGGACCCGCGCGGCCGGCGGTTCTGCGACGAGAGCATCGCCTTCTACGACACGTCCGTCGGCAACGCGAACGCGAAGTTCAAGGAAGGCTACACCTACAGCCTGTTCGACACCACCGTCCTCGAGCGCCTGAAAAAGGAAGGGGTCGACAAGATGGTGAACGTGCGGACCCCGCCCGGCACCAGGCTCACGCAGTTCGACCGGGAGCTGGAAATCCTGTTCGAGAAGGGGAACACCGACGTCACTGTCGCGGATTCGGTCGGGGAGCTGGCGCGGGCGCTGGCCATGGATCCGGCGGTGCTCGAAGCGACCGTCCGGGAGTACAACGGGTTCTGCGGGAAGGGGCACGACGATTGTTTCGCCAAGGATCCGAGGTACCTCCGCCCCCTGACCGGCCCCCGGTTCTACGCCGTCAAGGCGCACACCGTGTTCCTCGGGACCATGGGCGGCATCCGGATCAATCACAAAACGGAGGTTCTCGACAAGAACGACGGCGTCATCCCGGGACTGTACGCCGCCGGGTTCGACGCCGGGGGGATGTACGGGGACAGCTACCACGTCTCGGTCGCGTCGGGTTCCTCGGTCGGGTTTGCCTTCAATTCCGGACGCATCGCCGGCCGCAGCGTCCTGGACTATCTGCGGGGCGCCCAGGGCCCGCCGCAGCGAACGGAGAATGCGCATGCATAGCGATTACGGGGACAAGGTGGTGCTCGTCACCGGGGGGGCCTACGGCATCGGCCGGGCTGCGGCCGTCGGCTTTGCGCGCAGGGGCGCGAAGGTGGCCGTCGCCGACCTGGACGCGGCCAGGGGGGAGGAGACGCTCCGGCAGATCCGGGAGGCCGGCGGCGAGGCCATTTTCGTCCGGGCCGACGTGTCTTCGGAAGCCGACGTGCGGGCGCTCGTCGAAGAGACGGTCCGGACCTACGGGAGGCTCGACTGCGCGTTCAACAACGCAGGGATCCACAAGCAGTTCGTGTCCACCACCGAATTCACGGTCGAGGAATGGGACGAGATGATCAACGTCAACCTCAAGAGCGTCTGGCTGTGCATGAAGTACGAGATCCCCCAGATGCTCCGGGCTGGCCGCGGCGCCATCGTCAACACCTCCTCGGCCGCCGGGCTCGTCGGGGCGCCGAGCAACCCGGCCTACCCGGCCAGCAAGCACGGCGTCGTGGGGCTGACGAAATCCACCGCGCTCGAGTTCGCGCGGAAAGGGATCCGGGTCAACTGCGTCTGCCCGGGCCCGATCCGGACCGGCATGAACGAGGCCCTGGCCGCGGCCAGCCCGGGTATCGTCAAGGCGATGGACCAGAAGGTGCCCATGGGGCGGATCGGCGAACCGGAGGAGGTGGCCGCGGCCGCGATCTTCCTCTGCTCCGACGAGGCGTCCTACATCACCGGGCACGCCCTGCCCGTCGACGGGGGCATCGTGGCGGACTGACACGCGATCCGTCCCCCGCGGCCGGGGCTGCCGGGGCGGGGGGCGCCAGGACAGGGGAGATCGGACATGAACACAGAGTACCGTATGCTCATCGACGGAGAGCTGTGCGAGGCCTCCACGAAGGAAACGGCGGAAGTCGTCAACCCCGCCAACGGCGCCATCGTCGGACATGCGCCCAAATGCGGGGCGGAGGATGTGGCCCGCGCGGCCGAGGCGGCGCACCGCGCCGCCCCCGGGTGGGCCGAGACGTCCCCGACCGAACGGGCGGCGCTGTTCTTCCGGATGGCGGAGCTTCTCCGCCGGCACCGCCGGGAGTGGGCCAGGCTCGAAACCATGCAGTACGGCGGGCCCATTTTCAAAACCCTCAATTTCGACATGGTCTTCGACGCGGAGCACTTCGAGTTCATGGCGGGCGTCGCGAGGGCCGTCACCGGGAGGACCCTGCCCGTCGGGCCGCAGGCCATCTCCATGACCCTCCGCCAGCCCCTCGGGGTCGTCGGCCTGATCACCCCCTGGAATTTCCCCCTGGTCACGGCGATTTCCAAAATAACCCCGGCCCTGATGATGGGGAACACGGCCGTGGTCAAGCCCGCTTCGACCGCCCCGCTGACGGTCCTGAAGCTGGGGGAGCTCGCCGTCGAGGCCGGCTTCCCGCCGGGCGTGCTCAACATCGTATCCGGCCCCGGCTCCACCGCGGGCGAGGCCATCGTCCGCCACCCGCACGTCGCCAAGATCAACTTCACGGGGGATTCCGAGACGGGCAAGCGCATCCTGGCGCTGGCGGCCGCCGCCGTCAAGCCGGTCGCCTGCGAGCTGGGGGGCAAGAACGCCTTCATCGTGATGCCCGACGCGGACATGAAGGCCACGGTCGAGGGCGCCGTCTGGGGCGGCTTCTTCAATTCCGGGCAGAACTGCGGCGCTTCGAGCCGCTATCTCGTGCACGATTCCGTCTACGACGCCTTCGCCGAACAATTCGTGGCCGCCGCGAAACGGCTGCGCGTGGGGGACCCCCTGGACCCGTCCACCATGATCGGGCCGGTCGCGTACAAGGGGCACCGGGACGGCATCGAACGATTCGTCGAACGGGCGAAGCGGTCCGGCCTGAAGCTGCTTCTCGGGGGGGAGCGGCCCGACACTCCCGAGACCAGGGACGGGTACTTCGTCGCCCCCACGATTTTCGGCGACTGCGACCCGAAGTCCGAGATCATGCAGGAGGAGGTCTTCGGCCCCGTCGTCGCCCTGGCCCGGTTCCGTACGCCCGAGGAGGCCGTGGAGATCGCCAACGACTCGCGCTTCGGGCTGTGCGCGTCGATCTGGACGAGGGACATCCGCCAGGGGCTCGTGATGACCAAGCAGCTGCAGGTGGGGACCGTGTGGCTCAACCAGCACCTGTCGATCGTGTTTGAATGCCCCTGGGGCGGCTGCAAGGAGTCGGGGCACAGCAAGGAAAACTCCATCATGGTCCTCGACGAATACAGCATGATGAAGAACGTGTGGATCGACCTGGCCGGGACGCCGGCCACCCCCTGGCGGGGGGAGTTCGACTAGGCGGGGGAAACCCGCCCGGTGCACAATTTTACTAATTGGGGTACGCTCGACGCGCATGGATGAAGGATTGGAAACGACGGCGCCCGATACGGGGCGGAAACTGCTGGGCCTCCGGGACGCCGTGCAGCGGTGTGTGCGGCCGGGGATGCGGCTGCATCTTGCGGCTGGCATCGGCGGGCCGAGTGCCGTCATCTGCGAAATCATCCGCCAATACCGGGGGCGGGACCCCGGATTCACCCTGATCCAGAGCACCGTCACGGGGCACGCGCTCAACCTGGTCCACACGGGCCTGGTCGCCCGGCTCATCTGTTCGGTCTGCGCCCAGATATCGGCGTCCGGACGCCCCAGCCGGGTCGTCCGGCAGGCCCTGGAGCGGGGGCGGGTCCGGATGGAGAACTGGACGCTCTGTTCGCTGCAGCAGCGGCTGATGGCCGGCGCTTTCGGCCTGCCCTTCATGCCGACCCGGTCCGTCCAGGGCAGCGGCATGGCCGCCGACAACGAGGCGGCCTTCAAAACGGTGGAGGACCCCTTCGGGTCCGGGGCCCGCGTCGGGCTCGCCGGCGCCCTGGCGCCCGATATCTCCGTCGTCCACGGCTGCGTTGCCGACTGTGACGGCAACACCATCCTGGCGGCCCCCTACGGGGAGGACGTCTGGGGCGCCCTGGCCAGCCGCGGCGGCGTCCTGGTCACGGTCGAGCGGGTCGTCCCCACCGAGTACATCCAGCGATACGCGGCCCTGGTGAAGATCCCCGCCTATGCCGTGCGGGCCGTGGTGGAGGCGCCGCTGGGGCTGCACCCGTTTTCCATGGCCAATCCCGGCATCCGCGGCATGAGGCCCTACGAGAAGGACGTGGATTTTCTCGACGCCCTCTACGGGGCCGCCGCGAGCGACCGGGAGCTCGATGCCTGGATCGACGACTGGGTCCTCGGATGCGGCGACCACGCCGGATACCTCCGCAGGCTCGGCAAGGGCAGGATCGCGGGACTCCGAAGCAGGGCCGTCGAGGCCCCGGACGGCCCCGCCCCGGCGCCTGCGGCCTCGACGCCCGAGGAGATGATGCTGGTGGCGCTCTCCCGCGAAATCGCCGGCAGCGTAGGGACCAACGGGCACAAGACGGTGCTGGCCGGGGCGGGGCTGGCCGCGACCGCGGCGTTTCTGGCCTATTTCCGCCTCGGACCCGGCGGGTTCGAACTGGCGACGGGCAACGGGCAGATCGGCTACACGCCCGTCGCCGGTGCATCCATCCTCGCCAGCGAGGCGAACGTCCGGACGTCGAAGATGCTGACCGACACCGTCACGCTGCAGGGGGTCGTCGTCGGGGGCGCGGGCAACCGGTGCCTCTCTGTCCTGGGCGCGGGCCAGACGGACCGGTACGGCAACATCAATTCCACGGTGACGTCCGACGGCCGGTTCCTCGTAGGAAGCGGCGGCGTCAACGACGCCCTCAACGCGCGCGAGGCGATCCTGTGCCTGAAGCAGTCCAGGGACCGTTTCGTCGACCGTCTGGCCTACGTGACCGGGTGCGGCGGGGCCGTCTCGACCGTCGTGTCGACCATGGGCGTTTTCCGAAAGCCGAGTCCGGAGGACGAGCTGCACCTTATGGCCTGCTTCCCCGATTCCGGGGGCCGCAGCCTGCAGGAGAGGATCGGCGAGATTCGAAACCATTGCGGGTGGGAGCTCAAGACCGCGCCGGTCGTCCGGGAGGTCCCCGGGCCCGACCCGGAGGAGCTCGCGCTGCTCCGGCGCCTGGCGCCCTGAACGGGCGCCGGTGCGGGCGTCGGCCGCGGGGCAAGCGCCGCAGTAAAGACAAGAGGTGGCTATGAGTGGTGGACCGCTGGAAGGCATGCGGGTTATTGAATGCGCCGGGTACCTCAGCGCGCCGACGGCATGCTACATGCTGGGCGACCTGGGGGCCGAGGTCATCAAGATAGAGGACCGGATCAAGGGGGACCCCTCCCGGGGGACATCGGCCGTCTTCGGCTCCTCCATGATGCTGGCCAACGGAGAGAACATCCTCTTTGAGACCGCGAACCGGAACAAGAAGAGCATGACGCTCGACCTGAAGAAGGACAAGGGCCGGCAGCTTCTGTACGAGCTGGTTTCCAAGGCCGACGTCTTCTGCACGAACTTCACGCAGAAGGCCATCCGGAAGCTCGCCATCGATTTCGAGACCCTGAAGCGGTACAACCCGAAGCTGATCTACGGGCTGGCCACCGGGTACGGGCTGGCCGGGCCCGAAAGCAGCCGCCGCGCCTTCGACAGCGTCGCGCAGGCCCGCTCGGGGATCATGTACGCGCTCGGCGGGGAGCCGGACGCGCCGCCGGCGCAGATCGGCGGCCCCGTGTTCGACCAGATGACGGGCACGCTGCTGGTCTACGGGATCCTGGCGGCCATGGTCGCCCGCGACAGGCAGGGCGTCGGGCAGCAGGTCGAAGTGTCCCTGCTCGGGTCGGGGATCCACCTGCAGGCCTACAACCTCAATACGGCCCTGCTGCGCGGGCGCCAGATCCCGAGGCCCTCGAGGCGCTCCCTGAAGAATCCGATGGCCAACCACTTCGAGTGCGCCGACGGGGAGTGGCTGCTGCTTTCCGAGCCGCAGGCCGACCGCTTCTGGCCCGCCTTCTGCCGAGCCCTCGGCGTCGGCCACCTGGAGAAGGACCCGAAATACTGCGACGCGGCCCGCCGGCGCGAAAACTTCCGGGAGCTGCTCGACATCCTCGAGGGGGTTTTCAAAACAAAAACGCGCCGGGAGTGGATGGAGCGGCTCGACACGGAGGGGGAGGGCATCGCCTACTCCCCCGTGCTGCGCCCGACCGACCTCGCCGACGATGCCCAGGCGCTCGAGAACGGCTACATCACCGAGATCGACCACCCCTCCCTGGGGCCGGTCAAGATGGTCGGCAACCCGGTCCGCTTCTCCGGGACGCCCGTCGTCGTCGACGGGTATGCGCCCTGCTTCGGCCAGAACACCGAGGAGGTTTTGCTCGACGTCTGCGGCTACGACTGGGACAGGATTCAACAACTGAAGGACGAGGAGGTCCTATAGACCTGCCGCCGCCCCGGTTTGCCGGGCGGCGGACAGCCAACGGGAGTGTACGATGGAATACACGGTGAGAAACAAGCGGTTGGACGAAGAGTCGTTCCTCAAAATGCGCGGGCCCGTCCTCAAACTGTGGCCGACGGGTGCCGAGGTGGATCTCGACGAGGCGGTCGCCTACCAGAGGGCGCTGCCCGAATCGAAGAACTGGCACAAACTGGCCCGGAAACTCGCCCGGGAAGGGCGCACGGCCATATTCCCCAGGGCGGGCACGGGGCTGCTCGAGGACCAGATCAGCCTCTCGAGGAAACTCGAGGCGTCGGGCGTCCCCTTCATCCCGGTCACCACCGACAGCTACACGCGCCAGCTCGAGTTCGAAAAGGTGGACGGCCTCCTGGCGGAGATGCGCCGCACGGGCAGGAACCTGCTCAACGGCTTTCCCCTGATCAACTACGGGGTCCGGTCCACGCGGAAGCTCGTCGAGAGCGTCTCGGTGGGCGCCTTCAACCCCAGGCTTTCCCTGAAATCCTACAAGATCGCCACCGAGATATCCTTCGCCGCGGGCATGACGGCCATCGCCGCGTGCCCGTTCATCTCCTGGGCCGCCTACGAAAAGGACGCCACGCTGGAGCATTCCATGGCCACCAACCAGTACGTGCACCGGCTGATCGGCTACTACGCCGACCGCGGGATCACGATTTCCACCGACAACCACGGCTGGATCCTGACCGGGATGCAGCCGATGACGGTCAACCTCGCCACGACGATCGCCGACGCCGTCATGGTCGCCGAACAGGGAGGCAAAAGCATCACGTCGGTCGTCCACCTGATGGGGAACATGGCGCAGGACCTGGCCTGGATGCGCGTCACCCCCCGGCTGATGCGGGAATACCTCGACCGCCTCGGGTACGCCGATGTCGAGATCGCCGGCGTGTTCGCGCAGCACACGCCGCTGTTCCCCATGCCGCAGGGGATGGGCGGCGCGTTCGCCTTCCCGAACTACACGGCGGTGGTCGCCGCCCTGGGCAACGCCGAGGCCGTGTCGGTGCGGACCATCGACGAGGCGCTCGGGATCCCCAGCGAGGAATCGCACGCGCTGAGCTACGAATCGACCAACTGGCTGCTCAACGTCATCCGCGGCCAGAAGATCCGCCTCGAGATGAAGGAGGTGGACGCCGAAGCGGCCATCGCCGAGGCGGAGATCCGGGCGCTCGTCGACAAGATCCTTGAAACGGGGGACGGGGACGTCATCGTCGGGTGCCTCCGGTGCGTCGAGGAGGGATTCCTCGATTCCACCTTCAGCCCCAACCGGCAGGTCCGGGACCAGGTGATGGGCGTCAAGGACAGCCGCGGCGCCATCCGGTGGAAGGAATTCGGCAACCTCCCGCTCCCGGCCGAAGTCAAGGAGTTCCACCGCGAAAAGGTCGCCGAGAGGGAGAAGGCCGAAGGCCGCGTGATGGATTACGACGCCGTCGTGCAGGATTTCTGGGCCTTCAGCAAGGGCCGGCTGGTCGGGAAACCGGAATAGAGAACAACTGTCCGGGGTGCGGCCCCCGCGGCGGCCCCGACGCTGCATGGAAGGAGAACCACTACAGTGACAAACCCAACCGTCATCACGGGCACGGTGGGCAAGGACGCCCACGTCATCGGTACCAAGATCCTGTCCCGGGCCCTTCGGGAGAGCGGATTCAACGTCGTGGAACTGGGGATCCTGACGCCCCCGGAGGAGTTCGTCCAGGCCGCGGTCGAGCACAAGGCGGCGGCCATCCTGATGAGCTCGCTCTACGGGATGGGCGCAAACGACGTCCAGGGGTTCAAGGACATGTGCGTGCAGGCGGGCCTGGGCGACGTGCTCCTGTACATCGGCGGGAACCTCACCGTCGGCAAGCACGACTTCCGGGAGGCCGAGGAGACCTTCAAGAAGCTGGGGTTCGACCGCGTCTACCCGCCGGCCTCCGACGTCAAGCAGGCCATCGCGGACCTGCGGGCCGATCTTGCGGCCAGGGGAAAGGCCTCGTAATGACCGGGCGCGAGCGGATGCTCCGGGGCTACCGCGCCCTGGACCTGACCGACGAAACGGGGTTTTTCTGCGGCAAGATCCTCGCCGAACTGGGTGTGGACGTGATCAAGGTCGAGCGGCCGGGCGGCGATCCCTCCCGGGAGTCGGGCCCCTTCTGGTCCGGCGCACGAGGCCCCGAGAAAAGCCTCTACTGGTTCGCCTACAACGCCAGCAAGCGGGGCATCACGCTCGATCCGGGGCGGCAGGAGGGGGCGCGGCTTTTCCGGGAGCTGGTGCGGACGGCCGATTTCGTGCTCGAGTCCTACGCGCCGGGCGAGTCCTCTGCCCCGGGGCTCGACTACGAGGAGCTGGCCCGGATCCGCCCGGACATCATCCTGGCGTCGATCACGCCCTTCGGCCGGACGGGGCCCTACAGCCGGTACCGGGCGACGGACCTGACCGTCATGGGGATGTCCGGGGAGCTGTTTCTGACCGGCGAGGCCTCGCGGCCCCCGCTGAACATCAGCCTGCCCCAGGCGTGCCTGCACGCCGGGTCGGACGCGGCTGTCGGCTGCATGATCGCCCACCACCACAGGAGGAGGACGGGGCAGGGGCAGCGCGTCGACGTCTCCCTGCAGCAGAGCGCCGCGTGGTTTTTGGCCCAGACCATCCCCCACTGGGAGCTCGACCGGCTGATCCTGGGCCGGGTGGGCACCTACCGCACCAGCAGCCGGGGCACCCTGCAGCGGCAGGTCTGGCCGTGCCGCGACGGGTTCATCTTCTTCTTCATGATCGGGGGCCAGCAGGGGGCCAAGACCGGCTACCAGCTCGTCCGGTGGATGCAGGAGGAGGGGATGGCCGACGATTTCCTGGCGGCCTACCGGTGGGAGGAGTTCGACATGGCCACGGCGACGCAGGAGCTGATCGACAGGATCTCGCGGCCGATCGCGGCGTTTTTCCTGACGCGGACCAAGAAGGAGGCCCTCGAAGCCGCCGTGTCCCGAAATATCTCCATCTGCCCGCTCATGGGCAACCGGGACCTGCTCGACGACCCGAACCTGGCCGCGAGGCAGTTCTGGATGCAGCTCGAGCACCCGGAGCTCGGGACGGCCGTCCCGTACCCGAGGCGGTTCGTCCGGTCTTCGGCCAACGAGACGGCGACCCGCTCCCGGGCCCCCCGCGTCGGCGAGCACAACAGGGAAGTCTACGGCGAGCTGGGGCTCGGGCCGGAACAGCTCGCCCGGCTCGAGGAAGCCGGCGTCATCTGAAAGCAATCCAATACCGGAGGGAGATCCGCATGAGTGTCCGCGCAAGATATGAAAAGCTCCTCGAACCCGGGCGCATCGGGCCGGTCGTGACCCGGAACCGGATCCTCAAGTCGGGCGCCGGCATGTTGATGTGGCACGAGCAGGACCTGCACATGCGCCCGGAGGTCCTGGCCTTCTACGAGGGGATCGCGCGCGGGGGCGTCGGCCTGCTCATCGTCGAGTCGCCGACGGTGGATTACCCCCGAGGCGTGCGCTGGAGGGAGCGGTACCGGATCGACGACGACCGGTACATCCCGGGGCTGGCCGAGCTGGTCGGGGTCATCCACAAACACGGCTGCCCCACCTTCATGCAGATGAACCACGACGGCCCCTGGGAGGTCCGGCTCCCGTTCGTGCCGGAGCCGATGTACGACGGGCCCCCCATCGGGGCGTCCGCCGTCAGTTTCACCGGGGGCGCCGCGGACTTTCACAAGGTGCCGCCCCACCCGCTTTCCGTCGGGGAAATCCAGGAGATCGTCGAAAAGTTCGCCGCCGCGGCCCTGCGGGCGCAGAAGGCGGGCTTCGACGGGGTGGACATCAACGCCGCCAGCAGCCACCTGCTGCACAACTTCCTGTCCCCCTTCTTCAACCGCCGCGGGGACGCCTACGGCGGAAGCGTCGAAAACAGGGCCCGTTTCGCCGTCGAGGTCGTCCGGGCGATCAAGAAGCGCGCCGGGGAGGACTTCCCCGTCTCGGTCACCATCAACGGCATCGAAATGGGCCAGGGAATCGGGGTGGACGACAGCCGGTGCCTGACGCCCCGGGACAGCCGGGAGATCGCACGGTTTTTGGAGGCAGCGGGCGCCGACGCCATCCAGGTCCGGAGCCACTTCCTCGGCTTCCACGTGGGCGCCTACCTTCCCGACCTGCTTTTCTATCCCGAACCCCCGATCCCGCCCGCAAGCTTCCCGGACGTGTACGATGCGTCCGACCGGGGAGTCGGGGCCAACATCCCCGGTGCGGCCGGCATCAAAAGCGCCGTGTCCATCCCCGTGGCCACCGTGGGCCGGCTCGACGCGGATCTCGGCGAGCGGGCCATCCGGGAGGGGAAGATCGATTTTGTCGCGATGACGCGGCGGCTGCTGGCCGACCCGGACTACCCCAGGAAGATCGCCGAGGGGCGGCCCGAGGACATCCAGCCCTGCACGGGCTGCGACAACTGCCTCGGCAGCCGGCGCTGCCGCATCAACGGCCTGCTCGGCACGCCGTACAACACCATAGAGCGGGCCGGGAAGAAAAAGAAGGTCCTCGTCATCGGCGGCGGGCCGGCGGGGATGTCCGCGGCCAGGGTTTCGGCGCTCCGGGGCCACGAGGTGACCCTTTACGAGAAGTCCTCCCGGCTCGGCGGGCTGCTGCCTGTCGCGTCGATCGTCAAGGGGAACCGCCCGGAGGACCTGGGGCTCATCATCCGCTACTTCTCCCGTCAGCTCGACAAGCTCGGGGTGCGGCTCGAGCTCGGGAAGGAGGCGGACATGTCCGTCGTCGCCGCCCTGGGGCCTGACGTGGTATTTTTGGCCGCGGGCGGCACGAGCGCCGTCCCGGACATCCCGGGCATCGACCACCCCAAGGTCGTCAGCGGCGCGGCGCTGCACCGGAGGCTGAAACTCGCCCTGAAGTTCATCGGGCCGGATACGCTGCGGCTCCTGACGCGGCTCTACATGCCCCTGGGCAAAAGGGTCGTCATCATCGGCGGGGCCATCCAGGGGTGCGAGCTCGCCGAGTTTCTCGCCTGGCGGGGGCGCGAGGTCACCGTGGTCGACACCGACGAGACGCTGGGCGGCGGGATGGTCGACGCGATGATGGACTGCCTGTTCCACTGGTTCCGCAAGAAGGGGGTCCGGCTCGTCGGCGGCGTCCGGGAGTACGTCCGGATCGACGGGCGGGGCCTGACCATCATCGACCGGGACGGGAGGGAAGAGACCCTCGAGGCCGACAGCATCGCCACTGCGCTGCCGCTGTCGCCCAACAACGAGCTGCTCGAAAGGCTCAGGGAGACGGTGCCCGAGGTCTACGCCGTCGGGGACTGCAACGAGCCCCTTTTGATCGCCGACGCCATCGGGACGGGATTGCGCACCGCCCGGGAGGTGTAGGCGGCCGGGAGCGGGCACAGACTGCTGAGGCGGATGTATGGACACCAAAGTTTTTTCGGATCTCAAGATCGCGGCGTTCAGCTGGGCCATGGTGGGGCCCCTGACGCTGAAGTTCTTCGCCGACTACGGGGCGACGGTTGTCCGGGTGGAAACGAGCCGGCGGCCCTGCGTCACCCGGACGTCGGCGCCGTTCAAGGACAACGTCCCGGGCATCAACCGGAGCGGGTATTTCAACCATTTCAGCGCCAACATGATGAGTGTGTCCCTCGACATGAAAAGCCCCGGGGGCCGGCAGGTCGCCAGGGAGCTCGTCGCCTGGTCCGACGTCGTGATGGAGAATTTCACCCCCGGCGTCATGGATGCGTGGGGCCTCGGCTACGAGGAGCTCGAGAGGATCCGGCCCGGCATCATCCTGGTGCGCCAGAACGGCTTCGGGACCGAGGGGCCGTACAGGAACCTGGCGGCCTTCGGGATGATCCTGGCGGCCGTCGCCGGGATACCGAACTACATCGGCTGGCCCGACGGGGGGCCCCTGCCCGTCGGCGTGGGCGCCTACACCGACTGCATCAGCCCGCGGTTCGCCTCGGCCGCCCTCATCGCGGCGCTCGAGTACCGCGACCGCACCGGGGCAGGCCAGCTCATCGACCTGGCGCAGTTCGAAACGGCCCTCTACTACCTTCTGCCCGGCATTCTCGACACGGCCGCCAACGGCCGCGAGCCCGTGCGCAGCGGCAATGCGGTCGCCTACGCCGCCCCGCACAACGTCTACCCCTGCAAGGGGGAGGAGCGCTGGTGCACCATCGCCGTAACCGGCGACACCGAGTGGCGGGCGCTGTGCCGGGCCGTCGGGCGGCCGGAGCTGGCCGACGACCCGCGGTTCGACACGCTCGAGCACAGGAAGGAGAACGAGGCCGCCCTCGACGCCGCCCTGGGGGAGTGGACCGCCGGGCGGAGCCCCGAGGAGGTCATGACGGTGCTGCAATCGGCGGGGGTCGCGGCCGGGATCGTCTCGAACGCCGCCGACGTGTTCGAGGATCCCCAGCTGCGCCTTCGGGGTCTTTTCTGGCCCATGCAGCACAGCGAGATGGGGGAGTTCACCCACCTGGGGGCCAGCATGGTCCTCGGGAAGACGCCGGCGCAGGCGGCGGCCCCGAGCCCGTGCCTGGGGGAGCATACCGAGTACGTTCTTACCAAGATCCTGGGCAAGACCGACGAGGAATTCGTCGAGCTTCTTGCCGCGGACGCGCTTACATAACGCCAAGGAGGCATCATGGATTTGGAGTTCATCCAGTACGAGAAAGAGAAGCAGGTGGCCTTCGTCACCCTGAACCGGCCGGACCGGCTCAACGCCATAGGCCCGGAAATCTACCGCGACTGGACCGCCGCGCTCGACGAGGCCGAGGCCGACGATGACGTCAAAGTCATCGTCTTCAAGGGCGCGGGCAAGGCCTTCAGCGCCGGCGCCGACCTCACGGGCGTGGGGTACGTCTACGGCATGAAGGATCCGAAGCCCGGGGACAGGGGGAAGCAGCGCATCCCCCTGAGGGTCAAGTTCGAGTTCGACCGGCGCGTCTTCCTGGATTTCCACAGGAGGATTCTCTTCTGCAAGAAGCTGACGATCGCGCAGCTGCACACCTACTGCCTCGGCATCGCGTTCAACATCATCTCGCACTGCGACATGATCATCGCCAGCGAGGACTGCCAGATGGGGCACGTCGAGGAGCGCCTCGGCCAGGGGGGCATGACGCTGACCCCCATCATGATCCTGCGCTGCGGATTCACGCGGGCCATGGAGCTGTGTCTGACCGGCCGGAGATTCAACGGCAAAAAAGCGGCCGAATACCAGCTGATCAACAAGGCCGTCCCCGCCGAAAGGCTCGACGAGGAGGTCCGCGGCCTGGCGCACGGGCTTTGCCTCCATCCCAAGGACGGCATCGCCGTGGGAAAGGCGATGCGGGAGATGATCTACACGACCATGGGCATCGACCGCGGCCTGGTGGACCACTACATCATGCACACGCTGCAGACGAACAGGGTGCTCGACGAGGGCGAGGTCAATTTCTTCAAGATGCGAAGGGACAAGGGCGTGCGGGAGGCGGCCCACGAGAAGCACGACATCTTCAAGGTGCTCGACCATTTCGACGACTGAGACGGGGCGGGCTTGTGCCCGGCGCGGGAACCCATCGGGGAGGGCAGCGGCATGGATGCGGCGGTAGTGCTGGCGGAGAACGTCGCCAGGACCAGGTTCGAGGATCTTTCCGGCGAGGTCGTCGAGGCGACCAAAAAGGAGATCCTCGACCTTCTGGGCGTGGCCCTGGGCGGGGCCGGGCAGCCGGGCGCCGCCCACGTCCGCGACCTGGTCCTCGGCTGGGGCGGCAGGGAGGAAAGCAGCGTCATCGGAAGCCCCCGGAAGCTGCCGGCCCCGAACGCGGCGCAGGCCAACGCCACCATGGCGCATGCGCTCGATTTCGACGACGTCCACGAGGAGGCCGTCGTGCACCCCGGGATCGCGGCCATTCCCGCGGCGATGGCCGTGGCCGAGGCCCGGCCGAACGCCGGCGGGCGGGAGCTGATCACCGCCACGGCCCTGGGAGTCGACATGATGTGCCGGCTGGCCCTGGCGACCACGCCCGGGAAAAACCCCATCGATCTCGGCTGGCACCTGACCTCCCTGTTCGGGTACATGGCATCGGCGGCCGTCGCGGCCAGGGTCCTCGGGCTGCCCGGGGCGAAGATCGCCGACGCCATCGGGATCGGCTACCACCAGTGCGGGGGCAACGGCCAGTGCGTCAAGGACGGCGCCCTGACCAAGAGGCTCGGGCCGGGGTTCGCGGTCCGGGGCGGCGTCACCGCGGCGCTTCTGGCCGCCTCCGGCGTCACCGGGTCGACCAACAGCCTCGAGGGCGAATGGGGGTTCTACCGGCAGTACATGGACGGGGATTACAGCCGGGACATACTGCTCGAGGGCCTGGGGAAACGGTTCGAAGGCGTTCGCGTCGCCATCAAGCCCTACCCCTGCTGCCGGGGCGTCCACCCCGCCATTGACGCGGGGCTGGCCCTGGCCCTCGAAGACGGGGTCGCGCCCGGCGATATCCGGGAGATCGTCCTGGCCGTCACCGACGCACACCTGGCGCTGCTGTGCACGCCCGAGGACGCCAAGAAAGCCCCCAGAAGCCCGGTGGACGCCCAGTTCAGCATTCCCTGGGGCGTCGCCTCGGCCCTGGTCGGCCGGCGGGTCGGGCTCGACGATTTCACCCCCGCGGCGATCGGAAACCGCGAGGTTCTTGAAATCACCGGGAAGATGCGGCTCGAAGTGGACAACGCGCTGAGCAGGCCCGGCCCGGACCCGACCCGGGTGCAGGTCGTCACCGTAGGCGGGAAGGTTTTCGAGCGGGTGGTCCGGTCGCCGCTCGGCAGCCTCGAACGGCCGATGTCGTTCGAGGACTGCGCCGGAAAGTTCCGGGACTGCGCCCGGGCTCTCGATCCGGAGCGGGTGGAGAGGATCATCCGGATGGTCGGGCGGCTCGAGCAGATGGAGGATATCCGGGAAATGATCGCACTGCTGACCTAGGGGAAGGCGGGCGGCGCGGGTTCGGGCCGCATGGTCAATCGTACATCCAATCATCAAGGAGGCAGTTGTATGGGTAACGCGTTGAGCGGGAAAGTAGCGTTTGTCACGGGGGCGGCCGCAAAGAGGGGCATGGGACGGGCGGTTGCCCTGCGGCTGGCCGAAGAAGGCGCCGACGTGATGGTCACCGACAAGTTCGCCCGCCCCAAAAGTGCATGGGCGGGGGACGAGGGGTGGGGGGGCCTCGAGGACGTCGTCAGGGAAATCGAGGCTCTGGGCCGTAAGGCCGCCTCTGCCGTGGCGAGCGTCGACAACCTGGCCGAATGCGAGGCGGCCGTCCGGGCCGCCGTCGGGAAGCTGGGCCGGATCGACATCCTGGTCAACTGCGCGGGAACGCGCGGGCCCGTGGGCGTCAACATCGTCGACGGCGACGAGAAGGACTGGCGGATGCTTTTCGACGTCAATTCGATCGGCACGATGATTGTCTCCAAGGCCGTCGGCAAAGAGCTGATCCGCCAGAACCAGGGGGGCAAGATCGTCCACATCGCCTCGGCGGCCGGCAAGCTCCCCTGCCCCGGAAGCGCCGCCTACGCGGCCTCGAAGTGGGCCGTCATCGGCATTACCCAGGCCCTGGCCATGGAGCTGGCCCCTTACAAGATCAACGTCAACTCGATCAACCCCGGTTTCTTCGCCACGAACCTGCGCGACGAGGACGCGACCCTGCACAGCCGGGAGAAGGGGATCTCGATCGAGGAGTTCCGCAAAGACGAGTACAGGATGCTGGCCGGCATGGTGCCCCTGAAGCGGATGGGCACGGTCGAGGACATCGCCAACCTCGTCTTCTTCCTGGTCACGGACCAGTCGGACTACCTGACGGGCGTGGACGTCAACATCACGGGCGGCACCCTGATGCACTAGGGCCCCCCGTGCGGGGCGGAGGATTGCGCGATGCTACTGGAAAACAGAGTGGCGGTCATTACGGGCGGCGCCAGCGGCATGGGCCGGGCCATGGCCCTGAAATTTGCGGCTGAAGGCTGCGACGTCGTCGTCAACGACATCCAGGAGGAGAAGGCGGCGGAAGTCGCCGGCGCGATCCGGGCGTCCGGGCGCGGCGCCGTCGCGGTCCGGGCCGACGTGTCCCGGGGGGAGGACATCCGGTCCCTGGTCGACCGGGCCGTGGAGGCATTCGGGAAAATCGACATCCTGGTCACCAATGCCGGGGCGGCCGGCGGGGCCGACCTGGAGCACTCCGACGAGCAGGAGTGGGACCGGGTGATGGCGCTCAACCTCAAGGGCGCCTTCCTGCTGTGCAAGGCCGCCGTCCCACACATGAAGGAGCGGCGCTACGGCAAGATCATCATGGTGTCCTCCATGGGCGCCGTGCGGCCGTCGATTTCGGTGCTGGCCTACCACAGCGCGAAAGCCGGCGTCCTGGGGCTGATGAAGAACCTCGCGTTCGAGCTGGCCCCCTTCGGCATCTACGTCAACTGCATCGTGCCCGGGCCGATCGAGACCCCCTTCTGGGATCCGCTCTCGGCCGGCATGTCCGAGGAGAAGAAGCGGGCGTTCCTCGATGCGCTGGCGAAGAAGGAGGTCCCGCTCGGCCGCATCGGCAAGCCGGAGGACATTGCGGGGCCGGCGCTGTTCTTCGCCTCGGAACTGTCGTCCTACGTCACCGGCCAGGTGCTGTGCGTCGCCGGCGGCCAGCCCGGCATCACCACGGACATGACCTTCATCTCCGCCCCGGAGAGCCGCAGCTACCGGTAGCGGTTTCCGCCGGGCCCTCCCGCGGTTTCCGCCGGGCCCTCCCGCGGTTTCCGCCGGGCGCCCGTGTTGCCGTAATCGATCCGCGGGAAATACCTGCGCCGGCCCGTCGACCGGAAGGCGCCTACAAAGCGCATTCCGACGGGGAAACAGAGCTCATGCATGCGCCCTCAACAAGGGCACAATCTGCACGGACGCCCGACCGTCGCCATAGGGATTATGCGCCAGGCTCATTGCCTGATACTCGGCCTTGTCGGCCAGCAAATGGTTGGCCGCGTTCGATATCGCGTCGACGTCCGTCCCAACAAGCCGTACCGTTCCGGCTGTAACCGCCTCCGGCCTTTCGGTCGTCTCCCTCATAACCAGAACCGGTTTCCCGAGCGAAGGGGCTTCCTCCTGCACTCCGCCGGAGTCGGTCAGGATCAGGTAGGACCGGTTCATCAGGAAAACGAACGGGGCGTAGTCCAGGGGATCGATCAGGTGGATGTTTCCGGAGCCGGCCAGAATGCGGCGGACCGGTTCCTGGACGTTGGGGTTGAGGTGGACGGGATAGACTATGGCGATATCGGGGTTGCTCGCGGCGATTTCCTTCAGTGCCCGGCAGATGTTTTCAAAGCCCCGGCCGAAATTTTCCCGGCGGTGGCCGGTGACCAGGATGAATTTCCGGCCGGCGAGGACCTTGTCAAGGCCGGGGAAGCGACGGGTGAGATCCCCGGTTATGGTTTCCTCCATCCCTTCCCGGCGAATGGTTTCCAGGGTCAGCAACAGCGCGTCGATGACGGTGTTTCCGGTGACATGGATGCGGCCCGGATGAACGCCTTCGGTGAGAAGATTCTGGCGCGCCCTTTCCGTGGGGGCAAAATGAAGATCGGCAACGATGCTCGTGATCCGTCGATTGATCTCCTCCGGGAAGGGGGCCCGCTTGTTCCCGGTGCGCAGGCCGGCTTCTATATGCCCCACGGGGATGCCGAGATAGAAGGCGGCCAGCGAGGCGGCCATGGTAGTGGTGGTGTCCCCCTGAACCAGGACCATGTCGGGCCGCTCATCCCGAAGGACATCTTTGACCCCCGCCAGAACCCTGCCGGTTATATCGAAAAGATCCTGTCCGGGAAGCATGAGGTTCAGGTCGTGGTCCGGATGGATCTTAAACAGGGCCAGCACCTGGTCGAGCATTTCCCGATGCTGGGCCGTCGCGCATACGCGGCTGACGAACTGGGCCGGATGTTTTTCAAGCTCCCGGATCACCGGAGCCATCTTGATTGCTTCCGGTCGGGTGCCGAATATGGAAAGGATCTTCTTCTTCATGAACGCACCAGGCTCGGTTGAGGACAAAGACCACGCACCCCCGTCCCCCCATCCCCCGCGGGCTTCCGCGTAATCCCGCTTGCCGACGGGATAGTCCGGGTATTGTGCCGCCAGTCCCGTCCAGGAGCTTTCCGGGTTTCCTGGGATGCCTCCAGGCGTGACGGGCATTCGTAAGACACAAACCGGAGCGGCGGCAACCGAGGGCAGGGAAATACCTTCCGGGGCCCCTCCGTTTTTCTCGTCACGGCAGTTTGGATTGTGCGAATCCGGACCTTCCGAATCCCTCCGACGCCTGGCAGTCCTCGGCGATCCTAGTACGGTGCTGCGGTTTTGTAAACCATTAATTAACGGGGGTTGGAAATTAGTAATTGGGGAACATTGCCCATGGTCCTCGCCGCTGCCACGATCGAACATCGAATGCCCGGTTGGAGCGCCTCGGCCGATCCCATGGATACGCGGCATCCGCCTTTTCAAAAACGGGACGCACGGGCGGGCCGCCGCTGCCGCTAGCGGTTTCCGCCGGTCCCATCCGCTTTGGCCCGGGTTTCCCGCGCCCGGCCCTGGCCCCCGCCGGCGAAACAGCCGAACTCCCCGGTTCGTTTCCGGGCCTGCCGGACGGAATGCGCGGCCGGCATCGACGGTTTTTTCATGGGTGTTTCCGCGGGCCGGGCCGATAAGATCCATCGGGCATGCGTCATGCCTTCAGCCGGTGCATCAGCCGGCTGTCTGTCTTCAGGGAAGAGGCGGTCTACTGTGTGCACGGCGGCCGGAGCGGAACCGGTATACCGGCGCCGGGGTGGCAAAACGATGGAAGGGTTCATTGCGGGCGTGAGGCGGGGTCTTGTGGCTTTGATATGTCTGGCCGCTGTCTGGATGGGGGGCCGACCGGCGTGCGCCGCCCGGCTGGAACTGGTGGGGGATTCCCTGCCGGCGGTCACCGACGGCGCGCGCCAGCGGTCCATAGAAATCATCGGGCTCCTCGACGGGCGCGGGTTCAGGGACCTCCGATTGCACGCACGCTGGGTCGATACCGGAGTGACGGTGACGTCGCCGGAACTTGCCCTGGACGTGAACAATTTCCGCCATGCCTTTGCCGTCGGAGGCACGGGCACCTGCGGGCTGGTGACGTTTCACGCCTCCGGGAAGATCTCGGGCGTTACCGTGGAATCGTCCGAGCGGCACACGTTTGTCGACTGCACGCCCCCGCGCGTTCTGATCGGCCGCCCCGCAGACGGCCAGGTCGTCCGGGCCGGAGGCACCGTCGAGGCGGAAATGCGGCTCGAGGACGACATCCTCTCCGCTACCGGCTATCAGGACGGCCTGAAGGGGTACACCCTGGCGGTCGATGTCGACGGGAAGCCGGTGGCGGGGCCCGCGTTTTATCCCAATTCGCCGGTGGTGCAGAAAATGGTCGTGAGGGTTCCGGGCCCGGGCCGTCACGGTATCCGGGTGCGCTTCGGCGACGTTACCGGCAAGTTCGATGAGAAGACCGTGTGGGTCGATGCCGACGGGCAATCCCCGAATGTCCGGATACTGTCCCCGTCGGCCGGTTCGCCGGTCGCTCTCTCCGGGGCTATGCCGGCGATGCGCGTCGAGGTCGAGGCCTCCGACGGAGGCGGGACCGCTTCGGGCATCGACCGGGTGGAGTTCTACCAAGACGGGACCGGGGTGGCGGTGGCCCGCACCCCGGACGGGCAGGGAAGGTATGTCGGGACGTTCGGGGCGAGGCCGGGGGAGCAGCGACTCTCGGTGAAGGCGTTCGACAAGGCGGGGAATGCCTCGGAGTCGTCCGTGGTGGTAGAGGTCGTCACCGCCGGCGCGGCGCGTCCCGCCGGCACGGTGCCGGCCATACCGCGCACGCTGCCCGGCAGGGGGCGCTAGGGGGCGCAGGATACACTCGGCGCCCGAAAATGCCGTCCGCTCCGCCGGCCGGGCCCTCCGCGGCTGCCGGGCATCCCGGCCGCCGCGGCCCAATTCATGCACGCCTTCCGGCGAAGCCGTACTATAATCGTTCCGGAACGTAATAGACGGCTCCAAAGGAGGGATGCGACATGCGCAGAACCAGCCGCCTGGAAATCCTGGGGATGGTTGTCCTGCTCGGCGCCTGGCTGGCGCCTTCGGGCCGGCTCCTTGCCCAGGACCCCCCGGGCATCCAGTACGAAGTCCTCAG
>Ga0123333_10001664_pt1 | contig 23368 bp, 16 predicted proteins | sample BioC12SIPDNA_3_FD_89957 | JGI IMG/M metagenome (GOLD analysis project Ga0123333, IMG submission 89957) | Anaerobic biogas reactor microbial communites from Washington, USA - Biogas_R2_B C12 SIP DNA | ecosystem: Engineered > Bioreactor > Anaerobic > Unclassified | place: Washington, USA... | reverse complement strand
TTGATCACCTCGATCAGCCGCGCGTCGGCCGGCGCCTTCGAGCCGGCGTCGAGGAGGATGATATCGCCTGGGACGACCGCAGCGGCGGGCACCTGCTGTTCGATGCAGACGCCCACATTCGGACACTCCCGGATCACCTCAGCCTCCGGCGCGGCCTGCGACTTGAGCGCCTCCAGCGCGGCCTCCGCCTGGTATTCCTGGAAGAAGCCGATCAACGTGTTGACCACGATGACCACCGCGATCACGATCGCGTCAATCGTCTTGCCCGCCACGATCGAGATCAGCGCGGCGCCGACGAGCACGGCCACTAGCGGGCTCTTGACCTGGTGGAGGAGCAGACCCAGCACGCTGATCTTCTTCTCGGCCTCGATCACGTTCGGCCCGTAGCGGGCCAGGCGTTCCTCCACCTGGGCCTGCGACAGCCCGTCCCTGCTCGTCTCCAGACGCTGGAGGGCGTCCGGCACACTCAGAGCATGGTATTGGGGTTCTGGGTTCATATGCCGCTCCATTGTGTCGACTGATTGCTTGTCGGCCAAGCGGTTCCAATGTTTGAATGATTATTGAAACATACCGCAAGATCGCGATTCTGTCAAGCCGTCGAGCCTTCGGTCAGTCGTCCTCCGCCCCGCTGCCTCCCTCGCCGGATGTCCGGCGTCAGGCCGCCGGCGGATACCAGTCGCAGCGTGTCAACGGTAGGCCGCTGTCGCCATCTGGGCCCTGTCGCACGAGCAGCGTCTGGTAGACGTTGAGCCGTCCGGTCGTGAAGCCGTGCGCGGAACCGGACATGAAGAGCCTCCAGACGCGGTAGGTCGGCTCATCCACGAACTCCAGAGCCCGATCGCGGTGCGCTTCCAGGCGGCGCACCCAGTGGCGCAGCGTCAGCGCGTAGTGTTCGCGCAGGCTCTCGACGTCGCGCACCTCGAAGCCCGCTTCCTCGGCGGCGCGCAGCGTGGCGTGAATGGGCGCCAGCTCGCCGTCCGGGAAGACGTAGGCGTCGTTGAATGTGGGACCGTGCGTCGTCTCGTCCGTTGCGCGGCTGGCGATGCCGTGGTTGAGGAAGACGCCGCGCGGCCGCAGCAGCCTGAGGGCCAGGTCGAAGTAGGTGGGCAATAGCTCCGCCCCCACGTGCTCGAACATACCGACGCTCACGAGCGCGTCGAATCCGTCCGGTGCGGCCACCTCGCGGTAGTCCTGCAACAGGACGCGGCATCGCTCGCCCAATCCCGCCGTCGCGATCCGCTCGTTCGCCAGATCCGCCTGCGGCGCGCTGAGCGTGACGCCGGTCGCGTCGACGCCGTACTCCTGGGCTGCGTGGATCGCGAGGCCGCCCCAGCCGCAGCCGATGTCCAGCAGGCGCTGGCCTGGACACAGCCGCAGCTTCCGGCAGATGATGTCGAGCTTGCGGCGCTGCGCGGCGTCGAGATCGTCGCCCGGGTCCTCAAAGTACCCACTTGAATAGACCATACGCTCGTCAAGCCACAGCGCGTAGAAGTCGTTCGACACGTCGTAGTGATAGCCGATGGCCTCGCGATCGCGCTCGACCGAGTGGCGCCGGCCGCGCAGGCGGGCCGGCCCCCGGCGGCCCTGCCGGCGGTTGGAGTGGGCCGGCAGCCGCAGCAGCTCGCGGGCGGCCTGCAGCTTCGTGCGCCAGCCCGACGTGGCGGCGGCCAGCGCGTCGGCCAGACCGAAGATGGATTCGATATCGCCCTCGATGTCGAAGTCATCGTAGAGATAGGCCTCCGCCAGCGCCAGCTCTGTGCCGGGCAGAAAGGCCGCCCGAAGCGCGCCGGGATGCTTCAGCGCCAGCGTGACCGGGCGTTCCGCATTCTGATGCGCCGCGTCGGGCCAGGTCGTCCCGTCCCACAGCCGCACGGTCACTCGATGCGCGCCGCCGGCGCCGAACAGCGCGTCGAGCGCTTCCAGCGTATGCGCTACGTCGTCGCCCGGCGGACCGTCATTGGGGTTTAGACGTGTCCTGTCGCCCTGAGAGATAGCCCGCTCTGAGTTCCTGCTCTCGTCCATCGCAGCCTCCTCAGTTCAGGGTGTTGGGAAGCCGCCACCCTGGTGGGTGAGGCCTTCCCGTGCATGAGATAGTACCGAATGCCGCTGCCTCCCGAACGCCCTGTGCTCTCCAACAGCGCTCGCTAGACGAACACCTCCGGCTCCTTCCGTTCCCGGCACGTCTCACTGAGCCGGGCGGAGACGCGCACCACCCAGGGGCTCTTCCAGGTTCGCGCGCGGGTGGGGCAGCCCTTCACGCACGCGCTGCACAGGATACAGGCCGCCGGGTCGGTCGACACGCTCGCGTTGACCGCAATCGCGCCGGTCGGGCAGCCGGCGGCGCACGCGCCGCAGAGGGTGCACAGCGCGCGGTCCGTGCTGGGCGCCTCGCCTACCGGTGGATCCCACGTCCGGTAGGGCCTGTCGCCGGGCACGTACAGTCGAGCGAGCTCCCCGGCCGGGTCCAGCGCGTCCAACTTGCGTCGCACCGCCGCGCCGAACGCCCGAGCCAGGTCCAGGTCGCGGGCGTCCGGCCGGCCAGTCGCGATGGGCGTTGCCTGGCTGTCGTACGAGTGCTCGCCGATGAAGGCGCCCGCGGCGAGCGGATCGAAACCCTGCTCGATCACCAGGTCGCGCAGCTCCAGCAGCGCGTCCTCATAGGCCCGGTTCCCGTACACTGCCACAACGACCGCCGGCGCGCCAGCGCCCCGGACCCGCTGCAGCCGCCGCACTGCCTCTCGGGGCAGTCGCCCGCCGTAGACCGGCGCGCCGATGATCGCCAGCCCCTCCGCTATCGGGGCCGGGCGCCGGCCCACAGCGTCGGGCGAGGTCAACTGGAGCCAGTCGCCCGGCCCCAGCCCTGTGCCGTCCGCGATGGCCGCGACAATTCGGTCGGTCGTACCGGTTGGTGAGAATGTGATGCGATCTACGCTGTTGATATCCATAGTAGTCGATGATATACCCGGCGGCGGATCGCGATCCGCCTCTCACTTATGCCCGAAGCGCCACACTCCGATGGTGAAGAGGACGACCGCGAAGCCCAGCAGCACACCGGCCTCCTGCGCCACGCCCGCCAGTCCCTGCCCCCGGATCAGCAGGTCGAGCATGCCCTGCAGCGCCCAGGTCGTCGGCAGCGCCTTCACTGCCGTGCGCACGACATCGGCGAACAGCTCGATCTGGGCGCGAACAGCATGGAGAGCACCGAGATCGTCGTCTTGCCGGCCCCGTTGGGGCCCAGCAGGCTGAAGATCGCACCTTCCTGGATCTCGAGGGAGATCCCTTTGACAGCGGCGAACTCGCCATAGCGCTTCACCAGATCGTGAACCTCAAGTATGGCGGTCACCCATCGCCCCCGACAGAATGGGCTACATACCGAACTCGCGCTCCGAATTGAGCTGCAGCCAGCGGACGATATCGCGCCGGCGCAGCAGCCCGACCAGCTCCCCGTCGTTCACGACCGGCAACTGCCGCACATCCCGGCCCGATAGCTTGCTGAAGGCCTCGGCGGCGTCGTCGCGTGGCGCGACGACGATCAGTTCCGCCGCGGGCGTCATGATCTCACCCACGCGCGTCGTGTCCCACAGCTCGCGCGAGACCCGGCGCACGTCGTCCAGCGTGACCAATCCCGTCAGCCGGCGGGTGCCGTGCTCCAGAATGGGAAACGATTGGTCGTCGCTGCGCATGATGTGTTCGTGCACGAGACGGGCGACGGTGCACTCCGCCGAGCACGTCGGCGGGTCCGTTCGCATCAGCTGTTCGACCGGCACGGCGCCCAGGATATCCTGGACGACGACGTGCTGGTAGCTCTGGATCGAGGCGCTGTTGAGGAACCAGCCGATGAACGCCAGCCAAAGCCCGCTGCCCAGGCCGGTTCCGAAGAACGGGATGCGCGCGCCGAAGGTCATCGCGATGCCGCCCAAGATCATAAGCCAGGCGATGGCCTGCCCGCACCAGGAGGCCCAGCGGGTCGCGCGCCGCAGATTGCCCGTGATCGCCCACAGCACCGAGCGCAGGACCCGCCCGCCGTCCAACGGGAATCCGGGGATCATATTGAACACGCCCAGCGTCACGTTCACCGAGCCGAGCCACATGAGCAGCGTCAGCAAGGGGTTCAGCCCGCGCAACGCCGCCATCGGGTTGGACAGGATCGCGGCCGGGCCGGTCAGGACCAGCGCCACAGCGATCAGCGCGGCGCCGATCACCAGGCTGCTCAGCGGCCCGACGATCGCCATCACGAACTCGTTGCCGGGCGATTCGGGCTCGCGCTGGATGTTCGCGACCCCGCCGAACAGGTGCAGCACAATGCTGGTGACCGGAATGCCGTGCGACTGGGCGATCAACGAGTGGGCCAGCTCGTGCGCCAGCACGGAGACGAACAGCAGGAGCGCGGCCAGGATCGCGATGCCCCAGCGCAGCCCGCCTCCCCAGTCCGGGTGATAGCCGCCGAAGACGGCCGCCAGGTTCCACGTCACGAGCAGGAAGATCAGAATCCAGCTCCAATCGACACGGACATCAATACCGAAGACGCGTCCAATCCGGAATCCAGCGCGCATATCGTCCCTCCTAGCCTGATGATGGCCGATCCACCACGAGCCACAGCGCCACCGCGGGATCGGTTTCCCGGTGGCGCGCTCAGTAGCGATAGATGGCGGCCAACGGCCCCTCAGACGGACAGTCCTCGGGTTCGATCGTGTGGACAGTCCCGCTGTCGATCAACGTGTGGCTGGCCGCGTAATCAAGCAGATCGGCGTCGCCGGGCCCGTCGGTCCCGTGCACCTCGACCGCGCCTTCTGTGGGGTTCCTTGCCCCCACACCGGGACACCCGCTGCGACAAACAGCGCTCAACCCGCCCGAACGTGAATCCGTTCCGCGCCCATATTGTAGCACGATTTCGCGCAAGTTGCCCACTGAACAGGGTCCGCGCCAGGTTGTTCTGTCCTCCAAACGTGCTACAATCGGTGCATCGCTGGCCAGGTCGGGCGGAGGAGGCGGCCAATGGGACACCCCGATCAACAGGACTCAGGTGACGACATGCGGATCGTGATTCAGAAGGATGGTCCGTATGTCGTTCGTGGCGGCGCGCCGCTTGTCCGGAAAGAGCAGGTCGTCTCCGAACACGGCGAGCCGCTGACCTGGCGGCGGGGCGAGACCATTGACGCCCCCGAAACGTATGTGCTCTGCCGCTGCGGAAAGACCGCCACTCCGCCGTTCTGCGACCAAACGCACGCGTGCGTCGAGTTCGATGGCGCCGAGACCGCCGATCCACGGCCGACTGTCGAGCGACAGATCGTGCTTCGGGATGGCGCTGGCATCCAGGTCAGTCGCGATTACTCCATCTGCGCCGAGTCGGGCTTCTGCGCCAACCGTTTCACCACGGTTGAGAAGCTGGCGCCCTACACTGGGGACACCCAGGTGCGAGCGCAGGTGATCGGCATGATTGAGCGCTGCCCGTCCGGCTCCTACACCTACCGCGTCGACGCCGGTGAAGGCGACATCGAGCCGGACCTGCCGCGGCAGATCGCCGTGACCGTGGAGATCACGTCCCAGGGACCGATCCCCGGTCCGCTGTGGGTGACGGGACGCATTCCCATCCGCCGATCGGACGGGAAGCCGATGGAGACGCGCAATCGCGTGACGCTGTGCCGCTGCGGACACTCCGGCAACAAGCCCCTCTGCGACGGCACGCACCGCGCGCTCCAGTCCGCCGGGCGCAAACCGGAGTGAGCGTCCCGCGACCGCGACGTCGGGATCGTGTGCGCCCAACTTGCGACTCGAACCCCAATTGCTCTATTCTCAGGTGATGGTCAGGAGGTGCGCGAACGTGACATTCGGTACTGAGCGGAGGGGAGGCCCCGCGCCATCCGATGTGGGCGGGCGCAGTGTTCGTCTCCGGCGGCTCGGCGAGGCCGTCGTGATCGTGGCGCTCGCTATCGTGATCTACAGCGTCGTCCGCGGCGGCGTCAACGACTACACCATCACCGATCCGCTGGGCACACTGCTGGCCTCTCAGAACCTGCTGGAGAACGGGACCTACTTCGTGGACGCCTACCGCGACCATCTCCTGGAGAACCGGGAGATGTACTCCTACCGGTTCTTCAAACGGGACGATCACGTGCTGCCGTACTATCCGCCGGGGGCGGTTCTGTTGTCGACGCCCTTCGTCTGGATCGCCAACCTGCAGGGATACGATATGGCGACGATCGTCGATGGCCGGGCGGTGCACGATATGCGCCTCCAGCGAGACCTGGCGGCCGGCGCCGTCGCCGTCTGTTTCGTCCTCGTCTATCTGATCTGTCGCTGCTACTTTGGACCGGCGCCCAGCCTGGCGCTGTCGATCCCGCTCGTCATGGGCGGCCCGATCGCCAGCATGTTGGGCGTCGCTCTGTGGAGCACCGGATTCGAGACCGTGTTCATCCTGTTGAGCCTGCTCCTCATCATCGCCGACCGGCGGGGCGTCGTGCGGCTCAATCCCTATCTGCTCGGCGTTTTCCTCTCGCTCTCCTTCTACTGCCGTCCCACGTCCGTCACCTTCATCTTGCTCGCGTCGCTGATTGTCCTGATGAGGAATCGCGCCGATTTCCTCAAGCTGGTGGGCGTCGGTCTGCTCTTTGCCGCGGCGTTCTACGCCTTCTCACAGCACTACTACGGCCAGCCCGTGCCGCGCTACTACCGGCCCGGCGGCAAGGTCGCGGTCGCCCACCGCCTCTCATCCGGCCTGTACGGCGTGATGTTGAGCCCGAGCCGCGGTGTGCTGGTCTTCTCTCCCTATCTGCTCCTCACCGTCGTCGGACTGGTCGCGTTCGCGCGGAGGCTGCTCCGTGATCCGCTCGTCTGGTTGTGCCTGGCCTGGTTCGCGTCGCACGCCGTGACCGTCGCCAGCTCCGCGGGCTGGTGGGGCGGGCATACCTTCGGCCCGCGCCTGATGGCCGACGCGTTCCCCGCGCTCGTCGTGCTCACCATCCTGGTCTGGAATGCCGCCGCGTCCAGGCTGCGCCCGACGGGGAGATGGGCCGCGATCGGCGCCTTCGCCCTGCTGTCTGCGGCCGCCATCTGGATCAATGTCAATCAGGGGCTCTACAACCTGGATACGGCCTGGTGGAACGCCAAGTCCAATGTGGATCACAACCGCGAGGCGCTCATGGACTGGCGGTACCCGCAGTTCCTCGCCAACCCGGCGATGCTCGAGCAGCTCGAGGCGGAGTACGGCCAGCGGGGCAACTAGCTCACGACGTCGTGCGGGCGGCTGGGCCCATCTCAACGAGTGCTCGGTCATGGTCAACCCAGGCGCGCCCCGGAAACTCGGGCGTGACCGGTGCGCTGTATGCCATTGAGGCCCGCCTGGCGAACGCCAGGACTGGCCAGGTGATCGTGACACCGAGGCGCCCCGAGGGGGCGGCGGTCCGTGAGCGGCCCGGCAGGACGAGACCCGCGTGTCCGACCTTGGGGGCGTCGGCGTCTCGGACTGGGACGACGCCAGAAATCGCCGGATCGTCATTAGCGACAAAGCGCCGATTCTGACCCATCCGTTCGTCGGCGTCGGTTTCTATCTGCCGCTGGTGTTGCGGCGACCGGCCCAGCTCAGGGAATGGGCCGGACCATCCACTCGTAGATAGCGTCTACCCGCCGGCTGCCTAACACCCGGCGCACCAGGCGCTCCATCCCCAGGCGCACCATCGGGTTCCGCACCGCGAAGTACAGCCGTGCCGATAGCGGCGTCCGTATCTCGGGTATATCGGGCGCCGGGGCCAGCGACTCCTCCACCGGGTCGATGAACACCGGATCCAGCGCCTGCCTGCAGTCCTTCTCCGTCACGAACCAGGCCAGGTACCCGAGCCGGTCGCTGCCCAGCACATCGGGGAACGCGGCCTGAAGGTCGGCCCGCAGGTTGTAGTACGCCAGCGCCAGCTGCGTCAGCTGCCCGCCAGAGTCGGACGGAGCAACGGATTCGTTCAGGAACTGGAAGAAGCTGTCGGCCGCTGTCGTGCCGAGTGGGTCGCTCCAGCGGCTCTCCGCGCCGCCCAGCGATTGCCAGAGACGCCGCGCGGCCTCCGGGATCGGTACTCCGTTGTCGAAGTGTCCGTACGCGTACGGCAGGCTCCGGACGCGCTCGTAGTCGTTGGCCAGCAATCGTGCGCGATAGCCCTCGAACAGCGGCCGCAGCTCGGGCCGGTCGGCGAGTGTGAAGCGGCTCTGATGGGTTGAGATCGCGTCGAGATCGTCCAGTTGCAGCCCGCTGAAGTGGTAGAACACAAGCGGCCAGCCGTCCACCTGCCAGCGATCGCCGCTCCACACGGGGCGCCGGTTGGGAAGATTCCAGTAGGCCACGTTCAGCCCGGGGTGGCGTAGAATCGCGACCTCGGCGACAAACGCCGGGATCAAGTCCGCCCAGCGCTGGTCGACGAACAACCCCTGCTCCATCGCGCGGACGCACGCCTTTTCCAGCTTCCGCTGCCACCACCGAAGGAGTCGTCGCACATTCGGTCCTCGGCGGACGGCGATGAAGCCCAGGTTGTAGACGCCGGAGCGCAGGATATCGAGGTCCGACGGCACGCCGTCGCTTTCGAGCGGGCGGAGCAAGTGCGGGGTGAGCGCGACCTCGGCCGTCTCGAGCGCGTCAAAGACCGGCGCGAGGGGGGCGTAGAGATAGATATCCGGGTCCAGGAAGATCAGCCGGTCGATCCCCCGGCGCTCCATCAAGTACTCGAGAAAGAATGGCTTGACCGCCGTCGAGAGCTCCAGCACCGAATAGCGGAAGGCCATATCGCCGAACGCTGGGATACCGAGCGCCTCGGCCTCGATGAGCTCGAAGGGCTCGGCCGCCGGGTCGACGTCGCCGTTGACGCGGTCCACCAACAGGACGATCACACGGCCGTCCGGATGTTGGATGCGGAAGGACTCGGTCAGGGCCCGCGCGTGGGCCAGGTAGTTGCGCGCGACGATTGTACAGAGTGTGGGTGCCTCATCTGGCTTGGCGCTCATATGGGTCCTTCGGGCCGATTCAGCGGCGCGTGGATTATACCACATCCGCGGGCCCGGCCAAGCTTGCGCACTCGCTCGCTTCCACATGTGGTCATGCTGAGGCGACCCTGTCTCTAGCCCAGGCTGTCGGTACTCCGCGACGGATCAGGTGGTGGTGCGGACGTGCATCGGGTGGGACGTCTTCCCGGCCTGTCCTCAGGCGCTCTCTAACCGATTCTTGACTATAGGCGCAAGATGTGGTATACCACCGAAGCTTGGGGACCGATCGGGCTCTGCGCCTACGAGCGCGGCGCCCAAAATGGAGCACATCCGAGCGCCGGCGCACATCGAGTTCGCTTCTGATGTTCCGAAGAGAATGGCCGTGCTCCGGACCGGCGCTGTCCGTGGCTTGGGTCATTTGCTCTACCCCGTGTGGCGCACTCGTTGAGTTCGCCAGCGTGCTGAGCTGCACATCCGGAACCAGGCTGCTATGGAGGGCATTCGGGTCTGTCAGAGTGTCCGCAGAGATGAGTCGCCCGCCCGACCGACGGCGCGCCGCACTATCACCTTGGCCAGACCCATCAATCGCTGGGCGACTGGGAGGCGGCTCAGACTGAGTATCGCCTGGCGGCGGAGCACGCCCCGCACGAGACGCTGCCGCTGGTCGCTCTGGCTCAGCTTCAGTGGGACCTGGGGCAGCAGGACGCGGCGCTGGCCAGTCTGGACGCCGCGGTTCTCGCGACGCCGGGTGATGGTCGGGCTCATGTTGCGTTGGGTAACGTGCTCCTACAGATGGGACGGCCGGCCGATGGCGCGCGTCACTTTCGTCTGGCGCAGCGGGCCGACGGTGGGCTGTTCGAGGGACTCGCCCACGACTTCGCGAGCGCCCTGCCGCAGGCTGAGATCCATGCCCCAAGCCCGGGATATGTGCTCAATGCGCACTTCGCCATTGGGGGCGACGAGCGGCGGGCCCTGTACGCGCACCCCGATTCCCGTGTCGTCTACCCTGTGCAAGTGCCTCATGGCGCCGTACTCACGTTCGCCCTTGGGACCTCGCCCGACAGCTGGGGCCAACCGGGAGACGGCGTGGAGTTCGCGGTGATCGTCGCCGATCGAGAGCGCACCGAGCCGGTATTCGCCCGGTACATCGACCCCAAGCGGGACGCGGACGACCGTCGCCTGGCATGATGTCGCGGTGGACCTCGCCGCCTACGGCGGCCGGACGGTCCGGATTGTCTTCCAGACGACCTCCGGTCCGGCTGCCGATAGCCGGTTCGACTGGGCGGTCTGGGGCGAGCCACGGTTGTGGGCGCCGTAGCCCGCGAGCGGCGCGGGTGGGCCCGTCCTCGCGGCGGCCTTGCGGGCGTCTCTCGGCTGTGATAGAATCGATGCCCGTGGGCCGTTCTCGGCGCCTGGAATCGGCCAGGGTGCGACGCGGCGATGCGTGTGAGGTGGGGGAGCGACCCTGATGTCACGTGAGCGATCGATCATCATCATTGGCGCCGGCATCGCCGGCCTGTCGGCCGGTTGCTACGGCCAGATGAACGGTTACCGGACGCGGATATTCGAGTTGCACAACCTGCCCGGCGGGCTGTGCACCGGCTGGAAGCGGAGGGACTACACCTTCGACGGCTGCCTGCATTGGCTGGTGGGTTCCGGCGAGGGTACGGCTCTGAACCGTGTCTGGCAGGAGCTCGGGGCGCTGCCGGGGCGGCGCATCGTGGACCACGATGAGTACGTGCGTGTCGAGGCCGCCGATGGCCGGACGTTTATTTGCTACACCGACATCAATCGGCTCGAGCAGCATCTGAAGGAGCTCGCACCCGCCGACTCCCGTGTCATTGGGCAGCTGTGCCGGGCTATGCGCCGCGGTGCGCGCTTCGGGGCGGTGCAGGGCCGATCGCCGATCCATATGCTGCCGTACATCCCCCTGCTGATGAAGTACAGCCGCATCTCCATAGAGCAGTACGTCGAGCGCTTCAGCGACCCCTTCCTGCGCGAGGCGCTGCGTGCGGTCTTCGACATGCCCGATATGCCGATGATCGGTCTGATACTGACATTGGGCTGGATGCACAACCGCGACGCAGGCTACCCGATCGGCGGGTCGCTCGAGTTCTCGCGCGCCATCGAGGCGCGCTACCGCGCGCTCGGCGGCGAGATTCACTATCGCTCGCGTGTGGAGCGCATCCTGGTGGAGGATGACGGTGCTGTGGGCGTACGGCTGGCCGACGGGAGCGAGCACCGGGCTGACATCGTCATCTCGGCGGCCGACGGCCACGCGACCATCTTCGAGATGCTGGAGGGAAAGTACGTCGACGAGACGATCCAGGGCTACTACGATCGCCTGCCCACATTCCCGCCGCTGGTGCAGGTCTCGCTGGGCGTCGCGCGTGACCTGACGGACGAGCCGCACTCGGTCGTGATGCTGCTGGACGACCCCGTGACCATCGCCGGAGAGCAGCGGGACCGGATCATGCTCCGGCATCTGAGCTACGACCCGACCATGGCGCCGGCCGGCAAGGCCGTGATCGAGGTGATGCTGGAATCCGATCACGCCTACTGGGCGCAGCTGGCGCAAGACGAGGAGCGGTACGACGCCGAGAAGAAGGACGCGGCGATCAAGGTGATGCAGCAGTTGGAGCGCCGTTTCCCGGGCCTGGAGTCGCAGGTTGAGGTGGTCGACGTGGCGACGCCGCTGACATACGAGCGGTTCACCGGCAACTGGAAGGGCTCGATGGAGGGCTGGCTGCTGACCACGGAGACGGCCAGGATGATGGTCGGTCCGGGGATGCGCAAGACGCTCCCGGGCTTGGAGAACTTCTATATGTGCGGGCAGTGGGTGGAGCCAGGCGGCGGGGTGCCCACCGCGGCGATGTCCGCGCGCCGCCTGATTGCGACGATCTGCAAGCGCGACGACCGGAAGTTCGCCGCTCATCCGTAGCGCACGCCGCCGGGACCGTGCGGGAGGAACGACGGCGAACGCATGGGTGATCTGGGCGCGAGACGTCTGACACGACAATGGATAACCACCCGCTCGTCATCGTCATAGTCCTCACCTGGAACTCCGTCGCTGATGCGGCGGCGTGCCTGGCGGCGTTGCGCGATTCGGCGTACCCCAATTGCCGCGTCCTCGTCGTCGACAACGGCTCCGACGATGGAACGCCCGAGTCTGTCGCGACGCACTTCCCCGAGTTCCAGCTGGTCCGGCTCTCCCGCAACATCGGTTATGTCGGCGGCAACAACGTGGGCCTGCGGCGGGCCGTGGCGGGAGGCGCGGACTACGTACTGCTTCTCAATGACGACGCCTTCGTGACGCCCGATGCCATCGGGAAGCTGGTGACTGCCGCTGAGTCCGATCCCCGTCTGGGCATGGTCGGACCCGCGATCGTCTCCTGTCGCGATACATCGGCCGTCTACCTCGGCGGACGGATCGACTGGTCCAATGGCGACGGGCTGGCGATCCCCGCGGGTGAGGTCGCTCCGGCGCTTTCGGTGCAGCGGGTTGATTTCGTGCCGGGCTGTGCGCTGCTCGCCCGCGTCGATGTCGTGCGCCACATCGGCCTGCTCGACCCCATCTACTTTGCCTACTACGAGGATGTGGACTGGAGCCTCCGGTGTCAGGCCGTGGGCTACCACTGCGCGGTGGTCCCTGGCGCCCGTGTGTTCCACCGGAATACCGTCGATGTTCATCACACCGACGCTGTGCCCTCACTCTACTATCCGCGGCGCAATCAGATCCTCTTCATCCGCAAGCGGGTCCGCGAGCGGTTCTGGCGCACGCTCTACATGTGTTTGGTCACGCGGCTCCGCGAGTACCGGGCGCTGACCGAGGCCGAGGAGACAGCCAAGGCCCGCTCTCTCGTGTCGGGCGTCTGGGCCGGGCTGCTGGGCGCCGGCGGCGAGACGTACGTCCCCGCGCCCCGTCTGGTTGAATGGAGCTTCGGCCAGCTAGCTGCGCTCCAGTCCAGGCGGGCGGTGTGGCGGAACCGCCGCCAGGGCGGGCGCGGCGCCAACGGGCCGCTCCGCGCGCGTATCGGGCGCGCAGCACGGCGCGCCTTCCCGTGGATCAACGCCGGCCTGGAACGGCGCTCGGCTCAGCCCTCCGCCCGTGGGAGGCCCGATGCGGCCTCGGACCCAACGCGCTCCGCCCGGAAGAGCCTCGGGGAGCGGTTGACGCAGCCGCTCCCAGACGACCTGCCGCCGGCCCCCCCCGTGATGGTTGTGGGGTTCGTCAGCGCGTCCACTGGCCTGGGCGAGGTCGTCCGAGGCGCCGTCTCGGCCCTGCGGGCGGCCCGGCATCCAGTGAGCTACCGCGACATCGAGCCGCTACCGACTCTCGGTGAGGGCGACCTGCCCCCCAACGATGAGCTCCCAGGCCCGTCACGCGCTAACCTGCTCTACGTCAACGCGACGAACGTTCCGTTCGCCTATCAGAAGCTGGGACGCGCCTTCTTCGAGGACGGGCTCAACGTCGGCTACTTCTTCTGGGAGATGACGGCCTTCCCACGACAATGGTACGGCGCGTTTGCCCTCGTCGACGAAGTGTGGGTGGCCAGCCGCTATACGCAGGCGGCGCTGGCGGCTGTCTCGCCCGTCCCCGTAGTGTGCGTCCCGCCGCTGGTTCATCCCGTCGCCCCCGGTGCTGTCTCGCGCGCCGATCTGGGGTTGCCGGAGGACCGGTGCATCTTCCTGTTTTCATTCGATGTACTGAGTATTCCAGAGCGGAAGAACCCGCTGGGCCTGATCGAGGCCTTTCGCCGGGCGTTCGGCGCGCCGACTGAGGGCCCGCTGCTCGTCATCAAGATGAACAACAGCGACATCGTGGCCGGACGGCATGACTGGCTGGGCATCCGGCCTGACTACGTCGATGAGCTCTCCAATGCGGTGTCCACCGTCAATGGCGTGCTCCTCGATAGACGGCTCGACCCTCCGACTAACAGCGCGCTGATGGCCGCGTGTGACTGCTATGTCTCCCTCCATCGCAGCGAGGGGTTCGGTCTCACTATCGCCGAGGCCATGGTCTTTGGTAAGCCCTGTATCGCGACGGCGTATTCTGGCAATCTCGACTTCATGACGCTGACGAACAGCTACCCGGTCGGGTACCGGATGGTTGAGCTGGCGCGCGATTGGGGGCCCTATGAGGCTGGCGACCGCTGGGCCGATCCCGACCTCGATCAGGCGGCGGCGCTGATGCGGGAGGTGTTCGAACACCCCGAAGCGGCCGCTGAGCGCGGTCAGGCTGCTTCCCGCGATATCCGACGCTCGTACAGTGCGGACGCGGTCGCCCGGGCGATGATCCGGCGGCTACAGATCCTGGCGTACCATCGCGGCGCGAGCGCGCGACCGACCACCGAGCCGTGATGAGGGGGTAGGCGGACGTGCTGCGCGTCGGGCTCGACATCACGGTGCTCTACCACGCGGTGGGCGGCGTGTACACTTACTGGCGCACGCTGGTGCAGGCGCTGCAGGAGCGCGTGGTGTGCGGGCAGGACGACGTGAGCCTGACGCTCATTGACTACGCGCCGGCGCACTGGGGCTCCTCCAGGCGTATCGACGGTCTGTTTGGTCCCGCCGCGCCCACTCATATCATCGACGGCCCGGCACAACCGATGCTTTCCCGCTCGCCGATGGCCCATCTCCCCCTGGGCCGGCCCCTTGCAGAGCGGCTGGACGTACGGATGGGCAGGGCCTGGGGACTCTGCAGCCAGTGGACGGCCAGGCGGCGATACGGCGCCGCGCTCCGGCGCCTCGATGTCCTGCACGGCCTGGAGGTCATACAACCGTCTCCGGGTGCTGCTCGTCAGGTGGCGACGGTTTTTGACGTCTCGCCAGTGCGCTTGCCCGAGCACCACACGCCCGAGAACATCGCGCTCTTCAGCCGCAAGATGCGGCATGTGTGCGCACACGCCAGTCAGGTGATCGCGATCTCCGAACATGCCCGCGGTGAGCTGCTCGAGAGCTACCCAGCGCTGGCGGATCGCGTGGTCGTCGTGCCGCTGGCAGCGCAACCGGGCTTTGGACCGGTGGCCGATCCAGCGACGTTGGCCGGCATCCGGCGCCGGTATGGGATTCCCACAGCGGGTTACCTTCTGTACGTGGGCACGCTGGAGCCGCGCAAGAACCTGGTGCGGCTGATCGACGCCTACGCGCACGTGCGCGCGGCTGGCGGCGACTCTGTCCCGCCGCTGGTCCTGGCCGGCCCCCGCGGTTGGCGCGAAGGCCCCATCTTCGACGCGGTGGAGCGTTGGGGGGTGGGGCGGCGCGTCATATTCCCCGGCTACGTGGCCGGCGCCGACCTGCCGGCGCTCTATAGCGGCGCCGCGCTCTTCGTCTACCCGTCGCTCTACGAGGGGTTTGGGCTTCCGGTGCTGGAGTCGATGGCCTGTGGGGCGCCGGTGGTCACGAGCTCGGTCTCGGCGCTGCCGGAGGTTGCCGGAGACGCGGCGCTGCTTGTCGATCCGACCGATACCGGCGCGCTGGCCGCTGCTATCCAGCGCCTGCTTGATGACCAGGGACTGCGGGACAGGTTGCGGACGCTCGGGTTGCTCCGCGCGGCGCGCTACACCTGGCGCCGCACCGCCGACGAGACGCTGGCCGTCTATCGCACCGCCGCCCGCCCCGACAGAATGTAGCACAATCCACCTGGATTGTAGCTCCCCGCCGCGTCGTTGGGATCGACGTCGTCTCGTATTGTACCAGGCTGCAATGTCCGATGTAGCACAATCCACCAGGATTGTAGCTCCCCCGCCGGGTCGTTGGGATCGACGTCGTCTCGTATTGTACCAGGCTGCAATCCTGGCGGATGTCCGAGAGTACTCGGGGCGCCACACTTTCCACCAGACTGCAATGTCCGATGTAGCACAATCCACCAGGATTGTAGCTCCCCGCCGCCCGTCCCGGCGGAACGTCGCACAATCCACCCGGATTGTGGCCCCGGGCCGGTGAACACTTTGTGAGAATTCCCCTTGCCGCCGCTTTCCCCATCCGATGGTTCAGGTGTACAATAGCCCCACGACGTAAGGTTGCGAACCCCTCATTCGTCTCACCGCATCCTCTGGTTCCTGCCTCGCCGGCTCTGGACTCGCGATTCGTTGACACAATCTGCGGGATACCTGTAACAAATCACGCGCCGCATCGTTACAGAATCAGATATCGGACACAACCCGAGAGCTCGCTGAGGAGGGCGAAAATGAACGAGAAGTCGTATTGCGCAGTACTGATTGCCGTTGTCTGCCTGACCCTGTCCGCGCTGGCCTGCGGTCCCGCAACTCTGACCCCGACCCCCGAGTCGACTGCCACCCTGGAGACCACTCAAAGCCCCGGCGCCGGCGAACCCGTTGCCGAGGGCGTCGCCACAGCGGCCGCCACCGATGAGGCGGCGGAGCCGACCGACACGCCGGCCGCCGACGTGTCGGGCCCCGGTGGGTGTACGCTCAACGCGACCTACGTTGAGGATGTCACCGTGCCGGATAACACCGAGTTCGCGCCGGGCGCTGCCTTCGTCAAGACCTGGCGCATCCGGAACTCGGGTACCTGCACCTGGGATGCGGGCACTCAACTCGTCTACGTCTCGGGCGATGCGCTGGGCGGCCCGGTCGCTGTGAGTGCACCGTCGGTCGCCCCCGGCGCCAGCACCGACATCAGCGTCGAGCTCGTCGCGCCGACGGCGCCCGGCACGTACCGCTCCAACTGGCAGTTGCAGAGCCCCGAGGGCGTGCGGTTCGGCAACCGGGTCTACACGAAGATCATCGTGGCGGCCGCCGAGGCGCCGACGGAGGAGCCAACCGAGGAGCCGACCGAGGAATCGGCGGGTGAGCCCGATTTGGTCGTCTCGGCGCTGACGGTCGACTCCACCGATCCCCGTCAGGGCGTTCCGATGAACATCGTCGCGACGCTGCGTAACACCGGGAGCGCCCGGGCCGAGAACGTCCGCTGGGCGTGGCGCGTCTGCGTTCACAGCGACAGTTGCGCCTTCACCGAGGCGCCCGCTTCATTCTCGCTGGATCCCGGGGCCGAAGCGACGTTGCAGATGCCATACACCTTCGCTGGTTGGTCGACCTACACCACCGAGGCGTGGGTTGACTCTCGCGAGGCGGTTGCCGAGAGCGATGAGACCAACAACACGCGGCAGCTCGTCATCCCGGTACGGTCCAATCCCGAGCAGACGGTGGTCCTGAGCCCGGACCCGGCCCACAGCGGCGACCTGAGCGAGGCGGGGGCCAGCGGGTCGTTCCGGGCCGGCATCGCGCCCGCCGGCAATGGCATCCGGTCCTTCATGGACTTCAACCTGGCCGGGCTGGCTGGCCTGAGCAACGAATCGCAGATCACGAGCGCCCGGCTCGATTTGAGCGGCTACTCGGGCAACTGCTTCGAGTTCTTGCGACCGCTGCAGGTCCAGCAGGTGAACTACGGCGCGAACCGGGACTATCCCGTCGACTACAACGCCGGTGGAAGCCACACGTTTCTGGCTGCCAGCGACACCGTCGCGCTCGACACACCGCTCAATATCACCAGCTTCGTGCAGAGCTTCGTGGCCAGCAATGGCGCCGGGCATCTCCAGGTGAGGATGCATTTCGCCGGCGATGGCGAGGGCAGCGCCTACGCGTGCATGATGACGTGGGCGAACCCGCGACTGACCGTCACCTATCGTCCGTAGCGCGCCACCGCTGACTCGATGGAGCGCACAGCGTCCACCCCATCGTGCGGGGTGGGCGCTGTCTCTGTGGTCCGCTGGCGCTCGCTTTACGCCAGGAACGAGGCATGTTAGAATCCCACTATCACCGGATGCGACACAAGGAAATGGGGGGAGATGGCTTACGTCGTTGAAGTTCTGGGTGGCCTGGCGCTGTTCCTCTTTGGCGTCAACATGCTGAGCCACGGCATGGAGAAGCTGGCTGGCGACCATATCCACGAGTGGATGGATCGCATGACCGGGCGTCCGCTCAAGGGGGCAGTGTTTGGCGCGGGGGCCACCGCATTGATGCAGAGCAGCAGCCTGCTGATGGTGACGATGATCGGCCTGATCAACGCGAATCTGATGACGCTCAATCAGGCGGTCGGCGTGATGATGGGGCAGGAGATCGGCACCACGCTCACCGCGCAGATCGCGGCGTTCAGCATCGGTGATCTCTGCTACGTGCTCATCGTGCTGGGTTTCGTCGGGGTCGAGTTCGGATCGCACGACTGGCGGCGCGATGCGGGACAGGTGGTGTTGGGTATCGGCATCCTGTTCCTGGGGATGAACTTGATGTCCGGTGCGCTCAGGACGCTGACCGAGTTGCCGGCGGTGGCCGACTGGCTGGCGATGATGTGCAGGAATCGCTTTGCCGGCATCGTCGCCGGCGCCGTGCTGACCGCGGTCGTGCAGAGCAGCTCGGCGGTCACGGCGCTGGTGGTCGCCATGGGCATCAGCCACGCGATTGAACTCCCCGGGGCCATCTCGATCCTGTTGGGCGCCAATATCGGGACATGCGTCACAGGCTTGCTGGCGTCCCTGCGGCTGTCCCGCGCGGCGCGCCGGGCGTCGGTCGCCCAGATTATGATCAACGTTGTCGGTGTGTTGGCCTTCCTGCCGTTTCTGTCACCGTTCACAGAACTGGTCACTCTGACGTCGAGCCACCTGCCGCGTCAGATCGCCAACGCGCACACGATCTTCAACGTGGCGGTGAGTGTGGCGCTCTTCCCCTTCGTGCGCCAGATCGTGCGCGCGGTCGAGTGGTTGGTGCCGGAGCCGGTCCGCCCTGCCAGGACCGCCGTGACCGCGTACATCGACGAACGCCAGTTCAGCATCCCGCAGGTCGCGCTGCAGGAGGCCGCCCGCGAGCTAGAGCGCCTGGGCGATGAGACGGTCAAGATGCTGGAGACGAGCCGGCACAGTCTGCTCACAGGCGATCTGGAGGCGGCGATCTGGGTGGTGGACCGGGAGCAGGAGTTCGTCGACGCCGTCTGCCAGAGTCTGGAGGATTTCGTCAACAATCTGCTGCAGAGGGACCTCAGCGCGCGACAGCAGCGCCGCTGCTTCAAGATCAAGAACCTGATCACCGATCTGGAGCGGATCGGCGACCTGACCCAGAACCTGGCGGAGGCCGCCCAGCAACGGATCCAGCACGACATCGGCTTTAGCGAGGATGGCGTGGCGCAGCTCGAGGACCTGTTCGATCACGCCACCAGGACGTATGCGCTCGCGCTTGAGGCGCTGCGCAGCCGGGATGAGACCCTGGCGCAGCAGGCCTGCACGCTGGAGGACGAGTTCGACGAGCTGTACCTGGTCGCTCGCCAAGGGCACATCGACCGTCTGGACGACGGCGCCTGCGAGCCCGAGGCCGACGTCATCTTCATGGAGGTGATCCGCAACCTCGAGCGGATCAGCGACCACGCCGAGAACATCGCCATCAGTGTGATGCGGCCCTGAGCCAGGCGACGAGATTGCACTCCACACAGGGTACGCTATACTGAATGCAGACCACCCTCCAGACGCGAGGGCTGGAAAGGAGTACTCAGAATGGAGATCACGACCGAGCAATTCAAGCGTGTCGATGTGGTCAAGGCTTCCGGTCGAATCGACAGCAGCACGGCGCCGCAGCTCGCCGAGGTCCTCAAACAGCTCACCGACGGGCGACGGTTTCGCATCGTCTTCGATATGAGCGAGGTGGAGTTCCTATCGAGCGCCGGACTGCGCGTCCTGCTCGATACCCAGAGAACCTGCCGGCAGTACAAGCGGGGCGATCTTGTCCTGGCGACGCCGGCTGAGGGGATCAAACGGACGCTCGAATTGGCGGGCTTCAACACGCTCTTCAACGTCTACGACACGCTGCTTGACGCCGTCGGCAGCGTCTGACCGAACCCTCACGTGTCGCCGCAGCGCCTGCTGCTAGCCGTCGCCTCCGTCCCGTCGGACGACCATCAGCGCGATGTCGTCCGATTGGGGCGCGCTGCCCACGAACTCACGTCGGCAGGTCAGGATGCCCGACATGACCTCCTGCGCGGAGTCGCCCCGGTGTTCCTCGATGCACCGCGCCAGTCGTTCCTCGCCCAGTAGCTCGTGCGTCCGGTCCTGCGCCTCGGTGATGCCGTCGGTGTAGAGCACCAGGGCGTCGCCCGGCGCGAGCTCGACCGCAGCGCGATTCCATTCGTGGTTGTGATCAATGCCCAGCGGGATTCCCGTCCGCGCCAGTTGGCGCACTGGGCCGTGGCCAGCGCTCAGCACGAGCGGCGGGCAGTGGCCTGCGTTGGCATAGACCAGTGCGCCCGTCGCCGGATCCAGCACGCCGTAGAAGACCGTGACGAACTCGTTAGCCCGCGTGGCCAGCAGGCGACGGTTGGCCTCCTGCAGTACGCGCTCGGGGTGCTCCGGATAGTCGACAGCGTAGGTCCGAATCAGCGACCAGCAGAGCACCATGTAGATGGCGGCGCTCACGCCCTTGTCGACCACGTCGGCCATCAGGATCCCCCAGCGCCCTCTGGAGAGGCGCGCGATGTCGTAGAAGTCGCCCGACGCAGCGCCCGCCGGCTGAAGCATCAGGGCGATCTGCCAGCCGGGAATCGTCGGCGGCGTGTCGGGGAGGAAGGTCGCCTGCAGCCGGCCCGCCAACCGCAGTTCGTGTTCCATTCGTTGGTTGGCCTCCTGCAACTCCCGCTGCAGCTGCCGGAGCGCCAGGTGCGTGCGTACCCGCGCCAGCACCTCATCCACCTGGAATGGCTTCGTGATGTAGTCGACGCCGCCCCCGGCGAAGGCGCGCACCTTGTCCTCCGTCGCGTCCAGCGCGCTGATGAAGATGATCGGGATGTCGTGCGTCTTCGCATCGGCCTTCACCCGGTCGCAGACCTCATAGCCGTCCATGCCCGGCATGCGCACGTCGAGCAGAATGAGGTCGGGCGGTTCGGCCGCGATCGAGGCAAGCGCCCGCGCGCCGCTGGCGGCCGCACGCACGCCGTAACCCTGCTGCGATAGCATCTGCGACAGCAGCCGCAGATTGGCCGGCGCGTCATCGACAATGAGAATCATCGCGCGGTGGTCGGTTCCCACTTCATCCATTTCGCAGCACCCTCGCCTGCTGTGTGATGCGCAGGATCGCGTCGTGAGCGAACTGGCCCGCGAGCCCGGCCAGCCGCGCGCCCAGCTCCGCGTCCAGCTCAGAGATCGCGTCTACGCTGGCCCGGATCTGATCCAGGTCGCCGACCGTTGCCGCGCGTTCCAGCCCGGTTTCCGCCGCGGGCGGCAGCGCCGCCAGACGCACGGCCAGCGCTTCCTCGGCGTCGTCGAGCCGTGACTCGGAAACCGCTGCCTCGCCGGTTTCGCTCTCCCCTCCGCTGGCGCCCAGCCACCCCGCTTCAGCGAGGAAACGCACGCCCAGGTGGCGCTCCAGCACGTCGAATATCTCCTCCTCGCGGAATGGCTTCCGCACATACCCATCGCACCCCTCCGACAGGATCAGCTCGCGGTCCTCCTCCAGTGCGCTGGCTGTCACAGCGATGATCACTGTCGCCTGTCCTTTCAGCGTCGCCTTAATGCGGCGCGTCGCCTCGTACCCGTCCATCACGGGCATCCGCATGTCCATCCAGATCAGGTGCGGTCCCCAGGTCTCCCAGACATTCAGCGCTTGCTGTCCGTCGGATGCCTCGCGAACCTCGAATCCGAGGGGCTCCAACAGCTTGACCAGCAGCCGCCGGTTCGCCATCTTGTCGTCGACTACCAGTAGCCGGTAGATCGGCTGGCCGGGCGCCAATCCGATCACTCGCGGCGCGGGCTCGCCCCGCGTCCCGTCCAGATTCGACGCCGGGTCGACCCCGATGTCGAATCGGAACGTGCTGCCACGCCCCACCTCGCTCTGGACAGTCAGCTCGCCTCCCATCAAGCGCACGAACTCGCGGCTGATAGACAGCCCCAACCCGGTGCCCTCCTGCGGGTCGCCGCCCGAACTCGCCTGTACGAAAGGCTCGAAGATCGCCTCGAGCGCCTCGGGCGCGATACCGGGGCCGGTGTCCTCGACCTCGAACCACAGACGCCATCCCGGCGGCCCGCCGTTCGGCCCCAAAGGAATCTCCGGTTCCTTCCGGTCGCCCACGGTCACGCGCAGCGCGATGCGACCGTGCTCTGTGAACTTGACCGCGTTACCCAGCAGGTTCATCAGCACCTGCCGGAGTTTGCCCTCGTCGCCCTCGACGAACCGGGGCACGTGCGGACCCCGTTCGCACCAAAGGCGCAACCCCTTCTCCGCGGCCCGCAGCCGGAACATCTCCGCCAGTCCGTCGAGCATGGCGTGGAGATCGAAGCGCCCGGTCTTCAGCGTTGTCCGGCCCGCCTCGATCTTCGATACGTCCAGTACGTCGTTGATCAGGCCGAGGAGATGATCGCTGCTGCGGGCGACGATGTCCAGGTTCTCCTGGTGGTCGGCCGAGAGCGTGGGGTCCCGTCGGATCAACTGGGTGAAGCCGAGGATCGCGTTGAGCGGCGTGCGCAGCTCGTGGGACATATTCGCCAGGAAGACGCTCTTTGCCCGGTTCGCGCCCTCGGCCGCCTGCCGGGCGCGCTCCGCGGCCTCCTTCGACCGCTCCAGCTCGGCCATCGTCTCGCGTAACTGGCGCGTGCGCTCGGCGACCTCTCGCTCCAGCTCGCGCCGGCGCGCCTCGATCCCGCGCACGCGCAGCGCGACGCCCCCGGCCACGATGGCGGCCACCGATACTGCCGCGGCCAGGCGAAACCACCACGTCTGCCAGAAGGGCGGGGTGATCGTGATCCGCAGCGAGGTCCCCTGTTCGTTCCACACACCGTCGCTGTTCGTTCCCCGCACCCGGAAGGTGTAGTCGCCGGGCGGCACGCTGGTGTATCCGGCGTACTGCCGGGCGCCGGCGTCGATCCAGTCCTTGTCCAGCCCCTCCATCATATATGCGTAGCGGTTCTGTTCCGGGTCCGCGTAGTGGAGCGCCGCGAACTCGAAGGAGAAGAAGTCATGGGTGTACGCCAGCGCGATAGACTCGGTGTCCTCGATGGGTTGGCTCAGCGGCGAGCCCGCGCCGGGTTTCACCGTCTCGTTGAACAGCGTGAAACGCGTGATCACGACTGGAGGAATGTAGGGATTATCCGCCACACGATGCGGATGGAAGCTGCTGAATCCGTTGACGCCGCCGAAGAACATCTCTCCGTCCGAGGCGCGCAGGAACGAGCTCTGGTTGAACTCGTTGCCCTGCAGCCCGTCCTGCACGGTGTAGTTGCGGAAGGTCCCGGCGTCCGGGTCGAACCGGGACAGCCCCTGGTTCGTGCTCAACCAGAGACAGCCCTCGTCGTCCTCCAGCATGCCGTAGACGACATTGCTGGGCAGGCCGTCGCTCTCCCGATAGTGCGTGAAGGTCTCCGTCTCGCGGTCGAAGTGATCCAACCCACCGAATGTGCCCAACCAGAGCCCGCCGGCTC
>Ga0123333_10001663_pt1 | contig 23391 bp, 19 predicted proteins | sample BioC12SIPDNA_3_FD_89957 | JGI IMG/M metagenome (GOLD analysis project Ga0123333, IMG submission 89957) | Anaerobic biogas reactor microbial communites from Washington, USA - Biogas_R2_B C12 SIP DNA | ecosystem: Engineered > Bioreactor > Anaerobic > Unclassified | place: Washington, USA... | reverse complement strand
GGCTCGCCGTCGTCCTCGGTCTCGGCCAGCCCCACGTAGCGGCCCGGCGTGAGCACGAAACCCTGCGCGGAGATCTCCTCTGTGGACGCCACCTTACAGAACCCGGCCACGTCCTCATAGTCGCCCTCGCCATCGCCCCGCCAGGCGTGGTAGGCCCCGGCGATGCGCTCAATGTCCTCGGCGGTAATCTCGCGATGGGTGCGGTCCACCATCGTGCCCATGGCGCGGGCATCGATGAACAGCGTCTGGCCCCGGCGGTCGCGCAAAGGGCGGCCCGCCATGCCGCGCCCGTCACCCTTGTTGCGCGCCAGGAACCAGAGGCATACCGGGATGGCGGTGTTGTAGAACAACTGGCCGGGCAGCGCCACCATGCAGTCCACCAGGTCCGCCTCGATGATGGCCTGGCGAATGCCACCCTCACCGGAGGTCTGCGTGGACATGGATCCGTTCGCCATCACGAACCCGGCCACGCCGTCGGGCGCCAGGTGGTGAATAAAGTGCTGTATCCAGGCATAGTTGGCGTTGTTGGCCGGCGGCGCTCCGTACCGCCAGCGCACGTCCATCGTGGTCGCCGCTGCGCCCCAGTCGGACATGTTGAATGGGGGGTTCGCCAGCACATAGTCGGCGCGCAGATCGGGGTGCAGGTCTCGGGTGAAGGAATCGGCCCATTCGGGGCCCAGATTGGCCTCGATGCCCCGGATGGCCAGGTTCATCTTGGCCAGGCGCCAGGTGGTGGGGTTGGATTCCTGCCCATAGATCGAGACGCTCTCGCGGCGCCCGCCGTGAGCCTCCACAAAACGCTCGGACTGGACGAACATGCCGCCCGAGCCGCAGCAGGGGTCGTAGACGCGCCCGGCGTAGGGGGCCAGCATCGCTACCAGCAGGCGCACCACGTGGCCGGGGGTGTAGAACTGGCCGCCGCGCTTGCCCTCGGCATCGGCGAACATGCCCAGGAAATACTCGTACACGCGCCCGAGCACGTCCTGCGCCGGCGCGGAGGCATCGTGCAGCGTGATATCGGAGACCAGGTCGATCAGCCGTCCCAGGGCGGCCTTGTCCAGCGAGGGGCGGGCGTAGACCTGCGGCAGCACGCCGCGGAGTTGCGGGTTGTCCCCCTCGATGGCCGCCATGGCGCCGTCCACCCGCTCGCCGATATCCGGCTGGCGGGCGTTGTTCTTGAGCGCCTCCCAGCGCGCGACGGGCGGCACCCAGAACACGCGCTCGGCCAGGTACTCGTCGGGGTCCTCGGGATCGGCGCCCTCCGCCACCTGTTCGCTCAGGCGGGCGTGGAGCGCCTCAAAGGCGTCAGAGATGTATTTCAGAAAGATCAAGCCGAGGACGACATGCTTGTACTCGGCGGCATCCATGCTGGAGCGGAGCCGGTCCGCCGCGGCCCAGAGGGTCGCCTCCAGTCTGGCGTTGGCACCGTTGGGCTTTTCAGCGGGCATCCTTCCCCCTTGTTCCGTGGTGAATGCCATTATATCAACCGCTGGCTGAAAGCGCAACGATGCCCGCCCGCGCCCGGAGCTGAGCCCGCCGGAGGCGTTGCGCGGGCGATCCCCGTCGGCTAGAATGCCTATAGCAGGCAGGTACGTGTGGCAGGCGCCGCCTGCGAACTTGCGCCGGCGCGGCGATCGCGCGGGCCGTTCCTGCAAGAGCGGCAGTAGAGGGAGGCTCCATACCTTTGCGGGAGGGGGCAGGCGCCCCGCGGTCCCACCCGACACCCCGGCCTATGGCGGCGGTCGGCGGGCGGTGATCGAGCGTTGTTCACGAACCAGGGAGGGACCATGGCGGATCAGTGGCACATCCATCGCGAAGGCACGAGCTACGGCCCCTACCCCTGGCAGGATCTCGTCTCCTTCGCCCGCACCGGTCATCTGGCGCCCACGGATCTGGTGTGGAGCCAGACGCTGGGCGATTGGATCCCCGCCCAGCGCATCGCCGGCCTCTGGCCCGCCCCGGTTGCCGCCGCCCCCGCGTCCGCGCCCGCGATGCCCCGGCCCTCCGCGGCACCCCGGCCCTCCGCGGCGCCCCGGCGCCGGCGCAGCGCCCTTCCCCTTGTACTGCTGCTTGTGGCGCTGCTGGCGGTGGGCGGCGGCGCGATCTGGTGGCTCTGGCTGCGCGATGGCGCGGCCCCGGGCCGGCAGGCCGGCCCCCTCGCCACGGGCGCATCCGATTCCACGGCCGCGCAGGCCGATGATGGCTTTTGGGCTTCCGCCGAGTTGCAGGCCACCATCGCCGCCATGGATGGTGGTGACTGGCGCAGCTATCCGGACCTGGCAGCGGAACAGGCCGCCATCGACGCGACGTTGAGCGGCTTTGCCGAAGCGATGCAGGCTGGCGATCTGGATCGCGCCGTGAGCCACATCCTCCCCGAGCGCCAGCAGGCCTACCACGCGTTGTTCGCCGCCAACCCCGAGGGCATGGCCTCCTTCGGCGCGCTCATGAACCAGGCCACCATGAGCTTCCTCAGCGAGCAGACCGATACCACCGCCTACAGCCGCACCGCCGAGTATGCCCTGGAGATAGACGGGGTCACCTTCTACCTGATGTTGATCAAGACCTCCGATGGCTGGGTGCTGTACGATCTCTAGAGGAGGCGCCAGCGGGTCGCTGGCTGCCCCCGGAGTTCACAGGAGCAACGCACATGCGCAGAGCGATATCCCGGTCGATCGCCGTGCTGCTGGCCCTGACGCTGCTGTGGCAGGCCGCGCCCGCCGCGGCCTGGAACCAGGCCTCCCACCGGCAGATCAACCTCGAGGCGGTGCGTCTCTTTATGCGGCTCTCCGCGGGCTCCTCCCGGCAAAAGTACGCCTGGGGTCCGATCTCGCCGCAGGGCTATAGCGAGCCGCTGCGCGGCATCGCCGTCACCAGCAGCAGCCTGCTGGTGGACCCGTACACCCCGCCGGGCTACGCCGGCCCGCTTCAGCTGATCCACCTCAATGGCTACACGCTGGGCCTGGACGCGTCGCCCATGGACGCCTGGATCTCCGCCGGTGGCGATTGGGCCGACGAGCCACACCTCTACGCCTCGGTGCGGCACTTTTACGATCCGTTGGCCCGCTGGGGGCAGGCGTATCTCACCGACCAGTACCAGTTCCATGGCTGGTATGACGCCCCGCAGATCGACGCCCGCACCTGGGCCCTGAGCCATCCCGACAACCCCTTCAACTGGCAGGAGGCGCTCCGGCACTACAAGGCGGCGCTGGAACTGGACGACGAAGGCTGGGCGCCCGGGAACGCCCTGGTGCCGCAGCATTTCAAGACGGACATCGCGCTCAACCCCGTCAGCGCCGACGATGAGCGCCGCATGCACCTGGCCCTCGCCTACAGGGCCCTGGGCGAGACGATGCACCTGCTGGGTGATATGGTGCAGCCCGCCCACGTCCGCAACGACTCGCACCCCCTGGATGAACCCATCGAATCCAACACCTTTGCCGAGACGGTGAGCGCCTCCGCAGCCGGGCCGGTAGATGGCCGCATCGCGCCCTACCTCGCCAGCGCCGGCGGCACGTTGCAGACCCCCGAGGAGCTGTTCCGCCAGGTGGCGCTCTTTATCAATGCCCACTTTTACACCGCCGATACCATCTATGATGGTCCGTCCAACGTCATTCCCGCCAACACGAGCGCCCAGGACGTGGCCACCGGCACCAAACCGCCCTATGAGCACCCCCAGTTCGCGGACCTGCTCCCGCGTTCCGTCAGCGTGAACACCTGGCGCGGCCCGCGCACCGTGACGTACTACAACGCGGACATTGCCGGCCGCGAGGTCCCTCTCGCGGCGGAACGCCTGAGCGTGGTCTGGTTCGCCGGGGATCTGCTGCCCGATGTGCAGGGTGCCAGCAGCGGTTGGAGCCTTCGCCCCTATCAGGTGCCGCCGTCCTTCGCTGGCGCCCAGGCCGAGGTCCTGATGCCCGTCGCGATCCACGCCTGCGCCGATCTGATGGATCTGTTCTACCCGACGCTGCGGCTGGCGGCCGAGTATGAAGACCTCCGCGAGCAGGAGAACAGCCCGTCGGTGATCCGCATCACCGCGGAGATGACGCATCTGATCGCAGAGGACAAGGCCTGGAGCGAGCAGGGTCTGTCGATCGCCTACACCGGCCCGGCGGTCCTGGAGATGACCGCCGAGGGTGAGGCGCCCGTGGTGCGCAAGCTGCACTTTATGAACGGCGCCCTGGCCCGCATCGAAAGCCATCTGGGCGAGATGGTGGAGGCGCCCCTCGTCGTCTATGTGGAGGCGCCCGATACCACGCTGCCCGAGGCGGAGGCGTTCTACCGCGCCACGCCGGGGACGCAACTGCAGATCCGGATCGAGGCGGGCAGCCGCGAGTTCGCCAGTGAGCCCTATCTCATCGCCCCGGAGGAGGCGACGGTGGCCATCGAGGCGCCCCGGCTCGTTCTCTTGGAGCTGCGCGAGGGCGCCACCGAGGCGGAACACCGGATGTCCGCCTACGCGCTGCCGGAGGGGGATTACGAATACCTCTGGGCCTACGGGGATGGCGAGAGCGAGAGCGACACGCCGGCGGCGGGTGAGTCCTCCGCCGTGAGCCACACCTACCGCAACCTCGGCGCGGGCGATGCGTTCTATCCCACGGTATCCCTGTATGACCCGGCGACCGCCCAGTTGCTCGCCGAGGACAGCATCACGATCCGTGTGGAGGGCTCGCAGACCGAAAGCTGGGATTGCGGTTGGCCGGTGGACTATGCCAGCTTGAGCAAGACCACAGGAGACAGGTTCCTGGCCTACTCCTCAGGCCCGCTCGGCGCCTGGACAGGCCCCTACTTTGAGTGGTGGGATACCGAGCAGACGCGCCTGCGCGCCGTCACCTGCTATAAGGAAGGCCTCAAGCACGGGCGCCTCGTAGAATGGTACGAGAACGGCCAGATCTCGGTGGACGAACGGTGGAATATGGACCAGCGTGACGGGCTGCAGACCTTCTGGTACGAGGATGGCACCAAGCAGCGCGAGATGATGTTCAGCAACGGAATGGCCCACGGTCCCTTCCGCCGGTGGGGTCCCAACGGCCAGTTGATGGAAGAGGGCGCACACACCAACAACGCCTATTCGGGAATCTGGTACTACTGGAAACCCGATGGCAGCTGCGACTGGATCAAGAATCACGACACGGGCGAAACCATCCCCTGCCCCTGAGGCCTGGCGGGCGGCCTGGCGCCAGCACCCCCCAATAGCCTCACCCAGCCGGGATCGCACGCGCCCGCCGGGGCCGGATGCCCGCTGCGGCATCGCCGGTGGCTGTCGGGGCCGCTGCCCGCGCCCTCTGGCCCCGGGCGGCCCGCCATCCGAGCGGCGAATTCCTGCGCCGCCCTAGACGATCTGCATCAGCACCAGGAGCAGCACGAACCCGCACAGAAACCCCAGCGTGGCCTCGTGCTCGAACCCGTGGCTGTGGCTTTCCGGGATTAGTTCGTCGGAGACGACGTACAGCATCGCCCCTCCGGCAAAGGCCAGGCTGAAGGGCATCAGGCCGGCGAAGAAGGTCGCAAAGAGGGCGCCCACCAGCGCCGCCACCGGCTCGGAGAGGCCCGAGACCAGCGCCCAGGCGATGTACTGCCGCGGCGGCATCCCGCAGGCGCGAAAGGGGGCCGCCACCGCCAGGCCCTCCGGAATGTTGTGCAGCGCGATGGCGATCGCTAGGAGCAGGCCCAGGTGCGGCTGGGCGATGAACGAGATCCCCACCGCCAGCCCCTCGGGGATGTTGTGCAGCGCCAGCGCCGAAAAGAGCATCAACCCCCGCCTGTAAGCCATCGGGTTGGTGCACACAAAGGCCATCGTTTCGTGCTCGTGGGGCAGATAGCGATCCAGGAGATAGATGGACGCGGCGCCCACCAGAATGCCGATCAGGGGCAGCACCAGGCCGTCCTGCGCCACGGCCTCCTCGATCAGCCCCAGCGTGGCGATGGCCGTCATCACGCCGGCGGCAAAGCCCAGGAGCGAATCGTACTCGCGCATCCCCATGCGCGGAAAGAGCGCCACCAGGGCGCCGCCCAGGCCCGTGGCCGCGCCGGCCACAAGGCTCATCAGAACCGCGTTCCAGATCGCCACACAACCCCCCGGGGGGCGGGCCAGAATCCCATCCAGCGTCAGCCCGCCACACACCCCGGGATTCTGCCCTCACCGGGGCGATCGGTCAAGTAGGCTCGCCGGGCAATCCCGGGTAGAGAGAACGGGCGGGCGCCCGAAGGCACCCGCCCGCTTCACGCCCGTCGCCCAAAGGCTAGAGCGCCACGATCGTCTTTTTCTCGACGGACTCGTACGCGCCAAGGATGATCTTGAGCGTATCGGTCGCTTCCTTCACCGAGTGCAGCGGCTCCCAGCCTCCCTCGATCGCGTCACAAAAGTGCGCGATCTCGGCGGCAAAGGTCCGGTCATAGTCCCACCCGGGGAAGCTCACCGTGGCGGCCTCCTGGAAGCCCACCGGCTGGTAGAACAGCTTGTCGCTGGTGCCCCACAGCATCCCCGCCTCGGCCATGATCGCGAACTGCATGTCCGCGTTGCCGGGCCCCGGCAAGCCCCAGGAGGACATCAGGCGGCCCGTCATCCCGTCCTCGAACCTTATCAAGGCGTTGGCGGTATCCTCGAGCTTGAGCGGCAGCCGGTAGGTGCCCAGCAGCGCGCTCACCTCCACCGGCGCCTGGCCGGCCAGGAAGAGCAGCCGGTAGGTGGGATGGTAGCCGGTATCGATCAACTCGCCGCCGCCCATCTTGGCCGGGTCGTTGCGCCAGGTGTCGTTACGGCGCGCCGCCGCCGAGAACCAGGTCCCCTTGTTGGTGCTCAGCGCCCCGCGGCGCGCCGAGCAATCCAGCGAGTCGATCTGGTAGATCTTGCCCAGGTCGCCGGCGAGCACCATCTGCTTGGCCCGCTGGACGGTGGGGAAGAACAGCTGGTTGTGGGCCGCCATAAAGATCGTCCCCGCCTTGTCCACGGCGACGCGGATCTTTTCCGCCTCCTCCAGGCTCAGGCAGAAGGGCTTTTCGCTCATGGCGTGCTTGCCCGCCTCCGCCGCGGCCACGATGGACTCGCAATGCAAAAAGTGCGGCAGCGCCAGGTCCACGGCGTCGATATCCGCCGCCGCGAACATCTCCCGGTAATCGGCGTAGTAGCGCACCTCGCGCCCGATCTGCTTCATCCGAAAACGCGCCGCCTCCTCAGATACATCCGCAATTGCCACGATCTCGGCGCGCTCGGCGACGCTCGCCCACCCCTTGACGTGCGAGCTGGTGATCCCGCCCGCACCCACCAATCCGATTCTCAGTACCATTCTGCACCTCCCATCGCCTCTTTGTGATCGGAATAACCGCCTGGCACAGACGGGGCCCCGGGCGGAGGGCATGCCTGCATCGCCCGGGGCCCTACGCTTCGGTACGGCCTAGTAGCCGATGCTCTTGAGGTACGCGCGGCAGATCTTGGCGCTCTCCAGCGGCGTGGCCTTGGTCGTGCGGTCGATCTCGGAGATGAACCAGCCGTCAAAGCCGGCGGCCAGAAGGATGTCGATCATCTCCTTGACGGGCACCATGCCCTCGCCGAGCTCGGCGAACACGCCCGCCTCGGAGAACTGGGTGTACGTCCAGCCCTTCTCAACGCCTTCCTTCACCACGTTGGGGTAGATGTCCTTGACGTGCACAGTCTTGATCTCGCTCGCGTAGGTGCGCACGTAATCGAGCACGTCGCCGCCCGCCCAGGCCAGGTGGCCGATATCGGGGCCCTGGAAGACCTTGGTTCGATCCGTCTGGGCAAAGAGATCGTCGATCTCTTTGCGGGTCTCGATAAAGCTGCCCACGTGGTTGTGGAAGCACGCCTGAACGCCTTCCGCCAAAAAGATCTCGCCCGTCTTGGTCAGCACTTGGCCATAGTACTTGTACTGGTCCGGCGAGAGGCTGTCCTCCGGCGTCGGATGGCCGGCGAGGTCCCAGCGGGTGATCCCGCGGGGCGAGAGGCTGCGAAAGCCGCCGTCCGCCACGTAGCAGACGTCGCACCCGATGCCCGCATGGAAGCCGGCGAGCATCCGGGCCTGCTCATAGATCTTGTCCGTCACCTCGGGATCCCAGAAATTGACGCCCATATAGCCGGGGCCGGCCTTGAGCCCGTACTCGGCGTACTTGGCGACCACTTCGGCCGGGCCGCCGCCAAAGGGGCCCGAGGGCGCGCCCTCGAAACCGGCTTCGGCGATCTCCGCCAGCACGTCTCCCTGATAGTCCCGTCCCCACGTGATCTGGCTGCTCGCGACGATGAACTTGCCCATTTCGATCCTTGCCTCCTGTGTCAACGTTGTCACTGGCCGGACCCCCGCATCGTACCACATTGCGAAAACGCGCGCAACGGCCAGAGAGCACAAGCGCGCCATATCGCTCTCCTTCCGGGGCGCAAGCTCGGCCGATAGTGCGCTCCCGGCCCGCAAGCCGATATCAGACGTAGGTGATCTTTGCCTTCTTTGGCCCCAGGGTGGTATCATATGACTGATTTACCGAATCATCTGTATTGCAGACAGCGGAGGTCACTATGGATACCGCGATTCAGGTGCGACAGCGAGGCACCCTGACCCTGCCTGCCGCGCTGCGCGACAAGTATGCCATCAAACAGGGCGACACCTTTTACCTGGTGGACCTTGACGGCGTTCTGGTGCTCACCCCTATGGCGCCGCTGGTGCCCGAGCTGGCCCGCGAGATCGAGCTCCTGCGCACCGAGGCGGGCTTGAGCACGCAAGAGCTTTTGGATGGGCTGCGAGAGCAACGCCAGCGTTACGCCGAGGAGCGCCGTGACAGTGAGTCCGCCGCCGAATAAGCCGCGGGTCTTTGTGGACGCGGACGCCCTGATGGCCGCTTGCGCCTCGCCCGGCGAGCATGGCGCCAGCCTGGTGATCCTGCGGCTGGCCGAGATCACGCTCCTGGAAGCGTTGACGTGCGACCAGGTCATAGTTGAGGTGCAGCGCAATCTGCAGGCCAAGCTCCCTGATGCCATACCGCTTTTTCTAACCATCGTCAGCCGCTGCCTACGAGTGCTGCCCGATCCCTCACCAGCGGATCTAGGACCGCATGTGGGTTTGGCGCATGACGAGGATCTGCCCATCCTGGCGGCGGCGGCGCAAGCGGGTTGCCCGTGGCTGATCACGTTCAATGTGCGCCACTATCAACCCGGCTGCCCATCCGTGACCGTGCTTCGCCCGGGCGAATTCCTCCTGCGTGTACGCGATCAGCTCTCGCGCCTGGAGCGCGCCGGTGACGCCTGAGCCGCTGTCTGGTCTGGCCGAATAGAGGCGCAGCGCCTCCTGCGTCGCCTTTGGCACCGGCGACCCCGAATAACTCGTCATCCTCATGCACACCATCCCGCGCCGCGCCCAACTGGCCTATGAGCGTTCCGTGGCCGAGGGCTTTGAGGCGCAACTGCCCCGCGTGCTGGCGCTCCTGCTGCAGGCGCGCAAGGATCCGGCGGGCACGCTGAACGCCCTGTACCAGCCCCTGGCCCGCGAGCACCTCCTGCCCGGGTCCGATCGCGAACGCTTCGGCTGGCCCCCCTAGCCGGCCCACTGCCGCAACGCTCCCCTGCAGACCGGAGCGTGCGGCCACCGCGCCAGGCCAGCGCGACAAGCCCGTTCGCCAGGCGGCGCGGACTCTCCCTTCACCTGCGGTCTGTCCCCGGCGCGCCGCATGACCGTGCCGGCGCCCAGGCTTTGCGCACCGGCGTACACTCCCTATACTCGCCGCGGAGGTGCGCCATGCCCGAGAGACTGCCCGAGCGATCCATCCTGGAGCGCGTCGTCCGCCGGTACCAGCCCGAGGCCCTCCTGCTGAGCGCCCGCCCGCTCGAAGGGGGGATCTCCGCTCAGATCGTTGCCTTGGAGATCGACCGCCAGGGCGCGGTGGAGACCCTCGTCCTTCGCCGCCACGGCGCCTGGGATCTCGCCCGTAACCCGCGCATCGCCGCCACCGAGTATACGCTGCTGCAGGCCCTGGCGAGGCGCGGCCTCCCGGTGCCCGCGCCTCGCTGCCTGGACGACAGCGACACGATCCTGCCCTCCCCCTGGCTGCTCCAGGAGCACCTCCCCGGCGAGGTGCACTGGCAGTCGGATTCCCCGGCGGCGGATGGCCTCGCCATCGCCCACCAGTTGGCCGCCATACACGCCGTGGATGCCGCTGAACTCGGGCTGGAGATGGCGACGGCGCTCCCGGGCGGGGAGCCGCCTCCGCCGCTGGCGAGCCGGCTCGCCAGTTGCCTGAACGATCTCGCCCACCCTCCTACTACGCTGGATGAGGCCTTGCTTGAAGGCGAGATCCGCCGGGCTCTCCTGGCCGCCGGGCCTCCCGCCGCCGGCAACCGGCCGGCCCTCCTGCATGACGACCTGTGGCCGGGGAACATCCTGTGGGACGGGGGCGCCATCTCAGGCGTCCTGGATTGGTCCGAGGCCGCCGTGGGCGATCCTCTGGCCGATCTGGCCAACAGCCGCCTGGAGATCCTCTGGGCCTACGGTGAGGAGGCGGTGGAGGCCTTTACGGCGGCGTACCTCGGCCTGACTGGCGTGGATGCAAGCGATCTCCCCTGGTGGGATCTGATCGCGGCGCTCAAGCCCTGCGGCCAGCTCTCCACCTGGATCGCCGACCCGGCTCAGGAAGCCCGTATGGCCGCCCAGCAGCGCGTGTTCGCGCGGCGCGCCCTCGAGGCACTGGCCGGCGCCCCGCCCGCTTGACGGGCCTCGGCCTCTGGCTTATACTTCAACGTATGTTGAAGCAATATGACCCGCAACCACATGAGAGGCTCGCTGCGCTGGGGCGCGCCCTCAGCCACCCCAAACGCCTCGCCATCCTGGACAAACTCATGCAGGGCGTCCAGTGCAACTGCGAGATCGCCGCTTCCCTGGGCCTGGCCGATAACCTGATCTCGCACCACGTTCGGATTCTTCAGGAAACCGGCCTGGTGAGCGCCGAGCGCGACCCCGTGGACGCGCGCTGGATCTACTACCAGGTGGATGCGGCGGCGGTGGAGGCGGCTCTCTCCCTGTTGAGCCGCTTTCTGGATACGGGGCGGATCCAGCCCCGCACGCCAGCCTGCGGTCCACCGGCCGCCCCCGGCCCGGCGGGCGCCCCTGCCTCCCCCTGCTGCTGATGCCCCCAGCCGCGGGGCCCGTGCCGCGGGGCGCGGGCCCCGCGGCGCGCGGCGCGCACCCCCGGCGGAAGCACGCCGGACCGATCATGGAGCGACCTTACGCTGAACGGAGGAGAAATGAGGACTTGGGAAAAGGGCATGGCCCTGTGGGTGGCTCTCTGCATGGGGGCCGGCATCGCGCTCTCCCAGTTGGTTCCGGGGATCAGCCGGACGCTGGACGCCTGGCAGGTGCGCGGCATCTCGATCCCCATCGGCATCTGCCTGTTCCTCATGATGTACCCGGCCCTGCTCAACCTGCAGCTCCAGGAGCTGGCCAAGATCGCCCGTAACCCTCGGCCGATCCTCCTCACGCTCCTTTCCAACTGGGTGTTTGCGCCCCTGACGATGTTTGTCATCGCGCGCCTCTTTCTTGCCGATCACCCGCAGCTGATGGTTGCCGCCATCCTCCTGGGCTCCAGCCCCTGCACGGCCATGGTGCTCGTCTGGGGGCGGCTGGCTCGAGGCAACCAGGAGCAGAACGTCATCAACACCAGCCTGAACACCCTCACGATCATGCTGCTGTATGTGCCCGTCGTGAGCCTGCTCACCGGCCTCCAGGGCATCCCGGTGGACCGCGTGCAGCTGGCCATCTCGGCGCTGGTCTTTATCGGCCTTCCGCTGCTCCTGGGCATCGTGACCAAGCGCATGATTCTGCGCTCGCGCGGCGAGGCGTGGTTCCTGGGCGTCTTTCATCCGATCGTCGAAAAGATCTCCTCCGCCGCGCTGTTGATGACGCTGGTGGTGCTCTTTTCGCTGAACGGCGACGTCCTCCTCGGGAACCTGGGCCTGCTGGTGACCATCTCCATCCCGCTCCTGCTCCACTATGCTCTCGTGCTGGCGTACAACCTGGCCGTGACTCGGGCGGCCGGCCTGGCCTATCCCGAGGGGATCATCACCGTGATCATCGGCTCATCCAGCCACTTTGAGATCGCGATCGCCACGGCCATCGCCATGTACGGGGTGGGATCCCTCGCCGCGCTGGGAACGACGATGGGCCTCTTTTGGGAGGTGCCCCTGATGCTCAGCCTGGTCGCCATCGGCAAAAAGCTCGGCGCGCGGGGCTACTGGCGGAACGGCGGCTACTCCCCGGCGACACCGTCCGAGGCGCCGCCGGAACCCGCCTGAGCCGCGCGGCGCCGATACGCCGCCCCTCTCTCCCCCATCCGTAGGAGGCGCCCTTCCCCCGGCCGGCGGGCGCCCGATTCCCCTCGCAGGGCGATGCACACCCGGGCCCGCGCCGCTATGCTGGCCTCAGGTTGACAGCATCATGGCCCCGAGGGGATATTACCCGGGGCGAGGAGGCCGATCATGGCAAGGCACACCCATCGATTCTACCGTTCACTACTCGGGCTCGCGGCAGGCGGCCTGCTGCTCTGCAGCGGCTGCGCCGTCGGGCTCCCGCACGCGGGCCCGGCGCCGGCGCGGACGCCCGCGGTTGAGGGGATCACGCCGTTCCCCGCGGGCCCCACGGCGGCGCTGCCCGCACGGGCGGGGCTCGCCCCGGAGCAGGTGGCCGTGGCCTTTTACACCTGGTACATCTCGGCGCTGGAGGCCTCCTTCGAGGGCGGCCCCTCGCCCTACGATGCGGGCGCCCTCTCGCAGGGCGGCTATCTCTCCCCCGCCCTGGTGGCCAGCGTACTCGCGCAGCGCGAGGCCCTCTCCGGCGCCCCGGGCGGCGCGGACCCGATCCTCTGCGCGCAGGACGTCCCCACCCGGGTGCAGGCGGCCGCCACCTCGCAGGCCGCCGGGGATAGCGCTCGCGTGCCGCTGTCATCCGACCTGATCGGGCACGCCTGGGCACTCGATATGGAGCGCGTGGACGGGCTCTGGCGCATCGCCGGGATCGATTGCCTGGCCGAGGCGCGCGCCGGGGGGGATGCGCCCTTGCCGCTGGATACGCGGGACCCGGGCTATACCCCGGCCCCCACCGGACCGGAGAACGCCCCCGTAGGCGGCCGCGGTAACGTCCCGCCGGCGGACCTAGGGCTCGTCCCCGCCCGGGAGGGCTGGGTGCTCTACCACAACGAGACCTACGGCTTCCATCTCTCCTATCCGGCCGATTGGACCCACCAGGAGCACGTGAGCGCCCCCGGGCAGCCCCCGCTGGGGCCCGAGGCGCTGGAGGCGCTGGTGCTGATCATGCCGCAGGCCTGGGCGGAGGCCATGGCCGCGCGGGGCGCCGCGCCCTCTGCCGATGCCCCCGCCATCGCGCCCTACACGCTGGAGATCGTTCGCGGCGATGCGGAGGCCCTGCGCGCGCTCTACCCCCCGCCGGCGATCGCCGAGCCCTGCGCCCTGGGGGGCTGGGCCGCGGAGCGCTGGGTGGATGCCATCACCGAGGACCTGAGCCAGACGCGCATCGTCGTCCTGCATCCGGAGGATCCCACCCTCTGGCTGGTGCTGACCGATTCGATCTCTGGCTTTCCGGACCGGCTTTCTGGGAACGAGGCCATCGCCGCAACCTGGGCCGAGATCCTCGATACCGTGCGCCTGTACTGAGCGGGGAGCTACACTGTGGCAAAGCACACACCGCCCGTTCGTGAGCCAGGCCACCCCACTCCGGCGCCCGCGGGGCGCCGGGGCGGGCGGCCCCATGCGGGCCTGGGGAACCCCCTGAGCCTGCGCGCCCGCATCATCGCCTGGACCTTTTTGCCCACCATGGTGATCCTGGGGGCCGTGGCCCTCTACACCTTTGGCACCTACGCGCGCGTCACCGAGACGCTCGTCGTCGAGCGCAACCGCAAGCTCACCGGGCTACTGGCGGCGCAGATGGCCGTGGAGCTCACCGCCCACCTGGACGCCCTCGAGGCCCTGGCCCGCAGCGCCGACCTGGAGACGCTCGATCCGGCCCACGTGCGCACCGCGCTCCAGTGGTGGGTGGGCGTGCTGCGGGCCTACGATGGCGGCGTGGTGGTCCTGGATGCCGCCGGCACCGTGATCGCAGCGGACCCGCGCGCCACGGCGCTGGTCGGGGCCGATTGGTCCGGCCGGGCGTTCTACCAGCGGGCGCGCGCCGGGGGCAGCGTGCCCTTTTTCTCCGACGTGGAGGCCCTGGAGCCCGATGGCCGGCCCGCCGTGGCTGCCATCCTGCCCCTGGGCAACGGGCCCGCCCTGAGGGGGGCCGTGGTGGGCCTCTTTGAGCTGCACACGCCCCTGCGCCGCGCCAGCGCCCTCTATGCCAGCCTGAGCCGCTTCCAGACGCGCCCGGTCGAGAGCCGCACCTATCTCGTCGATAGCCGGGGCCGCCTCATCGACCCGGAGCGCCAGCTCGCCGCTGGCCAGGACGTCTCCTCGTGGGAGGCCGTGGCCGCCGGGCTGGGCACCAGCGGCGCCGTGCGCGCCCGCGGTCTGGGCGGCCGCCAGGTGATCGCCAGCTTTGCCCCGGTGCCAGACACCCCCTGGACCCTCTACGAGGAGGAGGACTGGCTTCTCCTGACTGCCGCAACCCGGCCCTACGGCCAGGTCCTCCTGGCCCTGCTGATCCTCGGGCTGGCACTGCCCCCGGCGCTCCTCACCTACGGGCTGCGGCGGGCCCTGCGCCCCGTGGCCGATCTCACCGAGGCTGCCCGGCAGATCGCCGCGGCCCCCGAGCCGGGCGGCGCCGCGCCGGTCATCCCCCCGGACGCCGCCGGGGACGAGATCGACACCCTGCAGGCCAGCTTTGAGGCCATGTCCCTCCGGCTGCGGGCGCTGTACGGCACCCTGGAACGGCAGGTGGCGGAGCGCACCCACGAGCTCGCCACGCTCAACGCCGTCTCCGGCGCTGTGAACGCCTCGCTGGACCTGCGCGAGACGCTCCGCGCGGCCCTGGAGACCACCCTCGCGGCGCTCGGCGCCCCGGCGGGCCTGGCGTACTACCGGCGCCCTGGGAGCGACCGCCTCGAGCTGGTGGCCCGCGGCGCCCCGCCCGAGGTCGAGGCGGCCGCCCGCGCCGCGCTGGCGCGCGAAGGCCTGCCCGAGCCGCCTCCGGCCGCCACTCAAGCGCCGCTGGAGGCCCAGGGCGAGGCGGTGGGCGGGATCTGGATCTGGCCTCCCCCGGGCGGCACGCTGCCCGCCGGCTCTGCCACGCTCTTGCGCGCCATCGGCCAGGGCGTCGGCGCCGCCGCTGACAACGCCCGGCTGTATGCCGAGGTGGAGCGGGCGGCCGTCGTCAGCGAGCGCCAGCGGATCGCCCGCGAACTGCATGATTCCGTCACGCAGACGCTCTTTTCCGCCAACCTGATCGCCGGTGTGCTCCCGCTCCTCTGGGAGCGTAACGAGGCCGCGGGCCGTGCACGCCTGGACGAACTGCACGAGCTCACCCAGGGGGCCCTGGCCGAGATGCGCATGCTCCTCCTGGAGCTGCGCCCCGAGGCGCTGGAGGCCTCCGAGCTGCCCGACCTTCTGGCCCAGCTGAGGGATGCCGTCTCGGCCCGCGCCCGGCTCCCGGTGGCGCTCGAGCTCCAGGGCGCGCCACGGGCGTCCGCCCTGCCGCCTCCGGTGCGCCTGGCGCTCTATCGCATCGCGCAGGAGGCCCTCAACAACGCCGTGCGCCACGCCGCCGCGAGCCGGATCACCATGGCCCTGGCGATCCAGGAGAGGGGCGTGCGCCTGGAGATCGCCGATGACGGCCGCGGCTTTAACCCCGCGTCCGTCCCGCCCGGCCGCCTGGGGATGGGGGGCATGGCCGAGCGCATGGCCGCTCTGGGCGGCCGCCTGCAGATCGTCAGCCACCTCGGCGCCGGCGCCCGGGTGATCGCAGAGTGGGAGGATTCCGATGGGTGATCCGATTCGCGTACTGATCGTCGATGACCACGCCGTGGTCCGCAGCGGCCTGGGCGCCTTCCTCGCCGCCTACCCCGATCTGGAGCTGGTGGGCGAGGCATCCGACGGGGAGCAGGCCCTGGAGTGCGCCCGTGCCCTGCAGCCGGACGTGATCCTCATGGACCTGGTGATGCCCGTGATGGATGGCGTGCAGGCCATCGAGGCCCTGCGCGCCGCGGGCTGCACCGCCAGGGTGCTGGCCCTGACGTCCTTCTCCGATGACGACCTGGTGCCGCGCGCCCTGCGGGCCGGCGCTCTGGGCTACCTGCTCAAGAACGTCTCCCACCAGGCCCTGGTGGAGGCCGTGCGCGCTGCCCATGCCGGCCGGGCGACGCTCTCGCCCGAGGCCACCGCCTCCCTGGTGCGCAGCGCCCAGGCGCCCCCGCCCCCGGGGCACGACCTCACCCCGCGGGAGCGCGAGGTGCTGGCGCTCCTCGTCCGCGGCCTCAACAACCCGCAGATCGGCGCCGAGCTCTATGTAACCGAGGCGACGGTCAAGTCCCATGTGAGCAACATCCTCTCCAAGCTTGGCGCGGCGAGCCGCACCGAGGCCGCCGCCCTCGCCGTGCAGCACGGCCTCGTCCCCGGGCTCTAGCGCCCTCCAGAGATTGCGGCGCGCGCCAACCCTTGTGGTAGACTGGGCACATGGGGCACGCTGTGTGCGGGCCGGCCCGCGGCGGCCGGCCAGGCGCATGATTCGATCACAGGAGGAACGATGGCCGAAATCACCGGTCTGGGCGGCGTCTTTCTACGGATGGCGGGCGACGCGCGCGCCCTGCTGGATTGGTACCATGACGTGCTGGGCCTGCCCGTGGGCCGCTACGGCATCGGCCTGACCCGCCCGAACCTCTTTACGCTCATCACGCTGGACGGGCACCCCGATGGCGCGCAGCTGAATTTCACCGTGGACGATCTCGCCGGATATCTCGAGCGGCTCCGCGGCCTCGGCGTGAGCGTGACGCAGGAGATCGTGGATTACGACTATGGCCGCTTTGCGCAGATCGCCGACCCGCAGGGGAACCGGATCGAGCTCTGGCAGCCCCACGTGGAGGCCTACCGGGCCATGGCGGCGCAGGAGGCAGCAGCCTACGAGGCGGAGCGGCGCGGGGGTTAGGCGCGCGCTCACGCCGCGGATTTGACGAGCGATCGTCTTTGGCTAAAATCGCGCCCCGGAGCGCGGTGGTCGCCCGCTGCGCACGATATCCATACAGGGGAGGGCCTAATATGATCACCGCCAATGACGTCTTGACGCTCTGCACCCTGATCCAGGAGCACGGCCTGCGGTTCTGGTTGTCCGGTGGTTGGGGGATCGTTGCCCTGCTGGGCGAGCAGATCCGCCCCCACAGCGACCTGGACATCCTCGTCCCGCTGGATGACGTGGCCCGGCTGATCTCGCTGTTCGCCGGTCGGGGCTATGCCATCGCCGAGTACTGCGACAACAACCTGCCGGTGCGCGACGCCCGCGGTCGCGCTGTGCCCACCAACTTTGTTCTGCGCGATGCCCTGGGCTGCGACGTGCACGTGCACGCCCTGCGGATGGACGGCGAAGGCAGCGCGGTTCCCGCCTGGATGGGCGACTATATCCACTTTTCCGCCGAGGACCTCAGCGCCGAGGGCCGCCTCCTTGGCCGGCGCCTGCCCTGCATCTCCTCCGCCATGCAGCGCCGCTGCCGCGCCTGCTGGCCCCAGAGCGACCGGCAGCGCATGGATCTCAGGCTCCTGGAGATGGCCACAGACCACGGCCTGGCGCACTAGCGCGAGAGCGGAGCCCGGCGAACGGGCGCCGCTCCCCGAAGTCATCCCCCCCTTCGCCCCCGAGTTGTGCTATGCTGGAGGTGTGCCCTCCGGCGGCTGAGCGCTGCGCCGGGCCGCCCGCGGGCCAAGAGGAGGGTGTGATCATGCCGCGTGACACCTCTTCCACCGGGGACGTTCCCGCCCCGCCGGCCCATCGTCGCCGGACGCGGGCCCTCGCCCGCCGCGCCCTGCCGTTCATCGGGCTGGTTCTGGCCATCGCGCTCTTTATCGTCGCCATCCGCTATCCGGGCCGCGCCCCCTCCCGGGCGCCCGCCAGCCTGCCCGCCACGTCCGCCGGGCCCTCGCCAACCTCCCGGGCGGAGCCCGTGCTCACGCCCACCATCGGCTGCCCCCATCCGCCCGCGCCCACGCTGGAGAGCCCCGCGCTCGCCGTCCGGGTGCCCGAGCCCCGGCCGGCGGCCGGCGCCAGCGCAGAGCCGGCGGGCGAGGCAGCCGCGGAGGAGCCGGCGCCCGGCGCCCCCGGCCCCGCCGGGGATAGCGCTCCGGTCCCCTCCCTCTCCGGCGGCATTCTGGACTTACCCGTTCCCTATGATGGCTCGGCCGCCACCTTCCGCCGCCTGGTGAACCGCTCCTCCCTGGGCGGCCTGATCACCAGCTACTTTGATCACGAATACCCCCTCTACCCCTGGGTGTGGCACGGTTTCAGCTTTGGCGGGGGTGAGCCCCCCGCCGAGCCCGCCGGGAACAGCGTCCTGGCCTATGACGGGGCCCGCCTGGGGGAGGATTGGTACACCGGGCACGTGGGGTTCGATCTGGCCCCTCTGCCCGGCCAGGCGGGGGACACACCCATCCTGGCCGCGGCGGAAGGGCGCATCGAGAGCGCGCTCGTCCAGAGTGACGGCAACCACGTGGTCCAATTGCGCCATGCGGTCCCCGGCCTGGGCGAGTTCCTCACGATCTACATGCACCTCCAGGCGGACGACCACTTTGTCGCGACCTCCCTGCGCACCGGCGGGGCCATCGCCCGAGGGGAGCGCATCGGCACCATGGGAAGCACCGGCAAGAGCACCGGCGTCCACCTGCACTTTGAAGTGCGCTACGATCGCGATGGCGACGGCGCTTTCGACCGCCACGAGCGCGTGGACCCCTTTGGCTACGTCCCCCTGGAGGCGCCCGACCCGTGGGCGCAGGATGCCAGCTGGATTGACGCCGCCGGGCGGCCCGTCCACCACCGGGGCATCGCCAGCCCCTACCTCTGGCGCCATCCCCTGGGGGCCGCCGCAACCGTGGGAGAGAGCGGCGTCGCGCTCTCCACCGGCCAGGGCGGCGGAGACCTGGAGATGACCGCCTGCGTGGAGCCCGGAGCACTCGCCCCAGGCTCCACGCTCCTGGTCGCCTGGGCGCCGGACCCGCTCCCGGAGCCGGACTGGCTGGGCACGGGCCACGGCTGCCTGGTCTACGCGCAGGATGCCGCCGGCGCGACGCTCCCCGCCTTCTCCGATGAGGTCCCCGTGACCCTGGCGTTCAGCTCGGACGATATCCGCGATGTGGATCCCGCCACGCTCCAGATCCAGCTCTACAACGCGGATACGGGCGCCTGGGAGGGGCTGGATACGGCCCTGGATCTTGCGCGGGGCCTGGCGCAGGCCCGCTTCCCGCGGCCGGGCCGCTGCGCCCTGCGGGGGCGCCCCCTGGTGGACCGGCTGGCCCCCCGCACCGAGATCGCCCTCTCGGCTGGGCCCGACGCTGAGGGCTACCACCCCGAGCCTCTGGCCGTCACCCTCACCGCGTCGGATCAGGGCGGCGCGGGGGTCGCTGTTATGCAGTACTCGCTGGATTTCGGCGCGACCTGGCAGCCGTACACGGCGCCCTTTGCCCTCGCGCCAGCCGCGGCGGCGGCCGCCCTGCCTGCTGCGGCCGCCGCTGAAGAGGGAGAGGACGTACTCCGCACAGAGCCGGGCGAGCAGGTCATCCTGGCGGCCTCGGAGGATGCCGCCGGTAACCGCGAGTTCCCGCCGGCCATCGCCCGCGTCTTTTGGCGCACGCCCGCGCCCGAGGTCCGCTTCCGCGCCGATCCGCCCGCCATCACGCCCCCTTGCTGCGCAACGCTCACCTGGGAGGTATCGGGCGCCGAGGAGGCGACGCTCGACGGCGAGGCGGTGCCCCGCCAGGGGAGCCGGGAGATATGCCCCGAAAGCACCCGGCGCTATACCCTCCGCGCGCGCTCGGCGCTGGGAGGCGAGACGGTAGCACACCTGGAGGTGGAGGCCCGGCCCCTGGAGATCCTCTTCCAGGCGGCGCCCCCCGCCGTGCTCTGCGGGCGCGCTACGACGGTGAGATGGGAGGTGAGCCCCGGCGCCGCCGTCACGCTGGATGGCGAGCCCGTGGCCGCCGCCGGCAGCTTGACCACGTGCCTGAACACCCCGCACGTCTACACGCTGAGCGCCGGGCTGCCCTGCGGCCAGGAGGTCACCCGCATCCTCTCCATCCCCGCCCATCCGATGGAACTGGCCTTCTGGGCCGACCCCCCCGAGATCCAGCCCTGCGGGTGCACCACGCTTCGCTGGCAGGTGGCGGAGGCCGATCGCGTCACCCTGGATGGGGAGCCGGTGACGCTGGAGGGGAGCCGTGAGGCCTGCCCGGGTGAGGGGCGCACCTACACCCTGCGGGCGGAGACCGGCTGTTGCACCCCGGCGGAGGCCCACGTCACGGTGCGGGCCCTCCCGCCCCCCGTGGTGACCTTTAGCGCCGATCGCACCACGCTCAAGCCGGGCGAGCCCGTCACGCTGCAGTGGGCCGTGGACGGCATCCAGGCGGTCTATCTCGATGGCTCCGGCGTGGGCGGGCACGACAGCCGCACCTTTGCCCCGCGGGAGAGCCACATCTACACCCTGCGCGTGGTGTGGGCCTGCGGCGAGATCGTGCGGGAGATCCACGTGGCGGTGGAGGGCGATGCCCGCGCCCCGCTGATCACCCTCACCACCACGGCCGCGCCCAACTATTGCCCCTACCCACTGCGGCTCTCCGCCCGGGTGGTGGACGAGAGCCCGCTCGCCTCCGTGCGGGTGAGGTATATCGTCGGGGATCCGGGCACGGCGCTCCCCAGCGAATGGCTGCCCATGGCCTGCTGCGAGCCCGACGGGGATTGGTACCGGGACATCCCCTACACCGCGGGGATTCACTATGAGATCGAGGCGACCGATTCCCAGGGCAACACGGCCTACAGCCCCATCACCGCCGTGACGTGCTACCCCTGAGGACGTTGCGGCGAGATTGAGGCGGCTGCCGGCTGGGCGTGCGCCTGGCCACGCGCGCGCGGAGAATCGATCCGCGCCTCAGTTCGCCGGGCCCCCGGAAGGGCCGTCGGCGATCCAGGCCTGGAAATCGGGGATATCGCGGTCCAGCACCAGCCGGCAGAGGAGCACGCGCCGCCAGGGCCCCCGGTCCCCCAGCGCCTTGTGGCTCCCCTCCAGCCGCTTGAGCACCGTCAGCAGGGCGATCCCCCAGCAGGCCAGCACCATCGCCGGGGGCTGCTCCAGATACCCGGCCACCAGCGGGAGCCCAAGGAACCCGACCAGGCCCACGGCCGGGGCCGCCGGCGGCACCAGCCGCCCGGCCGCCAGGTGCCCCAGCATCCACAACACACCGGGGACAAAGAGGTTGAGGAGGATCCCCAGCGCCGGGCCCACGCCCCGCCCACCCCTGAGCCTCAGGAAGAGCGACCAGTTGTGCCCCGCCATGGCCGCCAGCCCCACCAGCGCGCACACCGCCAGGGGCTGATGCAGCAGCAGGGCCAGCCGCACGGGCAGGGCCGCCTTGAGCAGATCCAGCAGGCCCACAGCCACCATGCCCGCCGCGCCCAGGTAGTTGTAGGCGTTGGACGCGCTGAGCTTGCCGCTGCCGCTCACCCGCAGGTCCACCCCCGCCCAGCGCATCCCCAGCAGGTAGGCAAAGGAGACCGAGCCGCAGAGGTAGCCCAGCAGCACGAGCGGCGCCCCCGGCCAGAACGACCTCATGCCGCCTCCTCCTCCAGGCAATAGGCGATCCCGAGGAGCGCCGGGCCCGTATGGGCGCCCATCACCGGAGTCAGCTCGGAGATAAAGAACTCGACGCAGTTGAACCCGCTCCGCACCTGCTCGGCCAGCTCGGCGGCGTCCTCCGGCAGGTCCGCGTGCAGCACCGAGGCGCGCACCCGCCGCTCGCCCACGATCCGCCGCAGCGCCGCCACCATCCGTTCCGCCGATCGGCTGTGGCTCCGGGTGACGGCCACGGGCGCCAACGTCCCGTCGGCGATGGTGATCACGGGCTCCAACCGTATCCGGTTGCTCACGGCGCGGGCCACCCGGCCGGCCCGCCCGCCGCGAATCAGGTGCTCCAGCGTCTGGAAGGCGGCCAGCAGGCCGGCGCGACCGCGGCATTCCTCCGCCGCGGCGGCCACCTCCTCCAGCGTGCCTCCCCGGTGCGCCACCCGGGAGGCGTGCAGTGCCACGAACCCCTCCGCCATGGCGGCCGCCCGGGAGTCCACCACGCGCACGGGCACCGGGGCCTCCTGCGCCGCCAGGGTCGCCACCTGCACCACGCTGGTGAGCCCCTGGGAGACGAACACCCCCACGATCCCGCTGGCCCAGGCGCCCAGGCTCCGGTAGGCCTCCACGAACTGCCCGGCGGTGGGCACCGTGGTGCTCGGGCGGGTGACGGAGGTGCGAAAACGCCGGTAGAACTCGGTAGGGGACATGTCGATCCCGTCCAGGTAGGACTGCCCATCCCAGATGAGCTGGTAGGGCACCACCTCGATCCCGTAGGCCTCCACCAGCGAGCGGGGGATGCTCGCGGCGCTATCGGTCACAACCGCCACAGGCCGGATCGACGCCTTCATATCGCTGCCCTCGCGGTATGAACAGGGCGAAGCGGCGCCCTCGAGCGCCGGCCGCCAGGGACCTTACCATAATCAGTATAGAGCCCGGAGAAGCGGGTGTCAATGCTCGCTGCCGCCCGCGGCGTGGTGGCGTAGCGGGGGGGCGTGGCGGAGGGTCAGGCAGGAGCCTGACCTACAAGCCCCCGGCCTCTCACCGTCCCTCTGGCATGCCCCGGCCTACGCCTCCCGCCCGGCGTTCTTGACCGCTTTGCCCCGTTCTCTCGCTTGCCTTTACCGCCGCCTCCGCCTACACTCTTGTTGCTATATTATGCGGCTCGGGCCGCGATCTCTATCCGGGGGGGTAGAATAATGGCAAGGTCGTTCCACAACAAGATCCTGCGCGTGAACCTGACCGATGGCTCGATCAAGGTCGAAGAGCCAGGGCCGGTGTACTTTCGCCGCTACATGGGCGGATGGAACATCGTCGCCGACGTCCTGCTGAAGGAGGTGCCCAAGGGCGCCGATCCGCTCGGGCCGGAGAACAAGCTCGTCTGGGCGCCGGGAGTGCTCACCGGACTGGCGATCAGCGGCGCCAGCCGCGGCGCCGTGGGCGCCAAATCGCCCCTCACGGGCGGGTTCGGCGTCGGCGAGGCCGGCGGGTTCTTCCCCAACGAGTTCAAGCGCGCCGGCTTTGACGCGCTGATCGTTGAGGGCGTCTCGCCCAAGCCCGTCTATCTCTGGATCAAGGACGGCGAGGTCGAGATTCGTGACGCCTCCGCCTACTGGGGCAAGACCACCAAAGAGACCCTGGAAGGGCTCC
>Ga0123333_10001662_pt1 | contig 23401 bp, 2 predicted proteins | sample BioC12SIPDNA_3_FD_89957 | JGI IMG/M metagenome (GOLD analysis project Ga0123333, IMG submission 89957) | Anaerobic biogas reactor microbial communites from Washington, USA - Biogas_R2_B C12 SIP DNA | ecosystem: Engineered > Bioreactor > Anaerobic > Unclassified | place: Washington, USA... | reverse complement strand
CGTTCCAGGTTACGACCAACTGCTCGTTGGATTCCAGAATCTTGTTGCCGCCCGAGGCCGCCTCGCCCACAACCACCTTGGAGATGATCGGGCCGGAGGTAGTGGAGTGCGAATAGGCGACGACGTTGTCGGTGCTGGTGGAAGCGGCGTTGGGCGTCCCCAGGGCGTTATGCGCCATTCCGGCGTTGATCGCGGCGGTAACGGTTCCGCTGCCGGTCATGCCGGAGACCGAAACATTGAAGGTCGTGCCGTCGTTTCCGACGGGCGAAACGGCCGAGACGTAAGCCCCCGGCGCGGTTCCGCCAATGGTCACGTCGGAAGCGGTGAAATCGGCCACCGACGCGCTGAACACCACGCGGAAGACGATCGGGGCGGCCGTAGCCGGATCGGCTTGGGTCGTTCCTTGATCGATAGTCACCGTGAGCGGCGCGGCGGTCGGAGCGACGAATTTCGCCAGGAAGGCGTCGCGGCCGCCGGAACTGGTGAGTTGATAGGTCGCCGAGCTTGGGTCGAAGTCGGCCGAGCCGTGGAAGTATCCGGCTGTATATACTTCTCCGGTGGGCGAGTAGGCGGCGACGCCGTTTGCGGTATCGTCGCCGACGCCGCCGGTTCGCTTCGCCCATTGGAACGTGCCGCCGGAGTTCAATTTCAGTACGAAGGCGTCTTTCTGTCCTGCGCTGGCGAGGGAATACACGCCCGCGCCGGGATCGAAGTCGGCGTTTCCCTGGAAGCCGCCGGAGACGTAAACTGCGCCGGCGTCGTCCACGTCGATGTCTCCGGCGAGGTCCCATCCGGTGCCGCCGAAACCGGCCGCCCAGACGAAGTTGCCGGAAGAGGTCATTTTCAACGCGTAGAGGCGTCTGAAGCCTTCGCTATTTAGGTTATACACGCCCGCCCCGGGGTCGAAGTCGACCACTCCCTGGAATCCGCCGGTAACGTGCACCGAGCCGTCGAAGGAGAGTGCGAGGTCGGCGCCGTAAACTTCACTGGCGCCGCCCACGCGCTTGGCCCAGAGGAAGTTTCCTTGCTGGTCGAGTTTCGAGACAAAGGCGTCGGTCTCTCCTGCGCAGACAAGGGTGTAAAGGTTGGGGCCGGGGTCGAAATCGGCGGTTCCCTGGAAACTGCCGGTGATGTAAACCGTATCGTCATCGGCGACGGCGATACCGTTTCCGATGCTCATTCCCTGCGCCCAGCCGGTGCCGCCGACGCGTTTTGCCCAGACGAAATTTCCGTCGGTGTCCAGTTTCGAGACGAAGACGTCTTTTGGCCCGATGCTGGTGAGGTTGTAAACTCCGTCGTCGGGATCGAAGTCGACGTTTGTGCCGGAGGCGAGTGTGGCGAAGTAGCCGGTGGAATAGACGCTTCCGTCGGCTCCGACGGCGACGTCGTTGGCGATTTCATCGCCCGCTCCGCCCATGCCGCGTGCCCAAATCAGCCCGCCGAGCGAATCCATTTTCATAACGAATGCGTCCTTTGCACCGGCGGCGGTGAGGTTGTATACGCCGGGACCGGAGATAAAATCGGCGGTGGCGGAGAAGCTGCCGGAGACGCAAACGACGCCATCGGGGCCGATGTTGACGGCGTTGGCGGCGTCGTCTCCCGTGCCGCCTATGGCGTTGGCCCAAAGCAGCGCGCCTTTCGAGGAGTACTTGGCGACGAAGACGTCGCTTCCGCCGGCGGCGGTGAGCGAGTAGACGCCGACCCCCGGATCGAAATCGACGGTTCCGCGGAACGAGCCGGCGACATAGACGTTGCCTTCCGAATCGACGGCGGTGGCTTGGGCCAAGTCGTCGTTGGCGGCGCCGTCCTTGATGGCGAAATCGTAGGCGGCGGGCGTTCCCTTCAGCCCGGCGTCGAAGTCGAGATTTTCCACCCCCGCGGCGAATGTGAACAGGGCCGTTCTGCCCGATGCGTTCGCGTCGCTGTCGAGTGCTGCGTCGCTTCCGGCATTCATGGTCGTAAACGTGTAACCCACCGGAGCGCGGAAGATCAAGTAGTAGCTCTGATCGGGCAGGACGTAATCGAAGCGGTAGATGCCGTCCGAGTCGGTTACGGCCTGGGCGTAAGTGTAGTTGGCGGAGTCGTCGATGATTCCGTCTGGAGCACAGATCAGTTCGATGGTCGCGCCGGCAACGCCCGATTCTCCGGCCTCTTGCACGCCGTCGCCGTCGTCCCTCCACACCATATCACCGATCGTAACGGTGTCGGCCGCCGCGACGACGGTGATCTCGAATTCCTTTTCAAGCCATTTTCCGGCCGAATCGGTGGTGCGGATGCGGATCGAGTAAGTCGGATCGAGGGAGTTGAAAGTGAAGCTTTCGCGCGTTCGCAGCACGCCGCCTGAAATGAAGAACAGGTAGTTGTCTTGCGAACCGTCGCCGGCAACCAGTTGGTAGGTGTAATTTCCGGCGTTCGGGCCGGTGCTGGAAAGGACGCCGACAACGGTGTTGATGGGCATGTGCTCGGCAATTCTGTCGTTGGACAGATAGATGCCGGTCGGCTTGGTGCGGTCGATCTCGTATGCCCCGCCCAGCGTACTTCCGTCCGGGCCGTCCGGGCCGACAAGCACGTTACCGACGGTGTCGCGGATGGTGTTGTCGTCGATCAGGTTGAGTTGCAGCGTGCCGGTGCTTCCCAGGCCGGTCTTGACGGCGACGGTATAGGTGTTTCCGCTGCCGGTAACTCCGGTAATCGACGATCCGTTCAGCCCGGCGACCTCCAACGAGAAATCGAGTGCGTCCACGCCGACCACCAGTTCGGTGAAGACTACGGTGAAGAAGACCGTCGTGTCGCTGGTCGGCGACGGCCCGGCGGGCAGAATCGACTCGACTTGCGGCGCGATGCGATCGATCTCGTATGCCGGGCCGACCAGCGATCCGTCGTCGCCCTCCTCGCCGGCCAGCGCGTTTCCGGCCAAGTCGAGGATCGTGTCGTTGTCGATCAGGTTCAAGCCCAGGAAATCGTGTCCTTCGCCGGTGGCCGCGGTGACGGTGTAAACTGCGCCGTCGCCGACGACTTCGACGATGTCCGCGCCGGTCAATCCGGTCGCCGCCAGTTCGAAATCGTCGATATCGACGCCGGTTACGTTTTCGTTGAAAGTAACCGTGAACGTAACCGTGTCGGCGTTGGTCAGGATATCGCCGACCAGTTCGATGGAAACGGCCTTCGGCGCGGAGCGATCGATAATATAGGATTCGCCCGTGAGGAAATCGCCGTTGTCGATTCCGGCGCCGCCGAGCGGATGGCCGGCGAAATCGACGATCGAGTCGTCGTCGATAAGGGTCAGTTGCAGCGGGCCGGCGCCCTGGCCGGTGGCGACGGTGACGACGTACAAATCATAATCGAGCGCGTCGATCGAGACGATTGCGACATCGGGCAGGCCAAAAGCCTCAAAATCGAAGTCGTCCAAGTCCACGCCGTTGACCGGCTCGGAGAATTGCACGGCGAATTTGACCGTTTCGGCGTTGGTGCGTTGGCCGGCCGGCTCGATTCCGTCGCCGCGGGTGATCGAAACCACCGCCGGCGGAACTGTGTCCTGATTGAAGAAATTGACGTCCGGCACCGTGGCGTTCGACGCCACGTCGATGGAATAGTATCCGGCGGCCGGGCCGGTTTGCGTCCAACCGCCGCGGGCGATCTGGCGAACCACGTAGGTATCCGGCGGAAGGTCGATGAACTCATAAGAGCCGTCCCAGGCCGTGACGGTGGAAAGCTCGCCGTCGTCGAATTGGCCGTTGGAGTTGGCGTCGATGTAGATCGTCCACCCTTCCAGTCCGGTCTCGTCGAGGTCGCGGACCCCGTCGCCGTCCAGATCATTATAGACGAAGCCCAGGATGTTTCCGGGGGTCGGCTCGATGTTGACCATGTAGTCTTCGACTTCGCCGTCGATGGCGCCGCCGGTGGGCAGCAAGGTTTGCTGCGTGGCGAGGCGGAAGCGAGCGAAGGTTTGGCCCAGCGCCGCGCCGGCCGGCACGGTGAAGGTCAGCGTTTTCTCGCCGCTGTCGCTGCCGACGTCAAGGACGGGGAGCTTTTCGCCGCCGCTCCAGACGCCGTCGCCGTTGAAGTCGATCCAGGCGTGCAGGTACGCTTGCTTGCCCGTTTCGTTCGCGACCTGGAAGGTGAGCGTGGTTTCGCGGTCCTGAATCAAGGAAACTTCGCTGAAATCGAAGCCGTCGTCGTCGTCGCCCGAGGCGGTAGCATCGGGTTGCGGGAGCAGGTCGAAGCTGACCGATTCGCCCAGGTAGAGCGCGTCGGAGGTGATGATGTGGTACGCGCCGTCGCTTTCCTGCAAGGTGGGATAGGTCGGATCGGGAGCGTCGCCCCAATCGGTTCGCGCGGCGGCGACCGTGATGCGGTAATCTTCGACTTCGCCGTCGAGCGCTTCGCCGGTCGGCAGCATGGGCGAGCCGTCGGAAAGCAGGCCGGTCGTACTGAAGCGGAATCGGGCGAAGGTGTGGAAATAACCCGACGCGACCAATCCGGCCGGCACGTCGAAGGTCAATTCGTTCTCTCCGGCCAGAACGCCGGTGACGGGATTGCCGGAAGCGTCGTAGAAGGCGAGCTTCTCGGAGGCGTCCCAAACGCCGCTCTGGTCCCAGTCGATCCAGGCGTCGAGCACGCCGGCGGCCGAGGCGGTCACGATAATGGTCTTGGTTTCGCCGGCTTGGCTGACCACATAATCCCCTCCGAGGAACTCCACGCCATCGTCGTGATCGTCGCCGGTGGCGAAGGAGTCGATTTTGGGGGTAGGCTCGGAATTGATTAGAGCGCCTAGATGCACGTCCGGGATCACGATGTGGCGCGCGCCGTCGGGCAGATGGGTGTCGGCCATCGGCGCATCGCCGAAATCGTAACCGATCAGAGTGACGACGAAACTGGTCGTGTCGTTGGGCCGCGTGTATTGCACCTGGTTGTCAGCTCGGTCGCGGATGCCGTCGGTGAGAGTAATAAGGTAAGTGCTTCCCGGCGCCCAAGCCCCGCCGGCCGATCTGAGGATGATCTGGTCGTTGGTGCTTTCGTATGTGAAGTAGTAGTCGCGGCCCTCAACGAGTTCCACGCCGTCGCGGGCGACGGTCACATACTCGGGCAACACGGTGGAGTCGAACACGCCCGCGCCGTCGTCGCGCAACTGGATAATAAAGTCGGGGAACGCCGTGTTGCCGATCACCGACACCATGACCTCGGCGGGCGTCGGATTGCGGTCGATGCCGGCGGCGTCGTTGTCGGTCGGCGCAACCAGATAGGCCGTGGTGCCTTCAAAATCGACGCGGTCGATGGCACCGCGGTCCTTGTAGGTGTTCAAGCCGAAGCCGGTGGGGGGCGATATGTTCGGGTCGTCCATCCGCAACTGGCCGAGGATGTCGTAGGTCGGCGCGAGGATCGGCGAGAGCGGCAGCCCCAACGGGTTCTTCACCGTGATCATGTTCTCCCGATCTTGGAGCGAATCGAGCGAGCTGTCGATGATCCGCGAGCCGGCGGCCGGATAGAAATTCCCCGCCGCCGCGTCGACGAACAGCGGCTCGTCCGGCCCGATCACAACGGCGAACGTCTCCGTGACGTCGCCTGCCAAATTGGTCTCGTTGCCCCAGTAGGCCGTGGTGCCGACCACGGTGGTCGTCGAGCGGTAATCCACGCCGATGCCCGTCTGGGTGTTGGCGATGACGTTATTCAAGATCGTCGGGCTGGCGTTGGCGCCAACGGCGATGCCGTAGTTTTGCGTGGTCGTGCCGGGCCCGTAGATCGTGTTGTTTGTGATTCGGCCGAAGGGAACGGATCCCATGGAATTGGTGCTGTCGGCGATGTATCCGCCGAAGTATATTCCCATCTGGCCGAAATTGGCCACGATGTTGTTTTGGATCACCGTGCCGGGAACTTGTTGCAAGCTGTTGACGTTCGCCAACGGCGCGGTCGGGCCGGACTGCGGAGTGACGACCGAGTCGACATTCACGCCGACGGCGGAAACCAAGATGCCGACGTCCTCGCTGTCGGTGATGATGCAGTTCTCGACGATTGTCTGTCCCTGATCGTGGACTTGGTTCCAGTCGCCCTTTTCGGTGTATTTCGTGGCGGCGGCCCCTTCGCCGTCGAATCGCCGCGCCAAACCGGCCACTTCGCTGATGTAGATGTCGTCGTAACCGTAGTAGTCCAACATGTACCAGCGGCCGTCCAACTCGGACCACTGCACTTCATAGTAGCGGAGCCGGTCCGGCGGCTCGGTGACGTCGGGTTGGGCCGGATCGTATACCCAGGAGTGATCGTCGTCGGAGTCGGTCACCCAAATGCCGACGTAATGATCCGGGTTTGATTCGTCGTAGTTGAACCCCCAGACGGTAATCGCGTGTGCGACGCCGGAGTCGCTGAACACGCCCAGCGCGCTGCCGTAGCCGGCGCGGAGGTACTGCTCGATGGCCGACATGACCGAGGCGTCGTCGGCTTCGGTAACGATGTAATTTTGGTAGTCCAAGAGGTTGAAGAATCCCCCGCCGCCGGGCACGTCGATTTCCGATCCGCCCCAACCCGCGCCGAGGTTGATTCCGCTGAACCACCATGCCCAGCCCACTTCCGGCCATCCGCCGTCGTCGGTCCAATGGTCTTGGAAGTGCGAGAACATTTCGTCGGAGTTGAACATTCCGTCGACGTATCCCCAGCCGGTCCAATCGAGGATGTTGCTGGCGGCGGCGGCCCAACACATGAAGTCGTCGCCGGTGCCGGGCGGCATCCCGTCCGGATCGTCCGGCTGGACCTTTTCGGCGTCGCTCCATTCTCCGCCCCACTGGTCGTAAACCAGGAACGCTTCGCCGGTGGGAACGGCGTCGAGCAAGCCCGCCCAAGCGCTGGTGTCGAGATAGAAATTGTAGGGATTGCTGTAGTCGTCGCGGCCGATGAATCCGCCTGCATCGCCAATCGCCAGCCTGGTTCCCAACTCCGATACCTGGGCCGCGCCGAACAGATCGACGCGGTTGCTGTACTGGTTCATCGTTGCCGTTACTTTGAACAATCCGGCCGCGGAAGCCGCGTTGATCGCGTCGACGACCAGATGAGCAACCTCAGAGGCGGTCATGTTGGTCGAGAAGTAGATCGGCTCGAAGTTCGGATTGCCGGTCGGCACGTTTTCGTCGAGGAATTGGAACGTAACCGGAGATACCCCGTCGCTGACGACGAACGTGGAACCCTGCGGAATATCGTTGGCCGGCAGAACGGTCAGCGTGTAGGTTTCGTCGAAGCGGTCGTTGATGTCGAACGAGCGGTCCAAATCCAACCAAGGATCGTTATTCCAATCATAACCGAAGATTGCGTATTCGCTGGCCCCGCGGATTTGCAGTTGATAGTAGCCGGTCGAGATAACCGTATCGAGGTGCTCGGTGGTGAAGGTCGTGGTGTTTGCGGGTGCCTGCGTGATCATTTCGCCGCGCTCGGCGAAGCCGATCACGATATTGTCGATGTAGAATCCCTCGTGGTTGTTGTCCTGGCCGCGAGTGATGGAGTTGAAGTCGCCTCCTTCATCGCCGGGCAGGCTGTTGGAGTAGGGCAGCGGCCCCGAAAATTCGACCGGATGGTGGATCATTCGCACGATGCTGCCTTGCACCTCGAACGATTTCTGACCGCCGGCAAACACCGCGTCGAAAGTCGCCCCCATGACCACGGCCACTTCCTCGGCCGACATGCGTGAATCGATGCTGATGGGCGTTCCAAAATAATTGCCGTAGCCGTCGCCTTCGGTTTCGACGGTCGCATCGGGTGATTGCTCGACTTCCACCGCGCCGTTCAGCATTACGCGATTCTCATAGAAATCGGCGAAAACGCCCGTGCCGGAAAGAATCTTGTTAACTACGGCGGCAACCTTCACGGCGACTTGCGTCGTGTTTTGCCCGTTCTCGAGGGATATGGCGAAATTGCCCGGTTCGGTCGTGCCGTCCTTGTCAAACTCGAAAGTTCCCAGGACGATCGGATCGCCGAATTCATCCAACCCGGAGACGGTAAACGTCTCGCCGTCGGGAATGTAGTCGCCGGCGACGTTCGGCAGCCGCAGGGCCACGCCCATGTCGAACTCGAACAGAACGCTGTCGACGATCAGAGTATCGCCGTCCTCGATAAGGTCGCCGTCGAGGGCATTGAGGAACGCCCCGGTGGTGTCCAACTCGTTGTCCGTATCGCCGACGTTCATGTCGCCGGCGGTGGTGAAGTCGAATCGCAGGTAAACTTCGTCCTCTCCGGCGAAATCAGCCAACGACCAATAATAGACTATCAGGTTGTTTGCCGTGTCGATTTGCCAGGGGTCTTCGGGGGGAGCGATGTGGGTTTGCAACCATTGCCCGTTCGTGTCCAAAAGATTGCCTTGCGGATTGGCCAGGGTCGCGCCCAGGACTTCCCAGTTGACGCCGTCGGTCGAGGCGAAAACCCTCGCGGTGTCGTATTGGCCAATGTCGAGGAAGTAGTCGAAATAAAGCGTCGGGGCGTCGGCCTTGGTGTACTGCGCCAAGCTGAAGGCGCCGGAAACAAGCGACCCGTAGGCCCCGCCGGGAGCATTGTAGTTGCCGGCGTCTTCGTAGCCGAAGTAATAGCTGGCGCCGCCGCCAGGCAAGGGGTCGTTCGGCCTATCCACTCGGCTGTAGTCGTAAGTTTCGTTGATGTCGTGACCGTCGTCGTCGGCCCTGCGCTGGGTGATGTGCCACATATTGTAATCCAGCGTGGAAAACGCCAGGCCGGATATGTCGGTTACTCCCGGCACGGTAACGCTGGTTTCCGCATCGACGAAGATGCCGTTCTTAACCACCGAAGTGTCGTCCGGATCTTCCGGGTCGCCTTCATCGACGGTCAGGGCATACAAGTCGCCGGTGCGGGAGATGGCGAACAACGTGGCGGCGAAAGCGCTGTCCTCGACGGTCGGCGGCCCAAGCGTCATGCCGGCGAACTGCACGTACTCGCCAAGATTCTGGTCCGACTCGACCACGCCGATAAACTTCAACGCGGCCCCGTTCACGCCGGGGATCGGCTGAATCTCGTTCGGCTGGTGGGGGTCATCGGGATTGCTGATGTCCGGCCAGGTCATGAAGGCCGGAGTGGTGTAATTCTCGACTTCGTAGAATCCGCCCTTGTCGCTGATGGCGTAAAGCTTTCCGCCGACGAACTCCAAGCCGGTGATCATTCCGCCCGGCCCTATGCCGAACGTCGTCAGCGGCGAAGTAACCGCGGGCAAGTCGACCAGCGACGAGTCGCTGAGATTGACGTTGGCGCCTTCGGCGGTGGCGGTGACTTGGAAGAGATCAAGGAACGCGGCGTTGTTGACTGCGTCCGCGATGCTGACGGCGATGTCCCGCGCCGTATCGCCGGCGCCGAATACGATCACTTGGAAATCATCGAGCGGGTCTTGCAGGCCGGTTTCGCTCAGCGGGGCACCGCCGCCGTTGTCGGCGCCGTTGCGATGCGTCCAGGCCGGCGCCATGCCGGAGAAGTCATACCCCTCGGCGCCGTGGAAAGTAATGCGTTCGTTGCCGATGGCGCGTGCCGCGGAACTCACGTCGATGTCAGTCATGTTCGCTTCGACTATTTGGCCGATTTGATCTCCGAACAGCGACGGATAGGAAAGCGGAGCTGCGGTCAGAATGCTTTGGAAAACCGGATCGTTCCAGGCTTCTTCGTAAGGGATGATGATGTTTCCGGCGCTGGGATCAACGGCGCCGTAGCTTCCTTCGACGGCCAGCAATCCGTCGCCCGCGGGCAGCAGAGTTGCGTGGTCGTTTATCAGCGAGACTCGGGCCTCGTCGACCGCGGCCTCGCCCACGGCGGCTTTGACCACCCCGTCGGTCAAGTTGTTGATGGCGTTGACGGCCGCCGCGGCCACCATGTCGGCCGTGTCGTTAAGGTTGATGGCGACGGCCTCGTTTTCCGTGTTGACCAACGTCCCGTCGGTGTCGAATTCGAAGGTCACCGATTCGCCGTCGGAGTCGGTGATCGTAAAGGTCTTTCCGTCGAGGCTGCCCGCCGCGTCGGGACCGAATACCATCACCGGTCCGCCGTCGAACTCATACTTCAGCGAGACTGCGCCGACGTCCAAAGAAAAGGTCATTCCGTCGCGGACCGCGCGCGCTCCGGCACCCATGTCGACGTCGGGACCGCAATCGAACTCGAAGGTCAGCGCCACGCCGTCTTTGTCGGTAATAGTGAACCGCATGCCGTCGAGGATGTCGTTGGCTTCGTCGTTCGAGTGAGTGGCATCGACAGCGGTGATAACCGGGCCGGTCAAAAATTGCGCGAAGGGGATGATGTTGGTCGGCATCCGTGGAGAACCGTCGTTGGCAATGTTTTCCGGATCGACGGCCGTGCCGTCCGGCCGCAACAGGTATACAAGGTTGCTTTGATAGGCGACTTCCCGGAAGCCGTTCAGGGCGTTGCCGACCACGAGCCAGCCGTCCAACTCATCACTGTAAACCAGGGCTTCCATGTGGACGCCGCCCGCTTCGCCCAACGGCGAGTCGTCGCCGGCGACTTCCAGGGCGGGGAAGGGATCGGTCGTCGAGTAGCGATAGGTGATCAGCCCGCTGGCGATGTCGCTGAGTACTTGGCTTGCATCTTCCGTGCTGAGCCGTTGCAACCGCCCCGCATCGGCATTTTTGTCGGTTCCGGTTCCATCCCGCGTAATCACGTAAAGCGAGCCGTCTGGAAGCATGACCAGATCGCCGAAAGTGTACCCGGCGCCGGGACTCGCGTAGGTCGTCTCGACCACGCCGGTGAACGGATCGGCGGTCAGCACGTTGCCGTCTTGGAGCACGTACATCGTCACGTCGCCGAGGTGGAACTCGACCGGAGCAAGACCCAGGTCGTAAAGCGGGCTGTCGCCGATGCCGGAAGCGTTCGTCCCGTCAATGTTGTCCTCGATGATGCGTTGGATCGAGTTGATCGGTTCGAGCCGCAGCATCGGGCTGTTCAATGCCGTGGCCGTCGCGCCCGTGCTTGTGACGGCGATGTAATATGAGCGCCCCTCCAAAAGGTAGACCGGACCGATGAACGGATCGCGAATGCCGACCGAGCCGCGTTCGAGGTCGTCGAGGTTTGTGTCCTTCGTAGGGTCGGGCTGGTCGTCTACGATTCCCGAATCGGTCCCCATCAGAATCAACGTGCCGTCCTGATCGAATATCCACAGCGTCGTGTCGGGACGAACCAATCCGTCGGCATAGTCGATATCGAACGTAACGGGGTAAACCGAACCTTCGGTGGTAAATCCTGCTATACGCTGTATCGTATCTCCATAGCTAAGGTCCAACTTGTACCAATCGACGTCCGTGTAGTCGGCAAGGTGGCCGCCGATGGTGATCTGGTTCTTGTCGGAGTGGAGCAGGTTGCCGATTGCCTGAGCCGTGTTAAAAGTGTTGTTGCTCGGGGAGGCGGGATCGTCCGAGATTTCGGTCTCGTAAATCTCGCAAGTCAGCGGCGAATGGCCGGGAATGCCGAGTATCTCAATGCCGTTGGTGGCGTAGCGGATATCGGCAAAACTGATGATCGAGCCGGGGTTTTCGAAAACCTTGCGAAGCCGGATTTGCAATTGATATTCGCCCCTGGTCTGATGCGCACTAGGCGCCGACGGCGCCGCGCTCGATACGCGGACATAGTAGAATCGCTGCTCTCCGGCGGGGCCGGGCAACACCACGCGCATCCCCGCGTCCTTGGGATTGATGCTGTAAACGTCCTCGTAACCCCAGTCGTCGCCCTCGAGCGATAGCGCAATGCCTTGCAACAGGCTCGGGTCGTTGACCTCGTCGCGCCAATTGTCGCTGCGAGCGAGAACGTTACCCTCGGCGTCGAGCAGTTCGATTACCGAGTCCAGCGAAATCGTGGTGCGGTCGATCTGAATCCAGACTTCGGTGCCGGCGTAGCCCATGAAGCTGTAGACGTCGACGTCGCCGGGCCGATCGAGCGCGATGGAGCCGTGGACCTCGAACCCGAGTCGCAGGGTCTCATCGCCTCCCTTGTTTTCGGCGGCCAGGAGGCCGAGCCATTGCGCCGTGTCGGGAAGGCCGTTGGCGTCGGTCGCGGCCCGAGTGGCCGGCTCGATCTCGTTTATAACCGCTACGTTCCGGTCGTTGCTGAACGGGTGCAGCGCGATGCTGCGCCACGCGCCGGGCGCGCCGGTCGAGTTGGGCGTGTTGTCGGTGTCGAGCACCGTTCGGTTGTTGGGCGTCAAACCCGCCCCCACCGTGTCGTCGGTCAATGCGGTAAAGACGACCGGGCGGCCGGGCATGCCGAGAACCTGGATCGTGCCGCCAATGCGGTCGTCGATTTCCAGGGGCCGGCCATAAGCCGTGAAACCGGCGTTCTCGCCGCTGAGCTTGATTACCAAGCTTTGATCCGCGCTGCTCTGCAGCCGCAATCCGCCGTAGGTGCATAGATTCGGCACCAGGATCTCGTCGTAAACGACGTGTACTATATCGGCGTCGTCCCAGATGCCCTCGGTCGTCAACGTTCCGCCGCGGACGATCATGCCGTTAATCGTATTGCCATCCATGCGGTTTTCGCGGACCAGCGGGCCGTGGTTGTCGCCGTATTGGGCAAAACCGTTCGAGAACCCGGTAGCGCGGCCCCAGTCGGCCACGTTCAAATAGTTGAGCGAGTTGACGTTGATCGAGATCAGCGGCGCTTCGTTGCCGACGAAGGTGTTGCCGGCGATTACCGGTTGCGCGGCGAGGACGTGGATCAGGGCGGGCACCTCGATCGCGCCCCGGCCGTTGCGGTTGCCGGCCGTGGCGGCGGTGTTGTCCTCGAAAAGCGTGTTCGCTATCCTGACCGTCGCTTGGCGGATGTCGATGGGAGCGAAGTTGCCGAATCCGCCTTCAATGGCCACGTTGCCGCCGGCGTAGAAAATCCGGGCCTGATCGAAGCTGCCCCGCGAGGTCGGATGGAAATAGAAGCCGCCCCAGTCGCCCGCGCCGGGGAGGACGCTTTGCTGGTTGTTTCTGGCGTCGAACGTGCCGCCGGCGCCGTATCTGTCGTCTTCCAGCGAGGTGAATACGATATCGTAGCCGTCGATGCCCTCGGCGATGAATTGGGCGCCGATGCCGGTTTCGATTCGGGAACCGCCCAGCTTGACAATCGCCCCCGGGTCGAGCGAAAGCCGTCCGGCCGAGCGAGCTTGAGTGTACGTCAAGCCGCGAACGTCGACCGACATGCCCTCGATCGTCACGCGGTCGCCGTCGGCCGTCGCCGTCACGTTCAGAATGGAGTTGTTGATTGCCTCGGCAATGATTATTGCCGCTTCGTCGGCGTCCTGGCCGCTTAGGGCCAATGCAATCGGCACGCTACCCGTGGCGACGCCGTTGCCGACCAGATCGAATTCGAAGCGGACTGTGTTCACGCCGTCGTCGATGACGAACGATTGCCGATCCTGGAAGGGGTTGATTTCTTCATACTCTAAGGTGTCCCAGTTAAAAGCCATGTAAGGCCCCGGTACGACAATTTGATTTCGGCCGTCGGCCGTCAGGGGGCACGTACCCAGGACCTCGATCGCTCCGCCCGCGTCGCCGACAATCAGCAAGTTTTCCGGTAGCGCGAGGACGATGTCCACGTCGTCGAAGCGGGCCGATACCTCGAGCTTTTGGATCGCGCTGGCCGCGGCGGTCTCCACGCGAAGGAACATCGCGTTTAGCGTGTTGTTCAATATCCTGTTGCCGTGTAGGTCGGGGCCGATGCGGTTGTAGTCGGCGGCATAAGGCGACTCGCCGAATCTGTCGTGGAACGTCGATTCCAACAGGCTGTTCGGATCGGCCGACATGGCCGCGTCGGCGCTGTAGCGGATAGTGTTGTAAGAAACTGCTGGCCGGGCCTCGAGCATGTGGATCGGGTTGTAAACGTCCTGAATGCCGTTGACGGCGACCTTGCCGCCGCCATAGCGGATGTCGGCGTGGTTGACGTAGTTGAGGAAGATGCCTTCCTGCTCGAGGATCACCCGGGCGGGATCGGCCGCTTGTTCGTCGTAGTCGTAATTATTGCGGAATACGATGCCGCCCCAGTTGCCCGACGAGGGATTCGTGGTGTTCGAGTAAGCGTCGACGCCGACGCGCTCGTCGAGGTATGAGGTGAAGATAACATCGTTGCCGGGCGTGCCAAGCACTTGCAGCGAACCGAGGCTGCGGTCCACGCTTACGGCTGAACTGCCGACGGAAACATTCGCGCTGCGGAGCTTGAAGACCGCCCCGGCGTCGATCATCAGCGCAACGCCCTTGGGCACTTCCAACCGGCGGCCGTCGCTGAGCGTGTTGCCCAAGGGATCGACGCCGATCTCGTAAGCCAAATTGTCTTGAAGCGTCGAGAGCAGCTTGGTCGTGCCGAGATTGATGGCGACGGTCGGGCCGTCCACCTTTACGATGGTTCCACTGACGGTTGCCCTGGCGTACAGCCCTTCGGCGTATCGGTCGGGAGAAGCCTCGCTCAGCCCCGCCGGAATCCAACTGATCGAGTTGATGGCGGCGGCAAGCGCGGCCGCAACCGTCTCCGCGCTATCGGTCGATTTGAAGGCAACCTGGATATTCCCCTGCGTAAACGTGCTGTTGCCGTCAAGTTCGAAGGTGAACGTGCGCTTGGCGTCGGAAATGGTGAAGGTTCGTCCGTCGACCAGCATGGTTCCGGCGACCGCTTGGATGGCGTTGCCTTGGTTGTCGTTGGCGACGTTATTGCCTACGACGCGTACTATGTCGCCCTGCTGGGCGGCGGCCAGCGCCGCCTGGAGGTTGTTGTAGGGGTGGTCGGTGCTGCCGTCGGCGCCGGCGGTCGGGGCCAGCTTGTCGACGATTAGCGTGTTGTCGGCGGTTTGCACGTTGAACCAATAGTCGAACTGTCCGCCGGGCCGGCCGTCGGCGTCGCCGTCGAGGGCCGTGCCCCGCGCGCTTTTCAACTGCTGTTGCACTTGCGGCTGGAAGTTGATCCGCAATTGATACGCGCCTTCGGTGGTGCCGCCGTCGACGTCGGGGGCATACTGCGGATTGCCCGTCGAACTGACGCCGATGTAATACGTCCCCGCCTGCAAATTAACACTGATGAACGAATCGTCGTCGAAATAGTCGTCGTTCCCGGCAATTGGCCGATACTGGTCGTCGTAAAGAACGAGAGAAGTATCCAACAAACTGGAATTTTTCAGCCGCTGGGCCACCGTCTCCACGCTCAGCTGGCCTTCGGTCTCGATTTCGAACTTGTAAAAATCGGTGTCGAGGCTGTCTTTACGGTAGAGATATTGGAGTACCGTGACGTCGTTGTTGCCGGGGAAGGTAACTTCTTGCGTGGTGGCGAGCGTGTCGATCGTTTCGCTGCTGCCCATGATCTCGAAGGCGGGCAGCTCGTAAGAGTGCATCAACCCCAGTGGGTGCAGAATTTCGTGCATCATCACCTGCATGAAGCTGCCGCCGTACTCGCTGTCGCCCCAGACGTAGTCGTAATAGCTGTTTACTACGACCAGCCCGTCCTCCGGGCCGCCGCCTGCCATTCCGGCCGGCGAGCCGGGGCCGATTTGAATTTCCGGATCGAAGGCCCGCAGGTCGCCGGTGACGATGGTCATGCCCTGGTCGGCGGTTTCCACGAATTGCGCGCCGCAATAGCTGGAGATGATCGAGAAAATCTCGCGGACCCGCTGCTTCTGCGGCGCCGTGATGAGATTCAAGGCCGGCGCGTTTTGAATGGTGGCGTAGACGCTTTGGAAGTTGTAGTAATAGGTGGGGATTTCGCCGTAAGGCCCCACGTCGCCGCTGTCGGGGTAAGTGTGACTCTCGCTGCCCACATCAGTGGCGTCTTCGGGCAGGTCGCGGTTGCCGGGAGTGTTGCGACCGCCGGGCCACATCACATCGTAGTAGACCGGCGCGATCTGGCCGGAAATCAGCCAGGTTTGGCCCGTCATCGGATCGGCCGGGTGAGTTATGCTGCCAAGGTCGGCGGCATCGTCGAAGCTCATACTGACGTCGGTAAACAAGTTGTCCTCCACGTCGGTCCGCTCGGTGGCGACGACTTCTCGATACTGGCTGCCCACGCGCAAACGGAACGCTCCGGTGGCAATCTTGCCGGGGTCCGCCACCAATTCGGCCAAGTCGTCCACCGGATTGCCGTTGCTGTCGGCGGCAAAGGTGAGCGTGACCTTCTTCGCCGCCGCGTCGTAAACCGCGCTGGTCGGCTGTATCACAACGTCGTCGGCGGTGTTCGCCGTGTTTTGCGTGGAAATCAGGCTGTAGAAGGCCAGGGTTTGCGCGGAAGCCGCGTTCAACGCGCCGCTAAGATATATATCGATTTTGTTACGGGCTTGGGTCAGGGTTCCGTCGGCGTTGCGGGTGATCGGCTGCGGAACGACGGCGGTGACCTGCGGGCCGAGGTTCAAGTCGAACTTCCAGACGAAATTCCGCCCGTCCCAATACGAACCGCTCTCGGATAATATCTCTCCATACCCGACCGTCATGCCGGCTATGTTCATAAACGGCTCGACCAGTGTGCCGTCTGCGCCGTAATAATAATGGATGTCGTCGCTCCCCTGCCCGACGATCGTGATCTGGTACATGTCGGCGGGCAAGGTCTCGGCGAAGCGAATCAACACCTCGTTCGGATTGTCGCCGATGGTGACGTAACCCGGCTGGATCACCACGTCGTCGATGTCGTAAGGGTTCGTGACGGGATCGTAGAACGTGCCGTTGTCGCCGGCGCGGGTAATCACGATGCCGGAGAGCGTATCGGCGTCGATCGTCGTGTCGTTGAAGCGGAGCGTCAACTCGGTGGGAGCGACGTCGACGACGGGACTTTCCGTCGACTGATAGGTGTTCGTGTTCGTGCTGACCGAGATTAATTGCAGCTCGCCGAAGATTTCCGTCCGGGGGTCCCCCAACTGCCAAGCCCCGCGGCCGAGCGTGCCAACAACCAGAACGTTGTCCGCCGCGTCGTATTCCATGTCATGGATGGGGGCGTTCGGCAAATCGGTGCCGAGCGTCTTCCAATTCCCAAGGTCGGTCAGTTCGGTGTAATAGACGCCTTGCACGCCGCCGACAATGACGGCGCCCGAGTTGCCGCTGCGGAAGAACTCGATCGTCCGCAAGCCGGCCGCGGCGGTATAATTGCCCGTGATGTTGGTAAGCGTTCCGGTGGCAAGCGAGACGAAGAAAATGCCGTTGTCGGTGATGATGTAGGCATTTTGCCAGTTTGTCGGATCGACGGCGATGTCAAGCACCTGTCCGGCAATGATCTGGTCCAGATTTCCGGCGGCGGTTTGCCGGAAGAACACGCCCTGATCGGAAACGACCCACAAGACGTTGGGGTTGGCCACGCCGTTCAAATAACCGCCGTATACGATAGCGTTTGCGTTACCGCCCGCCGTGATGTTCCGCACCGTTTCGCCACGGTCCAGAGACTCGAAGACCGAAGTTGCGCCGCCGATGGCGATCCGCGAAGGGTCGACCATGTTGATGGCAATCGGCGTGCGGTATTGTCCGCCGTCGACTTGATAGAATGTCCGATTGAAGGTTCCCAGCACTCTTAGCGCGGGAGAAACCCTTTCCTGTTCGTTATTGTCCGCGTCGAAGGTGCGGCGCATGAAATCGGCGAGGAACGCGCCGCTCGAATAGCGATACGATTGATTCAAATCGGCCAGACTGCGTTCGTCGACGGCCACGTCTCCGCCGTTTCCGCCGGAGACTTCATGCCAAGCGGGATTGCCCGTGTCGACTTGCTCGCTGACGCCCGTGTTCCGCGCGCCGACGATCACCACGTTCGAGACGCTGTCGTAGGCGACGTCGTGAATTTCGGCGATCTGCAAGTTCCCGTTTAGCGAGGCCCAATCGCCGGTGTTGTTTCCGGGGTTGGTGCGGACGTAGATGCCGCCGTCGTTGACCTCGATCAGGCGGCCGGAAGCGTCGAAGGCCATGTCGCGCGAGTCGGCGTGCGGGGCCGAGCCCGAGGCCGTCCCGCCCGAGCCGGTGACGGCCGAATGTGTGATGTGAATCCATTGCGAATCGGCCGCGGCCGAGGCGTCGCCGCGGAACAGCAGGCCGGACGGCGTTTGAGCGCCGAACGGAGAGTCGGCGCCGACGGCGGGTTGCGCACCGCAACCAATGTAGACGATGTTCTCGTTGGTCGGATCGGCGGCGATCGAAAAATGCACCGCGCCCTGACCGCTGGGTAGAGCGCCCAACGGATCTCCGGCGTCCGCCAGTATCCGTTCGAATTGGAGCGGCTGCTGCACCCCGCCCACCGTCACCTGGGGCAGGGACATCATGGTCCAGGTCGTTCCGCCGTCGGTCGCGAGGAATACCGCCGCCAGTTGATCTTGGTCGGGCGAGTCGGTCATCTGATTGAGAATGCCGACGTAGAGTTGCCCGGCCGCGCCAACGGTCATTTGCACGCGGTGCGTAACATTCTCGCCGTCGGTGTTGAGATAACCGTCGACCTGGTCGTTGCTCACCTTGAGCCAGGTCAGACCGCCGTTGCTGGAGCGGTAAACGCCGTTCTGGCCGCCAAACTGGTTCGCACCGACCACCGCGGTATAGAAAACGTCGTTGTTGGTCGGATCGGCCGCCAAATCGTAGGTGATTCCGCCGGGCAGGCCGGTGGCGCTGCCGTCGCCGTTGGAAATTTGGGTGAAAGTCGCGCCTTGGTCGGTGCTGCGGTAAATGCCTACGTCGGGATAAAAGGCGGATTGGGCGTTGTCGACCGCCACCAAAATCGTATTGCCCCGCACGGCAAGGCTGATGACGTTCAAACCGGTTAATGCTCCGTCGCCGTCGATCGTCGTCCAGGTCTCGCCACCGTTGGTGGTTCGCATCAGGCCGGTCAATTCGCCGCCCGACCGATAGTAATCGCTGAAACGGCCGATTCCGGCAATCAGCGTTTGGCCGCTCGGATCGGTCGGATCGAAAGCGATCGCTCCGATCGAAAGCGATTGGGCGTCGTCGGTCAATTGGGTCCAAGTCGGGGACGAAGCGGTCGCGTCATCGGTGCGCCAGACGCCGCCGTTGGTCGTGCCCACGAACAGTATGTCCGGATTCGTCGGATGCGCTGCCACGGCCGTGATCGAACCGACGACTTGGTTCAGATACACGCTTTCGGCATCCATCGGCAAGACGTTTTCCACTTGGCTTGCGGCGTAATCGATCGGAGCCGGCCCGAGCGGTTCCCACGCCCCGATGCTCAACAGCGCTCGTTCCTCGAACTGCTCGATTCTCAGAGACCGCCGAAGCCGCGAACGAAATGCGTCTTCTCGATGCAAACTCTTGTGCCCACGGCTCGGCTTTGAACTGAAACGACGATTCAGCAGACCGAATATCCCCATGATCTTTCCTCTCTTTCCGACCTATGAAAAAATGAAGAATAAGAGCGATTGCGCTTACTCAGATACTGGCCACGCATTCCCCAATTTCACAAAACAGCCGGCAGTCGGACGCATACAAGATAGAAACCATCCCCTCGCGTCCGGTTTTTAACGATAAGCCGGTATAGTCTCAAAATACCAACTGGGTAATCTGTGTCAAGCAAAAAAATACTTAGGGGGGGGATTGCATGTCCCCGCCATGCGGCCGCGCTCCCTCTGAGACGGGGCTGGACGGCCCTGTAGTACCCCGGATTTCCGTGTGCTATGCCCGTGTTGATCGAGACGACGAGGCCTTCGAGACTTCGAGCAATATATTATGACAGCGGAATCTGTTGTATATCGGCCGCCAGGTAATCCATATCCTCGCGGCCGGAGGCTAACAGCCTCCGGAATGTACGAAAATTGCGAGTAACGAGTAATGACTTGTGCTTTTTTGTGTCTTGGCTTGCCGGCTTTACGGCCTACAACGGTTATATCCGAAGAAACGGTCCAATACATGCTTTCTATCGGGTAAACAGAATGGTTTAGCAACCGCATGTTACTTGGCAAGTACCGAAATGGTCGATACTTAAGTCGAGTAGCCCCGTCGGTTTATTGAGCGTCGGGCTGCTGGCAATCTGAACAATGGCCGGAGGCTAACAGCCCCCGGTGGGAACTACCATGCAGGGCATACATGCCGACACGGCCGCCAACCGCTAAAAAGCGTTCACCAATGCTCGAAAACCGCAATCTTAAAACCGATCTGTTCGCTTTGGCGTTGTTGGCCGGCGTGATATTTCTCGCCGCGTCGCTGTTGAGTCATTCGCCGGGCGATCCGCCGGGCAATCTGGTCTACCCTCAAAACGCCCGAATCGAGAACGCTTGCGGCTACTGCGGCGCGACGATCAGCCGCTGGCTGTTCGAAGCGCTCGGCCTTGGCGCGTATTATTTGCTCGTATCACTTGCGGCCTGCGATGCCGCGCTGCTGATTCGCCGAGAGTTGAGCCAACCCTGGCTGCGCGTCGGTGGGTGGCTGATTTCATTGGCCGGCGTATCGACCTTGGCGGCAATGGCCGTGCCAACGCTTTCACCGGGCGCGGTGATCGGCTCCGGCGGGTATCTGGGCGCGATGGGCAAGGCCCTGTTGCACGCGCACTTCGCAAGCGTCGGCGCCTATATTATCGTGCTGAGCATGATCCTCGGCGGTCTGTTGCTCTCGACCGATTACGCAGTACCGCGGCTGTTGGCCTTCGTGCTTGGCCGACCGGCGCGCGGCCTTGGGCGGGGTGTGTTGCAGGTCTCGACCGCTTATGCGAGAAAAGCTCAAAGACGCCGCTCCGACCTCGATGATTACGCCGACGACGAAGGAGACCAGCCCGCCCCATCGATTCGACGCCCCGGCCGTACCGATGATGCGGAAGAAAGCGAGCCGGCCGACGCGGAAAATGTCGAATCGGGAGAGAAAGAGCCGGTCGTGACAAAGAAGGCGTTCGGCTCGCGAGTAGGCATCAGCCGGCCGAAGCAGAAGCCGCCGGCCGAAAAAATCGCCGAGGAAATCGACGAATCGGAACTCGTAGCCGACGCCTCCGACTACCAGTTGCCCGGCCTGGATTTGCTGCTCGAAGGCGAGTCGATCGACTACGAGCGGCAAGAGAAGGAAGTCCGCCGCAAAGCAAAAGTGTTGGAGAAAACATTTCTGAGCTTTGGTTTCAACGTTCGCGTGGTCGAGATACAGACCGGGCCGGTGATCGCTCAATACGAGGTCGAGCTGGAGGCCGGGCTGCGTTTGAGCCGAATCACCGGACTGGCCGACGATCTGGCTATCGCCCTGCGCGTGCCGAGCGTGCGGATCGTGGCTCCCTTGCCGGGCAAGAATACCGTCGGCATCGAGGTGCCCAACAACGACCGACAGATCGTCCGCCTCCGCGAAGTCATGGAAGCGGTCGCCGGCAAGACCCAGAAAATGCGGATACCGATCTATCTGGGCAAGGACGTCGCCGGCGCCCCGCTGGTCGTCGATCTCAGCTCGTTACCCCACCTGCTGATCGCCGGCCGTACGGGGACGGGCAAAAGCGTATGCCTGAACTCGATCATCGCCTCGATGCTGATGACCCGACGGCCGGACGAAGTCCGCATGTTGATGATCGACCCGAAAATGGTCGAGCTTAGCCCCTATCGGTCGCTGCCGCACCTGATGCACCCGGTCGTGACCGACATGAAAAAAGCCGAGGCCATCCTTGGCTGGGCGGTCGAGAAGATGGAGGAGCGCTACCACATTCTCGCCAGGGCGGGAGTGCGGCACATAAGCGTTTACAACCAACTCGGCGAGGAAGAGCTGTTCGAGAGAGTCAAGCCCGAGGACGATGAGGAGCGACGCCATATCCCCACGCACATGCCCTACATCGTTATCGTGGCCGACGAGTTGGCCGATCTGATGATGACCGCCGCCAAGGAGGTCGAGGGACACATTATCCGCTTGGCGCAAAAGAGCCGAGCGGTCGGCATCCATCTGGTGCTGGCCACGCAGAAGCCGACGGTCGACGTCATCACCGGTCTGATCAAATCAAACTTGCCCGCCCGAATCGCCTTCCAGGTGGCCAGCCGCACGGACAGCCGCGTGGTGCTCGACGAGATGGGCGCCGACCGCCTGCTGGGCAACGGCGACATGCTCTTCCTCTGGCCGGGCACCAGCACGTTGATCCGCGGCCAGGGAACCTATCTGAGCGACGACGAAATTTCGCGGATCATCTCGGCCGTGGCCACCGACGAGCCGCAGTTCGTCAAGGAACTGGTGCAACTGAAGACCAGTTCACCCGGCGGCGACAAGAAGCAGTTCAGCAACCGCGACGATCTCTACGAATCGGCCATCGAAGTCGTAGTCCGCGAGGGCCGCGGCAGCGTCTCGCTGCTGCAACGCTCGCTGGGGATCGGCTACGGCCGCGCCGCCCGACTGATCGACTTCATGGCCGAGGACGGCATCGTCGGCGCATACAACGGCTCGCAGGCCCGCGACGTATTGATCTCGCCCGAGCAATGGGCGCAGATGTCCGGCCAAGCCGACGACGGCGCGCAACCGCCCGAACAGCCGAAACCCCGGCGGAACAGCGAGTACGATTTCAGCGAAATGGAAGAGGATGAAGGTTGCGACGCGGACCTCGATGATGGGGAATGCGAAGAGGATGAATTTGATGACGACGACGTAGATGAAGCCGCGAACGAGGACGAGGCGGAACATGAAGATGACGACGAATTCGACGAAGACGAGTGCGAAGAATACAACGATGACGACGCAGTAGATGAAGAATCGAAACCAGACGCCGATCTTTACGAGGATGAACTGGAGGGAGACGATAACGACGAAGACCTCGTGGAGGGGAGGTTCGACAAATCTTCAAGGAAAAAAACCACCCGCGGAAAGTGGCGGGCGAAACGCGCGTAATGCGGGCCTGACAGCGGGGGAAACGATGCATCCCTCATTCGCCGATTCTCACAACTTCACCGACGGCAGCTTGATCCGCCGCTCGGCGACGATGAACATCCCGCGCCCCTCGTGATGGATCGTCCGAGGGCGTTTCGCGCCGGAAGCGATCCACGCCTTTGTTGCTTCCAAGACGAACAGGCTGTACTTGTTCACCATCCGCGTGTCGATGACTCGGCATTCGAGGTTTGCGTAACACTCGTCGATCAGCGGGGCCTCGACCGTCGCGGCTGGCAAGGGCGTAAGGCCGAACCGTTTGAACTTGTCGACTTTCCTGCCCGACGTATTGCCGCAGCCGACCACCTGTTCGGCCAGTTCGGCGGTCGGAATATTTACGACGCACTGCCGGGTCTTCCGCAGCGCGTCGAAACTATGATTCCGATTGCTGACGACGCAGGCGAATTGCGGTGGGCTGAATTCGAGCATCGTCAACCACGACATCGGCATCACGTTCGGCTGGCCCTTCCAGGCGGTCGTCAGCAACACGACCGGCCCAGGTTCGAGCAGGCCGTAGACTTTTGATAGAGGCATCGAGCGTTTTTTCATGGCATTAGTTCCCGAAAAAGAGCTTCCTCCTCGTTCCCAAGCTCCGCTTGGGAACGCACTGCCCGGACGCTTCGCGTCCG
>Ga0123333_10001659_pt1 | contig 23405 bp, 17 predicted proteins | sample BioC12SIPDNA_3_FD_89957 | JGI IMG/M metagenome (GOLD analysis project Ga0123333, IMG submission 89957) | Anaerobic biogas reactor microbial communites from Washington, USA - Biogas_R2_B C12 SIP DNA | ecosystem: Engineered > Bioreactor > Anaerobic > Unclassified | place: Washington, USA... | reverse complement strand
TCGACGCCGAAGAAGCCATCAAATTTCAGAAGAAGATGGCCAAAGGCCTCAACCTTGAGGATTTCCTCGGGCAGATGCGGAAACTCAAGAGCATGGGGTCCATGAAGCAGATCATGAAGATGATCCCCGGCCTCGGCTCGGAACTGGACGGCATGGAGATCCAAGACGGCGAACTGGACAAGTACGAGGCTATCATCCATTCGATGACCATCAAGGAGCGCCGGCGCCCGGAGATTATCGAGGCCTCTCGCCGCCGTCGTATCGCCCGAGGCAGCGGCACGGATCCCAAGGATGTGTCCGGCCTGATCAAGAGCTTCACACAGGTGCGAGGGATGATGAAGGCGATGAGCAGTATGTCGGTCCTCGACCGCATGCGCTCGGTCACCGGCTTCGCCCGGGCGGCGGCCTCCGGACAAATGCCCAAAATGAAAGGCGGCAGCACGGTCACCAAACGCCGCGAGACCCGCAAAGACAAACGTAAACGCCGCAAGAAGAACCGCTGAGGCACCACTTGCCCCCTCATCCGCGAAACCCAATCGCCTCGCCAACGCTGGAACCGAGTCAACTCGCTGATGGCAAGACCGAGTCAACCTGTTCATGGCAGGATCGGAGAATGCGGGACCACAATACGGGCGACACGGAGCATGGCCAGAAGCCAACCGGAAGACCACCATCTGTCAGGAAACGGGTGACTGTCCCGCATGTGAAGCACTTGGGCGTTTATTCTACTCCATTGGCCGGTCGCCTGCCTGAAGCATTTCACGCAATGGCGTAGCGGCCGCCGCCCCGGTGGCCGGTGAACTCGCAAGGAATACGCCGGTCGCCACGGGGGGCGACCGCTACGATAAGTCGTGAATTGCTCTAAAGGCGGAGCGGGGGCGCAGGATCGAAAGGTATGATCGAACCTCCATGTTCGTGGTCCACATGCCCTTCGTCGGTCAAGCCCTTGATCGATCTGCAGCATAGTCGCAGTATTTATGAAACCCAGCACTAGGAGGTTTCGGATGATGCTGGTGCGTCAAACCCCCCGACCAGTGCTTCCCGGATCAGAGCCTCGTCCTGAACATGCGCCAGCACCGTGACCTGGTCCCATCCCTGCAGGCGGGTGCGGCCTTTGGGCACCACCACATTGGCTCCCCGGGTGATCAGGGTAATTACCGAGCCTGACGGAAGCTTCAAATCGGAAATGAGGGAGCCCGGCCGGCCCTCCGGTCCGGGGATATCGACAACGATCAGGTCCATGTCGCTCTTGGCCATGGTGACAAGTTCGAGGTTGTATAACGGTTTGGGCCGAGCGCGCGTGGAAAGGTTTAACCACCGACTCACCAAGCCGAGGGTTGAACCCTGAAAGGCGACCGAAAGGATCACCACGAAAAACACCAAGTTGAACACGTCCTGGCCGACTGCCATTCCGGCGGCTGTCGGATAGGTCGCCAAGACGATCGGCACCGCGCCACGCAATCCCGCCCACGACATGAACAGCTTGCTTTTGACTTCCAGTTTCATGCCCAGCGTGCCAAGCCAGACCGCCACCGGTCTGGCCACAAAGGTCAACACGAGGAAGAGCACGACACCTTGCGGCCACAAATCCACCCACTGGTGTGGATACACCAGCAGCCCCATCATGACGAACATGCTGGTCTCGGCGATCGTGGAAAGAGCCGACACAAGGTTGGCCACGCCTTGCTTGTGAACAAACGACCGGTTACCCATGACGTATCCGGCGATGAAGACCGCCAGCATCGCACTGCTCCTGGCCATCTCGCCCAAGCCGTAGATGAGCAGGACCACGGCAAACGACAGGATATAGTAGTGCCCGCGATCCTGGGGGCGCAGACGATTGAACAACCAGGTAGCCGCATGGCCCAGTAGCCAACCGATACCGATACCAGCGGTAAACTTCCAGACCAACTCCAGAAGCACGACATACCACAGGGTATCTCCGATGGTGAGAGACTGGATGGTGACCAGGGTTAACAGAATCGCCATCGGGTCATTGGCCGCACTCTCAATCTCTAACACCGAAGAGAGCTTTGGTGGCAGAGACTGGCGGCGAAGAATCGAGAAGGTGGCCGCCGCATCCGTCGACGAAACGATCACCGCCAACAGCATCGCTTCTTCCAGCGGCCATCGGAGTGAGCCCCAAAGGACCACGAACGTCGTCAAGGCGGTCAAAACCACACCCCACGTCGCCAGCCCGCCCGCCGGCAAGGCCACGGCTCGGAAGTGTTCGCGTCTGGTGCTGAAACCACCCTGAAACAAAATGAAGATCAGGGCCAGATTGGCCATCCGGCTGGTCAGGGCCACATTGCCGAAATCGCACCAGCCGAGCACATCGCTGCCAAACAGGATGCCAGCCCCCAGGGCGATCAAAATGACCGGAACGCTCCAGTGGTCCAGCAAGGCCGCGACCAGGACGACCACCAGGAGAATCAAAGGCGCGATCAGGTATATTTCAGCCATCACGCCGCTTCCTGTTGCCAAGTGAGGGTCGTCGGCCGCCAATGTGATGCGATTGCCGGGAATACCCACGAAGATGACTCACACCCATCACTCCTCGATTCTCCCGCGCGGTCTTGCCAAGGCTCGGTGCATTCCCGACAAGTATACCGATGAAGAGACATGGAACAACTTGGCTCTGGCTGCATGGTGTCATCCTGGTCTCTTCGCCGGTTCGATCTCGCCTTGACGCATCGAAAAACTCGCGCGTTCCGGCAACTGTCTCGGAGCAGTCCGGCAACCGGACAAGTCCGTTTGTCGGTGTTGGAGCCTATGACTTCGCCGCCTTCGGCCATGCAGGATTGCGCGCCGCCCCCGTGAACGCAGCGTGTTCACAAGATCCGGCCGTTTGACCGTCCGAGCCGTCCAGGCCGGCCAACGCGCTTGCGGCAGCAGGATAGCGGACGCCTCATCGGACGGCCCCCGCCGCCACAGCCTGCCCCATCGCCAATCGTCCGCACGCGTCACCCGCCCGGCCGGTAGCGCCGCCTGCCACGGCGGGCAGGCCGGCAAGGCGCGCGAGGCGACGATGCCGCCGACGCCCCAGGTGTCGAAGAACCTCTGGAGATCGGCCAGTTCTTCCGCGCTGGCCAGCAACCTGCCCGCCTTACACCCCACCAAACGCGCCAATGCGTAGGCGACCAGCCCGGCAAGCACCGAGCCAACCGCTCCGATGACGCCGCCCCAGAAAGCACCGTAAATGGCCCCCGCAGTTGCCACCACCGGAGAGGCCGGAATCGGGAGAACCAGATCCCCAACCATCAAGACAATCGCCACTGACCAGGCGCATGGCTTTGCGGAAGCGACCCACCCAGCAAAAGCAGGCGACTGGAAATAGGCATCCATCCGCTGGTCCCACAGAAAATACGGCACAAGAATCAGGACCACCATGCCCACTGCGATCACACCCAGCTTGACATGCATGGAGGTCATGACGGCCAAGATGGCATTGAGCGACTCAACATTCGCGATGGCCACTGCACCGCCCGCGAAGCGCGGGCTTCAGTCCATGCGGCCGTTCGGCTTACGGTCGACAGCGCCCATGCATCGGGCAGCTTGAGGCCTCCGCGGCAGCTCATGGTTCATTGGGGCGCCCCCTCCTCCGCTACGAGCTTTCGTGAGACAGGTCACCATCCTTTCACCCCTGTTTGCCCTTCGCGGTCGAGAGCATTGGCCGCAAAGCCCTGCTCACAGGCCCCGCCGCACAACCGATGGAGTCCTCGGAAGCGAGACGGCACTCTTGCCTCGGAACCGGTCTGACGCACCGACCCTACCCGCGCACCGACAAGGCTGGAGGGGAGATGCGTCACCCCGACTGCGAAGGACTTCAGCTTCCGGACGCGGCGGCGGGTGTGGCTGCCACCTGTGCCGCCTGCACCGGCCAGGGATGGTTGGTCTCCAGGCGAATGCGCATCAGCAGTTGGGCGACTTCGAGCTGAAGGTCGCGCTCCGGCCAAGTGTTCGGATCCTCGCGGGAATCGTCCTCTTCCTCTTCCTCTTCCTCTTGAGCCTCCGCCTCGCCCTCCTCGTCCGCTTCACCTTCTTCCGGGGAGGTGACGGCTTCCGGCATGGTCGAGAGTACTTTCTCGAAGTCCTCTTCCGTGAGCTGTTCCTGGTTCACGCCCTTGAGGATGTCGTTACGGACCCGCATGTTCGCGACCTTGACCATCTCCTTGGGCACCAGCGGGAACGACACGTCCGGGTCCACGCCCCAGGTCTGGGAGTCCTCGTCGCGATGCAGGCATCGGCCGTTGGGCAGGTAGTAGCGTGCGGTCGTGAGCTTGACAAACGCCCGGCGGTCCGGCGTCACGTGGAGCACCTGCTGTACGCTCCCCTTCCCGTAGGTGCGATCCCCCACCACCAGCGCCCGGCCGTGCACCTGCAACGCTCCCGCCACGATCTCCGACGCGCTCGCGCTGCTCTCGTTGACCAGCAGCACCAAGGGCATATCCGGGTAGTGGTCGCCCTCAGGCTCGGTGGTCGACATCGACATACTTTGGCCGCTGCGGTCGCGTGTGGAGACGATCTCCTTCTCGCCGATGAGGAACAGATTCGTCACATCCACCGCCGCCTTGAGCAGGCCGCCCGGATTGCCCCGCAGATCCAGGATCAGCCCGTGAAGCCCCGGGCCATCCTTGAGCGCACGGATGGTGTCGTTCAACTCCTTGGCCGTCTCCTCCATGAAGTTCGTCATGCGCAGGTACGCGATCTTCCGCTCCGGGTCGATCATGTAGTCCCACTGGCCCTGCTCGTTGCGCTGGTAGCCCTTGATCGTGTAGATGGTGATCTCCGCCCGCTTGAGCCGTACGTCGAACTCCTGCTCGACCTCCGGCCTCTTGACGGTCAGCGTCACATACGTATCCGGCGGGCCGGTGATCTCGCGCACCGCTCGCGTGATGGTCAGCGGAGCGGCCGGCTTGCCGTTGATGTTGGTGATCAGATCCCCGGGCCGGATGCCCGCGTAGTAGGCGGGCGTATCCTCAAGCGGCGAGATGACCCGGATCGGGCCACCGCGATCCTTCCGGATCGAGATCCCCACGCCCGTGAACTTGCCCTGGGTATGCTTGTTGAACTCCTCGGTCTCCGCGGGCCAGAGCATATCGCTGAACTTGTCCAACGGCTTGAGCGCCCCTTGAACGAACTCGCGGATCAAGACATTCTGCGGTAGAAGCTGGATCTCGCGGTTGATCCTGAGCACCCGCTCGAAGGCTTCCATCAGGTCGTTGAGCGACATCTCGGATCGCTGCTCGGCGCGTGTCAGCCACGGGCGAAGCCGATCGGCGAACTCCTCGACCTCGTCGGGCGATCCCAGTTTCTCGAAGATTTTGGCGAGCTTGGGCTGCTCGGTGATCAGGAGCATGTGGCGTAAGGCCGACAAGACACTGTCCCGGAAGACCGGTTTGTGCAGATAGGATTCATGCATGCGCTTGAAGGCTTCCGTCGCCATCAGCGGGGTGATATCCGAAACCTCCGTCTGCCAATCGGAGTCCTCGGTGTAGGTGTACTCCAGCCGCAGATAATCCTGGGCCCGCTCGAAAGCCTCGCGGTAACGGACCTCGTCGGGGAACATATCCTGCAGAGTCAGGTACACGCCTGCCGCCCGGAACCATTTACCGTCCTTCTCGTATTGGTCCGCCAAGCCCATCGCACCCGCGACCACCTGCTGTACCCAGTCCTGCCGGCGAAACTCATCACGATCTTCGCAAGAATGAAAGGCCCGGGCGCAGTAGATCATCGCCCGCCGCCACTTGCCTTGCTCAATATCCTCCCGGACCCAACTGACATACTGCTCATAGTCCTGGCGACGGCGATCCGCGCGATCCGCCTGAACCTCCGAGAACTCGTCAAGCCAGGCATCCACTCTCAGAAGCCGTTCATCCTGCACCCCGTCCGCGGTCAGGGCGTGCACGAGATCGGTGGCCTCCTCAAGCTGCCCTCTCGTCAGCAAAGCCAACGCCTCAGACCATCTCTGTTGTTGCGTCTCGCCAGCCAGATTCAGTGCCGGCGAATCGGCGTCACCCGCCGCCAAGGTGGGCAACACACCGATGAGTACAGTGAACGACAGCGTCGCAAGACTACGCGCGATACGATGCAGATACATGAACGCTCCTCTGACCGCCGGCTCACATCAGCCGGCTTGGTCGGCTTTGGCTTGTGATCCCTGGGCGAACCTTACAGGGCAGAGCTTGGCGGAGAAGCAGGCCTCCCTTGCACTCGGCTGCCCCACCGGCCCGGCTGAGGCGAACTCGGCCGGCTCGGAAGGCGAACTCCCTTTCACCCAACCATTATATCGCTTTCTCGGCGGATGGAAGTCCAGAATGGAATTGCACCCGACGCTCGGCCACGCAGTGGCCATCCCCGGAACCCCCCACAGACGCCCTAAGCACCACAAGCCCCTATTCTTTCTGTAACCATATATAACACAGTAGGTTCAACTACGTTCTCGCCCCACGCGAGCACCTCGAAGGGGTTCGTGCACCACTTTATCTTGGGCCTCACACCTTGCCGGCCACTATATGTAGTGGGTGTCCAGATTTTTACCAATATGTCTTGCATTGGAGTGCGGTTTGTGGTAATCTCATAAACCATGGGGGGATGGGAAGCGGCCAGCTATGGCCGTTGTGCCACCGGGCGAGTGGAAAGTGGCGGGTGGCGGACGATTGACGAAATCCGTTACAGGGTAAGAGCCTCATGGGACGCGTAGGATCTGTGCGCACGCGCTCGGAACCGCGCAAGCGGCCGACTGCGAACATTCGCACCTACCAATCGGCAATCAACTTCCTGAACTCGGTCACCGACTACGAGAAGATGACCCGGGTCGGGTACAACACGACCAACTTCAACCTGAGCCGGATGACGCGGTTCCTGGCTGCGTTGGGCAATCCGCACAAGAAGCTGCGAAGTGTCCACATCGCCGGGACGAAGGGCAAGGGGTCGACGGCGGCGATGCTGGCGGCGATGCTGGGCAACGCCGGGCTATCGGTCGGCCTGTACACCTCGCCGCACCTGGTGGATCTCCGCGAGCGCATTCAGATCAACGGCGAGATGATCCCGGAAGCGGAGATGACCAAGCTGCTGGCCAAGATCGCCCCGGTGGTGACTCGTATGAGCCGGGACGAACCCACGTTCTTCGAGATCATGACCGCGATCGGCTTCATGTACTTTGTCGACAGCAAGGTGGACATCGCGATCATCGAGACGGGTTTGGGCGGGCGTCTGGACTCGACGAACGTGCTCAAGCCTGAGGTTTGCGGGATCACGTGCATCAGTTACGACCACGTAGCCCAGCTGGGCCACTCGCTCGAGAAGATCGCAGAAGAGAAGGCGGGCATCTTCAAGGCAGGGGTGCCGGCGATCAGCGCCCCGCAGCCGCGAGAAGTGCGCAAAGTGTTGACCGCCATGGCGGAGAAAGTCAACGCTCCGTTGCGTTTCACGGGCAAGGAGATCGAGTTCAGCTATCGGTTCGAGTCCTCGCGTGTGGCCGGGCCCCAAACCCGGGTCAGTCTGACCGCGGGCAACAGCCGCTACGAGCATCTGGCGGTGCCCATGCCCGGCGACCACCAGGCGATCAACTGTGGTCTGGCCCTGAGTCTGATGTCTGTTCTGAAAGAGCGGGGATTCGAGATCGACGACCAGCTGGCGATTCAGGGCTTGGCCAAGACTCATCTGCCAGGCCGCATGGAGATCATCCACGAGAACCCGCGGATCATGGTGGACGGGGCGCACAACGCGGCCAGTATCGAGGCGTTGATGCGGGCGATCGGGCAGAACGTGTCCTACGACTCGATGATCGTGATCTTCGGCTGTCGGACTGACAAAGACGTGAGCGGCATGCTGGGGCACATTCGGCTGGGAGCCGACAAGATGATCTTCACCACGACCGGTTCGCCCCGCTCGACCGACCCAACCGAGCTTGCTTCGGAGTACATGGAGCGAACGGGCAAGATGGCCCAGGTGGCCATGGATCTCGAGGAAGCTCTCGACATTGCCGAGCGGGCGGTGACGCGTGAAGATCTGATTTGCATCACGGGATCATTTTACCTGGCGGGGCTGGCCAAGCAGTTGATCGTGCGTCGCTATCCTCACCCCCGCAGCCAACCGATGCACGCGTCGCGTCCCATACTGGTCCAGGCGATGTGACTTAGCGTAAGCTTCACGGTTTGCGCACGTGGTGAGCTACCGAGCGATGCGTAGCAACTGCGGTTCGCGGCGGCCCCAGAAGGCACTCGCGATCAACAGGTCTGGCTGGATGCTTTGCGGCAGTCGGTGTTGACCGATCCCAAGGCATGCCCATGCGGGTACCGACGAACCGGGGTATTTGCCTGCGATCAGACAGGCCCCTCGAAGGCCACTTCGTCCGGACGGCTGCAGACGGGGTTTGTCTGATTCTCCGCACCCGCGGTCCCCTCTTGCGGGGTTTCAGCTTCCTTTTTCGAGTCCTGCGGTTTTGCCGGCTCCTCGGGTTGTGTCGCCGATCCGCCCGGCTTGGCCTGCACCACGCAGTTTCGCCCTTGTGCCTTGGCGGCGTAGAGGGCAAGGTCCGCCTCCTTGATCACCGCCTCGGCGGAGGGCATGTCCGTGGTGCGAAGGCTGGCAAGTCCGACACTGAGGGTAGCGGGAAGGTCTGGGAACTTCTTGCGCACGCGCTCTCCGAACTCGGTGATAATGCGGCTGGCCAGGCGCATGGCAGCCGGCGCGGGCGTTTGCGGCAACAGCAGGATGAACTCGTCACCCCCGAATCGGGCGGGCACGTCCGCAGTACGAAGCTGGCTTCTGATCGACTGGGCCAGGATGATGAGCACCGCGTCGCCCGCGGCGTGGCCGTAGCAATCGTTGATCTTCTTGAAGTGGTCCAGGTCGAACATCAGGCAGGTGAGATCTGAGCCATATCGCTCGGCGGCGGCGAACTGTCGGCGCATGACTTCGCCGAAGTGTCTGCGATTGTAGAGACCAGTCAGTGGATCCTTGGAAGCCAGATCCTGCAACTCGTGGGTGCGTTCCTCGACGCGAACCTCGAGCTCAGCCGCCAGCTGGAGCAGTTCCATCTGGGCCTGGGTAACCCGGTTCGCCATGGTATTGAACGCACGGCCCAGTTGCCCGATTTCGCTATGCGAGCGGACGGGCACTCTGGCATCCATTGCGCCGTTGGCGAGGGCTGAAGCTGTCCGAGCCAGTTCATTGAGCGGCCCGACGATATAGCGAGTCACCAGAAGACTGCATGGAATTACCAGCAGAAGGACACCGACGCTGATGCGCAGCAGACCGTTACCGATCTGGGCCAACCTCGCCTTGGCGGGAGACACGTCGCTGGCGAGACGGAGGTACCCCAGGATCGGTCGTCCGGTACCGCTTGCTCGGCGGTCGGCGACCTCATAGACGGGGACAATGATGTCAATACAAGTGAGCTTGTGCTCGGGAAATCGCACCAGCCGAGGGGTATCCAGGATCTCGACCTGCATTTGCAGGCCCTCGACCGGCGGGGTCCAGGGCAACAGACCGGGCTCGGCCTCCGCGGCGGCGACGATGCGACCGGCAGGGTCCGTGAAGACCACATAGGCCACTGTGCGGGCGCGTACCAGCGTATCGGCGGCCTGACGCAGACGATCGTGGTCCTGCCCATCGTCGGTGGCCAAATCGCGGGAGACGCTGAACGCCATCGCGGCGGCCCATTCGCGGGCCCGGTGCAGCTCATTCTCATACAGCACGGTCCCCATGGACCGCAGGGCGAGAACCACCGTACCAGCCACCACCAACAGCAGCACCAGGACCAGCTGCAAAGCCACCTTGAACTGCAGGCTGTGACGTGCCTGACGATACGAGGACACGAAGCCATCCCACTTGAGCTGCCTGTCGAAACCTACCGCCGGATGGTCATTGTGTTTGCTCATTCTTCGCCTCGCCTCGCCTCGCCGCACACCAATGCGGCAGTTCGCCGAGGAAAACGTACGATTCATTACCGCCTGGAGGCAAACACCCTATTCCCCCAAATGGCATTCCCATCTCGTCTGGATTCGCTGCCGCGAAGACCAGTCGATTGGCCGTCGACCTCCCCTGGCGGCCGGCACTGGCAACCCCACCGTTCTGTCGATCGGAACCCGTGCGCACTCGCGACGAGCACGCAAGCCGCGATAGTCAGAAGCCCGCCAACTCGCACAGAATCATCCGGCTGCGCAGCGAGAGCGTACCGATCGCACCTCTTCATTGGATATCGGCCCCGCCGGAAGGCTCCTGAACTTGGCGTGGGCGAGATGCCAAAGCGCGGCAGGCAGAACTGAGTCCGAGAACATGATCGGCAATCGGCGGACGCAGTCCGCGCCACGCGTCGCTCGACGGTTACGGCCTGCAGATGGTCGCTTCTTTCAGACAAACAGAGCGGTCTCTCGCGAGGCTCGCCGGATGCCGAGTCAAATCGCGATGATCGGCCGCATCGCGATCGACGACCGCAGGAGCCCGTCGATTATCGGACAGCGGCGGCAACCGTGGTGACTCAAACCGGGCACACTGCGAGCCATCGGCCCACACCCAAGGGAACCCGTGGCGCAGGTTGTGCAGCACAAAACGGCAACAGAATGATCGTTGCGGACGGAGCGGGTGAAGAAAAGTGAGATTCCAGGCGGACTGGGGGATCAGCCTTCCAGTTGGAGACTGGTGAGGCCGCTGCCCACGTCGTCGTACACGTCGAAGATCTTGTCCAGGCCGGTCACCAAGAACACGCCCCAGACGTGCGTGCTGATCGCGCAGAGCTTGAGCTTGCGATGGTTGTTGGCCGTCTGGATCTTGCGCAGCTTAAGCAGTTTGGCGATGTTGGAGGAGTTGAGGAAGTTGACGTTTTGGAAATCCAAAACCACGTCGGTACTGGTGTTCTTCTCAATGGTTTCGAGCAGCGCGGTGACATCATCGGTGAACTGCGGATCGTCACCCAGTTGAACGAGCAGAACGTTGTCGGACCAGTTCTCGATAGGCATGCCCAGCCTGACCTCCAGTAAGACTGACTCCCGAGGTCCATCCACCTCTGCAACGGCGGCCGATACTGAAAGGCCGTATTCCCCAACCGCCTAACTACCGGGGCACTCTACCCACGGCCCGGAAGCGTGTCAAATCGCAAGTCGGCGGCTTTGGCATGACAGTGGGGCAATCGCATGCCCTATGGATGCGCTGCTTGGCGTTCTCGGGTAGCGGCCGCGGTCGCCACAGGGGGCGACCGCTACAGATAGTGGCGCCGGTCGCCACAGGGGGCGACCGCCACAGATAGTGGCGCCGGTCGCCACAGGGGGCGACCGCTACAGGTTGCGGCGCGGATCGCCGCGGGGGGCAACGGCGACGAAGCATCGTGTTCATGTTAGAGCATACGGACGAGGGACTGCCTGTCGACGTGGAGGCGATTCACTGCCGCCCCGATATCCGCGAGGAAGCGTTGTCCGTCCTGATAATAACCGGCGGTGGGGCGTAACCCCGGCACCTGGGCACACCAATACCGGTTGAAGCAGACCATGAGCAACTCGCGCAAGTACTTGCTGAAGATACTGGCCAAGGCGACAGGCAGATGATGGTCTTCGCCCTTCTGCACGAAGCGGATGACCCAGGTCGCCGACCTGTGTGCCAGGCGATAGCCGCTTCGCTCCGGCGACTCCTCAAGCACTTCGAAACGGGCGTCCGGATAGGCGGTCATCAGCGGCCGACGGTAGCCCGTTCGTCCCCCTTGGCGGTCGACCCAAATGCCCAGGGGGCGCGGCCCGAGGTCCTCGGCGATGCGCTGGACGAGACGGATGGTCCGGCCAAACAGGACGACCGCCTTGTTATGCGTGGCCCCCACGAGCCGGTTGTAGTGTCCCTCCGGCAACACTTCCGACCAAGTGCCGCGAAAACGGATGCCGGCCTGTCGCAGATCGCCGGCCAAGGCGTTGCGTTGCGTGGCCAGCCCGGTCGGCTCCACAGCCACGGGCAACGCCAAATCGGTGCCGGCATACCACGGGTATTCAGCGAGTTTGTCGGCCACCTCCGGACAGATCCGGGCGAGGAGGGCCGACAGGTCACCGGGCGTGCAACCCGCCACGCCGAGGAAGGTCAAGGCAGCTCGTTCCAGCAGGGTCAGATTGCTGCCCTCCGCCGATCGGCTGTGGAGCTTCTTGCTGTCGGCGACAGCGAGACGATGCTCCCGACGGCCGGGCTTCCTCGCCACACTGGCTCGCAGTAGAGCCCAGAAATCGGGTCCAGCCGCGGGATCAGGCAGCGACTTGAGGAAGCTCACCGGCACATCAAACGCGACCGCGGACACCACCAGCGGGCCAAGCAACGGGCCATACCCAGCCTCGTCGATACCGACGACCGTGGCCCAGGAATCGCGTGCTGAGGAACCCTGGTCGACCATGCCCGAGCCTGACCCACTTCCCATCACGCCCGCAGTTGCTCGAAACGGCGATACGGCTTATCCCAACGGTCCGCGCCGGTGGGTTCGTAAACCGCGACGTCGAAAGACCGGGCGATGAGCTGCCTCGCGGCGTGGAGATTGGGCAGAACACCGGCGGTGATGGCTTGGACCGCGATGTTGCCCGCCGCCGTCGCCTCGATCGGTCCCGCTACCACGGTTCGGCCGGTCGCGTCAGCCGCCCACTGGGACAGCAGTTGATTCTGAGTTCCTCCGCCCACGATGTGGATGACTTCGGGGCGCCGCCCGGTACACTCCGCAATGCGTTCGAGCGTTTGCCGATAGGTCATGGCCAGACTCTCGAGACACACGCGGACGATCTCACCCGGGCCGTCGGGCACGGCTTGTCCCGTCTTGCGGCAGTAATCGCCAATGCGAGCGGGCATGTCGCCCGGCGCCAGGAACGAGGGGTCATCCGGGTCCAACACGGCGACAAACGGCCGTGCCGCGGCGGCCAGATCGGCCAGCTCGGCGTATGAGTAGGGCTTGCCCGCCCGCTCCCACGTCCGGCGGCATTCCTGCACCAGCCACAGCCCCATGATATTCTTGAGGAAGCGGAACGTGCCGCCGACACCGCCCTCATTGGTGAAGTTGTAACGCAGACTTCGCTCGGTGATGATCGGCTGGTCAACCTCCATGCCCATCAGCGACCACGTGCCCGAGCTCAGAAAGGCCCAAGGCCGCTCACCGCTGGCCGGCACTGCCGCGACTGCCGACCCGGTGTCGTGCTGCGCGGGTGCGATGACCTGCACATCCCCCACGCCCGTTTCCTCTCGTACTTCCGGCCGCAGCGAGCCCAGGACGGTCCCCGCCGGCACGATCTTCGGAAAGATCCGGCCCGGCAAGCCCATCCGCCCAATCAGGTCCATTGCCCAACTCCGCTGACGCGGGTCGTAGGCCTGCGTCGTCGTGGCGTTGGTGAACTCGCAGCACTTCTGCCCGGTGAACCAGAAGTTGAACAAGTCGGGCATCATCAGCAATGTCTCAGCGGCATCGAGTAACGGCGAGTCGCCGAGACGCATCGCCAAGAGCTGGAAGACGGTATTGAACTGCATGAACTGGATGCCGGTCTGCTCGAAGATCTCCTCGCGAGGGACAATCCCGAATGCTCGCTCCAGGATGCCGTTGGTCCGGGCGTCACGATAATGAAACGGATTGCCCAAGAGCGTGTCGCCTTTGCCCAACAAAGCGAAGTCGACCCCCCAGGTATCGATGCCCAGGCTGGCCAGCTTGCCGGCTTTCTCTGCCCCCAGAGCCAGTGCTCGCTTCATCTCGCTCCATAGCCGCAACGTATCCCAATGCAGCTCGTCGATGGTCCGAACGGGCCCGTTCGCGAACCGGTGCACCTCCGTCAGCTCAAGCTGCTGGGCAGATACCGTGCCCAGGACTCCCCGGCCACTCTCGGCACCAAGATCCAAGGCCAAAAAAGTCGTGACTGACATCGGGGTATATCCTCCCGTCGTGTGGAACCTTCGTCACCTTGACGAGTTACGATCCGTCCGCGGATCGGTGTAAAGATTACCCGCAGGTTGACGCAAGGGGCAAGGGCGTATGGCCGATAAACTATCTATCATCTGTGCGTACAGTGCGAATTTCAAGCCCGACCACGGCCGTGAGCCGGGAACAGGCGAACGCGTATGGACATACCGAGCATAGACCCAACCACCGGGGCGATGGTGGCTGCGGTAGCGACGCTGCGATGGATGCCGGCAGTGCTGCTGCTCGCCCTGCTGCCCGTCGGCGTCTTCCTGCATCGACGGGCCGCGCGCCGATCAAGACCAATCACCGGACGCACGGGGCTGGATGTCCTGGCTCTTGAGCCACAGTACCTGCCCACCGCGGTTCGCCGGTTCTTCGACGGCCGACATCCGCATCTCGATATGCTCGGCTTCAGCTTTGTGGGCGACTGCCAGATCGTGCAGGGCCCCAACCCGATCTACTGCCGGTACTACGCTGGTCCCGACGCCCGCGTGTACGCCGAGGTGGCGGTTGCCCAACTGGGGGCTTCGCAACGCGCCGACGGGGCCGGCCTGCAAGCCGTGACGCTGGTCACGGTGTTCGAGAACGGCGTGGCCTTGCAGACCTGCGACCTGGGCACGGGACCGCGTGAGGACACCGAGCCCGACGCGGCAGGGGTGATCTACCGCTTCCGGCCCGGCCTGCCGGCCGACGAACTCCTCCGCAGCCACATGCGGGCGGTCGGGGTCTACATGCTCCAGTGCGGCAGGCTCCCACGGCGATATCCGCCGGACCAGATCGTCGAAGTCAGCCTGCGTTACGCCGAGTCACAGCGGGCCAGCGAGTTCGCCCAAAACCCGCTCCGTTCGCTCAATACCTACTGCGACGATCTCCGCCGCGCCTGTCCCATGCCGAACATCAGGCCGCTGGCGTTCATGGCCGGCTAATCCTCTCACGCAGCACGGCGACGGCCGTCGCTTCCAGGGCTTCGGCCGTTCTCGCCAGTGCCTCGACCCACGGCGTATCCGGCGGGTTGATGCAGAAGTAGCCTTCGAGAACCTCCTTGGCATTCTCGGCGCCTTGGCCGACGCTGCCCACCAAGGCGATGGCCGGCACACCGCATCGACGCGCCTCGCGACCGACACCGGAGATCACCTTGCCCATCATGGATTGAGCGTCGATCCGGCCTTCGCCGGTGATGACCAGGTCGGCGCCGGCCAAACGATCCGCCAGTTTGAGCGCTTGCATGACCAGCTCGATGCCCGGCCGCAGCATGGCCCCGAAGAAGGCCATCAAGCCCGCCCCCAAGCCGCCCGCCGCGCCCGCACCGGGCAGATCAGCGACGCTCATCCCCAGATCACGTTCGACCAGCCGAGCGAGGTGGGCAAGGTTCTCATCGAGTCGCGCGACCTGCTCGGGAGTCGCGCCCTTCTGCGGACCGAAAACCGCCGCCGCTCCGCGCGGACCGCACAGCGGATTGTCCACATCGCATGCCGCCTCGATGGTGACATGCGCGATGCGCGGATCCCGCGACGCCAAGTCAACCCGGCTGATGTCCGCCAGCCGACCGCCGGCCAGCCCCTCCGGCAAAGCCTTCCCGGACGCGTCCAGAAACCGCACGCCGACCGCCTGTGCAGCCCCAGCGCCGCCATCCGTGGTCGCACTGCCTCCGATACCGATGAGCAGTCTCTCGGCCCCCTGCTCGAGGGCCGCCCGAATCAGCTCGCCCGTGCCGTAGGTCGAAGTGTGCAGCGGATTGCGGCGATCCGGCGGGACAAGCCCCAAGCCCGAGGCGGCGGCCATCTCGAGTACCGCCGCGCGACCCGGGCTGCCGAGCATTCCCCACGAAGCGACCACAGGCTCGGCCAGCGGTCCGCAAACCGTCGTCGAGCACCGCCGGCCCTGTGTCGCGGCGATGAGTGCGTCTACCGTGCCTTCACCGCCGTCGGCCATGGGCACGAGATCCAGCACCGCGTCAGGGCAGACCCGCCGCACGCCGCGAGCGATCGCCCGGCAGACCTCCGCCGCGCTGAGTGCCTCCTTGAATGAATCCGGGGCGATGACGATCCGCATCCAGCCTCCCGGTAGCAGGTCAGCGAGCCACCAGCGAGCCGGTGAGCGCACGGATGAACATCCGCTGTACCTCGTAGACGTTGAAGGTTACCTTGTCGCCGCGTTTGACCTTTTCGAGAAGCAAACCGACGTCGTCAAGATCTGTGGGAAAGTGCTTGCCGATCTGAAAGATGATCAGCCCCGGCGCAAACCCCGCCCGGGCGGCCGGGCTGCCTCGCTCGACGGCGGTGATCAGCAAACGACCGTCGACGTCAAGCTGACGGGCCTGCTCCTGGGTCAGGAGGCGAACCGTCAAGCCGAACTTCTGCCGCAGCAGCTCCGCCCCGTCCGGAATCGGAATCGACTTGGGTACGATGGTCGCGGTCACGCGTTGGCCGCCGCGCTGAAGTTCAAGCCCCAACCGGTCGTCCTCGCTAATCGCCTGGAGACGAATGTAGAAGTCCACGTCGCTGACGACAGGCTTGCCGTTCAGGCCGAGAAGCAGGTCGCCCGCCTCGACGCCGGCGGCGGCAGCGGGCCCGCTGGCCTCGACGATCGTTGGCTGACCACGCCAACTGAGCCGCAGACCAATCTCCAACCGCTTGCGGTGCTCGATCGAAAGCATCTCCGGAAGCAGCTTGCGAAGAAAATCGTCCGGAATGGCGAAGCCGATGTTCTGCGCGTCGCCGCGAATCGCGGTATTGATGCCGATGACTTCGCCCAGAATGTTCAGCAACGGCCCGCCGGAGTTGCCCGGATTGATGCTCGTGTCCGTCTGAATGAGGCCTTCATAAGAAACATCCTCGCTCAGTTTGATGGTGCGGTCGGTGGCACTGATGATCCCCGCGGTGACCGTGTGCTGGTAGCCCAGCGGATTGCCGATGGCGATGACCGATTCGCCGATCATCAGGTCATCGCTGCGGCCAAGCCTGATCGCCGGACGATTTCCCAAATCGGCAACCCGCAACACGGCGAGGTCATGGGTCTCGTCGATGGCGACGGGCTCGGCCTCATGCTCGACGCCGTCCGCGAAGACGATTTTGAGCCGGGCGGCTCGGGCGGCGACGTGACCGTTGGTGATGATGTAGCCGTCGGGGTGCAGGATGAACCCGCTGCCGAGGTTGGTCCGCTCATACCGCTGCGGGCGCCGGCCGGGCGCGGGCATGTTGAAGAACTGCTCCAGCCAGCCGAATCGCGAATCCATCTCGACGACCTGCGTGGCCGCGATGTTGACCACCGCGTCGCGGGTCTGCTCGAACACCTCGACCACCGGGGTCCGACGCCGCTCACGCGTCGCCGTCTCTGCCACCGCACCGCCTGGCGCCGGCTGGGCGATTGCCGCGGCGGCCAGCATACTCCCAACAATCCCAGACAGACTCATGGAGCGATTCCCCATTCCACCATATGTCACGCGGAAGTATACGCCGACACCACATCATACACCAGATACACGATCGGCGGTGCGTCGCAGTCGGCTTGCCCAAGTGCGATCCAGACGCCGGACCATCATCGGCACGGCTTGGCCAAGCCCATCGCTCGAACGACGGGAACGGGCCAGGGCGGCGAACCAGCGGACCAGACCGGCAAAATCGCCCAAATCGATGAACTCCGGGCCGATGCGCCCGCGACGACGGTCCATGTTGTGGTAGTTGCCCAGAGCTACGCACATGCCCGTGGCCTCGTGGCCGGCATTCAGGTAGGGCAGGGTCTCGGTCGAACCGCCGTCCATCAGCTTGCGGCGGGGTTTGAAGCTGCGATCACGGCGGGCCAGATCAAGCCCAACCTCGTGGCAAAACGCGGTCAGGCCGGGCGTGAATGTGCCCGTCGAATCGCCAACCCGCAGAATCGGTCCCTCGCCAACGGACGCGCCCGGCAACTCGGAGCTGGTCTCGACCGCCACGATCCGTGCCTGGCGAGGAAGAATCCCCGATCGGCAGGCAACGATCGCTCCCGTCCATCCGAGTTCCTCCCCTCGCGTGAGCAGAGCGTACACGTCGACCGCCATCCGCCCCGCCCGCAAGACATCCAGGGCACAGAGCACCGCGGCCACGCCCGCCACATCGTCGCATCCGCGAGCATAAATCCGCGATCCGCGGACCGTCGGGTCTGGCAGATCCCACACGCCGATCGATCCTCGCTCGACGCGCTCCCGCACCGCGATGGTCGCCGTCTGCACGCGAAGCCTGCCGCGAACCACCCGAGTCTTCGTCGAGCTGACTTTGCCGCGGATCCATCGGCCATTCGAGTAGAAGCGAACCCTGGTCCCCGCGAAGTACTCCGGCGCCACCCACCCCCGCCAGCGGGCCAGCAACCGGTCCGGGGTCAGCATCCGCTCCGCCTCGAAGCCCGGATGATCCATGTGCGCCGAGAAGAGCAACGGCCGCCGTTGGGCCGGCCCGCGACGCAAATGCACACGCAGATTGCCGTATTCATCCCGCTTGAGATGGCAGTCGGGGCGGTCACGCACCCACCCGTGGATGTACTTCGTAACGTACTGTTCGCAAAGCGGAGCCGTCGGCAAAGTCAGCAAATCGATAAGGGTCTTGCGATGGCGAGTGTCCATGATCCCAGCCCAAAAAGCATCCAAAAAAGGTGTCAGGATGATTTTTCCTGGGGCAAAAAGGGTGTCAGGATGATTTCTTGCTGCGACCAGAAGCGGGAACGGCATTTAGACGCAAGAAAAAATCATCCTGACACCCTTTTTTGCGGGGTCAACTCGCGGCAACCGGCTGCGCGAGTTGCTCCTGCAATTTGGCCGCGATCATACCGTACACTTGAGAAGAGATCACGTCGATCCGCAGCAAGGATGCCAACTCCGTTACCTGCGGCTCGATCTCCGTCAGAAGGCGAACCAGCATGGCGGGATCCAGATCGACGATCGTCATGGTTTGACGACATGCCTCGGCAACCTGCTCCATATCGCCCGGGCTCTCGCAAAGATACTTGGCGACGTGATCGGCAGCACCAATGAAACGGGCCAACGGCAAATCCTGAACCAACGCCCCGGCCGCCGCCGCCTCGTGCCCACGTACCCCCTCGCATACCACATCCGGCAAACGCCAATGCTCGAGCACCATCGCCGACACGTTGGCATGACTGACGCCCAACGCCGCCCGCTCCATGGCGGCCAGATCGGCACGACCGTGCGGACGGTACTGCTCGGCCAACGGGCGGTACTGCTCGCCCAGCGCCTCGTCCAGAATCACCACCCCAATATCCGCGAGCAAGCCGCAGATGAACGCTTCCTCACGCAATCGCGGCTCCAGAGTGTCCGCCAGCCGGGCCGCCAACACCGCCGTCGCCAGAGACCGACGCCAGTAGTAGGACGTGTCGACCGCCGGCGGCTTGCTCTGATCGATACTCTCCACGATGTACCGCCCGAGCACCAGCGACCGCACCCGCTTGAGCCCCAACAAGGTCAGGGCCTGCGACAACGAGGTGATCTGGCGGGTCACGCCGAACAACGGCGAATTCGCCAACCGCAACAGCTCGCTGACCGTCCCCGCATCTGTCGACAGAACCTCGACCACCTCGTTGTAGTCAAACTCCGGATCCTGCACGATTTCCAGAAACCGGGCCGCCACCTGGGGCATCGACGGAATCGCCGCCGAGCGCTTCAGCAAATCGTAAATCGTCGTATCCATGAACACGCTCTCCGCAGCATCACCCTGCCGTCGCGGGAGGACCCGCACAGCATATTAAACCCCCGACCGGCCACCCTGTGCATCGGCTTGTCGCCCGGTCGGCCTTAGCCCGGATTACCACACTCAGGCTGCGGGCCTGCCGATAAGGACTGTGGGAGCCCAACGCACGGAGGCTGTCGCATGGCTGCGGTACGCGTCAATATCACCGTCGAGGTCGAGCAGAAGGGCAACGGCCTGATTATCTATACACCCGTCCCGATCCAGCTCGTCTATGAACGCAAGCGTTGGCGCGCGGAATGCCAAGCCCCCCCGATCTGCACCGAACCGACCGATAACATGGAGCAGGCCATCATCGCCGGTGCCCAGCAGGTCGGCGCCGAACTGCAAGCCGCAGTCATCGAACGGCCCCTCATCGCCGGCCGGATCACCCCGGACAACATCCCCCTCGCCATGTTCTGACCGACAAGACCGCATTCTCCTGCCCCACCCCACTCGCGAAGCCATCGCCGCCACCGTACAATCTTCCCATGGACGCACCATGCGACCGCCAACACCTGCTCGGCACGAGCCTCGACGAGTTCGCCGCTTCCTGCGAAGACTGCGGCATGCCCCCCTACCGCGCCCAGCAGGTCTTCGAATGGGTCTACGCCAAGGGGGCCCACGACTTCGCCGCCATGACCAACCTCTCCAAGCCACTGCGCGAGCAATGGGCCCGCCAGTGGATCGTCCGCACCGCCACCGTCGACCGCCGGCAGATCTCGACCGACGGCACGGTCAAACTGCTCTTACGCTGGCCCGATGGGGCTGCCAGCGAATGCGTGCTCATCCCCGACGGCCGGCGACGAACCGCGTGTATCTCCAGCCAGGTCGGCTGCCCCGTGGGATGTGCGTTTTGCGCCAGCGGGCTCAACGGTCTGCAACGCCAACTCTCCGCCGGCGAGATCGTCGAGCAGGTCATGCACGTCCGCGACCTGTGCGAGCCACGCACGCCTGAGGCATCAGCCCCTCCCGGCACGCCGCCTCTTCCAGAGCCGGCCCGGCTCAGCAACATCGTGGTCATGGGGCTCGGCGAACCGCTCGCCAACTACGCCGCCCTGCTGCGAGCCCTCCGCATCATCAACGCACCGTGGGGGCCCGACATCGGCGCCCGCAGCATCACCGTGAGCACCGTCGGATTGCCCACCCAGATACGCCGCCTCGCCAAGGAAGGGCTGCAGATCAACCTCGCGGTCTCCCTGCACGCACCCGAGGACAAACTCCGCGGACGGCTCATCCCCTGGGCCAAACGCGTACCAATCGAAGAGCTCGTCGCCGCTGGCAGAGAATACTACGAGACCACCCACCGCGAGCTCACCATCGAGTACATTCTGCTCGACGGCGTCAACGACCAGCCCGAGCACGCCACCCAACTGGTCAAGATTTGCCGTCAGATGCGCTGCAACGTGAATCTCATCAAGTACAACCCCGTCCCCGGCCTGCCCTTCGATCGCCCCAAGACCTTCGCCGTGCAGAAATTCGTCGAGCGCCTGCGCGAGCGCGGCGTCAACGTCCACATCCGCAAAAGCCGCGGCCTGGACATCGACGCCGCCTGCGGCCAGCTCCGCCGATCCACCCTCGCCCGGTAAAATCCGGTACCACATCCCCAGTGCCGAGGCATCCGCTATGGCATGGTACGACATGCTGCGCCATGGTGTGGTGTGGTGTGGTATGGCATGGAGTGGTATGGTGTGGTGTGGCACCGCCGTCTCGGCGGTGTGGTCCGCGAGCACACGCCGGGCTCCCCACAACGAGCCGCGGGCTTCAGCCCGCGCGGGGCTCAATCCCGAGTTAACCATCCTCCCGCGTGCCCGCCCCGCCGCGGTCCGCCACCTTGCGACTCTGGATCGCCTGCAACACCGGCCGCAGGGCCTCCAGGCACTGCCGACTTCGAGGCCGATCCGAGAACAGCGACGAGGCCGAGAACACCGCAAACCCGTGCCCCCACCGATCCGCCAGCTTGAGCTGCTCGATCGTCACCTCGTCGGACCGGTTCCCCGGGATACCCGGACTGATACCCGGTGCCACCAGACCGCCCGACGCCGCCCGACGCCACGTCTCCTGCCGACGCGCGAATTGGGCATTGTCCGCCGTGTAGTTCATCACGAACACCGCGTCGATCAGTCCGTCCCGCAGCCAGGCCGGCCCGTCCTGGTAGTACCGCTCCCGCGCTCCCTCGATGTCCGGCGCACACGCCGCCGTCAGCCGGATCCCCCGTCGGGCCCGCCGCGTCGCCTCGCGAATCTGACGCGTCAACTGCGTCACCTGGGCGACCCGCCAGCGCGTCCACGCGGCCTTCTCCTTGAGCGGATCCTTACCGCCCGACTTGCGGTACAGCTCGAGCGTCTGCCGATCGTGCGGATAGTCGCTCCCCCGCGGCGAAACCTCGATCGGAAACCGGATGTAGTCCATGTGCAGCCCATCGACCGGATAGCGCTTCGCAATATCCACAAAGACGCTGACCAAGTACGCTCGCACCGCCGGCAAGCAGGGGTTTAGACTCACGTAGAATGTCGGGTTGAGCGGCTGCCGCTCGCCCTTCTGGTCGTACAAGAACCAGTCCGGCCGAGCGTTGTACAGTTGCCGCGCATCCGTCGGAGCTTTGCCCCCACGCCAAGCCGGCAGCACATTGAGCCACGCGTGCAGGGCCAGTCCGCGGCGATGGGCCTCCCGGCACGCCACCTCCAGAGGATCGAAACCCGGATCGCCGTTGCGGTATTCGTAAGCCAGAGGCTCAATCTGCGAGCGGTAAAAGGCCGTGCCGTTACCCCGCACCTGGAACAGCACCGTATTGAAGCCCGTATCCCGACAGCGATCCATCAACTCCGCGATCTGCTCCGGCGACTCATACGTCTCCCGCACCACCCACACCGCTCGCGGCGGCCACACCTTGGCCGGGTCCGGCGGCTTGATAACCGGTTCGCCCACCGCCCCAGGCCCCGCAGTCGCACCGACCCGCCCGCCCGACGACGTCGGCCCCGCCTCCTGACAACCGACCAGCAGACCCGCGCCCAGCCCCACGATCACCCCCACCACGAGCCGCGTCATCCCGACCGGTCCTCTGGCCTGTCCTGCCGCCTGCCGCATAAACAACCTCCTGCCCGTATCCACTCGACCGGAAAAAGGGTGTCAGGATGATTTTCTGGTACCCACAAGACCGGAAAAGGGTGTCAGGATGATTTTCTGGTACCCACAAGAGCCTCTTCGGGTTTCCACAAATCATCCTGACATCCTTTTCGCTCCTGACATCCTTTTCGCTCAGGATGATTCTCGGGTGGCTCCCGAGAGCCCCGTCGGGTTTCCGAAAATCATCCTGACACCCTTTTCGCTTTGACACCGTTGTCGCAGCCATCGCCCAGCTCACACCATACCCCGACCGCTACCCGTTTGCCACCATAGGCCAACGACGCATGACCGTACAGGCCGCAGGGGGGCAACGGGTTTCTCAACCGCCTTTCCCCTGAGGAGCGTAGAAACTGATCCCCCATCTGCAATCTCCAATCTCCAATCTGCAATCTCCAATCTCCAATCTCCAATCTCCAATCTCCAATCTCCAATCTCCAATCTCCAATCTCCAATCTCCAATCTGCAATCTGCAATCTGCAATCTCCAATCCCCGCCGGTAAAATGGTGTCAGGATGATTGTCGGGTGGTGAAGGGAGACCCTAATGGTCTTGTCATCGCCCACCCGAAAATCACCCTGACACCATGTTTCCCCTGGCGCGATCACCCCACCCCTTTTTTCAGCCCGCAAAAATCATCCTGACACCATTTTTCCCTGACGCCTTTCG
>Ga0123333_10001657_pt1 | contig 23410 bp, 13 predicted proteins | sample BioC12SIPDNA_3_FD_89957 | JGI IMG/M metagenome (GOLD analysis project Ga0123333, IMG submission 89957) | Anaerobic biogas reactor microbial communites from Washington, USA - Biogas_R2_B C12 SIP DNA | ecosystem: Engineered > Bioreactor > Anaerobic > Unclassified | place: Washington, USA... | reverse complement strand
TGGGGGCTCGCCAGAAGTGCGGGCACAACGGCTCCTGGATCAACTGTTGGCCTTGGTATGTCCAACTCGTGAGCAGGCCGGTCGTTTCGTCGAAAACCCATTTGTTGTCGCCGGCCTCGATGGTCGCCGCGCCGGCCGTCTGCGTCAGTAGGATTGCGGGCCCGTCCGGCAAAGCCATGGGTTGCGGCGGAGCCTCCAGCGGCAGCTTGAACTGCTCCCAGGCCAACTCATGTCCCGCCTTGGCCCACCGTGCGTCGTTCTTGAGGCGGAACGACAGGTCGAGGAAGTACTCGGTACCAGGCTCAGGAATGATCGGCTCGAAGGGCACGTGCACAACTTTGCTTTCTCGCGGCGCGAGGTCAGGGATGTCCAGCGTGCCGCTTTGGAGCAACTGCCCGTCCGCTTTGATCTGCCACGCGCAGTCGGCGATTTCGCGCAAATTGGTGAAGTCGTACCAGTTGGTCAGATGCACGTCGCCGTGGGCGAGATCCTTGGGCTTTGCGTGGACGTACTGGTAGACCTTCTTGACCTCGTACAAGCCCGGATGCGGCACACGGTCGGGAGAGACCAGGCCGTTGCAGCAGAAGTTGTCGTCGCTGGGCGTACCCTTCGGGCCGAAGTCTCCACCGTAGGCCCAGTAAGTCGGCTCGCCGGGCCGGACTTTGCGGAAAAGGTTATTCTTGCCGTCTTTGTTGTGGTCGTCGGCATCGCTGTGTCCGCAAGCATGGCTTTGCGGCTGGCGGAGGCCCTGGTCTACCCAATCCCAGATGCACCCACCCTGCAAGTGGCGATGCTGATAAATCAGCTCCCAGTACATCCACATGTTGCCGCTGGAATTACCCATGGCGTGCGAGTATTCGCACAGGATCATGGGGCGGGTCTGCGGCTTGCTGGCGTACTCGGCAAGCTGCCGCGGTCGGGCGTACATCGGACAGTAGATATCGGTGATGGGGTGCAATCCGGCTCGCTCGTAGTGCACGGGCCGATTGGGGTCGCGCTGCTTGACCCACGTGCCGGTGGCGACGAAGTTCTCACCCATGCCGCTCTCATTGCCCAGTGACCAGATGATGATCGATGGATGATTCTTGTGCTGCTCGACCATGCGCACGGTTCGATCCATGTGCGCCGCCAGCCACTCGGGCTTCTTGGCCAGTGAGTCTTCCCCATAACCCATGCCGTGCGACTCGATATTGGCCTCGTCGATCAGGTAGATGCCGTACCTGTCGCAGAGGTCGTACCAGATCGGCTGGTTGGGATAGTGGCAGGTGCGGACGGTGTTGACGTTGAACTGCTTCATCAGCTCGATATCGTGGATCATGGAATCGACGGTGACGGCGTGGCCGCGGTCGGGGTCGCACTCGTGACGGTTGACGCCTTTGACCAGGATCGCCCGGCCGTTGACCAGCAGTTGCCCTTCCTTGATTTCCACCTTGCGGAAGCCGACGTTGCATGGCACGACTTCGATGGTCTTGCCGTCGCCATCCTTGAGGGTCAACAGCAGACGGTAGAGGGTCGGCTTCTCGGCGGACCACTTCGCGGGATTGGCGACGTGCATGGCGAAATCGACGGCGGCATTCTCTCCGCCTTCGATCTTGATCGCCTGGCCCTGTTGCCGGGCGATGAGTTCGCCGGCATCGTCCCGCAAAACCGCATCGACCGATAGTGCCGCGGGCTGATCGCCGTAGTTGCGGATCTGGACCTGAACCTTCAGCTCCGCATCGCGGTATTGATCGTCCAGGTGGGTGTTCACCTCGAAATCGCGGATGTGCAGGTCGGAGGTCGAGAGGAGCGTGACGTCGCGGAAAATGCCGCTCAACCGCCAGAAGTCCTGATCTTCCAGGTACGAGCCGTCGCACCAGCGGTAGACCTCCACGGCCAGCAGATTCTCACCGGGTTGACAATAGGAAGTGATATTAAACTCCGCGAGCGTGCGGCTGTCCTTGTTGAAGCCGACCTGCCGGCCGTTGACCCAGACGTAGAACGCGGAGCTCACCCCGTCGAAACGCAGAAAGACCTGTCGGCCGTTCCACTGCGACGGTACGGTGAAGCGCGTGCGATAGGAGGAGACCGGGTTGTTGTCCATGGGGATGAGCGGCGGCTCGGGCGTGCCCCAAGGGTACTTGATGTTGACATAGATGGGCACGCCGTAGCCGTGCATCTCGACGTTGGCGGGCACGGGGATCTCCGTCCAGGCGGCATCGTCGAAGTCCGTTTTCCAGAAATCCATCGGCCGGTCGTCCGGCTTAGGCACCCAGTGGAATTTCCACGCCCCGTTGAGCGAACGCCGATAGGGCGACTCGTCCGCCTCGCCGCGGAGTGCTTTCATCGCCAAGTCGTCGTCCGTATAGACGCAGCGCAGAGCCCGCGGCGCTTCTTTGTTGATCGCGGTCACCGCGGGATTCAGCCAATCCGGCGGTTGCTGGCCCAGTAGTTGAGATACACACATCGTCGTGACCCCCACCCAACCCATCGTACAACGCAGATACGTTTCCAGCCGCATGTCCACCCCTTCCACGAAATCCAGCATCCGTAGGTCGCTCCACCGGGATTGCCCGAGTAACCTGGGCGTCAATCGCCTCCCGCGGGGCTTGGCCATTGTACTGCGTGCTCCTTGGACATGCGCTGGGGAGGCCTGTCAGTCGAGGTCACGGTTGAGTGCCGACTGAGTCAGCCCAATCATCTCCGAAGTGACCATGACAGCGTCGGGAAGCGCTGGTATGCTCTGTCACGGCGAAAGTGTCGCCAGGCAGCAGGCCTGCATCGTCGCGGCATGGATGGACCCGCCGCGTGGGCATCGCCCACAACCCAGGGAGACGGACACCGCGGATGAACGGATGAACGCCGAGGTTCGTGAGGCAAACAGGTTGACCCGGTTTCGTGATATGGTGAAGGATGGTGCCGGTCCCGGCTCGTGGCGGGACCGAGGAGGAATCTCAATGCGTCAAAGCATGCGTAGGCAACTAGCGGCGGGGCTGATGGTGCTGGGCGTGGCGGTCGGTTGGACGGCCGAGGTGCGCGGTGATATCCGGCTACCTCATGTGATTGGCAGTCACATGGTCATCCAACGGGATCTGGCCATACCGATCTGGGGCTGGGCCAAACCGGGAGAAGAAGTGCAGGTGTTACTGGCCAATCGCACGGCTACGGCCACGGCTGATGCTGGCGGGAGGTGGCTGGTCAAACTGGAGCCGTTGCCCGCGGGAGGGCCACACACGCTGACGGTGGCCGGCTTCAACACAATCGAACTGACCGACGTGCTCATCGGCGACGTGTGGCTGTGCTCCGGGCAGTCCAACATGGAGATGAGCATCAAGTCCGTCGAGGGCGGCCCGGAGGCGGTCGCGCAGGCGAATCACCCGCGGATTCGCATCCTCCAGGTGCCGTGGCGAATCTCACCCACCCCGATCGAGGATATCGAAATCGAATGGCGGCCTTGCACGCCCGAAACCATCTCGACCGGCGGTGCCTTCAATGCCGGCTTCTCAGCGATAGGGTATTTCTTCGGCCTGGAACTCCACCGCGAGCTGGATGTCCCCATCGGACTGATCGACAGCTCATGGGGTGGAACACGCATCGAGCCCTGGACGCCGCGTGCGGGCTTCGCGATGGTGCCGACCCTCCAGGATATCGTGAAGCTGATCGACGAGGCGACGCCACACTACCACAAAGCGGTCTCCCAAGCGGTCGAGGAGTTCGAGCGCTGGACGCCCTTGGCCCGGAAGCACCTGGACGCAAACGAGCCGGTGCCCGCCCCGCCCGCCTGGCCCCAGCATCAACTCAACCAGAACACGCAACCGACGGCCATCTACAACGGCATGATTCACCCACTGGTGCCATTCACCATCCGTGGGGCGATCTGGTATCAGGGCGAGTCGAACCTCAAGGACGGCATGGTCTACGCCGACAAGATGCGGGCCCTGATCGGCGGTTGGCGGTCGGCCTGGGGGCAGGGCCTGTTTCCCTTCTACTTCGTGCAGCTCGCCCCGTTCCGCTATGGGAACGAAGACCCCCAGTTCCTGGCTCGCCTGTGGGAGGCTCAGACGGCCAGCTTGTCGATCCGCAACAGCGGCATGGCGGTGACCGTCGATATCGGCGACGTGCAGGATATCCATCCTCGCAACAAACGCGACGTGGGTCATCGGCTGGCCCTGTGGGCTCTGGCCAAGAGTTACGGACGGCAGGGTCTGGTGTACTCGGGCCCGCTGTTCCAATCGGCCGAAGTCGAGGGCGACGCCATGCGTGTCCGGTTCGCGCACACTGGCGGCGGGCTCGCCTCGCGCGATGGTCAGCCGCTCAACTGGTTCCAGATCGCCGGCGAGGACCAGAAGTTCCACCCCGCCGAGGCGGTGATCGACGGAGCCACGTTGCTGGTCCGCAGCCCCCAGGTCATCAAGCCTGTCGCGGTCCGCTTCGCCTGGCACCAGGAAGCCAACCCAAACCTCATGAACAAGGAAGGCCTGCCCGCCTCGCCCTTCCGATCGGATAGCTGGTAGCGGATCGCAAAGCGCGGGAGCGTCTCGCGCCGCTCTGCAATGACCGCCGCGATTGGGACCATGGGAAGGAGCGGCTTCGCTACGGTTCAGCTACCTCGGCGGTGAGCCGACGGGTCTGGCCCGCCTGGAACGGCAACGCGAGCGTTTCGCCGGTGAATGGCGACACAACGCGGCAGACGCCTGCCTGCTCGGCGCGGATCTCGACCCACCGGGTTTGGCCCTCGGATCGCTGGGCCGACACGAGGAACGCACCCTGGGCCCGCAGCGTGCTGAATAACACCTCTCGCCACTGATCGGGGACGGCGGGGAACACGCGAATCACACCGCGATGGCTCTGGAGGAGCATCTCCTGCAGGCCCGCCGCCGCCGCGAAGTTGCCCTCGAGCGTGAACGGCCGATAGGTGAACCGCGAGTAGCCCTTGCCCGACTGATCGCCGTTGCAGTGGAAACTGTTCCGCAGGCAAAACGCGGTGGCGAAGATTTCGAGGGCTCGCTCCGCTCGTTGGCCGTCGCGGGCCCGGGCGGCAAGGTTGGCCAGCCAGGCATAGCTATACCCGCACCAGTAATCCGGGCCGAGGCGATCCAACTCGGCCAGGGCGGCACGGATCGTGCGTTGGGCAGGCTCCCCGTCGTCCCAGTCGATCAGCCCCAACGGATGGATCGCCATCAGGTGCGAAAAATGCCGGTGCGACTCTTTGAGCGGATGCCCGGTCGCGACGAGCAGGCGGCCGTCCTCAGCGAGAGCCAGCTCGGGCATCTCGCCCAGCACCTGTCGCCAGTGTCGGGCGTCGTCGGCCAAGCCGAGTTCGTCCGCCATCTCGGCAGTGGCCTGCATCAGCCAGCGCATTAACGCCAGATCGTAGTTGGTGACCGAGGAGAACCACGCCTCGGGGCGGTTGTCGTGAATCTCGGGGGATGACGACAGCGGTATGGTGCGTTTGCCGTCCGGGTCGCGCTCGGCGGAAGCCGCCTCGATGAAGACGGCCGCGTCGCGCAGGTAGGGATAGGCCCGCTCGCGGAGGAACGTCCGGTCGGCACTGTACCGCCAGTGCAGGTCGAAGTGGTGGGTAAGCCAGGCGGCCGTGGTAATCGAGTGCGTGTATTGCCGCCATCCACCCATCTGGTGGTTGTTCAGGTCGCAGGTCATGGGCACGTTGAGGCCGGGCAACTCGAAGAACCGCTTGGTCCACGCAACGCAATTGCCGCGGGTGTCCCACAGCCAATCGAGGAAGCTCTGGCCCTCTTCAAGGTGATTGCCGCTGTAGCAGGGCCAGTAACTCAACTGCGTGTTGAGATCGTGGTGATAGTCGCCCTTCCACGGGGGGATCTCGCCGTTGTCGGCGGTCCAGGGGCCTTGCAGGGTGATGGGCGGCGAGCCGCGTCGGCTGGCCGCGCCGAACTTGTACTGGTCGAGGTACCATTGCCGCTCGACGACCGGGTTGGGCACGCGTACCACGGATTGCCGCCAGTAGGCGTTCCACCACAGCCGATGGGAGGCGAGCATGGCGTCGAAGCCGGCCTGCAAGGCTCGTTCGACACGAACGCGGGCAATGTCCAACGGCACCTCCCCCTCGAAGCTCGAAGCCACCGACCATGCCGCCAGCCATTCACCCTGCGATTGACGCCAAGCCAGGTAAACCGCGAAGTGGAAGCCCTCGACGCCTTGTTGCGTAAACGCCTGCCAGTCCGGGCCGGCGGTCTCGACCGGAGGCGGGTAGCCCAGCTTGGCGAGACTGCCTTCGCCTGGCTGGCCCTTGCCGCCAAACGGCGGAGCGATCAGTCGCGGCTCGATTCCTTTCGCCGCCCGAGCCCGGATCAGGCCGACCGCTTCCTCCGCGTGCAAAAACACCTCAACCGAGCGCTCGTCGGCAAAGCGAACACTCGCCCGGGCGTCATCGAGCGTCAAGCGAGCTTCCGCAAAAACTGGCTCACCCGCCAGGGTCAACTCGATCCGCCCGGCGGGGATCTTGGTCGGCGACTCCGCCCGGCTATAGGGTGCCTCGTACATGCGGATGAGGTCCTCGTGCCGACCCTGGCGATGCCATTCCTGCATGGTCCGGTAGTTGTACTCGGGCAGGTGATACTCGGGCACGGGGCGTAGATCCCACAGGTCGGTGCGATCGAGGGAGACTTTGAGCGGCCGGCCGTCGCCCCAGACGAGCGCCCCCATGATGCCGTTGCCGAGCGGGAGAGCCTCGTCCCAGGTGCCCGCCGGCTCGTTATAGTGCAGGCCGTGCTCCGGACCGGGCAGGTAGCCCGTGCTCTCGTCGCCCTTGGCCGTCATGACAGCCAACGCGCTCGGCAGCGTCGCGGCCAACACCACGAGGCAGATTCTACCGCCACGGCGCCGGCCGCACCGCTCGGGCCCATGCCCGCCGCGGTCACATCCCCGCGGTTCGCCATCCCGAATTCGCCAACTGCGGATCGTCTCCATCATGAACTCCTTATCTCACGTGAATCCGTGGCCGACACTGAGCCGCTACGCTCCGTCCGCCCAGCCGAGTCAGGCCGTTGCCGACCGCGTCGGGCGGTACATGCAACCATAGTGTCTTCTTTGTCCGGCAAGGGGCAAGCGGGGGTGCATCTTTTGTCTAGGGGCAGGCCTCATCCGTGTGGCACTGCTCTGTGAGCGGTGTCTTTCGGGGGAGAGGCACTGCTGACACAGCAGCGGCACACGACGGCGCGTGCCAGCCCCGCCAGCCGCCACGGTTCGGTGGATGCACCCGGCAAGCGGACAACCCCGCCGCCGGGACTTGAGACGCCGGGCCAGCCAGGGTATACTACTACGCGTTCCAGCCCGATTCCCCTTGGTGGGCGGTGGGCCAGGACCAACCGCGGTCGCCGGGCATCCACCGGCGGGGTTGACCGCCTCCTTAGCTCAATTGGCAGAGCAGCTGACTCTTAATCAGCGGGTTCAAGGTTCGAGTCCTTGAGGAGGCATTATCCCAAGTACATTCAAACGAAGCACTTACACGAACGCACGGTGCCGGATACCTGCTTGGTGATGTCGTCCGACGGATGGCCAGGATAGAATGGCGATCACCGTTCCTCGTGGCGGCCCACGGTCGGAGAAACGCCCACGCCTTTGCGTGAACAGCGTCCTGATTCATCGAGAGTCGCAGGTCTGATCATGAACCACTCGGCAAGCGACAGCGACCGTAAGCTGGCTCAGGTATGCGTGAACTGCCCCGTCTGCACTCGCGCCCGGACGAGACAGCACGGGGTCGCCTTCTGGCTGGTGAAGCACGTCGAGAACCAGCTCTGTCCGTTCTGCAAGGCGTATGAATGCGTCTACGGACGCAAGGCCCACGAGGGCGAATCTTGAAAGCCCTTCAAAACACGAATGGGGCGGCGACAGAATCGCTCCGCGGCAAGGACCAAGTACCCTGTGTGAACACAAAGCGAGGAGATACATGAGATCTACCACCGTCACCGCAACGGCCCTATTGGCTTGTGCCCTGTTGATCACCATCCTGCCTGCGTGCTCTCAGTCTCAACAGGAGGGTACAAGCCGGTCCACCCCAACCACGAGCACGGCCTCGCCGGATGATCACAACTTCGCCAGATGGGAGAAGCAGATCGCAGCCTACGAGAAAATGGATCGGGATAACCCGCCAGCGGAAGGCGGGGTGCTTTTCATCGGCTCCTCGACGATCCGCCGATGGAAGACGCTCGCCCAGGATTTCCCCAATCATCATGTGATCAATCGCGGGTTCGGGGGATCACAAATCGTGGACTCGACCCACTTCGCCGAGCGGATCATCTTCCCCTACAAACCGCGGATGATCGTCCTCCGCGCGGGCGGCAACGATATCCACTCGGGCAAATCACCCGAGCGGGTCTTCGCGGAGTACAAGGCTTTCGTCGCGGCAGTGCGTGCCACATTGCCGAAAACGAGGATCCTCTATATCTCGGTCAGTCCATCTCCGGCTCGCTGGGCGGACTGCGACGCGTACCAGGCCCTCAACGCTCTCATCGAGAAATACTCGCGGCGACACTCGTACCTCGATTATCTCGAAACATACGACATGGTCCTGGGATCGGATCACCAGCCTCGTCCGGAGCTGTTCGTCGCGGACAAGCTTCACTTCAGCGAGGAGGGGTATCGATTGCTGGCCGACCGCGTGCGTCCGTTGCTGCCCAAGTAACGTGTTTCGCGCCATCATGCCGCAGCGTTCCCTTTCTCAACCGTCCTTCTCAACGCTCCGGTGCCGCATGGGATGCGTGCCCTGTCGCCTGCAGGGAATCAGGCCATCGCCACGGCAGCTCCGGCCGGTCGTCGTCTACGACCGCAGCCTTCAGCGCGGGACGGCGGGCGGGCTTGGCGCACTGCTGCCGGGAATCGGCAGGTTGGGGCGGACCTCGGCGGTCAGCGATTTCTCGAAGATAACTTTGTGCATGGCCCGGTCGCGAATGACGACCTTACCCGGCGGCCCGTCGCCAAGCGTCAACTCCATGCGGACGTCCTGGTCGAGCAATTGCACCTCGGCGACCGCCAGTTCATCCTGCCGCTCAAACGACACAGGGGGCGGATGCAGGATGGCCTTATCGGTGGGGATCAGCAGGTGCAGGAAAGTCACACGGTCGACGTCCGCCACGGGGAACACATCCAGCCGTCCCCAGGTGGCCCCAACGCCAAAGTCGGGCCCCAGGCCGGTCGGCTGGGTAAGCGTGTACGCGGCATTCGGAGACCGCAGCAAGGCAGCGGGCCACAGCCGGTGCTCGTAGCCCATGGGGTCGCCGCCGTAGTAGCTCCGGCCCGCGGAGGAACCGCTGAGGATTTGGCGAGCCTCCATCGGGCCGCCGATGACGCGTCGATGAACGTCGTCCGATCCCGGCAGCAGGGTGCACACGAACAGTCGGCCATGGCCCTGTGTGACCTCAAGCCAACGCTGGGCGGGCCACATCTCCCAGATCCCCGCCTGTGCGCCGAGGCCATACAACTGCCGGGCATCACCCAAATCCGCAAAGTGGTCGTCCTCGTTGCGGTCGAAGACGATGGCTGGCTTGGTACCCGCCGGCTGACTCGCAGCCAGCCGCGGACGGACGGGCAACTGCAAATGCCATGTCTTGATCGACCGCAACCTGGGGGTTTCGAGTCGATCGAGGACCAGCAAAGCCCCCTCATGCACGAACAGGAGTTGGCGGGTGTAGCTGGTCAGGAGATCCGGCGAGTAAGCGGGGGCAAGATCCGCGGCGGCGTAGCTGTAGAAGGAGTTGGTCTCGAAAGCCGTCAACCGCCCGGTGTGGCGATGGGTGGCGGCAATGTCGCCGACCGAGAGATCGTAATCGCGCTCGATCAGCCGTTGATTGCCCAGGGCGGGCCAGGGACGCCCATAGTGCCGCTGAAGGGCCACCCGCTCGGAGACAGTCACACAGTTGTGGGCGATGGTCGCTTGGAAGTAGGCATCCCAGTCGCCGGACACCGTACCCAATGTGGTTTGCCCGCCTTTGGTGGGAATGGCTTCATAAGTCACATCGTCGCCGCTGTCGATCGCCAGCCGACCCTTGCGATAGATCTGGAACTGGCCGGCGTCGAAGTGCTGTCTTGACCGCCAATACGGCTGCCCGACGTCGAAGAGCACCACCGTCTCGCCACGGTCCCAGCCGCTGCGCATGGCGACCCAGCCCCCGCCGAAGTGCCAACCCATTGGGCAAGCCCGGCGGGCGGCTTCCGCTTGCTCCAACGGGCCGTAAAGTAGCCGCACCCACTGGTAACGATCCAACTCCGGCGCGGTCATCTCGGGCCCGGTCGCTAATGAACGGTTCGCGTACCATGTGGCGATCGGGTCACTCGTATGACGAGCGATGGCCCAGGGCGCGGCGGGCAGAAAACCGCGGTAGATCTGCCCGGGAGCCAAAGGCACATGGCTGCCGTCGTCATGGATGAACCCGTGCGTCAGCTGTGTATAGTTGGTATCCGCGTAGAAGTAATGATGGCAAGCGTGTCCGAGGCTGTCGGCCAGTTCCGGCCAGAGCGAATGGCCCATGCCTGTCCGCCAGATCTCAGTGGCTAATACCAGTGATGCCTCCTCCCATGGCGCGTTGCCGGACGAGGTCGGCATGCTCCCACGCTGCTGGCAAAAACGGATGAACGGGCCGTCAAAGTAGCCCCGGGCCGATTCGAGCACTCGAGCCACACGCTCGACAACCCCGGGCAAGCCATCAACCGACCGCTCACCGTGCAACACGATCGCCCCGGCCAAGGACGCCAGCTTGCGATGAAAGCCATAGTAGTTCAGCGGGTTCTCGCCCGGCTCAAGCGGCTCCAGCGTGGCCGCCAGACGCTCCACGATGCGCAGGCGATCATCGCCATCCATCGCGTCCCAGCAGTGATCCAGGGCAACAACCGCATCGAGGTCATAAGCCCGGCGATCCGGGGCCAGCAACTCGCGGACGACGCATTCCGTGTAGCGGTCCGAGCGCTCAAACTCCCCGGTGACCAAGTGCAGCAAGGCGGGCACAAACAGATCGTCGCTGCGAAGGCGGGCCGGCATGATCGCGTCAGCCACTTGGCGAAGCATGTCAAGCTCAGCCCGCTGCGAGCCATACCGGATACCCTGCTCCCGAACGACGGGGTCGTCATGATAGCCCTCGATGCCGCACTCGACGCGCAGCCGGTCCACGTCCTCACGATGCAACAACAGCCGTGGGTGGCCAGAGGGCATGGTCGACTCGCCGGCGTGAAGCGGAAGAGTCACCGCCGCCACAATCACCCAGCCAACCCATTGGGAAGACCGTGTCGTCATCCACTCCCCCGTCCGGGCTCAGCCCTCAACTCATCGCAAGCATGGCCCGCCCGACGCACGGCCGCGCACAATTCCGCCACCTGCCGGGCCGCCCCCACATCATGCACACGGATACACTCGATCCCCGCCCTTGCACACAGCGCCACCGCCCCCAGTGTCCCCGCGAGCCGATCCGTCGCATTCGGCAAGCTCAGGACCTCGCCGATGAACCGCTTGCGGGACGGCCCCACCATCACCGGCAAACCAAGCTCGCGAAACTCCCACAGGTCCGCCAGAATCGCGAGGTTGTGCGCCGTGGTCTTGCCGAACCCGATGCCGGGATCAACGACGATGCGTTCTCGCTTGATGCCCCGCCGTACCGCGGCGGCCACACGCTTGGTCAAGAACGCCTTGACGTCGCCAATCACATCGTCATAGACGGGATTCTCTTGCATGGTGGCCGGAGTACCCAGCATGTGCATCAGCACCACACCCGCCCCGGACTCAGCCACCACCGACGCCATCTCCACATCATCCCGCAAAGCGGACACGTCGTTAATCAGTACCGCACCCGCCTCCACGGCGGCGCGGGCCACCGGCGCCAACCGTGTGTCGATTGAAATGGCCGGCCCCTCCCGGCCGAACCGACGCGCCAGCGCCGCGATCACCTCTCGTGTCCGACTTATCTGCTCCTCCGCCGATACCGGGTCGCTGCCCGGCCGCGTCGACTCGCCGCCGACGTCGATCACATCCACCCCGTCCTCGGCCATCCGACAGCCGGCGGCAACCGCGTCGTCCGGATCGAGGTACCGCCCGCCGTCGCTGAAAGAATCCGGCGTCACGTTGAGCACACCGAAGATGAACGGTCCGCCATCGCACACCAACGGCCGACCACGAAGAAGAATGGGGTCTGTGTTCCGCATCATCGGTCATTATACGACGATCAGGCGGATACGGGAGACCACCCGGTTAGGTATGAACTTCCTGGAGCTGAGGTCGGCCGCACGTCTCACGCTGGCCCGTCAACCACTTGAACCAGCAGGCCGGATGCGAAGGCGAAGCCACCAGTTGGCATGTGTCCGGAACCAATCCCTCGCACGCGTTCGGTGGATTCTGATTGAGCAGCACCACCACCCGCCGATCCGATAAAACACCACTTGCAAGAAGTAAACTCACTGACTCCACCAGGGCCGCAACCTCACGCACACGCGTGAGATTAACCACCAGCGGGGTCGCATCCCTGGGTATCGAGCGAACCTGGTTCACGCTATGAAGAGTACACGCGCGCGTCTCGACAAAGACCTTGACCACGTCGAACAGTGGCCGGCCGGCAACGGACGCTTGCGGTAGTAGTATGACCGGCTTTGCGACTGCGGAAACAGATAGACCATCTCGGTGAGGGTGTCCGCCACCACATTGCGGGCCTGTTCGAGGAAGCGGTCGGGGCGCATGCCGGACCGATCCATGACCGACTCGGCTAGGTCAGGCAGGGGGGCCAACGTCGCCAGCGGAGGATCGCCCGGGAACAAGGACTCGGCGAGCTGCTCCGCCATCTGCACCATCATCGCCAGCAGCTTAGCCGAACCGGCCACACAACGCCCTGCGGTATCCGACTGGTGGTGCAGCTCGATCGACTCCTGCAAGTTCTTCGGCAGGTTGAAGTGGCGCAACACCCACGCTGCCAGCCGACCGTGATGAGTGCCGACCAGTTGCTCTTCCCAGGCCGGCGACAACGAGGCAGACTCCCAACTCGAACTCACCAACGCGCCGTAGTGCTCCGGGAAGTAGTTGGCCAGAAGGTAATTCCCGACCGACGCCAATGCGCCCGCCGCCGCCGCTTCCTCGGGCACGCCCAACCCCAGTTGCCGTGACAACAGGGCCGCCAGGCGAGAAGTGGTCACACTCTGCATCCAGAAGAAACCCTGGTCCCACAGGCTCGCGTTATTGAACCGGATCGGCGAGAGCGACTCGCTCAGCCGATAGAACTGCCGCTCCCCGACCCGCGACACCGCATCGCGGATCGTCGTGATGGCCGAGGGATTCTCCGCCGGCAACCGATTGGCCCAGCTCAACAACGCCACACTCAGCAGCGGATCACGTTCGACCAAAGTGGCAATGTGTTCGTTTGCCCCGTCCCTGGAGCACGACGTGGTGGCCGCATCGGTGATGGTGAACTCGAAGGCAGCCGAGGGCGGATCGTTGCCCAGAACCTCGTCTACCCGCGGTTCCGTCAGCCGCTCGAGATGGTTGGCCGCCGGGCCGGCCTGGTGGCGAGATTCTACCTGGACCGGCCTCCACGAACGGTTCGCCTCCAGAATCCCCCTGATCTTCCTGATGAAAGACTCGATGTGGAAACCCTTGCGTGAGAACCAGTCGATCCCCTGGGCCGGCCCGAAGCGGAGGGACTCGTCCGCCTGCCGGACATCGCCAAGAACCAACACGGGTATCAGTCTCGTCTGCGGGTGACTCTTGAGCGAGGCGAGCATCGCGAGCGCCGCGGTGTGTGCGACAAGCGTGTCCAACAGGATGAGCTCAACCTTCCCGGTAGCCATCGCGTCCGACATGTCGGCGGCGCAATCCACCTCGCACACCTCAAAGCCTTCACCATCCAAAAGGTGCACCAGGAGGCGACGCTCGGTGTCGCAAGCGCAACTCAGTACTATCCGGGTCTTGGCCATCGGGCTATTGCCAATATACAAGCATCCGCTGACCGTGGGTGTTGGGCACGCACCGTTCATCCCGCGGCAGGGGAGATGCCAAGCAAGTGTAGAATACGACCCGCCCCAAATCAAAAGAAACCAAGCCGCACAGCCGATAACAAAGCCTCGAGGCCGGCCCATAATACAGGCGTTTTCGTTGCCTTTCGGTCAGTCCCGCACCGTGGCCACACCGGGCGTCATCGAATATCATGCCGCCACGTCAGAACCCATAAGGTGTCCACAAGGAGAAGCCATGCTCAGCCGTCCACCCGCCAACCGCCTGGCCATCTTGACTCTATCACTCATCTGCACCGGATGTGCCGCGACGGGCGACAAGTGCCTCACCGATCAACCGCTCTTCGAGCAAACCGAGGTCTTCGTCTCCGGACAGGAGGGATACCACACTTACCGCATCCCCTCGCTCATCGTCACCAAGAAAGGAACCCTGCTCGCCTTCGCCGAAGGACGCAAGAACAGCCGATCCGACACCGGCGACATCGACATCGTCCTGCGACGCAGCCTCGACAACGGCCGAACCTGGCTGCCCATGCAGCTCGTCGCCGACCACGACCACGACACCATCGGCAACCCCTGCCCGGTCGTCGATCGCCGCACCGGCACCATCTGGCTCCTGCTCACCGGCAACCCCGGCCAAGACAGAGAAGACGCCATCATCGCCAGCACCGCGGCCGGTACGCGCACCGTCTGGATCACCAGCAGCCGAGACGATGGCCTCACTTGGTCGCCTCCCCGCGATATCACCGCCCAAACTAAACGTGAGAACTGGACTTGGTACGCCACCGGCCCGGGCTGCGGCATCCAACTCGCCTGCGGACGAATGGTCATCCCCTGTGACCACAACGTCGCCGGACCCACAATCGTTCGCCGATCACACGTCATCTACAGCGACGACGGCGGGTTAACCTGGCGCATCGGCGGCGACATCGGCCCCGACGTCAACGAATGTCAGATCGTTGAACTCGCCGACGGCAACCTCATGCTCAACATGCGCAACTACGCCAAAGGCCCCTGCGCCGAAAAACGCCGCGCCGTCGCGACCAGCGTCGACGGCGGCATCACGTGGTCCGACATCTGGTACGACCAGGCCCTCATCGAGCCCGTCTGCCAGGCCGCCCTCATCCGCGTCACCCGCCGACCGGCCGCCGACCGCCACCGCCTGCTCTTCGCCAACCCCGCCAACAGCACCAAACGCGAGAAGATGACCCTGCGACTCAGCTACGACGAGGGCCGAACCTGGCCCGTCGCCCGCGAAATACACGCCGGCCCCACCGCCTACTCCGCCCTCGCCACCCTGCCCGATCACACCGTCGGTTGCCTCTACGAACGCGGCCGGCAGCATTCCTACGAAACCCTCACCTTCGCCCGCTGCTCGCTCGCTTGGCTCGAAGAAACAACGCGGAAATCTCCCTGAACGAGGCACTCCCCCATTCAGCGAGTGCACGAGAGGCCCTTGTCAAAGCCGCGCCTCAGCAGAGCCGCGACCGTAAGGAAGCGGTTCCTCCTGAGCGACCGCTCCCTTACGGTCGCGGCTCTGTTGCTCTCCACTCTGCTCAAGCGCGGCTCTGCCGGCCTGCGACCGCGAGTATCCTCGCCACGATAGGGTGTTCTCCCTGTGAGAATCGCACCGTTTCCGTACGATTCACCGCTCGCAACATCAGGCTCTCGCGCGTTGTACACGCAAGCACAACGACCTATACTCATGGGTATGAGCACCAAACACCACATATCACTAACGCGGCGAACTTTTCTGCGCAACACAGCCATCGGCGTGGCCGGCACCGGCGTCGGAGCGGTGTCCCCCGCACTCTGGGGCGCACCCGCCCAGACCCAGCCGGCTCAAGCCAAACCAATCCTGCCGTTCGGCAAGCTCGGCAAAACCAAACACCCCGTCACCCTCATCAGCTTCGGGGCCATCCTCCTGCAAGATCGCACCAGTACGCGCGTGCTCAAGGCGGCCATCGACGCCGGCGTCAACCTCGTGCACACCTCCGCCACCTATAACCGAGGCAAAAGCGTCGAGGCCGTCGGAAACCTTTTCAAGGCGGATAAAACCTACCGCGACAAGGTCTTCCTCTGCCTCAAAAGCCTGCAACCCGAACGACTCGCCGAAATCGATGAAATGCTCACCGCCCTGGATACCGACCACGCCGACCTGGTGCTCACCGAGATGCACAACGCCGACCCCCGTCGCCTCGAAGCCATCCAAAAACAGATGGACGAGCTGCGCAAACGCAAGAAGACTCGGTTCGCCGGCTTCGTCTGCCACAAGGATATGAACGACGTGATCGAGATGGTCCTCGACAAGGCCCCCGATTTCTTCGACGCCAGCCTGCTGGCTATGACCATGGTCCCCGACCCCAAGCGGTCCGACGCCGCCAACGAACAGAGCCTGCGATTCCTCAAGAACCTCAAGGCTCTGCGGGCCAAAGGCGTCGGCATCCTCTCCATGAAGAGCGGGGCCAAGGCCGCCGTCAAACAGGGCGAGGCCGTCTTCCTCCCCCACGCCAAGTCCATCCTCGAGGCCGGCGCCGACACCGTGCTGACCAGCATGGACGCTTTCGAGCAGGTCGAGATGGTCCGCAAGCTCGATCTCAAGTCCCCGCACCTCAAGCCCGACGAACGCGAGCGGGCCGAAGCCTTCCAACATGGCCGGGCCCACGCCTGCCTGATGTGCGATGCGTGCACCAAGGCCTGCCCACAGGCCATGCCCATCAGCGACCTCATGCGCTTCCGCATGTACGCCACCGAATACGGCATCCCCGCCCACGCCCGGGCCGAGTACGCCGCGACTGGCATCGACTTCCCGCGACTGGCGATGCAGTGCGGCCCATGCGACCGCTGCACCAACGCCTGCCCCGTCGGCCTGGCCGCCCCCGCCGTCATCCGCGATACCCTCCGCCTCCTGGCGTAAGCGGAACACCCCGCGCGAGGACGCAGTGCGGGAGGCGGCATACCAGCGCGGGGGGGACAAGTGCGGGCGGGGACAGACCAGCGCGGGTGGGAGGACGGACCAGTCAGGCCCTCCCCAAGGTATCCGCTTAGTATACAAGATCATGCGTACGAACGGCATCGAGCCGTGGACGCAAGTCCACGGGTTTCTCGATACGTGCGCAGAGACAACCAACCGCAGATGCACACAAATGAACACCGATCGCCGCCCCCCCGCGTGCGATGCGACAACTCCGTGCCTTCTGCCTTTGTGCCTTCCTCTTTGCCGGTTCACCCCCACGTGCGTCAGAACAACGCCGCCGCGCAAAAAAAAAGCCACAGGTGAGCAGGTTATGCCAGCTGTGGCAGTCGCCCGAAGGCGGTGCCTGCGAACATTCGTCTTGTTGCGAAAAAACGCAGGCCGGGATCGATTACACTGGTTGCACATTCTACCTGCAACCGGTAAACTGTCAAGAGCATTTTGAGAAAAAATCTGGAGGAGCACCATGCCCGTCATTCTTGGTCTCGACATCGGCTCCAACTCGGTCGGATCGGCCTGGGTTAACACGGATGAGTGGCAAATCCACCTCGGGGTCAGTGTGTTTCCCGCCGGCGTTGATGAGCAAGAGAACAAACGCGGCGCCCCAAAAAACCAAGCCCGCCGGGAGAAACGCTCCCAGCGACGGAATATCGCCCGCCGGGCCGGAAGAAAACGCCACCTCCGCCGACTCCTGACCCAAGCGGGCCTCCTGCCAGACAAACCCGCCAACCTTCAAGCCTTGTTCGACACCAACCCCTGGCAACTGCGCCGCGAGGGGCTATCGCGCCCCTTGACGCCCCACGAGTTCGGACGCGTCCTGGTCCACCTCAACCAGCGACGCGGGGCGGTGGGCATCGAAACCGACCCGGAAGATCCCGAGGAGGGCAAAGTCAAGGAAGGAATCGATCGTCTCAATGCCCTCCTGCGAGAGCGAGGGTCCCAGACGTTCGGCCAACTGATGGCCGACCTCATGGACGAACGGCGACAGCACGACCCCGAGACCGGGGTGGCCTGGCACGAGCCTGTCCGCAATCGCCAGTACCGCATCGATGAAACCCAGCAACTCTACGCCGACCGACCTCGCATCCAGCAGGAGTTCTCAACGCTCTGGGATCGCCAGAAGACCCTGGGGGGACCACTGGCCGCGATCCTCACCGATGACCTCAGAAAGCAGCTTGACGACAAAGACGAGGATCAAACCTGGCGGCACCGGGGTATCCTCTTCGGCCAGCGGCGTACCTACTGGGATACAGGCACGCTGGGCCGATGCGACCTCGAACCAACCGAACGCTGCCTGCCCCTGGCCGATATGTACGCCCAGGAGTTCCGCGTGATTGAAACCGTCAACAACATCCGCATCGCCAGACGCGGGGAGGCCGAACGGACTTTGACGACCGAGGAACGCCACAAGGTCATCGACGCCTTGCGGCAGCAGAAGACCGGATCGACAGCCACAGTCCGCAAGGCGTTGGATATCCACAAAAAAGCGGTCAAGGAGTTCTACTCACTCAACCTCGAACGCGACGAGGGCCGCGAGATCAACACCGACTGGTTCTACCGGGAGATCGTGCATGGGGTCTTCGGCGAACCTCGCTGGATCCAGATGGATGAACGAGGCCGCGAGTCGGTCAACCGGGCGATACTCAAGTTCGACCCGGATACCAAGGAACACGAACCGCGGCTTCGCGCTGGCGCCGCCCAGTGGTGGGGGCTGGACGCCGAAGCCGTCGATCGTTTCATCGCCGCCTGGAAGAGCCGCCCCAAACTGGAGAAACGCCTCAAGCTCTCTCGCCGGGCGATCCGCAATCTGCTTCCCTACATGAACGCCTTCGATGAAGAGAACCAACGCTGGCCTACGCAGATCGAGGCCCGCGAGGCCTTCGCCCGAGACCCCAACGCCACCGACCGCACGACGGGACAACCAGCCACCCCCAGCCAGCAGGAGCGCTACGCTCTGGGAGCCAAGCCCGTCACCAGCGCGGACCGCCGATACATCCGCAAGCACGAAGAGCCCATTCCGCCCGCCCCCATGCTCAGCAACCCCGTGGTGCGCAAGGCGATCCACGAGGTCCGCCGGCATCTGATCGCCTGGTGGCGCCGGTTCGGCCGGGCACCGGATCGCATCGTGATCGAGTACGTGCGCTCCGCCACCCAGCCGGAGAAAGTCCGCAACGAAACCCTGGCCCGCAATCGTCGGCGCGAGGGCATCCGCAAACGGATCATTGAGCAATTCGACCTCGCGACGCTCTCGCGGAATCAACAGTCGCGGGCGGTGGAGCGGGTGCTGCTGTGCCGCCAGCAGGGCGGCATCTGCGCCTACACAGGGGATCCCATCAGCGAGAAGACCGCCGCCGAGGGCCGCGACGTCGAGACGGATCACATCGTGCCTAAGAGCCGATCGCAGGACAACGGACTGAACAACAAAGTACTGGTCACTCGCGAGGCCAATCGCGGCAAAGGCAACCAGACCCTCAGTGAATGGATGAGCCCCCAGCAATTCGCGGCCATGGAGCAGCGACTGCAGCATCTCGACAAGGGACAGGGCGCGGATGACTACTTCAGTAAGAAAGATTGCGGTCGAAAGTGGGAGAACCTCCATCGCGAGGCTCCGACGACCGAGAACTTCCTGAACTCCCAGTTTACCGATACCGCCTACGCCGCCAAACAAGTCGGCCAGTGGCTTCGCGAAGTACTCTACGACGGCGAGCGTGACGGCCAAAGGCACGTTCTCACCACCAAGGGCTCATACACCTCCATCCTGCGCAATGACTGGGGCTTGTCCGAAAGCGACCTCGACCGGCAATGGCATGAAATCACCGAACCCGACGAGAACGAGGGCGACAACCAGTCTCGCCGAGCACGCAAGGAAAAGAACAAGAACCGCGCCGACCACCTCCACCACGCCATCGACGCGGTGTGTATCGCCTTCGCCCCCGACGAACTCCAACAACTCGCATGGTCGGCCCAGAAACAGGAAATCGCCCGCGCCCAATTGGGCTACTGGCCCCGCCGCAAAGCCCTGCCGCCCCCCTGGCCCCCTCTCCCGGATAACCCAACGGACGAACAATTCCAGGAGGCCGTCGCAACCTTCCGCCAACAGGTCCTCGCCGCCGCACAGCAGGTCACAGTATCCCATCGACCCGTGAAACGAAAAATAACCGGACGGTTCCACGAGGAAACCGCTTATGGTCCCGTGGCCGGCCGACTGCCTCGCCATCGAACCGAAGATGCGTCGACACTGTTCACCAATCGTATTCAAGCGACCGCACTCACTCCCAATCATTTGCGGGTGCCTGCCGGGTGGGATGATCTAAGCGCACAACTTGATAACCACCAATCGACTCTCACCGAGAAACGAACCATTCGCAAGCAGCTTGCGGGAATGCCGGACCCATCCCCCGCCAAAAGCGGTATTGTGCGAGATCGAGCACTTCGAGATCGGATACGCAAGTGTCTTCGAGCTCATGGTGTTAACCCCGACAGTTTCGGCAAGGATGACATCAAATCATTGGTCTGCAACGGGAAGCTGACGATGGCTGCCGGCATTCCGATCAAAAGCGTCATCCTCCTGCGCACGAACAACGATCCCGTGATGATTCCGCGCAAACGATGGGATCATCTCTCAGATCAGATCGTGCATGATACCGACCCACGCACCGCCCGCGTCTACATCGGCGGGAACAACCACCACATAGAAATCCGCCAGAATATCAAAACCGGCAAGTGGACCGGGCGCGTGGTGACGACTTTCGAAGCCGCAAAACGCAACGCCGCCCGGCTCCGTGCCCTCAAGCAGGCCGGTGTGCCGACCCCGGAAAAATGGCGAGAACTGCCCCACGGTGAACGCATGCGGCTCAAACCCGTGATAGCCGAGATCAACCGGCGATTCCCGATCATTGATCGTAGCGACAGCGAAACGGAACGTTTCGTCATGTCCCTCTCCGAGGGTGAACTCATCTACGCCCGGCGCAAGGACCGCCCCGCCGAGGCCACCGACGCGGTCGGGTACTTCGTCGTCTGCAAACTGGACAAACCCGCTCGCATCCATTTCGCCCCCCACTGGGATGCACGCAGAGCAAGCGAGCAGGACCGCTGGGACGTGGCCCCGACCGGCTTCAAAGAATGCCAGATCGAGCCTGGCCACCCACCGGTCAAGGTCCGCGTCGGTCCGCTCGGACAGATTACCATTCTCCAGAAGGATTGACCTTGCCCGGCGTTGCCATGGAGGAGGACACGAACCATGGATGCTCGCCACGCCACCCCGCGGCGGTACGCACAGGTCGTGATCGGCAGCCACCTGATTCTGCACGGGTACGGGCACTGGCTGCCCAACGATCCTCGCGGCAGCGGATCCGAAGCGATTCGCGAGGAGAAGCTCGCCGACTTGGGACCGCTGCACACAGGACGCAGAACCACCCAACCACCGCACAAGGAACTCCGACGCTTCTACCGGCAAGCGGAGCCGCGCCTGGACGCCAAGGTGCTCTGGTTCGACCCCGCGAAGCGGCAAGCCGTCGGCGAGGCGTTCGCCCGGGTCGCGGCCGATTGTCGCTACACCGTCTGGGCTTGCGCGATCCTTGCCAACCACGCCCATCTCTGCGTTCGCAGACACCGTGACGATCCGGTCACAGTCTGGCGCGCGTTCGCGGAAGGATCGACCCAATGGCTTCGCCGCTTCGCGGATGTCCCCGCCGACCACCGCGTCTGGTCATCGCGACCCTACAAGGTCTTCCTCCACACCCCCGACCAGGTACGCCGGGTCGTTCACTACATCCAAGCCAATCCCGCCAAGGAGGGACTGGAGCCCCAAAACTGGCCCTGGATCCGGCCCTACGACGGCTGGCCCCACCCTAGACAAGAATAAAAGCCCCCCACCTCTTGTGCCGATACCACTCCCAGGGGTCCTGGGGGCATGATCAAGCGAACCATCGAGATCGCACGCGAGCCGGCCCACTTGGCGGTCAAACTCGACCAGTTGCTCATTCAACGGCACGAGGCGAACCTCCAGACCGCCGCCAGCATCCCCTGCGAGGATATCGGCCTGCTCCTCGTCGATGAGCCCCGGACCAGCTATTCGCACCACGCCCTGGTCAAGCTGCTCGAGTTCGGGGCCGCCGTGGTCATCTGCGGGCGGGATCATCTGCCCGCAGGCATGCTCCTGCCCATCTCTGGACATACCGAGGTCGTCCATCGCCTCCACGACCAGATGGCTGTCAGCAAGCCCCTCGCCAAACGGCTCTGGCAGCAGATCGTCGTCGCCAAGATCCGGGGGCAGGCAGCCAACCTCCCGGCCGGGTCATCCATCCAGCGAAAACTCCTCACCCTGGCCGGCGAGGTCCGATCCGGCGACCCCTCCAATGTCGAGGCCCATGCGTCCAAACTATACTGGTCCGCCTGGTTGGGCGAGGAAAACCCCTTCAAGCGAGATCCCGACGGCGACGGGCTCAATGGTATGCTCAACTACGGCTACGCCGTCATGCGCGCCGCCGTCGCTCGGGCCCTCGTCGCCGCCGGGCTGCACCCCGCCCTGGGAATCCATCACGCCAACCGCTCCAACCCCTTCTGCCTGGCCGACGACCTCATGGAGCCCCTCAGGCCCCTCGTGGATGCCCGCGTCCGAGAGTTACGCACCTGGAACCTTCAGGAGATCGGCCCGAAGAGCAAACCGCATTTGCTCTCGCTGTTGACCGTCGCGGCGCGCGTAGGCGACCAGACCGGCCCGCTTATGGTCGGACTGCATCGCACCGTCGCATCCCTGTTACGCTGTTATCGGGGCGAGGAGAAACGCCTGCTCCTCCCCCTTGCTGTTGAGAACGAAACGTGCTAATCAGTGGTTACCGATGTATGTGGCTCGTCGTCATGTTCGATTTGCCGGTCGACACGCAGCAAGCCCGGAGGCAGTACACCCGCTTCCGCAAGGCCCTGCTCCAGGACGGATTCTCCATGATGCAGTTCTCGGTCTATATCCGCCACTGCGCCAGCGAGGAGAATACCGCCGTCCACATCACCCGTGTCGAAAACAGCATCCCCCCGGACGGCGAGGTCCGAATCCTCGCCATCACCGACAAACAGTTCGAACGGATGCGCATCTTCTGGGAAAAACGACGCAAACCACCCGAACCTGTCCCTACCCAGCTCGAACTTTTCTAGCCGCCGCCAGCACCCAACTCCTCTGCGGACCGCCGCTTACGCGGGAGGTAGTGTAATCGATCCCGGCCCGCGATCAATCCGCAACTGGCGCAGGCTGGCCGAGGCCCTCAATCTGAGTGTAATCGATCCCGGCCCGCGATCAATCCGCAACGGCTTGGTATACACGACCTCGAACGCCTGCAGTGTAATCGATCCCGGCCCGCGATCAATCCGCAACGCGTCTACTAAGATCGAGATAGACTATGGAAGTGTAATCGATCCCGGCCCGCGATCAATCCGCAACTCAAAGACGGACAAGCCAATGAAGTTTGGCAGTGTAATCGATCCCGGCCCGCGATCAATCCGCAACGC
>Ga0123333_10001653_pt1 | contig 23434 bp, 19 predicted proteins | sample BioC12SIPDNA_3_FD_89957 | JGI IMG/M metagenome (GOLD analysis project Ga0123333, IMG submission 89957) | Anaerobic biogas reactor microbial communites from Washington, USA - Biogas_R2_B C12 SIP DNA | ecosystem: Engineered > Bioreactor > Anaerobic > Unclassified | place: Washington, USA... | reverse complement strand
GCCGATCACCGACTGGAAATCGCGCACCATCTCCGGATAGGGGTGCGGGCCTGCGGCGGTGCCGATCAGGTAATAGGTGGTGTCCACATTGGTGACCCAGTCGCGCAGCGCCTCATTCATGGCGTCCTTGAGCGTACCGGCGCCAGCCGTTACCGGCCGGACTTCGGCGCCCAGCATTTTCATGCGCAAGACGTTGGGCATCTGCCGCTCGACATCGGTGGCACCCATGAAAATGGTGCAGGGCAGGCCAAAGCGCGCCGCGACGGCGGCCGTGGCGGCAGGCCCGGCGGCGGCCCTGCCCGTTCCGCCGCGCCCCCGGGCAACAGCGCCCTGGCCGACGCCTTCGCCCGCGCCCGCCGCGGCGGTTGACCGCCACGCGCCGCCTCAGGCGGTGACGATGCGGTCGCGTCCCTGGCGCTTGGCTTCGTAGAGTGCCGCGTCGGCGCGCTGCAGCAGGGCGTCGATGCCCTCTTGGCCGCTGCGCTGGACCAGGCCGACGCTGATCGTGCAGCAGGGCAGGTCCGGGCCGTCGAGCCCCAGCGGCATCGCGGCGATGTCGCGGCGCGCGGCCTCGAGCAGGCGCACCGCGGTGGCCAGCGGGGTCTGCCCCAGCACCACCAGGAACTCCTCGCCGCCCAGGCGGGCCACGCTCAGGCCCGGCCCGCGCAGCGAGGCCTGCAGCTGCAGGCCCACCTGGGCCAGCACCCGGTCGCCGGCCTGGTGCCCATGGCGGTCGTTGACGTGCTTGAAGCGGTCCACGTCCACGATCGCCACGCACAACGGGCCGTGGCTGGCGTCGGCCTGCTGCAGCGCGGCCGCCAGCGCCTGGTCGCCGGCGCGGCGGTTGGGCAGGCCGGTCAAGGGATCGTGGCTGGCCTGGTAGGCGAGCTGTTCGATCAGCAGTTCGCGCTGGCGCGAGGCCGCCTCGAGCTGCTCGTTGGTCCGCTGCAGCTCCTCGGTGCGCTGGGCGACCACCGCCTCCAGCCGTCGCTGGCGCTCGCGGTGGCGGCGGCCCAGCGCACGCTGCAGCCACGCCAGTGCGCCAAGCAGCCCGAGCGCGACCGCCACCGCCGCCCAGGGCCGGCGCCACCAGGGCGTGTCCACTTCGAGGTCGAGGCCGACGGACGCGGCCGGGCGGCTCCAGTCGGTGAACGAGGAAGCGGCCTGCAGCTCGAACCGCAGCGCGCCGCCGGGCAGGTTGGTGTAGGTGACCTCGCGGGTGGCCCCGGCCTCGACCCAGTCGCGATCGACGCCCCGCATCCGGTAGCGGTAGCGCAGCGCGCCGGGCTGGCGCAGGCTGAGGCCGGCGTAGCGGACCTGCAGCCGCGCGCCGGCGGGCAAGCGTCCCGGCGCCGAGGCCGGGCGCTCCTCGCCGTCGACCTGCAGCGCGTCGATCACCAGCGGCACCGTGTCGCGTCCGCGGTCCATCACCGGCGCCGGGGCGAATACCGCGATCCCGCCGGCGGTCGGCACCCACAGTTCGCCGCTGGCCAGGCGCCAGCCGGCCGGCCAGCTGCCGCCGTTGGCCTGGCGGCTGGGCATGCCGTCGTCGCGGCCGAACCACTCCACGTCCAGGCGCGCGCGCTCGCCGCGGTCCACCGCCGCGAACGCCCCGCGCCGCACCCGCAGCACGCCGCGGTTGCCGGTCAGCCAGAGGTTGTCGAAATCGTCGGCCAGGATCCGGAACACGGTGCTGCCCGACAGCCCGTGCTCGACGCCGTAGGCGCGGTAGCCGGCGGAGTCGTGGCGCAGCACCCCGCGGTCGGTGGCGATCCAGATCCCGCCGTCGGGATCGGCAAGGAAATCGAAGGCCGACTGCGCCGGAAACTGCAGCCCCGGCCGCTGCGCCACCAGATGGCCGTCGGGTTCGCGCCAGGCCAGTCCGCCCATCTGGCCGATCCACAGCCGCCCGTCGCCGGCCAGGTGCAGTGCGCGCACCGGCAGCGCCGGCAGGCCGGGCAACGGATCGGGGTCGAGGCGCCCGCCGCGCCACGCCAGCAGGCCGCGCTCGGTGCCGATCCACAGGGTGCCGTCGGGCGCCTCGAGCAGCGCGCGCACCTGCTCGGTGGCGAGCGGGTGGTCGTCGGGGACCAGCGGCTCCACGCGCACGCCCCCCGGCGCCACCCGCAGCACGCCGCGGTTGTAGGTGCCGGCCCAGATCCCGCCGTCGGCGGCGGCCGCCATTGCCAGCACGCTGGCCGGCGCCTGCCCCGGCGCGGGGAACAGCGACTGGAAGCCGCCGGGGCCCAGCCGGCTCAACCCTGCGGCGTGGCCGACCCAGACCGTGCCGTCGGCGGTCTGCATCACGCTGCGCACGTAGTCGGAAGGCAGCCCGGGCTGGCGGACGATGCCGCGCACCGGCCCGTCGGCGATCCGGAACAGGCCGTGGGTGGTCCCGAACCACAGCAGGCCCTCGCGGTCCTCGAACAGCGCGCCGGTGGCATAGCCGACCACGCCCTCGCCGCGGCCCAGCTGGTCCCAGCGGCCCTCCCAGTAGCGCAGCACCATACCGTCGGTGGCCGCCACCCAGACCGCGCCGCCGCGGTCCACCAGCAGCCCCTCGGCGCGCTCGCCGCGCATGCGGTCCAGGCGGCCGTCGAGGTGCCGCCACACGCCCTGTTCGCCGGCGATCCAGGTCGCGCCCCGGGCATCGCGGGCCAGTGCGCGGACCTCGCCCGGCGGCAGCCCCAGGCCCTCGCCCAGCGCCTCGAGCGGCCCGCCGTGCCAGCGGTAGAGGCCACGCGGCAGGCCCAGCCACAGGCTGCCGTCGTCCTGGGCCAGCAGCGCGTTGACCGCGCGCCCGGCCAGGCTCTCGCCCCCCGGCACCCGCTCGCAGCGCCCGCCCGGCCGCAGCCGGTAGAGCCCGTCGGCGGCCGCGAGCCAGGCGCCGCCGCCGGCCGCCGCGGCGATGCGCGCGACCGGGAGTTCGGCGGTGCCGGCGCAGGCCGGGCCCGGCGCGCGGTCCGAAGACGCGCGCAGCAGGCCGGGGCCGTCGATGGCCACCAGCATGCTGCCGTCGTCGTCGCGCCAGACCAGGCGCGAGGCCAGCCGCCCGCCCGCCGCCTCGTGCAGGCCCCTGACCGGGGTGAAGCCGAGCCCGTCGAAGCGGGCCGTGCCCTCCCAGGTGGCGACCCAGAGGAAGCCGTCGGGATCCTGGCCGATGTCATGGATCTGGCTGTGCGGCAGCCCGTCGTCCGCGCTCCAGCGGGTGACCGTGTAATGCGCGGCCCGCATCTCCGGGTCGAGCGCGCGCGACGGCGTCGCCGGCAACAGGCCGGCGCAGGCCAGCACGACCAAGGCCAGCCGCCGCCATGCCCGCATGGCGCGGTGGGTGCCAAGCGCTGAAGGCATGGAAGCGCACGTGCCCCTGTTCACGTTCGGCGCCGATTCTACGTGGCGGGGCCCGCTGCGCGCTGCGCGGAAGGTTTGAACCGTGACGACCGTACGCGCGACCATGGCGGCATGTCGATCCCGCCCGCGCCCGCGCCCGGTCCGCCGGGGCCGGCCGACCCCGGCGACCCGCGCCCGGTGCCGCCGGAGCGGCCGCTGCCCGGCGACTGCTGCGGCGGCGGCTGCGACCCCTGCGTATACGACCTGTACGACGAGGCCCTGGCGGACTACCGCGAGCGGCTCGCGCAGTGGCGCGCGCGCCATCCCGGCGCGGACTGAGCCTGCCGCCGCCCGCCTGCGGCCCGGGGCTCAGGGCGCAGCCGGCCCGCGATAGTCGAGCGGCGGCACCTCGCGCTGCAGCAGGGGCCGGTAGCCGGCGTCGCCGCGCGCCCGGACGAACTCCGCCCGCGCCGCCTGCACCAGGTCCGGCCGCAGGTACAGCTCGACCGCGGCCATGGCCAGCGCCGCGGCCGCGTTGCGCGCCCCGCGCCGCCCGATCGCCGTGCCCGAGGCGGCCACCGCCTGCCAGCTGTGCGCCGGGGTGCCGGGCACCCAGGTCGCCGTGGACAGGCCGGCGGTCGGCACCACCCGGCTCACGTCGCCCACGTCGGTGGACGCCAGTCCCCGCACGTCGCTGCGGTACGGCGCGACCTCGAGCGCGGACTCGACCGGCCTGGGCACGTCCAGCGATGGCTGCAGCGCGCGGGCGAAGGCGAGGTCGTCCTCGTCGTAGTGCACGCCGCCGACCTCCCGCAGCGCGCGGTCGAGCACCTGGCCCAGGGTGTCGTTGGGCAGCAGCCCGTGGACCCCGCCCAGCGGCTCGAACTCGACCGTGGTGCCGGTGCCCAGCGCCGCGCCGCGGGCGGCGTCGTGCAGCCGCGCGAACACGTCGCGCACTACCTCGGCATCGTGGTGGCGCACGTAGTAGTACGCCTCGGCGCGCGCCGGGACCACGTTCGGCGCGCGGCCGCCGTCGGTGACCGCGTAGTGGATGCGGGTGCCCTCGGGCACGTGCTCGCGCAGCAGGTTGGCCATGTGGTTGAGCGCTTCCACGCCATCGAGTGCGGAGCGGCCGCGCTCGGGCGAGATCGCGGCGTGCGCGGCCACGCCGTGGAAGCGGAACTTGCCGCTGATGTTGGCCAGGCTCGTGGACTGGGCGGCGGAGTTGGCATCGGCCGGGTGCCAGTGCAGCACCACGTCGACGTCATCGAACAGGCCGGCGCGGACCATGAACACCTTGCCCGAGCCGCCCTCCTCGGCCGGGGTGCCGTAGACCCGGACCTCCCCCGGGTGGCCGCCCTCGCGCAGCCAGCCGGCGATCGCGCGCGCCGCGCCCACCGCGGCGGCGCCGAACAGGTTGTGGCCGCAGGCGTGGCCGGCGTCCTGGCCCGGCACCGGCGAGGCCACCGGCACCGCCTGCTGGGACATGCCCGGCAGTGCGTCCATCTCCGCCAGCAGCGCGATCACCGGGCCGTTCCCGCGCCGCCCGGCGCGGGCGACGAAGGCGGTCGGGATCCCGGCCACGCCCGCCTCGACCTCGAACCCCGCCTCGCGCAGGCGCTCCTGCAGCAGCGCCGAGCCGGCGTGTTCCCGATAGCCCAGCTCGGGCCGTTCCCACAGCGCCTGGGCCAGGGCGTCCTGCGGTCCGGCCCAGGCCTCGACCGCCGCGCGCACCCGCGCCTTCGCGGCGTGGAGGTCGACGTCGGCCGCGCGCGCCAGCGGCGCCGACGCCGCCAGGCAGGCCACGGCCGCGACCAGGCGCAGCGTCCGGATCACGGCAGCGCCCCGGCGTCGAACAGGCGCACGTCGTCGAGTTCGAACCAGGCCTCGCCGCCCGGCTCGCCGCCGACCGAGAAGCCGATCTGCAGCGCGTCGTCGGGGCGCCAGTCCGGCGGTGGACCGTCACCGCGCCACGGCGGCAGGCCGGCGAACGCGTCCCAGCCGACCCGGTAGTCGCGCCACTGCGGCCCGAGCTCGAACCGGTGCGCCCAGCGTCGCCCGTCCTGGCCGCGGACCTCGACCTGGATGCGCCGGGCCTCGCCGCGGGCGCGGAACGACAGCCCGGCCCAGGCGCCCAGGTCGGCCGGGCCGACCGAGCCGCGGGTGAGCGGCAGCAGCACCGCGGCGAAGGCGCGCGGCGAATGCGACAGCCGGGCGTGGGTGGAGAGCACGTGGCCCGGGCCGTCGGCGCGGGCGATGCGCAGGCTCGACTGCCAGGTGCGGTCGTTGCCGCCGTCGGCGTCGGTGATGCGCAGGGTGCCGAGCGCGGTGCGGCCGTCGTCGCGCTCGAAGTCGTCGATCAGCGCCGGCAGCGCCACCGGCGGCAGGTGCTGGCGGGCGTTGTCGGCCGGGCGGCGCGCGTCGGGGCCGGTGACCTCGACGCCGGCCAGGAACACCCGCCGCACGCGTTGCATCGCGGCCACGTCGCGCCAGGGCTCGCCCTCGACCAGCACCAGGTCGGCGCGCATGCCAGGCGCGATCCGGCCGCGGTCGTCCATGCCCAGGACCCGCGCGGCGGTGGCGGTGGCCGCGCGCAGCGCCTCGGCCGGCGACAGCCCGGCGCGCACCAGCAGCTCCAGCTCGCGGGTGGTGGCGCGCCCGTGCGGGGTGCCGGGCATGCCGGCGTCGGTGGCCACCACCACCGGCACGCCGGCCTCGTGCAGCCGCTTCACGTTGGCCAGGGCGACGGCGAAGTTGGCGCGGCGCCGCTGCAGCACCGGGGCCCCGGGGTCGGCGGGCGCGGCATCGCCGATGCGCACCGGTTCGTACACCGCCAGCGTCGGTCCGTAGGCGGTGCCGTGTTCGCGCATCAGCGCCACCAGCTCGTCGTCGACCGCGCGGTCCAGCACGCTGTGTGCGATCAGGTCCACGCCCGCGCGCGCAGCCTGCTTCGCCCGCTCCACCGTCACCGTGTGGCTGAACACGCGGATGCCGTGGCGGTGCGCCTGGTCCACCAGGGCGGCGAGGGTGGCCTCGTCCATGCTGGTGTTGTCGGCGGCGTTGCCGTAGCGCCAGCCGTCGGTGAAGGCCTTGATGAAGTCCGGCCGGTAGGCGGCGATCGCATCCACCGCCGCGCGCGCGGCGGCGGGCGAGTTGACCCAGCGGGTGGTGGCCTGGTCGGCCCAGTCGGCACCGTGGCCCAGCGGCGTGCTGATCCGGGCGCCGAACCGGACGGTGGGCGCGGCCAGCCGCGCCAGCCATGCGCGCCGCGGCGCGTGCGCCTCGGGCGCCTGGTGGTAGTCGGTGACCGTGGTCACCCCCGCGTCCAGGTAGGCGTTGGCCACCGCCGGCAGGGCCGAGGGCCGGGTATTGGGGGTCCAGTGGGTGTGCAGGTCCAGCAGGCCGGGCACCAGCGCCAGGCCGGCGGCCTCGACCACGCGCACGCCGTCGGGCGCGGCCAGGGCGGGGCCGACCTGCTCCACCCGGTCGCCGCGCACCAGCACGTCGGCGACCGCGGCCGTGCCGGTGTCGGGGTCGAACACCTGCGCGCCACGGACCAGCACGTCCGCCTGCGCGGCACCGGCCAGCGCCAGCGCCAGCAGCGCGACCAGGACGCGGGCCCACCCGCGCGGCATCGTGCCCGGCCTCACTGCAGTTCGCGGCCCGGCGGCCGCTGCGGCGCGCGCGGCGCGGACAGCCGGATGCCGTCGCCCACCTGCTGCACTTCCAGGCCCAGGCTCAGGGCCACGTTGCGGGCGAAGCCGACCGGGTCGGCGGCCGGGTACAGGCCGACGACGCGGCGACTGCCCACGTCCGGGTCGTCGATCAGGATCGGGATGTCGCTGTAGTGGCGGAACCGGGCCGCGGCCACCGACAGCGTGTCGCCGTTGAAGGCCAGCATGCCCTCGCGCCACATCAGGCGCTGGTCGAGCTCCTGTTCCCCGACCGGGGCGATCTCCACCCCCGCGGTCGGCCGCACCAGCGCGCGCATGCCGGCCTGCAGGCGCGCGGGCACCGGGTGGCGGCCGCCGTCGGCCACGTCCACCACGCCTTCGCTGACGAGCACCTCGACCGGACCGGCGGTGCGGCCCAGCCGGTCCATGCCGACGCTGAAGCGCGTGCCCACGGCGGTGACCCGGGCGCCACCGGCCTCGACCGAGAACGGACGGTCGGGGTCGGGGGCGACGTCGAACAGGGCGGTGCCGCGCAGCAGGCGCAGCTCGCGCCCACGGGCACCGTAGTGGACCCGCAGGCGGGTGTCCGCGTCGAGCGTGGCGGTGGAGCCGTCCTCCAGCGCGATCCGCAGGATCTGGCCACGCCCGGTCTGGTGCAGCGTGCCCTGCGGCCAGGCCAGCCACGCGCCCGCCGCCAGCACCGCCAGCAGGCTCGCCGCCACCGCCAGCGGCCAGCGCGGTCGCCGGGCGGCCGCCGCGGGGGCGGACGCGCGCCCGCTCCAGGCCAGCACCGCGCGCGCGCGGGCGTAGGCGCCGAAATGCCGCGACGACGCGGCCAGCCAGCGGTCGCGCTCCAGGCGCTCGGCCTCCGCCAGCGGGCCCCGGTCTTCACGCACCACCCAGGCGGCGGCGGTGGCGTCGATGTCGTCGCGATCAACCTTGGCCATGCGCTCGTTCCTCGCGCCCGATGTGGTCCACCCCGGCCCCGGGCACCCGCCCGTCGCCGGCCGGGGCGGCGCTGATCCCGTCCATCATCAGCCGCAACGCCCGGATCATGTGCTTTTCCACGGTGCTCTGGCTGATCCGCAGGCGCTCGGACACCTCGCGCTGCGACAGCCCTTCGATCCGGCGCAGGCGGAACACCTGGCGGCAGCGCGCGGGCATCGCCGCGAGCAGCCGCTGCGCCAGCGCCAGCTGCTCGCGCGCCGAGGCGACCCGTTCCGGGGAGGCCTGGGGCGCCTCCGCGCCGAGCCCGTCGAGCTCGGCCATGGTCTCGATCGCCACCACCTGCCTGCGCCGCAGCTGCTGCTGCACCAGCGAGCGCGCCACCGTGAACAGGTAGGCGCGCGGCTCGGCCACGTGGTCCACCGCATCCATCCCCGCCAGCCGGGCATAGCTTTCCTGGACCACGTCGTCGACGTCGGCCGGCGCCAGCGCCAGCCGCTCGCGCAGCCAGCCCCTGAGCGCCGGCTCGTGCGGCAGCACGTGCTCGGCCAGCCAGGCCGTCCGGCCCTCCGGCAGCGGTGACTGCGCGCGCGCGTCCGGGTCCCGCGTGGCCATCAGAACGACTTGGTCACGCTCATGTACCAGTAGCGCGGGTACGGCTGGTACAGGTTGGACAGGTAGCCGTAGGCGTTGGACGACACCGGCGGGCGCTTGTCGGCGACGTTGTTCACGCCCAACTTGACCGACAGGCCCTCGGCGAAGCCCGGACCGTCGAACTCGTAGCGCGCGAACAGGTTGGCGATGGTGTGCGAGTCCACCTGCCAGCGGTTGCCGTCGCTGTCGGCCAGCCCGGTGTCCCAGACCGCGCCGGTGTAGCGCAGGCTGCCGCCCATGCTGAAGGCGCCCAGGCGCCAGGTGGCCGTGCCGCTCCAGCGCCACTCCGGGGTGCCGCCCTGCGCGCGCAGGTCGCCGCCGCCGGCGATGAACACCGACCCGTCGATCACCCCCGAGTCGCGGGCGTCGGCCAGCACCTGGATGTCGGGCGACAGGTCGCGGTAGAACTCGATCACGTGGGTGCCGTTGATCGACACGCCGAACTGCCCCGCAGCGGTCTGCGGCGAACGCCACGAGGCCGCGAAGTCCAGGCCGCGCACCGTCTGCGGCTGCAGGTTCACGTAGCGGTCGTGCACGTACAGCACCCGGCCCGCCGGCTCCAGGCCGGTGCCGGCGTAGCGGGCGATGTCGTCCACGGTCGGGTCGGCGCGCACCACGTTGGGGTTGCTCGAGCCCTGCAGCCGCAGCAGGTAGTCCAGGGTCAGCGCGTTGCCCTCGCCGAACAGGCCGATGATGCCCTCCTGCTCGTACTTGAAGTAGTCGACCGAGAACAGCCAGCGCCCGGCCGCCTCCGGCAGGAACCGCGGCTGCCAGACCATGCCCACACTGGTGTTGGTCGAGGTCTCGGGCTCGAGGTCGGGGTTGCCGGAGCGGCGCGCGGTGGTCGAGGCGCTGTGCGCGCAGTTGGTGAAGCTGTCGGAAGCGCCGCTGCGCACGTCGGCCTCGCACTGGATGTAGTCGGTGCGGGTGTTGGAGCGGCTGATCAGGGTGGCGTTGACCTGCTCGAGGTTGGGCGCGCGGAAGCCCTCGGCCCAGGACGCGCGCAGGCGCAGGCCGTCCACCAGCTCCCAGCCCAGGGCGAGCTTGGGCTTGGCGACGTTGCCGAAGTCGCTGTAGCGCTCGGCGCGGCCGGCCAGCTGCAGGTCGAGCGAGCGCACCAGCGGCACGTCCATGTCCGGCGACACCAGCGGCACCGACAGTTCGGCGAACGCGGCGTGCACCGTGCGCGAGCCTTCGGTGTCCGGGGTCGGGCTGACGCCGTACATGTCGCTGGGCAGCTCGCGCGCGGTCACCGCGTCGACGAACAGCACGCTGCCGTCGACCCGCGGATCGCGGTCGTCGAGCTGGGTTTCATGCCGCGCCTCCACGCCCACCGCGATGCCGACGTCGCCCGCGGGCAGGCTGAACAGGTCGGGGCGCGAGGCCTTGAAGTCCCACAGCCACAGCCCGGTGCGGCTGCGGCGCACGGCGTCCACGAAGAAGCGGTCGAGCACCTCGTCGCTGTTGCAGCCGCCGCAGAACGGGTTGTAGGCGCCGGGGCCGGCGTCGGCCAACGTCTGCTGGAACAGGGTCATGCTCACCGCCTGCTGGGTGTCGACCACCTCGGCGCGCGAGTACAGCAGCGCCGACTCCCAGTCGAAGCCCAGGTGCGAGCCGCGCAGGCCGGCCAGGGCGCGCACCTGCTCGTTCTCCACCTGGATCCGGGTGGGGCGCTCGAAGCGGTAGGAGGAGATCGTCACCGGCAGCCCGTCGGGGCCGATGTCCAGGCCGTCGAGGCGGTTGGGGCTGCCGGCGGCGCCGAAGGGATTCCAGTAGTTGCTGGCCGGCACCACCACCGGCAGCGCGGCGATCGAGTTCACCGGCATCTGCAGGCTGTCGGCGTCGGCATGGTAGTAGCCGAGTTCGCTGAAGAACTCGATGCCGTTGTCGAACGCCCACTTGCTGGTCAGGAACAGGTTGGTGCGGCGCACCTCGGGGGTCAGCGACAGCGGCCACTGCGCCTGCGCGTCCGAGCGCAGGTTGCGGTCGGCGCCGGAGCTGGCCTTGCTGCCGCTGGCCACGCAGACACCGTCGCCGAGCTCGGCGGCGCAGGCGGTATTGGTCACCGGCTGCACGTGGAAGGCGCCGGCGCCGGAGGTGACCAGCTGGCCGTCCCGGCTCACCCCGGTCCCGGTGGTGAAGTTGCCCCAGGCGCTGGTCGCGCTGCGCGCGTCCAGGCTCGGGTCGCCCTCGAAGCGGGTGCCGATGAAGTCGAAGCGGCGGTCGGCGGTCGACGTCCAGTCGTAGTCGTGGGAATCGATGCCGGTGGTGCGGTAGTGGTTGAAGGACAGGGTGAGGTTGCCGCGCAGGTCGTCGGTGTTGCGGCCGACGATGCCGCTGATGCCCCAGTCGCGCAGGCCGGTGCCCTCGCCGGTGCCGGCCTGCACGGTGATCTCGCCGCCGTGCATGTCGTCGCGCAGGACGTTGTTGACCACGCCCGCCACCGCGTCGGTGCCGTAGATCGCGGCGGCGCCGTCAAGCAGCACTTCCACCCGCTGCAGGCCGCCGACCGGGATCGCGTTGGCGTTGTAGGTGAGCACCGGCACCAGGTTGCCGTCGGCCTGGCTGGTGGGATGGACCACGGTGCGGCGGCCGTTGACCAGCAGCAGGGTATTGCCCACGCCCAGGCCACGCAGGTTCACCGAGGCGATGTCGCCACGCGCGTAGTTGGAGCTGTTGCCGCCGTTGGTGCCGACGAAGGACACGTCGCCCATCTGCGGGATCGAGCGGTACAGGTCGTCGCCGGAGACCGCGCCAGTGGCCTCGATCTGTTCCGGCTGCAGGGTCACCACCGGCAGGATCGCGGTCGCGGCCGAGCCGCGGATCTGGCTGCCGACCACGGTGATCTGGTCGAGCGTGGTCGCCTCCGGTGCCGGCGCGGGCGGCGCTGCCTCGGGGCGCAGGGCCTCGCGCGGCGGGGGCGGCGGCTCCGGCGCCGGGGTCGCGTCCTGCGGGCGCGGGGCCGGGGCGGCGGCGAGCGAGGCCAGCACCTGCGGCCGGTACAGGGTGATGGTCTGGCCGTCGTCCGCGGCCACCTCCAGCCCGGTGTTGGCGATCAGGCGCGCGAGCGCCTCGCGCGTGTCCATGGTGCCGCTGAGCGCGGGCACCTGGGGCGAAGGCCGGCCGGCCTCGCCGGCCGGGGCGATGATCTGCAGGCCCGCCTGGCGCGCAAACTCGGGCAGCACCTGCTCCAGGCTGCCGCCCTCGACCTCGAACGTCGCATCGGCAGCCAGCACCGGGCCGGCGCCCACGACCATGGCCAGCAGTCCCAGCCGCACCGCGCGCCGCAGCGCATCGCCTCGCTCTTGCATCATTTCCCTCCGGGGTTTCGCCCTGTCTGCAGCGGTCGTGGAGCGACCGTCCTGAGGGGTACGATGCACGGGCGCGGAATTTCCTCTATCGGCCCCCACCGGCCCTGGCGCACGACCACCCTCACGCCGCGGCCGGGTCGGCGCCGGCGCCGCAGTAGATCGCGTGCAGCGTCTCCATCAGCCGGGCGCCGGGGCCCGGCGCCAGCGCGTAGTACACCTGCTGGGCCTCGCGCCGGGTCGCCACCAGGCCCTCCTCGCGCAGCACCGCCAGGTGCTGGGACACCGCCGACTGGCTGAGCTGCAGCAGCCGCGCCAGCTCGCCCACCGGCCGTTCGCCGCCGGCCAGCAGGCACAGCACCTGGAGCCTGCGCTCGTTGGCCAGGGCCTTGAGCAGCCGGGCCGCCTCACCGGCGTGGGCCTGCATGGCGTCCAGGTCGAAGCGGGGCGTGGCACTGGGCATCGGTCCTCCTGGGGCGGCCGGTCCTGCGGACGCGGCCTCGGGCGGTGCCGCCAACTTATCAGTTGACCCTAATATAAGCAAATGCTAATTTAGCTCCTGCCGGAATATCCCGGCGCTTCCGCAGGAGTCACCATGAACCTCGATCGCGCCGTCCTCGCCTTCGCCGGACTGATGGTGCTGGCCAGCCTCGCGCTGGGGCACTTCGTCTCGTCCTGGTGGCTGCTGCTCACCGCCTTCGTCGGACTGAACCTGGTGCAGGCCAGCATCACCGGCTTCTGCCCGGCGGCGAAGCTGTTCGCGCGGCTGGGCATCCCCGCCGGCTGCGCCTTCCGCTGAGGCCGCCGGCGATGCGACTGCAGGCCCGGCGCCCGGGCGCCCCGCTCCTGGCCGCGCTCCTGGCCGCCCTGGTCGCCTCCTGCGCGGGCGACGGCGGGCCCGCGCCCGGCCCGGTGACGCCCGGCGACCTGGAAACCCTGGTGGTCGCCGATCCGGCCAGCGGGCCCGGCCGGGCCTGGGACGGGGTGGTCGAGGCGGTGAACCAGGCCACGCTGACCGCGCAGACCGGCGGGCGCGTGGTCGAGGTGGCCCATGACGTCGGCGACCGGGTGGCCGCGGGCGCGGTGCTGGTGCGCCTGGACGCGGTCGAGCAGCAGTCGGCGGTGGACGCGGCCCTGGCCGGCTTGCGCGCCAGCGAGGCCGCCGCGCGCGAGGCCGAGGCCGAGCACGCGCGCCACCTCGAGCTGGCGCGGGGCCGCTACGTCTCGCAGGCGCAGCTGGAGCGGGCGCAGGCCGCACGGGACGCCGCCGTCGCCGCCCGCAACGCCGCGCGCGCCGCGCTGGCCCGCGCCCGGCAGGGGGCCGGCTACACCGTGGTGCGCGCGCCCTACGAGGGCATCGTCGCCCGCCGCCAGGTCGAGCCGGGCGAAGCGGTGGCGCCCGGCCAGCCGCTGGCCACGCTGTTCTCTCCCGACGCGCTGCGGATCGAGGTGGCGCTGCCGCAGGCGGTGGCCGAGGCGGTGCGCGAGCATCCGCGCGCGAGCGTGCAGCTGTCCGATGGACGCACCCTCGCCGCGGACGAGGTGGTGGTGTTCCCCGCCGCCGAGGCGGCGACCCTCACGGTCCGGGTCCGGATCGGGCTGCCGGCGCTGGCGCCGGCGCCCGCGCCCGGCACCTTGGCCAAGGTCCGCTTCCCGGCGGCGGCCGGGGCCGCGCATCCGCGCATCCCCGCCACCGCACTGGTGCGCCGTGGCGAGGTCGTCGCCGCCTACGTGCTCGGCGACGGCGGGCTGTCGCTGCGCCAGCTGCGGCTGGGCGAGGCCGCGTCCGGCGAGGTCGAGGTGATCGCCGGCCTGCGGGCGGGCGAGACCATCGCCGCCGACCCGGTGGCGGCGCGCCAGACGCTGGTCGCCGCGCGCGGGGGCCGGTGACGTGGCCGCGTCCGCGGTCCCGCGGCCGGGCATCGCCGGGCGCCTTGCCGGCGCCTTCCAGGCCAATCCGCTCACCCCCGTCCTGGCCCTGCTCGGCCTGCTGCTGGGCGTGGTCGCGCTGGCGATCACGCCGCGCGAGGAAGAGCCCCAGATCGACGTCACCATGGCCAATGTCATCGTGCCCTTCCCGGGCGCGGACGCGCGCCAGGTGGAGCAGATGGTGGCGTATCCGCTCGAGCAGGTGCTGTCGGAGATCGAGGGCGTCGAGCACACCTACTCGGTCAGCCGTCCCGGCAAGGTGGTCGCCACGGTCGAGTTCGAGGTCGGCGTGGAGCGGCAGGCCGCGCTGGTGCGGCTGTACGACAAGGTGTTCTCGCACCAGGACTGGATGCCGCAGGGCCTGGGCCTGCAGTACCGCTTCACCGACACCGTCGCCCTGCGCGGCGAGTACAGCCGCTTCGAGATGGACGACGTTGACGTGGACCTTGCGCAGCTGCAGGTGCGCTTCGACTTCTGACGCATCCACGCGCGTCTTGCAGGGACGGGGCCGCCACAGTCGGCCCCCTCTTCGTTCCGGCGCGGCGATCGGCGGATGGCCAAGGAGGAAACATGACCGACCAGAAGAAAATCGTAATCATCGGCGACCACGGCAAGGTGATGCTGCTTGCGCCGCCGAAGCCGGAGCAGGTCGGGCACGCGGTGGATTCGATCATCCGCACCCACGTCATCAGGACCGGCGCCGCAAGCCGGCAGACGGTGGACTTCTACGACGACGGCACGCCGATCGCTGAAGCCGTCGCGTGAGCGCGGGGCAGGAGCGCCTCAGGCCGCCGGCAGTTCCAGCAGGACCGACATCCCGCCACCGGGCCTGGCCTGCAGCCGGACGCTGCCGCCGTAGCGCTGCATGACCGCCTGCACGATCGACAGCCCCAGCCCGGCGCCATCGCCACCGGTGCCGCCCCGGGTTCCGCGCCAGAAGCGCTGCCCGGCGTTCGCCAATTCCGCCTCGCTCATGCCGGGGCCGCGATCGGCCACTTCGATCGACGCAACACCCGCGTCCGGTGCGAAACGCACCCCCATCGCCACCGGCGCGCCGGGGCCGCTGTAGCGCAGCGCATTGTCGAGGACGTTGCGCAGGGCGGTGGACAGCATCGAGTGCGGCACGGCAGTGGACGCGTCGGCGCCACGCACCTCCAGGCTGATGCGCGCCCGTTCGTCCGCCGGCAGTGCGGCCAGCACGTCGCCCACGGCGGCAAGCACGGAATCACAGGCATCGGCTGCGTCGCCCGGCCCTTCCGCCCGGGTCAGGCTCATCAGCTGGTCCAGGGTGCGGCGCAGGCGGCGCACGCCTTCGCCCGCGCTGCGCAGCGACTCCGACTCCGGTCCCGGGTCGGCCGACATCCGCGCGACCTGCAGGTGGGTGTCGACCACGGTCAGCGGCGTGCGCAGTTCGTGCGCAGCGGCATCGGTGAAGGCGCGCTGCTGCCTGAGCGCCCGGGCCAGCCGTTCGAGCAGCCCGTTGAGCGCGGCCGTCACCGGTCGCAGCTCGGCCGGGGCCCCGCTGCCGTCCACCGGCTCGGTGGAATCGGCATCGCGCGCCTGCAGCGTCCTGCGCAGCGAATCGAGCGGCGCCAGGCCGCGGGAAATCCCGATCCACAGCGCCGCCAGGCCGCCCAGCAGGGCGACGAGGAACGGCACGCCGGCGGCCAGCAGGACGTCCCGCACCAGGGTGGCGCGCTCGTCGGTACGGTCCGCGGTGGTGATGTAGTGATCACCGAAGCGCAGGGTATAGGTGCGCCAGGTCTCGCCGTTGACCCGGCGGTCGGCAAAGCCCGGCGTCGGCACGTGCAGCGCCGCCAGCGGCGCACCGCTGGTCGCCGCGACGATCTCGCCGCGCAGGGTGCGGACCTGGCAGGCGATGCCCTGGCCCCCGCCCACCGTGACCGGCTCCAGCAGAAGGTCGGGGTCGGCCGGCATCAGCGTTGCCTGCTGCATCAGGCCCGACACCATGCGCGCGGACATCGCCAGCCGCTGGTCGAGGGTGCGGTCCAGGCGGCCATGCACGTCCTGGAGCATCCAGGCCGCGGCCAGGGTCCACAGCAGCGCGGAGGCGATGCCGGCGATCAGCACGGCGCGCAGGCGCAGGCTCATTCCGGCCTCCAGCCCAGGCGATAGCCCAGGCCGCGACTGGTTTCGATCGCTCCGGCTCCCAGCTTGCGTCGGATGTTGTGGATATGGACGTTGAGGGCGTTGCTGCCGATGTCCACGTCAAGTCCGTACAGTCGCTCGTGCAGAGCAGCAGGCGCCAGCCAGCGCCCGCGCGCGTCGGCCAGGTGCACCAGCAGCTCGAGTTCGCGCCGCGACAGGGCCACCGGCTCGTCCCGGAACCAGGCCTGGCCGCTCTCCGGTTCCAGCCGCAGCGGGCCGGCCTGGATCGCCTGCACCGCGCGGCCGCGCGCACGGCGCACCACCGCATGCAGGCGCGCCGCCAGTTCCCGCAGGTCGAACGGCTTGACCAGGTAGTCGTCTGCCCCACCGTGCAGGCCGTCCAGGCGGTGCTCGATCGCGTCGCGCGCGGTCAGGATCACCACCGCCAGGCCGTGGTCGTGCCGGCGCAGGTCGGCGAGAAGGTCCATACCATCGCGGTCGGGCAGGCCGAGGTCCAGCACCAGCGCGTCGTAACGCTCACCGGCGCACGCCGCCTCCGCGGCAGCGGCGTCGGCCGCCCGGTCGGCGCGGATCCCGTGCGCCTTCAGGCCGGCCACCACGCCGCTGGCGATCAGGTCGTCGTCTTCCACCAGCAATACGCGCATGTGGCCACCTTGAACCCCGGGGCCGGACATGTCACCACGGCGCGGTTAAGTCTGACTTAACCCCTCCCCGGCAGGCTGTGCCGGATTCGATCCTGCCCGAGGCCCTGCTTTGCCATCGTACCGCCACCTGCTGGCCGCGCTCGTGCTGTGCGGTTTCTTCGCCACCGCCGCCTGGGCCAGCCCGTTTGCCTCCTGGAGCGGCCAGAGCGCCGAACCGGAGTTCCTGCTGGCCGAAGAGGTATTCGTGCCGGAGGAGCCCGTCCTGGAAGGGGACGCGTGGCTGATCCAGGCGCAGATCGCCGATGGCTACTACGTCTACCGGCACGCGCTGCGCGCGGAGGACGCCTCGGGCCAGCCGGTGGAACTTGTCCTGCCGGACGGCGTTCCGCGCCACGACGAATTCTTCGGCGACACCGAGGTCTACCTCCCGCCGGGCATGGCGCTGGAGCTGCCTGCCAGCGCCGCCGGCGCGCTGACCCTGCACTGGCAGGGCTGCGCGGAAGCCGGTATCTGCTATCCGCCGCAAACCCTGACCGTGGCGCTGCCGGAGGGTGCCGGCGGCCGGGACGGGGGGCCTGCCGCGGGCGGCGCGGCTGCCGCGCCGGCGGCCGGGCTGGCCGATGACCAGGCCGCGGCCGCCCGCCTGGCGTCGCTGGGGCCGGTGGCCGGGGCGCTGGTGTTCCTAGGCTTCGGGCTGCTGCTGACATTCACGCCGTGCGTGCTGCCGATGATCCCGATCGTCTCGGGCATGGTGGTTGGCAGCGGCGCGGGGCCGCGGCGGGCGGCGGTCCTGACCGGCGCCTACGTGCTGGCGATGGCGGCCACCTACGCCGCGGTCGGTGTCATGGCCGGCCTGGCCGGCGCCAACCTGCAGGCAACGCTGCAATCCCCTTGGTTGCTGGGGGCGTTCGCGGCCCTGTTCCTGGTGCTGGCGGCATCGCTGTTCGGAGCATTCGAACTGCGCCTGCCGGCGGCCCTGGCCAATCGCCTGGACAGCGCCAGCCGCGGCCGCCAAGGCGGCAACATCGGCGGCGCGGCCGCGCTGGGCTTCCTGTCGGCGCTGCTGGTCGGCCCGTGCATGACCGCGCCGCTGGCCGGCGCCCTGCTCTACATCGGCCAGACCGGCAGCGCGGCCACCGGCGGCATTGCCCTGTTCGCGCTGGGCCTGGGCATGGGCCTGCCGCTGATGCTGATCGCGCTGTTCGGACCGCGCATCCTGCCCAGGCCCGGGCCGTGGATGGAGCGGGTGCGCAAGGTGTTCGGCTTCGTCATGGTGGCCATGGCCATCTACATGCTGGACCGGTTCCTGCCGGGTCCGGCCGGGCTGATGCTCTGGGGCGCCTGGGCGCTGGCGATCGCGGTCGGCCTGTTCGCATGGGCGAAGGCCATGCCGGCCGACGGCCAGGCCGGCTGGCCGCTGCGCTTTGCTTCGGTGTTCGCGGGTCTGTGGTCGACCCTGATGCTTGTGGGCGCGGCCTCCGGCGGGGATTCCGCCCTGCGCCCGCTGGAACACTTCGGCACCGCGGTCGCGGCCACGGGCGCGGGCGCGCCGACAAAGCCGGATTACGTGGCCGCCAAGTCCGTCGCCGACGTCGATGCCCGCATTGCCGAGGCCGGCGCGCGCGGGCAGTGGACGATGATCGACTTCTACGCCGACTGGTGCGTGAGCTGCCACATCATCGAACGCGAGGTGTTCGGCGATGCGGCCGTGGCGCCGCGCCTGGCGCAGATGCAGGTGCTGCGGCCCGACGTCACCGCCAACGACAGCGTCGACAGGGAGCTGATGGCGCACTGGCAGGTGGTGGGCCCGCCGACGATGATCCTCATCGGCCCTGACGGCCAGGAGCGGCGCGCGCAGCGCACCGTTGGCGAAATCGATGCGAGCGGATTCATGGCCCGGCTCGACGCGGCAGGTGCGCCATGATGGGCGTGGGTCCGTTCCCGATCCGCGCCGTGGTGGTGGTGCTGGCCGCGCTGGTGGCCTGGGGCGTGGCGCGCGCGCTGGCCCGCAGGCTGCCCGAGTCGCCGGTCAAGCCCGCCGGGGCGATGGTGGTCGATGCGCTGTTCATCGGCCTGCTGGTGGCGCGCCTAGCCTACGTGGCCGTGTGGTGGCGCGAATACGCCGCCGCGCCGCTGGCGATCATCCAGATCGGCGATGGCGGCTTCATCTGGTGGGCCGGCCTGGCGGCGGGGATTGCGTTCGTGGCCTGGCGCACGCGGGCGGCGGCCGCCCTGCGCCGCCCGGTGCTGGCCGGCATCGCCGCCGGCACCCTGGCCTGGGGCGCCGCCGGCGGCGCGCTGTGGTGGATGCAGCACAGCGCATCGCCCATGCCCGACGTCGCCCTCACCGACCTGGAAGGCAGGCCGGTGGGCCTGGGCGAATACACCGGCCGGCCGGTGGTGTTGAACATGTGGGCCACCTGGTGCCCGCCGTGCCGCCGCGAGATGCCGGTGATCGAGCGCGCCCAGGCCGCCTATCCCGACGTCAGCTTCGTCCTGGTGAACCAAGGCGAGGACCTGCAGACCATCCAGCGCTTCCTGGCCGAGGAAGGCCTGCAGCTGAGCGACGTGCTGCGCGACCCGCACTCGCGGACCATGGCCGAGACCGGCGCCCGCGCCCTGCCCACCACACTGTATTTCAGCCCCGACGGGCGCCTGGTCGACAGCCACATGGGCGAGCTCACCGGCGCCAGCCTCGCCGACACCCTCGGCCGCCAGTTCGGCGCCCGGCCCGTTTCCAACCCCATGGAGTGAACATGTCCCGGTTTTCCTGCCTGACCGCCCTGTGCCTTGGCGTGGCCGCCCTGGCCACCACTGCCTGCACCAACGCCGATCCTGGCGACCGTCCGCCGGTCCTTGACGCGCTGGAGTCCAGCGGCCTGACCATCGTCGAGGAATTCGACTCCGGCGACGGACTGCGCGCGTTCGCCGCCGTCGCCGGGCAGCAGCCGATCGCGGTCTACGTCACCGCGGGCGGCGACGCCATCGTCGGCACGCGCGTGGACAGTCGCGGCAACGAGCGCGACGCCATGCAGCTGCAGGAGCTGGTGGCCAAGCCGATGGGCGACCGGATCTGGTCGCAGCTGGAGTCCTCGGAGTGGGTGCTCGACGGCAGCCCCGACGCGCCCCGGGTGATCTATACGTTCACCGATCCCAACTGCCCCTTCTGCAACCAGCTGTGGCATGAATCCCGCCCGTGGGTGGACGCCGGCAAGGTCCAGCTGCGGCACGTGATGGTCGGCGTGATCAAACAGGACAGCGCCAACAAGGTGGCCACGATCCTCTCCGCAGACGACCCTTCGACGCGGCTGGCCGAAAACGAGCGGGCCTTCCGCCAGGGCGGCGTGCCGGCCGCCGCGACGGTGCCGGCCAACATCCGCCGCACGCTGAACGCCAATCACATGCTGATGATGGAGCTCGGCTTCCGCGGCACGCCCGCGCTGGTGTTCCGCGATGAAGACGGCAGCGTGCAGCGCCGCAGCGGCATGCCGCAGGGCAACGACCTGAACGTGGTGATGGGGCCGCGCTGATGGCCACACCTCCATCGCATAGCATTGGCCTCGTGATATCGATGCTTCGCACCGCCGTTCGTGCACCGCTGCTGGCATGCGCCCTGGCCGGCGTGCTGTCCGCGGCCGCCTGTGCATCGATGGATGCGCCAAGCGGGCGCGACGCCACCGCGCCGGCGACTGCGGCGAACGAGGCGAACGAGGCGAACGAGGCCACGATTCGCAAGGTCGCCGACGGCCTGTTCGCCGCGGGCCAGCCCACGCGCTCCCAGTGGCCGTCGATCCGCGAACGCGGCGTCGTCACCGTCATCAACCTGCGTCCGGACCGGGAAATGGCAGGGCGCGACGAAGCAGCGGAAGTCGCCTCGGCGGGCATGGCATATCGCCAGCTCGGCGTTGCCGGCATCCACGACATCACCGATGCGAACGCGGCCCGGCTCAGGGAGTGGATCGACGAGTCGCCCGGGCCGGTGCTGGTGCACTGCGCGTCCGGCAATCGCGCTGGCGCGCTGCTGGCGGTGATCGCCGCGCGCAGCGGGACGCCGCTGGAGGAAGCCCTGGAGCTGGGGCGACGGGCGGGCCTCACCAGCCTGGAAGAACCGGTGCGGGCGCTGCTTGCGCCGGCCGTGGAAGGGCCGCGATGAGCAGTCGTTCAGGCGGCGCGCCGGCTGCGCGCCAGGTGCACCAGCAGCAGCGACACCGCCGCGGGGGTCAGGCCCGGGATCCGCTGCGCCTGGCCGACGGTCTGCGGACGCACGCGCTCGAGCTTCTGCCGGGCTTCGGCCGACAGGCCGCGCACGGCGGCGTAGTCGAAGCCCTCCGGAATCCGTGTGTCCTCGTGGCGCCGCTGGCGCGCGATCTCGTCGCGCTGGCGCTGCAGGTAGCCGGCGTACCTGGTCTCGATCTCGACCTGCTCGGCCACGTCGCCCTGCACCGGCGACTCCGGCGCGAACGCCGGCAGCGCGACCAGGCGCGCGTAGTCCAGCTCCGGCCGGCGCAGCAGGTCGAGCGCACTGCCTTCGCGGCTGAGCTCGATGCCCAGCGCCTGCGCCACCGCCCGGCCTGCGGCGCTGTTGGGCGAGACCCGCAGCGCCTCCAGGCGCGCTGTCTCGCGCGCGATCGCCTCGCGCCGGGCCTCGAAGCGCGCCCAGCGCGCGTCGTCCACCAGCCCCAGCTCCCGGCCGACCGGCGTCAGGCGCAGGTCGGCGTTGTCCTCGCGCAGCTGCAGCCGATACTCGGCGCGCGAGGTGAACATGCGGTACGGCTCGCTGGTGCCGTGGGTGATCAGGTCGTCCACCAGCACGCCGATGTAGGCCTGGTCGCGGCGCGGCGACCACGGCTCCAGGCCGCGCACCAAGCGCGCGGCATTGACGCCGGCCAGCAGGCCCTGCGCCGCGGCCTCCTCGTAGCCGGTGGTGCCGTTGATCTGGCCGGCAAAGAACAGGCCGGACACCGCGCGGGTCTCCAGCGAGGACTTCAGCCCGCGCGGGTCGAAGAAGTCGTACTCGATCGCATAGCCGGGGCGGGTGATGTGCGCGCGCTCGAAGCCGACCACGCTGCGCACCAGCTCCAGCTGTACGTCGAACGGCAGCGAGGTGGAAATGCCGTTGGGATAGATCTCGACCACGTCGAGGCCTTCCGGCTCGACGAACACCTGGTGGCTGGAGCGCTCGGCGAAGCGCACCACCTTGTCCTCGATGCTCGGGCAGTAACGCGGGCCGATGCCCTCGATCTGGCCCGAGTACAGCGGCGAGCGGTGCAGCGCGCCACGGATGATCTCGTGGGTGCGCTCGGTGGTCCGGGTGATCCAGCACGGCACCTGGCGCGGATGGTCGTCGCGCGAGCCCATGAACGAGAACACCGGACGCGGATCGTCGCCCGGCTGCGCCGCCATCTTCGAGTAGTCCAGCGTGCGCCCGTCGATGCGCGGCGGGGTGCCGGTCTTGAGCCGGTCGACGACGAACGGCCCGTCGCGCAGGCGCGCGGCCAGGGTCACCGCCGGCGGATCGCCCATGCGCCCGGCCGCGTACCGGGTCTCACCGATATGGACCTTGCCGGCCAGGAAGGTACCGGCGGTGAGCACCACCGCCGGCGCGTCGAAACGCAGGCCGGTGTTGGTGATCGCGCCGCGCACCACCTCGCCGCGTCCGTCCGGTTCGATCACCAGGTCGTCCACCGCGGCCTGGAACACGGTCAGGTTGGGCTGGTGCTCGACCGCGCGGCGGATGAAGGCGCGGTACAGGCTGCGGTCGGCCTGGGCGCGGGTCGCGCGCACCGCCGGCCCCTTGGACGCGTTGAGGCGGCGCCACTGGATGCCGGCCGCGTCCGCGGCCCGGGCCATGATCCCGCCGAGCGCGTCGATCTCGCGCACCAGGTGGCCCTTGCCGATGCCGCCGATCGCCGGATTGCAGCTCATCGCGCCGACGGTGTCGATGCTGTGGGTCAGCAGCAGGGTGCGCGCGCCGGCCCGGGCCGCGGCCAGCGCGGCTTCGGTTCCCGCGTGGCCACCGCCGATCACGATGACGTCGTAGCGATGGAAGTCCTGGCTCATGTCGAAGTCATGTCCCGCCGGCGCGGGGGTCGCCCGGGCCGGGATTGTTCGCGCGCGCCGGGCCGCGGCGCAAGCGCCCGCCCCCGCGGCCGTGGAAAGTTGGCACGGTTCCTGCGAACCACTTCCCTGCACCCGGGCTGGCAGCGTCAAGGGGGGCGCGGCCGGAGATTGGAACAGGGCTGGCCATGCACGGCCCGGGGAAGCAAAGGGGCCGGATGTCGGGGGACATCCGGCCCCATTCTATTTCGGCCTCCCGGCCCGTGGCGTCCCGGATTGCCCGGTCCGCTCCGCGGCCCGGCCGGCCGCAGGGCCCGGATCCCTTCGCCCGCGGCGCCGCGGGCAGCAGCGGGGCTGCGCGACGCCTGCAGGTTCCCAGGGAACGCGGCGATTGCCGCCGGCGGGCGGCGGCCTGGGCCGCCACGGCCCGGTCACGGGCATGGGCGCGGCCGGTAAAGGGCGCCGACGCCCGGCGGGAGCGGAACAGGGGGGATCCGGTATCCCCCGCCGGGTGTCGACATGCGAAACGCATTTTTTGTCTTTCCCGACCGTTAGCGTCGGATTCCGACGCTGCCGGTCAGCCAGGCTAGCTTGAACGCCCCTGCGTCCGAGCGCAAGGGGTCCGGCGCCTAATCTTCGCGCCGGGGCGGCGCCCCGGAAATCGACCGGCGCTCGCTGCGCGGCGCGCTGCGCTGCACCGGCGCGGGCCTGCTGGCCGGGGCCGAGGCCGGCACCCGCGCCCCCGCGGCCGGCTGGACCCGCG
>Ga0123333_10001648_pt1 | contig 23479 bp, 22 predicted proteins | sample BioC12SIPDNA_3_FD_89957 | JGI IMG/M metagenome (GOLD analysis project Ga0123333, IMG submission 89957) | Anaerobic biogas reactor microbial communites from Washington, USA - Biogas_R2_B C12 SIP DNA | ecosystem: Engineered > Bioreactor > Anaerobic > Unclassified | place: Washington, USA... | reverse complement strand
TGCGGCATCGAGCACGCGGTCGAGGTCGGCCCAGGTCACTTCCCCGTCGCGGATGGGCACGATGCCCGGGGAGTTCTTGCACTGCACGTGGCTGCCCGAGATCGAGGCATAGACCGAGCGGATGTCGCACCCGGCCATCAGCTCGGCCTCCTCGATCGCGCGCTGGATCGACTGCACGGTCGATTCGATGTCGACCACCACGCCGCGCTTGAGGCCGCGCGATTCGTGGCTGCCAATGCCGATCACCTCGATCGGGTTGCCGGGGGAGTACTCGCCCACCAGCGCCACCACCTTGGAGGTGCCGATGTCGAGTCCGACGATGAGGGCCTTGTCGCCTTTGCGGTTCATGTGCGGGAGCCGGGATTCACGAGGGGGGAACGCAGGCCGGGGGGCGCGTCGTGGCGGGTGAGCGACGCCAGCGCGCCGCCCTCGCCCGCGTCGCCGCCGGCAGGTCCGGGCTCGCCCCATTCCAGGGCGAAGCCGTTGGTGTAGCGCAGGTCGGCGCGGCGCAGGGTCTGCCCGCTGCGCGCCAGCAGCTGCGGCAGCACCCGCGCGAAGCGCTGCAGGCGCAGCCGCGCTTCCTGCTTGCCGACCGTCACTTCGATGCCGTTGTCCAGCACCAGCGACCAGCTGTCGCGGCGGTCGAGCACCAGCCGCCGGACCGAGAGCCCGCCGGCCATGAAGATCTCGCCCGCCTGGTTGTACAGCGCGACCACGTCGGCCACGCGGGCGTCGGGCCCGTCGAGCTCGGGCAGGCCGTCGGGCACCTCGATGCCTTCCACCGGGAACAGGCGCCCCTGCTCGGACAGCAGCCGGTCCTCGCCCCAGCGCGCGAACGGGCGGTGCTCGGAGATGCGCACCTCCAGCACGTCCGGCCACAGCTTGCGCACCTCGGCGCGCTCGACCCACGGCAGCCGGGCGACCTCGGCCTGGACGCGGTCGAGGCGGATCGCGAAGAAGCCGTCGGCCGCGTGCGGCGCCACCACCTCGCGCAGGCGCGCGGTGTCCACGCGCTCCAGCCCGTCTGTGACCCGCAGCGTGCGCAGCGGCCAGCGCTCGGCGCCGATCCAGCCGTTGACCAGCGCCACCACCGGCAGCGCGACCAGCGCCAGGGCCAGCGCCCACGCGCCCACCTGGAGGATGCGGCGGAGCGTCGCGTTCATACCGTCTGCTCCAGCACGCGCCAGCACAGCTCGGCGTAGTCGATGCCCACCTGCGCCGCGGCCTTGGGCACCAGCGAATGGCTGGTCATGCCCGGCGCGGTGTTGACCTCCAGCAGCAGCAGGCGGCCGGTGGCGCGCTCGCGCATCAGGTCGACCCGGCCCCAGCCGCTGCAGCCCGCGGCCACGAACGCGGCCAGCGCCAGTCCGGCGGCCGCGCGCTCGCCGGCCTCGTCCAGGCCCGGGCACAGGTACTGGGTGTCGTCGGCGAGGTACTTGGCGTTGTAGTCGTACCACTCACCGGCGGGCACGATCCGGATCGACGGCAGCGCGACATCGCCGAGGATGGCCACGGTGATCTCGTCGCCCACCACCATTTCCTCGACCAGCATCTCGCCGCCGTACGCGCGCGCGACCCCGACCGCGTTGGCGATGTCGCCCTCGCCCACCACCCGCGCGGCGCCCACGCTCGAACCCTCGCAAGAGGGCTTGGCGAACGCGGGCAGCCCGACCTTCGCGATCGCGGCGCGCAGGTCGCCGCCGGGCGGCACGCGCGCGAAGCGCGGGGTCGGCAGGCCCTCGGCGATCCACACCTGCTTGGTGCGGATCTTGTCCATGGCCAGCGCGCTGCCGAGCACGCCCGCGCCGGTATAGGGCACGCCCAGCGCCTGGAGCAGGCCCTGGACCACGCCGTCCTCGCCGCCGCCGCGGTTGCCGTGGAGGATGTTGAACACGCGATCGACCGTGCCGGCGCGGATCGCCTCGACCAGGGCCGGGATGCCGTCGACCGCGTGCGCATCCACGCCGCGCGCGCGCAGCGCCTCGAGCACGCCCTGGCCCGACTGCAGCGACACCTCGCGCTCGGCACTGGTGCCGCCCATCAGCACCGCCACGCGGCCGAACGCGGCCGGGTCGGTGATGCGCAGCGGGGGCACGGCCAGGCTCATCGCGCGGCCTCCGGGAAACCTTCGCGCGCCAGCTGCTGGGCGGCGTGGCCGATGTCGCCGGCGCCCATCATCAGCAGCAGGTCGCCGTCGAGCAGCACGTCGGGCAGCACCTCGCGCAGTTCCTGGGCGCTGCCCACTACCACCGGGTCGATCCGGCCGCGGGCGCGGATCGCGCGCGCCAGCGCCTTGGCGTCGGCGCCGGCGATCGGCGCCTCGCCCGCCGGATAGACCTCGGTCAGCACCAGCGCGTCGACGTCGGAGAGCACCGCGGCGAAGTCGTCGAACTGGTCGCGGGTACGGGTGTAGCGGTGCGGCTGGAACGCCACCACCAGGCGCCGGTCCGGCCAGCCGCCGCGCGCGGCCTCGAACACCGCGGCCAGTTCGCGCGGATGGTGGCCGTAGTCGTCCACCAGCCGCACCTGCGCGCCCTGCGCGGTACGCAGCGTGGCCAGCAGGTTGAAGCGGCGGCCGATGCCCTGGAACTTCTCCAGCGCCGAGGCGATCCGCGCGGTGTCCACGCCCAGCTGCCAGCCCACCGAGGCGGCGGCCAGCGCGTTGAGCACGTTGTGGCGCCCCGGCAGGGCCAGGGTCACCGGGGTGCGCGAGCCGTCGGGCAGGCACAGCGTGAAGCGCATCGCCGGGCCTTGCTGGACGACGTCCTCGGCGCGTACGTCCGCGCCCGGCGACAGGCCGTAGGTCATCGCGTGGCGCGGCATGTTCGCCGCCAGGCGCGCGACCTCCGGGTCGTCCACGCACAGCACCGCCAGGCCGTAGAACGGCAGCCGGTGCAGGAACTCCAGGAACGCGTCCTGGACCCTGGCGAAATCGCCGCCGTAGTTCTCCAGGTGGTCGGCGTCGATGTTGGTGACCACCGCGATCAGCGGGTTCAGGCGCAGGAAGCTGCCGTCGCTCTCGTCGGCTTCGGCCACCAGCCAGTCGCCGCCGCCCAGGCGTGCGTTGGCCCCGGCGGCGAGCAGCTGGCCGCCGATCACGAAGGTCGGGTCCAGCCCGCCTTCGGCCAGCACGCTGGCGGTGAGCGACGTGGTCGTGGTCTTGCCGTGGGTGCCGGCAACCGCGATCCCGCGGCGGAAGCGCATCAGCTCGGCCAGCATTTCGGCGCGCGGCACGACCGGGATGCGCTGCGCGCGCGCCTCCATCAGCTCGGGGTTGTCGGCGCGGATCGCGCTGGAGACCACCACGCAATCGCAGCCGAGCACGTTCGCGGCCGCGTGCCCGCGGTGCACGGTCACGCCCAGCTCGGCCAGGCGCCGGGTGGTGGCGTTGTCGGCGGTGTCCGAACCCGAGACCCGGTAGCCGAGCGTGCACAGCACCTCGGCGATGCCGCTCATGCCCGCGCCGCCGACGCCGACGAAATGCACGCGCGAGAACGAGCGGGCAATGCCCTCCTTGGTGAGGTCGCGGGCGGCAAGCAGGCGGCGAATCACGGGCGCCTCCCATGGCCCAGTGGGCCCTGGCCGAGGGTGGGCTCGATGCGCGGACGCAGGCGGCTGGTGCCGCGCACCCCGGCGACCGCCGACGGCGGCGGCTGCGTGGTCGGCGGCGGCGGCGGGCCCTCGCCGCCCGGCGCGCGCGCGCCCTCGCCGCGCAGGCGCGCGACCTGGCGCTGGGCGCGGTCGAGTTCGTAGGACACGCGCAGCAGCAGGCCGATCGCCACGCAGGTCATCATCACGCTCGAGCCGCCGGCCGAGATCAGCGGCAGGGTCAGGCCCTTGGTCGGCAGCAGGCCGAGGTTCACGCCGATCGACACCAGCGCCTGCAGGCCGATGGTCAGGGCCACGCCGAAGGCCACGTAGCCGGCGAAATGGCGGCGCATCTCCACGCAGCGGTAGCCGATCCAGAACGCGCGGCCCACCAGCGCGGCGAACAGGCCGATCACGCACAGCGCGCCGACCAGGCCCAGCTCCTCGGCGATCACCGAGAAGATGAAGTCGGTATGCGCCTCGGGCAGGTAGGACAGCTTCTGGATCGACGCGCCCAGGCCCACCCCGGTGAGCTCGCCGCGGCCGATCGCCATCAGCGCGTTGCTCAGCTGGTAGCCGGCGCCGAGCTGGTCTTCCCACGGGTTCCAGAACGAGGTGATGCGGCGCAGGCGGTAGGGCTCGACCACCGCCACCACCACCAGCGCCGGCAGCAGCAGCGCCACCGGCAGCAGCATCCGGCGCAGGTGCCCGCCGCCCAGGACCAGCATCCCGGCGGTCACCGCCAGCAGCATCGTCGCCGAGCCGAAGTCCGGCTGCGCCAGCAGCAGCAGCACCATCAGCAGGGCGACGCCGATCGGCTTGAGCATCGCCGCCCAGGTGGCGTTGACCTCGTCGCGGAAGCGCACCAGGTAGCTGGCCAGCCACACCAGGTACAGCACCTTGGCCGCCTCGACCACCTGGAAGTTGGCGACCCGGAAGCTGATCCAGCGGCGCGCGCCGTTGACCGAGTAGCCCAGGCCGGGGATGAACACCAGCAGCAGCAGCAGCACGCAGCCGGCCAGCAGCGCACGCGGGTACTTCTCCACCAGCTTCAGGTCGGTGCGCATCGCCACGCCGCACAGCGCGATGCCCACCGCCAGGAACACCACGTGCTTGACGAGGTAGTGGAACGGGCCCTGGCCGAGGTTGCCGGCGACCGCGATCGAGGCCGAGGCGACCATCACCACGCCGAACGCCGCCAGCGCCACCGCCACGCCCACCAGCCAGCCGTCGTAGCGGCCTTCGATGGCGTCCAGGCGGGTGGCCTGGCGGGTGCTTTCGAACATGCGGGAGTCGGCGGTCACGGCCATCAGCGCACCTTCAGCGTTGCCAGGCCGACCAGCACCAGGACCACCGAAATGATCCAGAAGCGCACGATCACGCGCGGCTCCGGCCAGCCCTTGAGCTCGAAGTGGTGGTGGATCGGCGCCATCCGGAACACGCGCTTGCCGGTGAGCTTGAAGCTGGCCACCTGGATCATCACCGACAGCGTCTCGATCACGAAGATGCCGCCCATGACCACCAGCACCAGCTCCTGGCGCACGATCACGGCCATTGTGCCGAGCACCGCGCCCAGCGCCAGCGCGCCGATGTCGCCCATGAACACCATCGCCGGGTAGGTGTTGAACCACAGGAAGCCCAGGCCCGCGCCGGCGATCGCGGCGCAGATGATGATCAGCTCGCCCGCGCCCGGCACCGGCGGGATCTGCAGATAGCGCGAGAACTCGGCGTGGCCCGAGGCGTAGGCGAACACCGCGATGCCGCCGGCCACAAGCACCGTGGGCATGATCGCCAGGCCGTCGAGGCCGTCGGTGAGGTTGACCGCGTTGGAGAAGCCGACGATCCAGAAGTAGGCGATCGCCACGAAGCTGATGCCCGCCAGCGGGAGCGCCACCGACTTGAACAGCGGCACGTAGAAGGTCGTGGCCGCCGGCACGTCGGCGTAGAGGTACAGGTACAGGCCGGCGGCCAGGCCGAAGATCGACTGCAGCAGGTACTTCCAGCGCGACTTCAGGCCGTTGGGGTCGCGCCTGACGATCTTGATCCAGTCGTCATACCAGCCGATCGCACCGAAGGCCAGCATCACCAGCAGCACCACCCACACGTACTTGTTGCGCAGGTCGCCCCACAGCAGCACCGCGGCGGTGACCGTGAACAGGATCAGCGCGCCGCCCATGGTCGGGGTGCCGGCCTTGGAGAAATGCGACTGCGGGCCGTCCTGGCGGATCGGCTGGCCGCCCTTGTACTGGGCGAGCTTGCGGATCACCGCCGGGCCCCACCACAGCGACAGGAACAGCGCGGTCAGCGCGGCGAGGATGCCGCGGAAGGTCAGGTAGCCGAACAGGCCGAACAGGCCTTCGTGTTGCTGCAGCCAGCGCGCGAGTTCAAGCAGCATCGTGTCCCCCTGTTTCAGGCAGCAGCGCGTCGACCACGCGGTCCATCGCGCTGCCGCGCGACCCCTTCACCAGCACCCGCACGCCGGCGTGCAGGTCCACCCGCAGGGCGTCGACCAGCGCGCCGTGGTTCTGGAAATGGCGGCCGCCCTCGCCGAAGGCCTCGGCGGCGGCCCGGCTCAACGGCCCGATCGCGTACACCCGGGCGATGCCCGCGCGGCGCGCGCGGCGCCCGGCCTCGGCGTGCAACGCCTCGGCGTCGCCGCCCAGCTCGCGCATGTCGCCCAGCACCAGCCAGCTCTCGCCCGCGGCGGCGGCCAGGGTGTCGATCGCGGCGTTGAGCGAGCCGGGATTGGCGTTGTAGCTGTCGTCGATCAGCATCGCGCCGTTGGCCAGGCGGTGGCGCACCAGCCGGCCCTTGACCGGCTCGGCTTCCGACAGCGCCGCCGCGATCGTGTCCAGCGGCACGCCCAGCGCCAGCGCGATCGAGCTGGCCGCCAGCGCATTGGCGATGTTGTGGCGACCGGGCAGCGGCAACCGCACCCCGATGCTGGCGCCCGGCACCACCAGGGTGAAGCGCGACTCCTCGTCGCCGCAGGCGATGTCGCGCGCGGTCACGTCGGCACTGGCCTCCAGGCCGAAGCGCAGCACCCGGCGGCCCTGGGCGCGGTTGGCGAAATACGGCGAGAACGCGTCGTCGGCGTTGATCACCGCCGTGCCGTCGTAGGGCAGCGCCTCGTAGATCGCGCCCTTGGTCTCGGCGATGCCCATCAGGCTCTGCATGCGCTCCAGGTGCGCCGGGGCGACGTTGTTGACCAGCGCCACGTGCGGGCGCGCGATGCTGGTCAGGTAGGCGATGTCGTCGCGCTTGCCGGCGCCCATCTCGTAGATCGCGACGTCCACGTCGTCCGGGGTCTCGATCACCGACAGCGGCAGGCCGATCTCGTTGTTGCGGTTGCCGGGGTTGGCATGGGCACGCATCGCCCGCGAGGCGATCTCCAGGGTGAGCTGCTTGACGCTGGTCTTGCCGTTGGAGCCGGTGATCCCGACCACCCGGCCCCGGCGCGCATGCTGCAGCGCGGCGGCCAGCGCCCCCAGTGCGCGCTCGGTGTCGGCCACCAGCACCTGCGGCAGCGGCGCCTCGACCTGGCGCGCGACCAGCGCGGCGCGCGCACCCTGGGCGGCGGCGGCGGCGACGTGGTCGTGGCCGTCGAAGTGGCTGCCCTTGAGCGCGACGAACAGCGCGCCGCGGCCGTCGCGTGCGTCGAGCGTGCGGGTGTCGGTCTCGACCGCGTCGATCAGCACGTCCGTGGCCTGGCCGTCGCCGAGCAGGCGCCCGCCGGTCCACTGCGCGATGCGCGAAAGCGGCAGCGGCCTCATCGCGCCACCTCCCCCGCCGCCAGCGCGTGCAGCGCCTGGCGCGCGACCCGGACGTCGTCGAACGGGTGCTTCACGCCCGCCACTTCCTGGTAGTCCTCGTGGCCCTTGCCGGCCACCAGCACGATGTCGCCGGCGCGCGCGCGGGTGATCGCCCCGGTGATCGCGGCGCGCCGGTCGCGCTCGATCCGCACCCGCTCGGGGTGGGCGAAACCGGCCATGATCCCGGCCACGATCGCATCGCCGTCCTCGTGGCGCGGATTGTCGTCGGTGACCACCACCTCGTCGGCCAGGCGCTCGGCGATCGCGGCCATCACCGGGCGCTTGCCGGCGTCGCGTTCGCCACCGCAGCCGAACACGCAGACCAGGCGGCCGCGCAGGTGGTCGCGCAGCGACTGCAGCGCCTGCTCGAGCGGGTCGGGCTTGTGCGAGTAGTCGACCACCACCAGCGGCCGGTCGCCGCCGCCGATCCGGTTCATGCGCCCCGGGATCGGCTGCAGCCGGCCGAGCGTGGCGGCGATGCTGTCCGGGTCGTGGCCCAGCGACCGCATCACCGCGGCCACCACCAGCAGGTTGTCGATGTTGAACCGCCCCAGCAGCGGCGACGCCACCGGCCAGCTGCGGCCGGCCATGTGCAGCAGGAAGGACAGGCCGTTGCCGTCGAGGACCACGTCGGTGGCGCGCACCGCGGCGCCCGCGGCGCCGCGGGCGCTGGTGCCCAGCACCTCGAGCGTGGCCGGAAGGGTTGGCAGCAGGCCGCGGCCGAAGGGATCGTCCAGGTTCACCACCGCCGCGCGCAGCCCGGGCATCGCGAACAGGCGCGCCTTGGTCGCGCCGTAGTGCGCCATGTCGGGGTGGTAGTCGAGGTGGTCGCGGCTGAGGTTGGTGAACACCGCGACCGCGAAGTGCACGCCGTCCACGCGGCCCTGGTCGAGCGCGTGCGAGCTGACCTCCATCGCCACCGCGTCCATGCCCTCGTCGCGCAGCCCGGCGAGCAGCGCATGGGTGGTGAGCACCAGCGGGGTGGTGAAGCCGGTCGGGCGCGGGCGGCCGTAGGGGCCGGCGCCGAGGGTGCCGATGGTGCCGGCGCGCACGCCGTTGAGCTCCAGCGCCTGGGCCAGCAGCTGCACGGTCGAGGTCTTGCCGCTGGTGCCGGTGACGCCGATCGTGGTCATCCGCGCCGAGGGCCGCTCGTGGAAGGCGTCGGCGAGCTCGCCCAGGCGCGCGCGCAGGCCCGGCACCGCGATCGCGCCGGGCGGCGGCGGCGGGACGTCGCCGGGCACCGGCGGCTCGAACAGGATCGCGCGCGCGCCGGCGCGCGCAGCGTCGGCGGCGAAGTGCAGGCCGTGGCGGCCGAAGCCGGCGACCGCGACGAAGGCGTCGCCCGGACGCAGTTCGCGACTGTCGAGCGCCAGCCCGGCGACCGCGACGTCCGGGATCCCGGGCACGTCGGGCAGCAGCTGCGCGAGCGGCACCGTGCGGCTCATCGCCGGCCTCCCGTGGCCGCGCCGGCGACGCGCGCGCGCCCGCCTTCCCCGGCCGCCTGCGCGGCCAGCCAGGTCTCGATGTCGTCCGGCGGCACGTCCATCAGCCGCAGCGCGCCCTCCATCACCCGCGCGAACAGCGGCGCGGACACGTAGCCGCCGCCATAGGTCGAACCGCCGGCCGAGGGGTCGGGGTCGTTGACCACCACCGTGACCGCGAACCGCGGCCGCTCCACCGGCACCAGGCCGGCGAAGTAGGCGACGTAGCGGCGCGCGTAGCCGCCGGCGGCGGACTTGCGCGCGGTGCCGGTCTTGCCGGCCACGTGGTAGCCCAGGATCGCGGCGCGGGTGGCGGTGCCGCCGGGCTCGGTGACGGTCTGCATCATCTGCATCACCTGGGCGGCGATTTCCGGGTCGAGCACGCGCACCGACCCGCCGGCATGCCCGCCCTTGACGAAGGTCGGCGTCACCATCACCCCGCTGTTGCCGATCGCCGCGTAAGCGCGCGCGATCTGCAGCGGCGTGGCCGACAGGCCGTAGCCGTAGGACAGGGTCTGCTTGTGGGTGCCGCTCCAGCGGTCGGGCGTGGGGAAGGTGCCCGGCGCCTCGCCCGGGAACCCGCTGCCGGTGCTGGAGCCGAAGCCGAAGCGGCGCAGGAACGCGTCGAACTCGCGGTCGGGCAGCATCCGCACGATCTTGGACACGCCCACGTTCGAGCTCTTGGTGAGCACGCCGGTGACGTCGAGCACGCCGTAGTTGCGGAAGTCGCTGGTGCGGTAGCGGCCGTTCGGGATCCAGCCCGGGTTGGTGTCGATGAGCGTGGTCGGGGTGATCACGCCGGCCTCGAGCCCGGCGGCCACGGTCAGCGGCTTGATGGTCGAGCCGGGCTCGAACAGGTCGGTGACCGCGCGGTTGCGGTAGGCATCGCGGTTCTCGCCGCTGACCTTGTTGTTGTTGTAGGACGGCAGGTTGGCCATCGCCAGCACTTCACCGGTGGCCACGTCCAGGATCACCACCGAGCCGCTGGCCGCGCGGGTCTCGAGCAGGGTGCGCTTGAGCTCGCGGTAGGCCAGGAACTGGATCCGGCGGTCGATGCTCAGCACCAGGTCCTTGCCCGGCTCGGCCGGGCGGACCAGGTCGACGTGCTCGACGATCCGGCCGTGGCGGTCGCGGATCACCTTCTGCAGGCCGGGCTTGCCGCGCAGCCACTCGTCGAAGGCCAGCTCGACGCCTTCCTGGCCCTGGTCGTCGATGTTGGTGAAACCCAGCACGTGCGCGACCGCCTCGCCCTGCGGGTAGAAGCGGCGGAACTCGCGCTGCGAGAACACGCCCGGGATCTTGAGCGCGAGGATCTTCTGCGCCACCGCCGGGTTGATCCGGCGATGCCCGGGCACGTACATGAACTCCTTGTCCTTGCGCTGCGAGACGTAGCGCGTGAGGTAGTCCACGGGCAGGCTGGTGGCCTCGGCCAGGCGCGCGATCGCGTCCGGGTCGTTGGCCAGTTCCTGCGGGTTGGCCCACAGCGACTCGACCGGCGAGGACACCGCCAGCGGCTCGCCGTTGCGGTCGGTGATCATGCCGCGCGAGGTCGGGATCGGCACCTCGCGCAGGAAGCGCGCGTCGGCCTTGCGCTGGTAGAAGTCGTTGTCCACCAGCTGCAGGTCCACCGCGCGCACCACCAGCGCGACCGCGCACAGGCCCATCGCGCCGGCGACCAGCATCAGCCGCCCGCGCAGGTTGAACTGCGCACGCGGGCGCGGCTTCTTGGCGGTCCCGGAGCTGGCGCGCACGAACCTCATGGCCGCACCACCACGATCTCGTCGGTAGCCGGGAACTTCATGCCCAGGCGCGAGCGCGCGACCTGGTCGATGCGGTTGCTCTCCGCCCAGGTGGCCTGCTCGAGCTGCAGCCGGCCGAACTCGATGTCCAGCTCGTCGCGCTCGCGCTCCAGGCGGGTGAGCTGCACGTACAGCTCGCGGTGCTGGTGGCGCGCGTACACCACGCCGATCGCGGAGATCACGTTGGCCAGCACGAGCACGACCAGGGCCAAGCGGATCATGCGCGCGCCTCCCGTGCCGACGGCAGCCTCTCGGCCACCCGCAGCACCGCGCTGCGGGCGCGCGGGTTGGCGGCCACTTCGGCCTCGTCCGCCTTGCGGGCGCCGCCGACCGGGCGCAGGGTGGGCACGAAGCCGGTGGCCTCGGGCAGGCGGCGGTTGCCGGGCGGCGCCTTGGCGCGCGCGGCGATGAACCGCTTGACGATGCGGTCCTCGAGCGAATGGAAGCTGATCACCGCCAGCCGCCCGCCCGGGCGCAGCGCGTCGTGGGCGGCGCCGAGGCCGCGCTCGAGGTCCTCGAGCTCGCGGTTGACGTGGATCCGGATCGCCTGGAACGTGCGCGTGGCCGGGTGGATGTCGCCACGCCCGCGCGGCACCACCGAGGCGACCAGCTCGGCCAGTTCGGCGGTGCGCTCGAGCGGGCGCTCGCCGCGGCGGACAACGATCGCGCGCGCAATGCGGCGGCTCATGCGCTCCTCGCCACAGGTCCACAGCACGTCGGCGATCTCGCGCTCGTCGGCGCGGGCCAGCCACTGGGCCGCGCTCTCGCCCGACTCGGGATCCATGCGCATGTCCAGCGGGCCGTCCTTGCCGAAGCTGAAGCCGCGCCCGGCGACGTCGAGCTGGGGCGAGGACACGCCGAGGTCGAGCAGCACCCCGTCGAGGCCGGCGCGGACGGGTTCCCACTCGCCGAGGCCGGCGAAGCTGCCGCGGCGGATGGCGACGCGCGCGTCGCCGCCGAACGCGCGCTCGGCCACCGCAATCGCTTCGGGATCCTTGTCCATCAGCAGCAGCCTGCCTCCGCTACCCAACCGCTCCAGCACTCCGCGCGCATGGCCTCCGCGCCCGAACGTGCCGTCCAGATACGTTCCGTCCTCCAACACCCGCAGCCCTTCCATGACCTGCTGGAACATCACCGGAAGGTGCGCGGGCCGGGCCTCCGCGCGCCCTTCCCTCACAGCTGCAGCTCGACCAGGTCGTCGCCCAGGTCGGCATCGCAAAGCGTCTGCCGGATCTGCGCCAGGTGTGCCTGCTCGCTCCAGAGTTCGAACTTCTCGCCCATGCCCACCAGCACGGCCTTCTTCTCGATGCCGACGGCATGGCGGTGGCTGGCGGGGATGCTGATGCGGCCGTTGCCGTCGGGCTCGACGAACGTGGCCGCGCCGACCAGCTTGAGCTGCAGCTGGCGGTTGACCGAGCGGGTGCGCGGGAGCGCGTTGACCTGGTCGCGCACGCGCTCCCACACCGGCTGCGGGTAGATGTAGAGGCTGCCGGACTCGAACGGGTTGTAGGTCACCACCAGGCGGTTGCCGCCGGCCTCGGCCACGAGGTCGCGGTAGCTGGTCGGGATCGCCAGCCGGCCCTTGTCATCGATCGTGATGGCCGATTCGCCCTGGAACACCAATGCCTGCCCGGAGGTGCCCGTCTGCGGCGGGCTTCAGTCCAGGGAAAACCACAAAAAACCCGGTTTCCCCACGAAGCGCCACCTTATGGCCCGTCCAGAACGATGTCAACAGCTTTGGTGTCGAAATTTCATTAATCCGCTCAATAACTTGCGTGACACTTCACAAAGTTGCTCAAGGCTTATCCACAAGCTGCTGATATGTCTCAAATTTTGAGATTCGTCGATTTCCGGGCCACCTGGCAGGGGACGCGGACGGCACGATCCCTGGTGGATGCTGCATAGCACAACGCACTCATTCAACCTCTGGGTTGACAAGAGCCGTCCACAGGCAGATATTCAACCACATGATTGAATATCCGTCGCGCCTCGACGGCGTCTTCCACGCCCTTTCCGACCCCACCCGGCGCGCGATGCTGGCGGCGCTGGCGACGGGCGAGCGCAGCGTGGGCGAACTGGCGGCGCCGTTCGAGATGTCGCTGGCCGCCGCCTCCAAGCACATCCGCACCCTCGAACGCGCCGGCCTGCTCCGCCGCACCGTGCAGGGCCGCACCCACCGCTGCGCGCTCCAGGCCGCACCGCTGGCCGAGGCCGAGGCATGGCTGCGTGGCTACGCGAAGTTCTGGACCGCGCGCCTGGACAGCCTCGAGGCGCTGCTGCGCGACGGCGGCCCCGACGGATCCGGCAACCCGCCCGATGCCCCGCCCACCCCTGGAGGACCTGCGCCATGACCGCCCACGGCACCCTCGCCGGACCCGGCACCCTGCGCTTCCGCCGACGCCTGCCCGGTCCGCTCGAACGCGTCTGGAGCTACCTCGTCGATCCGGACAAGCGCCGCCTCTGGCTCGCCGGCGGACCGATGGACACGCGCCCGGGCGGTGCCGTGGAGCTGCATTTCCGCAATTCGGAACTGTCGCGCGGGGACGATCCACCCCCGGAGAAGTACCGCGAGGTCGGCAACGCCGGCACGGTGCGCGGCGAGATCCTGCGCTGCGAGCCGCCGCGCCTGCTGGCGTTCACCTGGGGCGGCGGGCCGGACGCCGGCGAGCCGCCCTCGGACGTCACCATCGAACTGGAACCCGACGGCGACGAGGTGCTGCTCACCCTCACCCACCGCCGCCTGGCCCCGGGTCCGCAGACGCTCAGCGTCGCCGGTGGCTGGCACACCCACCTCGACATCCTCGGTGACGTGTTGCGCGGCGACCAGCCGCGTCCGTTCTGGCGCACCCACACGCGGATCGAAGCCGAGTACGCGGCGCGCGGCCTGGGGTGACGATGCGCATGCGCGCTGCCGTCGGCTGCATCGCCGGCGCCGGCGCGACTGCATTGCACTAGACTGTCCCGCGTTCCACGCCCGGCGGCATGGCGAGAGTTGCCATCCATGCCCATCCGGCTGGCAGTGTCCACCGTCGTGCCAGCGCCGGGCACCCGACCTGCACACCAGGCCAGGGAGTTGTCGCGTCCATCGAAGCAGGTGGCGGAGCCGGCCTGTAAGCCGGGTTCTGTCGTGGACAGCCATTCGTCTGGGCGCACCGTCACCGGTGCGCTCGAGCAACCTACCCGGAGGCACCGCGGGCCGCGGCATCGCCTCCCTATTTGGTCTTGCTCCCGGTGGGGTTTGCCGTGCCGGCCTGTTGCCAGGCTCGCGGTGCGCTCTTACCGCACCATTTCACCCTTGCCCGCACCCTGCCATCCGAAGACGACCGGGCCGCTGGCGGTATCTTTCTGTTGCACTTTCCGTCGGCTCGCGCCGCCCAGGCGTTACCTGGCACCGTGCCCTGTGGAGCCCGGACTTTCCTCGGCGCCTTCCCCGGAGGGAGGGCGACGCGGCTGCCCGGCCGGCTCCGCCGACGCCATTGTCGCACGGCGCCGGCCGCCGCACTCCGGCCATCCGGGGTTCAGCATAGTGAAGGCTTTGTGCAGGCAGGCCGTTCTATCCTCGAACGCCGCCCGCAACCGACCCTGCTGCCGATGACGTCGCCCCCGCGTCAAGGCCGGCTGCGCAGCCTGTTCGCGCACCACGGCCGCCTCCTGTTCCTCGCCGGGCTCGCGCTCGCCTACTGGATCGCCCTCGCCGGCTTCGCCCTGCCGGACGGCGAGCGCACCGGCCGCATCTTGGTCCGGTTAGCCGGCAGCATCGTGGAACTCTGGTTCACCGGCCTGCTGCTGGCCGGCTGCATGCGCATGGCCGCGCGCGGCCGGGCACGTCCGGCGTGGCTCGCGCTGTGCTGGGCGATCTCGGGCCTCGCCTGCGCCGGCTACCTGGTCCAGGCGTACTCGCTGCACATCTCGGGCAACTTCCTGACCGCGCTGGCGCTGCAGAACGGCGACTCGGCGCAGTTCCTCCTGTCGAAGCGGTTGATGCTCGCGGCCGCGCTGGCGCTGCTGTGGTGGCTTGCGTTCTGCTGGTCGACGCTGCTGCCGCGTCCCGCGCATGGGGCGCGCCCGCTCAACGGCGAGTGGCTGCGCCGCGGGGCGTACGCCGGCAGCCTCGGCGTCGCCATGCTGCTCGTGGCCTACCTGGCCACCCTGCAGCGCAAGGCGCCGGCACTGGAGCCCGGGTTCCGGCAGGCGCCGCTGGCCGCGCTCGCGATCGCGGGTTACGACGCCTCGCGGGCCGTCCCCGACGCGCCGTCCGGGGCAGTGGCGGTGGACGTCGGAGCGTGCTTCCCGTGGCCGGCCCGGCACGAGGATTTTCCGTTCCAGAAGAACGAGATCTACCGCGAACGGCTGGCACGCGCGCCCGACGCGCCGCCGGGACGGCCGAACATGATCGTGCTGATGTCCGAAGGCGTGTCGGCACGCATGCTCGGCGCCTACGGCGGCGAGTACCCGGGCCTCACGCCGAACTTCGACCGCGTCGCCGCCGAGTCGATGCGGGTGGACAACTACTTCAACCACACCGCGGCCACCTATCGCGGCGTCGGCGGGCAGATGGCCTCGGGATTCATGGCCTCCGGCGGCGCCGGGCAGAACGGCTGGGAGCGCGTGCCCGACCCGAACGCACTGACCACGACCCGTCGGCAGACGGTCCCCGCGCTGCTCTCGGCCGCCGGCTGGCAGACCTATTTCCTGGCGCCGCATCCGGAAACCAAGCCGTTCATCGTGATGCTGCGCTCGATCGGGTTCAGCCAGGTGTATTCCCGCCACACCATCGGTTCCGACCTGCTCGGGCGCGAGCTGCCGCTGCGCGGGCGCACCGCCGCGATCGAGGACCAGAGCCTGTTCGAAGGCCTTCAGGCGCTGCTCGAACGGCGCCTTTCCAACGGCGAGGACGCGCCGTTCTTCATCATGCTCTACAACATCGGCACCCACGCCATGATCCCGCCGGGACCGGTGCGGTACCCGGGGCACGACAACCCGGTGCTGGACAAGCTGCACAACTACGACGCGGCGTTCGGGCAATTCCTGGACTGGTTCGACCGCAGCCCGTACGCGCGCAACACGATCCTCGTCGTCACCGCCGACCATTCCACCTACCCGGAGCCGGCATACCGCAAGGTCGCCGGCAGCGACTTCCGCCCATTCTTCGTCGACCGCATCCCGCTGCTGGTGCGCGACCCGTTCCATCGCCTGCCGGCCACGCTCGACGCCGACGGCCGCAACTCGCTCGACCTCGCCCCGACCCTGCTGCAGCTGCTGGAGGCCCCACAGGCGCCGAACAGCTTCCTGGGCCGGTCGCTGTTCGAGCCGCGCTCGATGCCGCTGGGGATCGCGTGGACCGCGCCCGGGCGGTACTTCCTCACCACCCGCGAAGGCGTACGCAGCCACGGCCAGATCCCGCCCGAGCTGGCGTCGCAGTTCGGCTGCCACCAGGAGGTGCTGCGGCGCTACCTGCAAGCCGAAGCGGACGACCGGATCTTCGCGCCGGACCTGGCGACGGACACCGCGACCGGCCAGCGCTAGCCGCGCGCCTCAGCCGCCGTAGAGCGCCTTGCGCGGCGCGCCGGTGATCTCGGCGGCGAGCTTGGCCGCCAGCGACGGCCTGAGTTCGGCCGCCAGCAGCGCGTACACACGCCGGCCCTCGGCCAGGCGCGCGGCGCCATCCTCGCCGGCGCCCTCCACCACCACCACGAACTCGCCCCTGCGCTGGTCGGCATCGCTGCCCACCCGCGCGACCAGCGCGTCGAGGGTGCCGTCGAGCACGGTCTCGAACAGCTTGGTCAGTTCCCGCGCCACCACGGCCCGGCGGTCGCCGCCGAACGCGGCCGCCGCGTCGGCCAGCATCGCGTGGATGCGGTGCGCGGACTCGTAGAAGATCAGCGTGCGCGGCTCGCCCGCCAGCGCCGCCAGCCATTCGCGGCGGGCCGCGGCCTTCGCCGGCGCGAACCCCTCGAACACGAAGCGGTCGCTGGGCAGCCCAGCCACGCTCAGCGCGGCGACCAGGGCGCAGGGACCGGGCACCGGACTGACCCGGATCCCCGCCTCGCGCGCGGCCCACACCAGACGGAAGCCCGGGTCGCTCACCAGCGGGGTGCCGGCGTCGCTGACCAGCGCCAGCGACTCGCCCGCGCGCAGCCGCTCCACCAGCCGCGGCGCGAGCGCCTCCTCGTTGTGCTCGTGCAGCGCCAGCAGCGGCGTGGACACGCCGATCTGCGCCAGCAGCTGGCGGGTATGGCGGGTGTCCTCGGCGCAGATCGCCGCCACCGATCCCAGCACCTGGGCGGCGCGCGGCGAGAGGTCGCCCAGGTTGCCGATCGGCGTGGCCACCACGTGCAGCACGCCCGCGGCGGCCACCGCTGCCTTGGTCGACATCGTCCCTCCACGGACTGACGGTAGAATCGGGCCATTGTCCACCGTGGGGCCGGCAGATGCGGCAGATGTCGAAATGGATGTTGGGCGCGGCCATGGCGGCCATGCTGGCGGGCTGCGCCTCGGTGCAGGTGGGCCCGCAGGTGGCGCCGGAGGCGCCCGCGCCGGTCGACACCCACTGGACCTTCGGCCCGGCGCCGGCCACCGCCGGCGGACCGCCGCAGCGGCTCGCCGTCCTGCTGCCGATGACCGGGCAGCTGGCCACCGCCGCCGCGTCGGTGCGCGACGGCCTGCTCGCCGGCTATTACGGCCACGGCGGCGCCAGGCCGGAACTGGTGTTCTACGACACGGGCGGGACGGTTTCGGGCGCGATCGCCGCGCGCGACCGCGCGGTCGCCGAAGGCGCCGACCAGATCCTGGGCCCGCTGGGCCGCGACGAAGTCTCGGCGCTGTTCGGTTCGCCGCAGCCGGTGCCGCTGCTGGCGCTCAACCGCGGCCATGGCGAGCCGCCCGAAAACGCCGCCGACTTCTCGCTCGCGCCCGAGGACGAAGGCGCCGCGATCGCGCAGCGGCTGCTGGCGCACAACGCGCGCCGGGTGCTGGTGCTGAGCAACGGCGACGACCACGCCGTGCGCAGCGTCGAGACCCTCCGCACGGCGCTGGAGGCGGCCGGCGGCACGCTCGTGGCCACGATCGCGATCACCGGCGAGACCCCGGGCGACCAGACGCCGGCGCTGCGCGCGGCGGCCGGCAGCGAAGGCGGCGTGGACGCGGTGCTGATCGCGCTGCGCGGCAACGAGGCGCGGGTGGTGGTGCCGCAACTGTTCGCCGCCGGCCTCGGCAACCGGATCCGGCTCGCGACCTCGCAGCTGGGCCTGGGCACCGGCGATGCCGACAGCGACCGCGCCCTCGACGGAATCGTGTTCGTCAGCGAGCCCTGGACCACGTCCGGCCTGCCCGGGCTGCCCTCGCCGGCCACGCTGGCCGAGCAGTTGCCGACCGCCCGCGGCCCGGCCGCGCGGCTGTTCGCCTTCGGCCACGACGCCTGGCTGCTCAGCGCCCGCCTGCGCGAACTCGCCAGGCAGCCGGGCGCGACGGTCTCCGGCGCCACCGGCGAGCTGTCGCTGGCGCCCGACGGGCGCGTGCATCGGATTCCGGCCTGGGCCACCTTCAGCGGCGGCCTGGTCACGCCGGTGGCCGACCGCGGCCACTGAGGTGCGCGCCCGCGGCGCCGGCATCGAAGCGGCCGCGCGCGCCCACCTGTGCCGCGCCGGCCTGCGGCCGATCGCCGCCAACGCCACCGCGCGGGTGGGCGAGCTGGACCTGGTGATGCGCGACGGCGATACCGTGGTGTTCGTGGAGGTGCGCTACCGGCGCAGTGCGCGCTTCGGCGATGGCGCGGCCTCGATCGACGCGCGCAAGCGCCGCCGCCTGGTGCTGGCCGCGCGCCAGTTCCTCGCCCGCCGACGCGACCTGCAGGACGCGCCCTGCCGGTTCGACGTGGTCGACGCCAGCGGCGACCCCGACGCCCCCACGCTGCGCTGGCTGCGCGACGCATTCCGCGCCGACGACTGACCCGACTGCCGCGATGCCCATCGATTTCGACCAGATCGACGAAGCCGGCCTGCGTGCCGCCGGCGGCCTGAAATGGACCGCCTTCCCCGACTGCATCGGCGCCTTCGTGGCCGAGATGGACTTCGGGCTCGCCCCGCCGGTGGCCGCGGCACTGCAGGAGGCGGTGGCGCGCGGGCGCACCGGCTACCCCACGCCGGCGCTGTCGCGCGAGCTGGCCCAGGCCTGCGCCGCCTGGCAGGCCGGCCGCTACGGCTGGCAGGTCGATCCCTCGCGCATCCAGCCGGTGGGCGACGTGCTCGGCGCGCTGGAGATCATGCTCGCCCACTTCCTGCCGCGTGGCACCGCGGTGGTCCTGCCGACCCCGGCCTACATGCCGTTCCGCCCGCTGCTGGAGCTGCACGGCCACCGCGTGCTGGAAGTGCCGCACCTGCTGCAGGACGGGCGCTGGCGCATGGACCTGGCCGGCATCGACGCGGCGCTGGCCGGCGGCGCCGGGCTGGTGCTGCTGTGCAATCCGCAGAACCCGCTCGGATGCGTGTTCGAGGCGGACGAGCTGCGGGCGCTGGCCGAGGTGGTGGAGCGGCATGGCGCGCGCGTGTTCTCCGACGAGATCCACGCGCCGCTGGTCTACCCGGGCGCGCGCCACGTGCCCTACGCCAGCGTGTCCGACGCCGCGGCCCGGCATTGCGTGGTGGCGGTCTCGCCTTCCAAAGGCTGGAACCTGGCCGGCCTCAAGTGCGCGCAGATGGTGCTGGGCAACGACCAGGACCTCGACCGCTGGCGGCGCATCGCCCTGGTGGCCGGGCACGGCGTGGCGGGACTGGGCATGATCGCCGCCACCGCGGCCTGGCGCGAGGGCGGCGCCTGGCTGGACGGCGTGCTGCGCTACCTCGACGGCAACCGCCAGCGCGTGTCGCGGTGGATGGCCACGCACCTGCCGGAGGCCAGGTTCGTCGCGCCGCAGGGCACCTACCTGGCCTGGCTCGACTGCCGCGCGCTGCCGCTCCCCGCAGGCACGACGGCCGCGGCGCTCTTCCGCCGCCGGGCCCGCGTGGCGCTGACCGACGGCCGCGAATGCGGCGAGGCCGGCGCGGGCCACGTGCGCCTGAACTTCGCCATGCCGCGGCCGGTGCTCGACGAGGCGCTGTCGCGCATGGCTGATGCCATCGCGACGCTTCGCGGCGGCGCCTGATCACGGGAAGCGCCCAGCTGCACGGCTCCCTGTAGGAGCGGCTTCAGCCGCGACCTGCGCACGTGTCGATTCCTGGTCGCGGCTGAAGCCGCTCCTACAGGAGGGGCGAAGGGTCCTGGAAGTGGCGGTAGCCCGGCACCGCCGGCGTCCACGCGCTGCCGTCTGGCCGCAGCGCGCGCACGCCCTGTCCGTCCTCGATCCGGCCGATGCGCGCCGCGGGCACGCCCGCGCCCGCGAGCGCCCGCGCGATCGCCTCGCGATGCTCCGGCGGCGCGGTGAAGCACAGTTCGTAGTCGTCGCCGCCGCAGGCCTGCCACGGCCAGCGCATCTCCGGACGGAAACGCGCCAGCGCCGGCGACGCCGGCAGAGCCTCGAGTTCGACCACCGCGCCCACGCGGGAGGCGGTGCAGACGTGGCCGAGATCGGCCAGCAGGCCATCGGAGACGTCGATGCAGGCGGTGGCCAGCCCCGACAGCGCGCGTCCGGCGGCCACCCGCGGCTGCGGCCGGTCGAGCCGCGCGCGCAGCGCGCGGTCGACCGCGGCGCCGGCCTGCAGCGCGGCGAGCGCGCCGGCGGCGTCGCCGGGCGTGCCCGTGGCCCATACCTCGTCGCCCACCCGCGCGCCATCGCGGCGCAGCGCACGGCCCGGTTCGACGAACCCATGCGCGGCCACGCACAGCGACAGCGGCCCGCGCGTGGTGTCGCCGCCGACCAGGGCCACGTCGTGCTCGCGGGCCAGGGCAAGGAACCCGTCAAGCAGGGCGTCGACCAGGCCGGCATCGCCCTCGGGCAGCGACAGCGACAGCGTGCACCAGGCAGGCCGGGCGCCCATCGCGGCGAGGTCGGACAGGTTCACCGCCAACGCCTTCCAGCCGATGTCGGCCGGCGCGGTGCCGTGCGGGAAGTGCACGCCGGCGTGCAGCGCGTCCATCGTCACCACCAGCTGCAGCCCCGGCGGCGGCTGCAGCAGCGCGGCATCGTCGCCGATGCCCAGGACCACATCGCCGCGCGCCGCGACGCGGGCGCGGATGCGGGCGATCAGGTCGAATTCCATCGCCATCGGCGGCCGTCGCGCGACGCCCCGGTCAGCCGCGCGCGGCCTGGACCTCGGTCGCGCGCCACTGCGCGGCGGCGCGGTCGAGCACCCCGTTGACGTAGGTATGGCCGTGCTCGGAGCCGAAGCGCTTGACCGTGCGCAAGGCCTCGTCGATCACCACCCGGAACGGCACGTCCAGGCGGTGGCGCAGCTCGTAGGCGGCGATGCGCAGCATGGCGCGCTCGATCGGGTCCACCTCCTCCACCGCGCGGTCGAGGAAGGGCTGCAGCGCCGCGTCGAGTTCGGCGCGGTGCTTGCCGACGCCGCGCACCAGGTCCTCGAAGTACTCCAGGTCGGCCACTTCGTGCGCCTGCTCGTGGGCGAACTGGGCGATCGCGTTGCGCGCGTCCACGCCCGAGAGCTGCATCGCGTAAACCGCCTGCAGCGCGCGCCGGCGCGAGCGCGTGCGCGCCACCGGATCGACGCCGTCGCGACGCGGCCCGCGGCTCACGCCAGCGTCTCCAGCAGGTGCGCCATCTCGATCGCCACCAGCGCGCACTCCTCGCCCTTGTTGCCGTGGCTGCCGCCGGCGCGCTTCTCGGCGTCCTCGTAGGAATCGACCGCCAGCACGCCGTTGGCCACCGGCACCCCGTGGTCGAGCGCGACCCGCATCAGCGCCTGGCTGCAGCCGTCGGCCACCTGCTCGTAGTGACGGGTATCGCCGCGCACCACGCAGCCCACGGCGACGAGCGCGCGGTGCGCGCCGCGCACGGCGAGCTGGCGGGCCGCCAGCGGGATCTCCCAGGCGCCGGGCACCCGCACCACGTCGATCGCGTCGGCGGCCACGCCGTGGTCGGCGAAGGCCTTGCGCGCGCCGGCCACCAGCGCATCGGTGATGCGCGGGTTCCAGCGGCTGGCGATGATCGCGAAGCGCGCGCCTTCGGGGGCGCGCAGGTCGCCTTCGTAATGGCTCATGCCTTGGGGATATCCGGTCGGGAGACGGGAATTCTACCGTGCGGGCCGCGGCCCCGAAGGGCGATGGCGGCGGCCGGGGCGGATGCCCGGACACGGCAGGTCCGCGCGCGGGCGCTAGGGAGCCACGTACTCCACGATCTCCAGCCCGAACCCGGCCAGCCCCACCTGCCTGCGCGGGGTGCCCAGCACCCGCAGGCGGCCGAAACCCAGGTCCTGCAGGATCTGCGAACCGGCACCGTTGCGCCGCCACTCGCCCATCCGGCCGCCGCGTACCGGGGGCGGCGCGGCCGACTGCGGCGCTCGGACGCGCTCGAGCAGCGCCGCCGGATCGCGCGGCTCGTCCAGCAGCACCAGCGCGCCGGACTCCTCCGCCGCCAGCCGGGCCAGGACGTCCGCGGTGGTGGGGCCGAAGTCGTCGCGCCGCCAGTGCAGCGCGTCGGCGAGCGGGTTCATCGGCTGCACCCGTACCAGCGCGGCCCGCGCCGGGTCCGGCGCGCCACGCACCAGGGCCAGGTGCAGCGCGTCGGCCAGCCGGTCGCGGTAGCTCACGAGGCGGAACGGGCCGTGCGCGGTCTCGATGCCGCGTTCGTCCACGCGCTCGACCGTGTGCTCGGTCTCGAGCCGGTAGCGGATCAGGTCCTCGATCGAGCCGATCTTCAGGCCGTGTTCGCGCGCGAACACCTCCAGCTCCGGGCGCCGGGCCATGCTGCCGTCGGGATTGAGGATCTCCACCAAAACGCCCGCCGGCGCCAGGCCCGCCAGCCGCGCCAGGTCGGACGCGGCCTCGGTGTGGCCGGCGCGCACCAGCACCCCGCCCGGCTCGGACATCAGCGGGAAGATGTGACCGGGCTGGGACAGGTCGCTGGGCCTGGCGTCCGGGCGCACCGCGGTGCGGATCGTGTGCGCGCGATCGTGGGCGGAGATGCCGGTGGTCACGCCCTCGGCCGCCTCGATGCTGACGGTGAAGTTGGTGCGGTGGCGCGAGGTGTTGGACTGCACCATCGGCGGCAGGCCGAGCTGCGCGCAGCGCTCGCGGGTCAGCGACAGACAGACCAGGCCGCGGGCGTGGGTGACCATGAAGTTGATGTCAACCGGACGCACCAGTTCGGCGGCCATGATCAGGTCGCCCTCGTTCTCGCGGTCCTCGTCGTCGACCACCACCACCATCCGCCCCCGGCGGATTTCCTCGAGCAGTTCTGGCACGGGCGCGAAGGCCATCTCAGCGTCCTCCCGCCGGCATTCCGGCCTCGAGCAGGCGTTCGACGTAGCGCGCCAGCAGGTCCACTTCCAGGTTCACCGGATCGCCGGGGGCGGTGCTGGAAAACGCGGTGTGGGCGACGGTGTGCGGCACCAGGGCGACCTCGAAGCCGTCGGCGCCGACCGCGTTGACCGTGAGGCTGACCCCGTCGACGCAGATCGAGCCCTTGCGCGCGATGTACCGCATCAGCGCGGCCGGCGCCGTGAAGCGCCAGCGCTGGGCGCGCCCGTCGTCTTCCACCGAGGCCACCGCCCCCACCCCGTCGACATGGCCGCTGACCAGGTGCCCGCCGAGCCGGTCGCCGGGGCGCATCGCGCGCTCGAGGTTGAGCGCGCGCCCCGGCGCCAGCGCGCCGAGCGTGGTCAGGGACAGGGTTTCGTTGGAGGCGTCG
>Ga0123333_10001647_pt1 | contig 23486 bp, 22 predicted proteins | sample BioC12SIPDNA_3_FD_89957 | JGI IMG/M metagenome (GOLD analysis project Ga0123333, IMG submission 89957) | Anaerobic biogas reactor microbial communites from Washington, USA - Biogas_R2_B C12 SIP DNA | ecosystem: Engineered > Bioreactor > Anaerobic > Unclassified | place: Washington, USA... | reverse complement strand
TATCTACGCCCGCGAGAACCTTTTCAATCTTCTTTTCTTTCTCCACCTGTTTCCTATCCTTCCCAGATGTCGCCAAAACGTACCTGATAAATATAACACAGGAAGGATATAATAGCAATAGGAAGAATGTAACGATTTCTGCAAGCCGTATGTCTATAATTCGTTTATGATGTGACGCACATCCGGTTCCGAGACGAGGAAGACCTCGACGAGGCAGGATCGAAATGGAAGCTGCGGCTTCCTGTAGAATACCGAACGCCTCCTCTGCCGTCATCGCACGTTTGCAGCAGTAGCCGTTGACGTGCGCACCATACACATCTGTTATACTCCACGCTTTCAGCGGGATGTTCGTCCCATGCAGATCGTTTCGATTTGCCCTTCAAGCCGCTTATTTTGGGAATAATGCTTGACAGATGCGGCATGCATGGTGTAAAATATACCATAACACTTGAGGCACTTTGCGTTGAAGGGAGCGGTTCATGGGTTTTCGTCGACTTACGGCCTATCTCACGGCGCTACTTCTTCTGACCGTCCCGGCGATGGCGTATCCGCTCGCCGATGGACTTGCGTATTCCGAGGACGAGGGCTTCCTGCTGAACTATACCCCCGGCGCAGACACAACGGTTATGCTGCTGAGTGAAGGTCAGGCATGGGGACGTGTCGCGGCGGAGACGCTTCTTGATGCCTGCTCCTGCGACGCGGTGGGTTTGGTCAACGCCGACTTCTTCACGATGACCACCGGCATCCCCGAGGGTATCCTCGTGCGCGACAGGACGCTGATCTGCTCCGACTCGTGGCAGAACGCCGTCGGTATCCGCGCGGACGGCACGGTCTTTCTCGGACAGCCCTACCTCAGTATGTGGATGCAGGGCCGGCATACGTCGTTCGCGGTCAGTTATTATAATAAGCTGCGCACTGCGGCGGGCATCTATCTGCTCGACCGCCGCTTCGGAGGCCCGGCAGTTGATGCCGGTGACGGCGTCAACATTCTGCTGCGGATGAACCGGCGCAGCGACCGGCTGACCGTCGGCGGCGCGCTGACCGCGCGTGTGGTCAGCATCACGCATGAAGCCGGCGTGCCGAGGGTAGGGGAAGGGTATCTGCTGCTGACCTGCTCCGCCGACGGACCGATCGATATGCTCGCGGATGTGCAGGTGGGTGACGCATACCGGCTCAGCATCACAAGTCCCGACACACGCTGGCAGAGTGCTGTTCATGCCTGCGGAGCCGGTCAGACGCTTGTCAGCAACGGGAAGCTCCTCACCGATCTGCCCGACGACCGCAAGCCCTGCATCGCTCTGGGGGTCCGGGAGGACGGATCGGCCGTCATCCGCGCGTATGAGGACGGCAGCCTGACAATGCTTGCCGCATCGCTCTACGGGATGGGCTGCATTTCGGCGGTTAACCTGGATGGCGGCGGCTCGGTCACCGTACAGGCGCGGTTGCCGGGGACAAGCCTTACACTGCGCAATAAGCCGTCGGACGGCAAAATGCGCGACTGCAAGAATTACCTTGTCTTCGTCAACACATCCGACGTCTACGGTGATGCCGCAAAGCTCTGGGTATACCCTGACGTCGTTACCGCACTGCCGGGCGTCACGCTGTCTTTTGACGCCTGCGCAACCGACGCGCATCTCCATCCCGTCCAAAGCACACCCACACTCACGTCCGACGCCGGAACGCTGAAGGACGGAAAGTTAACGGTACAGAGCTCCGGCACCGTCACAGCCTCCTATAAAGGTGCGAAGGACGGCACGGCGTATGTGACGGTTCCCGAAACCGTCGATGCCATCCGCGTATCCCGGGAAGGTCGCCATATCCGATCGCTGCGGTTCGAGCCGGGGGAGCGCGTCACATTCACAGCGTCGGCAGTGCTTGACGGCAGGATTGTTCCGAGTGTCAGCGCGTCGTATTCATGGGAGACAACGCTCGGCACCGTCGATACCGGCGTCTTCAATGCGCCGACCCGTCTCGGCAGCGTCGGGACACTCACCGTCCGCTATGGAACCTGCACGGAAACCATACGCATCGCCGTCCGTTATGGCGCGGTGCACGGGAAACCGCTGATATAAGTATTCTGGGAGGAAGCCAACATGCCCGATACGCCTATTTCCAACTTCATCCACGACATCATCGACGCCGACCTCGCGGAAGGATATGTCGATCATGTCCACACACGCTTTCCGCCGGAACCGAACGGCTACCTGCACATCGGATCGGCGAAGGCGATTTGGATCAACTACTCCACCGCAAAGAAATACGGCGGTGAGTTCAATCTCCGCTACGACGACACAAACCCCACGCGTGAGGATGAAGAGTTCGTCCATGCCATCGAGCGCGACCTGCGCTGGCTTGGCGCGATTCCCGACCACATCTTCTACGGCTCGGATTACTTCGACCGCTGCTACGAGTATGCGCTCAAGCTGATCCGTCAGGGCGACGCATTCGTCTGCGATCTGTCAGCAGAGGAACTGCGTGAGTACCGCGGCACACTCACCGAGCCGGGACGTAACAGTCCCTACCGCAACCGCTCCGTCGAGGAGAACCTTGACCTGTTCGAACGCATGAAGAACGGCGAGTTCCCCGACGGCACACGCACCCTGCGCGCAAAGATCGACATGAGCAGCCCGAACATCACTCTCCGCGACCCGGCGATCTACCGCATCCTCCACGAGAACCATCAGCGTCAGGGCGACAAGTGGTGCATCTACCCGCTCTACGACTACGCGCATCCCATCCAGGACGCGATCGAGGGCATCACCCATTCGCTGTGCAGCCTGGAGTTTCTCAACAACCGTCCGATGTACGACTGGGTCTGCGAGAAGATCGGCTTCAGCCCGCGTCCGCATCAGTACGAGTTCGCGCGGCTCAATGTCACCAACACCGTCATGAGCAAGCGCTACCTCCGCAAGCTGGTCGAGACGGGGTTGGTCGACGGCTGGGATGACCCAAGACTCCCCACATTGTGCGGACTGCGCCGGCGCGGATATACGCCCGCGAGCATCTTCGACTTCGTACAGCGCGCCGGTGTCTCAAAGGTCTACAGCCTGGTGGATATCCGGCTCTTGGAGGCGTGCGTCCGCGAGGAGCTGAACAAGACCGCCCCGCGCCGTATGGCCGTCACGCATCCGCTCAAGCTGACGCTCACCAATATTCCCGAAGACCGTGTTGACTGGTTCGATGTGACCAACAATCCCGAAGATGAAGCTGAAGGCAAGCGTCAGGTACCGCTGACCCGTGAACTATGGATCGAGCGCGAGGACTTCTCCGAGGTGCCGCCGCCTAAGTTCCAGCGTCTGAAGCCCGGCGGCGAGGTGCGTCTGATGGGCGCCTATATCGTCCGCTGCAACCGCGTGCTCCACAACGACGCCGGCGAGGTGATCGGCATCGAAGGAACCGCGGACCTTGTCTCCGGCAACGGCAATCCGTCCGACGGACGCAAGGTGCGCGGCACCATCCACTGGGTCAGCGCGAAGCATGCCGTCGACGCTGAAATCCGACTCTACGACAATCTCTTTACCCTCGAGAATATGAACGAGATGCCCGAGGATAAGACCTACGACGATTACCTCAACGTCGATTCGGTGAAGATCGAGCAGGGCTGTAAACTCGAGCCGTCTCTGAAAGACGCAAAAGCGGGCGAACGTTTCCAGTTCGTACGACTGGGGTACTATATCGTCGATATCATGAACCCCGGCACATTCAACCGCATCGTATCGCTCAAAGACAGCTATAAACCGCAGTAAAAGGAGATACTTATGGTCATCATTGAGATGGAAAACGGCAATAAGATCAAGCTTGAGCTGTACCCCGAGACTGCGCCGATCACGGTCGAAAACTTCCTGCGTCTGGTGGGCGACCATTTCTACGACGGTTTGATCTTTCACCGCGTGATTCCGGGCTTTATGATCCAGGGCGGCTGCCCGCAGGGGACCGGTACCGGAGGTCCGGGCTGGAACATCAAGGGTGAGTTCCGTGCAAACGGCGTCAATAACCCGACCGTCCACAAGCGCGGCGTGATCTCGATGGCGCGCGCGCAGCATCCGGATTCCGCCGGGTCGCAGTTCTTCATCATGCACTGCGACGCCCCGCATCTCGACGGACAGTACGCTGCGTTCGGTAAGGTCGTCGAGGGCATGGACATCGTCGACAAGATTGCCGCCGTGCCGACGGATTTCCGCGATAAGCCGAAGTCCGCGCAGCGCATGAAGCGCGTGTACATCGAGGAAGCATAACGAAATCAAACGGGGAATGGGCGACTGTTCCCTGTTTCACAGTATTCACATTTTTCTGTTGACGTACGATGAACGGTGTGCTACAATAACAACGGTTACTGAAGATATACTGAACGGAGGGACTGCATATGCAAAATCTGATCACGTTTCCGGGGCTGGGGCTGCAGTTCAACATTGACCGCGTGGCGTTCTCGCTGTTCGGCGTCAATGTGTACTGGTACGGCATCATCATTGCGGTGGGATTCCTGCTGGGAGTATTCTACTGCCTGAAGCGCTGCAAGAGCGTGGGACTCAAGACCGATGATTTAATCGACCTGCTGATTTTCGCCGTGCCGATTTCCATCATCGGTGCCCGTGTGTATTACGTCGTGTGGAAGTTTGACGAGCTGTACTACTATGACTACGCCGCGATGTTCCGTATCTGGGACGGCGGCATCGCCATCTACGGCGCGATTATCTTCGGCGTCATCACCGCCGTGATCTTCTGCAAAGTCAAGCGTATCCGCATCGGCGCCCTGCTTGACGTCGCGTGTTTGGGTCTGCTGATCGGTCAGGCCATCGGACGCTGGGGCAACTTTGTCAATAAAGAAGCCTACGGCGGCGTCACCGACTCGTTCCTGCGCATGGGCATCTACGTCGACGGCGCTCTCACCTACGTCCATCCGACCTTCCTTTATGAGTCGCTGTGGAATACCGTCGGGTTCATCTTTCTCCACTTCAGGTTCCCGCACCGCAAACGCTCCGGTGAAATCTTCTGTCTGTATACTGCCTGGTACGGCATCGGCCGCGGCTTCATCGAGGGAATGCGTACCGATAGCCTGTACTTCTTCAACAGCTCTCTGCGTATCTCGCAGTTCGTCGGATTTTTCAGCGCGATTGTTGCAATCGGCGTGCTGATCTACATGTTCCTGTTCCAGGAGTATGACGCGGAAGTCCTTGCGACGCCGTATCTGCCGAAGCGGGTGAAGAAGGGCGCGGAAGAAGAGGAAGAAGTGCAGACACCCGAGGAGCCTGCGGACGAGCCGGTCGTGATCAGCGGTGTTGTATTCAACCAGGAGGAGGATGACATCGCCGTGACGGGTGATGAGGCCGCAACTGCCGAAGCCGAAAAGGCTGCGGATACCGAGAAAACGGACGATGAAACGGACACGGAGGAAAAAAATGACGCTGATTGACGGAAAAGCGGTATCTGAGAAGCTGCGCGGAGAGTTGAAGGCGGACGTTGCGGCGTTCATCGAGAAGACGGGAATAAAGCCCGGACTGGCGGTGGTTCTGGTCGGGGATGACCCGGCGAGCAAGGTGTATGTCCGCAACAAGAGGCGCGGCTGCCGCGAGTGCGGGATGTACTCGGAGGTCATTGAGCTGCCGGCGGACACGACGCAGGCGGCGCTTCTGCAGCTCATCCTCGATCTCAACACCCGCACGGACATCCACGGCATCCTCGTGCAGGAACCGACGCCGCGTCAGATTGACAACACAGCCGTGATCAACGCAATCGACCCGCGCAAAGACGTCGACGCGTTCCACCCGATGAACGTCGGGCGCATTATGACCGGTAACTTCGACTTTCTCCCGTGCACGCCGGCCGGCATCATGGAACTGCTCGATGCGTACAACATCCCGATCGCGGGCAAGGAATGCGTCGTGGTCGGGCGGTCAAACATCGTCGGAAAACCGCAGGCGATGCTGCTTTTGCACCGCCACGGCACTGTGACGATCTGCCACTCGAAGACCGTCGGACTCGCGGAGGTCACGCGCCGCGCGGACATTCTCGTCGCGGCGGTCGGGAAGCCCGGGCTGATCACCGGAGATATGGTCAAGGAGGGCGCGGCGGTCATTGACGTCGGCATGAACCGCATCATTGGCAGTGACGGCCGTGAGCATCTGACCGGCGACGTCGACTTCGAAAGCGTGTCGCAAAAAGCCGCTTACCTCACGCCCGTCCCCGGCGGCGTCGGGCCGATGACGATCACGATGCTGCTTCGCAATACGCTGACAGCCGCGAAAAAGAGCCTGTAAAATCAGCCCTCCTTATCCGAAGATAGGGAGGGCTTTGCTGTGTCCCGTTGTTTCCACATGGGAGCATCATATTGCCTTACGTGTGATCCATTCGCTGGTCGTGACGCAGACCTCACCGTCGGTGTCTGAGGTCACCTCGAGGTAGTACCCCGCCGCGTCGTCCGGAATATCCGCGCTTAGGCGGTCGTTTTCAAGTCTCGCGGGGACATGCTGCCACACCTGATCCATAAATGTCAGCGTATCGCTGTAGCCATACTTGCTGTGCGCGGAGTAAGTCATCGGCGCGTCGATGTAAAAAAGGCGCGTCGAGAGCACCCGTACGCCGGCGGGGATCCGTACCCGGCACACGGCGCACTCCGGCGTCGGCTGGGTCGCAAAGGTCACGACGCCTTTGCCGCCGCGGACGATCCAGTCGGCGTAGACCATCGAGATTGCGGGCGTCCACCCGGCGACATGCGAGTGGTTCATATTGTCGGTCAGTGCGAGCACGGTGCGCGGGTTATACGGGCTCGTCGCGGAGTAAGACAGAGAGTTGGATGTGACGGTAAAGTTGTTGTCATCGTTCCACGCAAGCCACAGAATCGGCATCCGTACGCGGTCGAATCTGTCTTCGGCGCGGAAATTGCGGATGTTTTCGGGATCTTTGAGCATATTCGCAAAGTTGGTCAGTGCGCGGTCAAGGTAGCCGGAGCCGTAGATCGGAATGGCAAACGCAAAGCGCGGGTCATGCGTGAGCGCGATGGACGAGATGACGCCGCCCCACGAGATGCCGGTCAGGCCGACGCGTCCGCCGTCGACGCATGGGAACGAGCGCAGCAGCGTGTTTGCAAGGATGGTCTTTGCTACCGCGTGGGTCATCCACTGGTCGCGGACGGGTGCGGAGGTGTTGGAGAAGTGGTCGTTGTCAGGGCTGTCGGCGTACCCGTCGGGAGGCGTGACGCGGGCGTAGGGTGCGGTGTCGGTTTCGAGAGAGCCTGCGTTGGGCGCTTGCGGAAAGTACCCGACGGTATCCGGCGCGATGGCGGCGTATCCGCGGTCGTTCCACATTTTGACCCAGGGAAGGTAGGAATGCCCGCCTCCGCCGTGAATCAGCACGATTCCCGGTACTTTCTCTCTCGGTTCGGTTTTCGGGAAGCCGATGTAGGCAAACGTCAGCGTGGGCTTGCCGTCGCGGTCGATGCCGTCATAGGAGAGCGCGCGGATGCCCGAAAACTGCGGCAGCGTCGGGTCGAGCGCGGGGAGATAACGCCATTTTGGTGACGTCAGCCGCGCGGAGGCCAGAAGCTGTTCTATGCTTTCCATCGTCAGATATCCTCGTCGCCGTGCGCTTTGATCCACGCGCGGGCGTAGTCGACGGCCTTGATCTCGAGGTCCGCGATGGTGTTGGAGCAGAAGATGATCCCCTCGATGGTGCCGTTTTTAAGCCATTGATAGTACTTATCAAGCTGATATTCCATCAAATCCATCGGCATCGGCGCTCTGTTGCCATAGTTCCACATGTAGCAGCCGCACAGAACGGGCTTATCCGGGCCGATCAATTCCCTCAGCCGCGCGAAGTTTTCATCGAGATCCAGGAGCTTATGTCCCGACCATGTCCAGAAGCTCACACGGTTGATTTCGGCGAGGTAGGGGATCGCTTCGTCCTTCAGCTCATGCGTATAAATGACCGTCCAGAGGTCAAGTTTACGACCCGGTATCGCGTTGTTGAGACACTCCCGGTACATTTTCAGTTTATCCGGCGTATAGATCGCCATACGCGACGGGTTCATGAAGTCGTCCATGATGCCGCCGGTGACGTTCGGATGCTTTTTCGCGATGCGGATGACCTCGTCGAGGTCGACGGCCTCACCCTCACGGTGGGAGCCGCCGTCGCCGATGATGCTCCAGACGACCTGTCCGAGTGTGTCGAGCACCATTGCCTCCTGGTCAAACGGCGGCGTCGGGATGCCGCCCATTACCACGCGGCAGCAGTTCGGGATGCCCATGTAGTAGCAGCCCTCCAGCGGTGTCATCCGGTTCGTGCCCGGCAGATTCCAGACGTTGCCGTTGCGCGTGTTGTGATGCGTTCCCGCGTTTTGTCCCCAAATCCAGAGTTTATCACGCAGTTTCATAGATTAGACCTCCTGTCGTGTTGGTATAAGTGCCTATTTATGTGCGTTTTTTCAGAAGCGCATTTGGGAAATACGCGTCGCCGCGGATGAATGCGCCATACCGCAGCAGATGCGCATATCGGTCGACATAATATGTCTGCGCACCGCCGCGTCCGCTCACATCCGTCAGCGCGGCGGTGCTGATCAGCTCACTTACAGCTCCCACAGCGTCTGCGGGTAATGCGTCAGGTTCTCGACGCCGCTGTCTGTCACGCGGATGACGTCCTCCATCCGGATGCCGCGCTTCGTTTTATGGCTGCCGAGGAAGATGTCCAGGCAGAAAGTCATATTCTCCGCGAGATTGTAGTCGGAGTTTGTCTCAATCCACGGCGCTTCGCCCTCCATCAGACCGTTCCCGTGACAGGGACCGTAGAGCAGATGGTCGCCGAATCCGCGCGCCTTCACGAACTCCGCGTGAACCCTTGCGACCTCCCTCGCCGGGACGCCCGCGCGCATCACATCGAGCACCGCGTTCTGCGTCGCGTAACCGGTTTCGATCAGGTTTTTCGTGTAGGTATCCGCTTTTCCGAACACAACCGCGCGTCCGATACTCGAGGCGTAGCCCTCGTACCGCGCACCGAATTGCAGGAATGTCAGATCGCCGGGTTGAATGACCTTGTCGCGCGGACGGCTGATCGCTTGGTCGGAGCCGTCGCCCGTCAGCACCCACAGCGGGTAGCTCTCACGTTCGGCGCCAAGCTCGTGCATCTTCCCCAAAGCCAGTCCGACGACCTGCCGCTCCGTCAGCCCTGTACGAAGGCGCGGCAGTACCCAGTCAAACGTCTCGCGTGTGATGCGCGCAGCCTCCCGCATGCACGCAAGCTCAGCATCGGATTTTTGCATCCGCAGAGTGTTGACGAGTGCATCCGCCTTGACAATTGCGCCCTCGCCTACGGTTTCCGCAAGCGCTTTGTATACGCCGATCGTCATCAGCGGTAGTCCCGCGACGCCCAGTTTGCGTACTTTTATCCCCATCTCGTCGAATACGCTCGCAAACGTATCCAGCGGTTTGCCCGGGTACTCCGGCTCCGACGACTCGCGGAACGCCTTCAGCAGCCGGATGTCCGGAAGCCGTGAACGGTCGGCGGCATAGGTGTAGCTCTCCGGTCCGATCAGCAGGTACGGCTTGCCGGACGCCGGAATCAGCACGCCTGCCGTCTCAAACGAGGGCCAGTAGTCGCAGAAATAGCGCACATACTGCGGTTCCGCTTCGTTTCCGTAGGCGAGGATCGCGTCGTAGCCTTCCTTCGCCATCAGCGCCTGTAACGCCTCTGCACGGGACAGAAATTCTGCATCGGTGATTCTTGGTTTCATTTCGTAATCCTCACTTATCAAAGAAATTTGCCGGGTTATCGATGAGCAAACGGTCGATATCGGACGCCTTTATGCCCGCTTCGTCCATCATCGGCAGTACGTTCACAAGGATGTGGTCATAGCCCCAGCCGCCGTACGTCCGCAGCAGCGTCTTCAGGCATACGTCGCACGACAGCAATATTTTATCGCCCCGCCCCGTGTCGATCAGATGCTTCAGCAGCTCCACCCGTGCGGTGTCATAATTAAAGTTCGAATATCCCGGACGCCGCGCTTCCCGGTCGATGTAGCTCTCCTTGCCGAAGTTGTCAAACTCTACATAGCAGCCCATGTCAAGCAGCTTTTCGATATAATCCACGCGGTTTTCCATATCAATGTGGTCGATACACACCCGATCGGGAGAGACTCCCGCGTCAATAAGAATCCGCGCAGCTTCGAGTCCGTTGACCGTCCACGGGTTGATATGGACATGAATCGGCGCGCCCGTCTCCCGCTGCGCGATCGCCGCGCCGCGCAGGACATTTCGCTCGCTCTCGTCGAATACCTCGCTCACGCCGATCTCGCCGATGATCCCCGCGCGCACGTCCGTGCCGTCCATACCTTCGTTCAGCTCACGCACCATGTTTGCCGCCAGCTGTTCCGGCGTCGACGCGCGTACCTCCGGCGAATGCGTCGAGCCGACGTAGTACCCCGCACCCATTACGATGTGGAGGCCCGTCTCGCGAGACATCCGGCGCAGCCGCTCCGGGTCACGCCCGATGCCGATCGTCGTCGCGTCCACGACCGTTTGGCCGCCGGCACGCGCGAAGTGGAGAAGCTCCCGCTTCTGCGTTTCGTAGTCGTCGAAGCGCAGATTGTCCCGCAGCGCGTACGGATCGCGTGCAAGCTGCCCCAGGACGTTCATCGTTACCGGACGTGTTGCCGGATCCGGGATGTCCCGCAGCAGACGTTCCTCGAAGAACGCCGTCAGCTCGATGAAGACATGCTCATGCGCGGTCGTCACACCCATATCCTCGCGGCGAATCGGACCGAGCACAGTTTGTACGGACATCGTTAACACCTCGCAGTCAACATAATATGGAGAGAGCCGCGCAATTCCAACGCGGCTCATGATTACTTTAAGTATTACAGAGTGACTTCCCTGCCCAGGCGCGCCGAGTCGTAGATGCCCTGCAGCATCCGCTGAACGGTTACGCCGTCGGAGAGCGACGAACGCGGCTGCTTGCCCGTGCGTACGCAGTCAAGGAAGTGCGCGATTTCCTCGTCAAAGATGCCGAGGTTCTTCGTCGTCGGTTTGTTGTCGGTCAAATAGCCCATATCTTCGCCGTAGATCGTCAGCGGGTCGAGCGTTGCGCCGGCCTTCGTGCCGCAGATCTGCGTGTAACCGGCCGGGGGCGCATTCAAAGCCCAGCTCACCTCAAACAGCATGCACGCGCCGTTCTCGAAGTGGATGATGCCCGCCGCGCTGTCCTCCGTGTCGAACGCCGTTACGTCCGAGTCGAGCGCTACCCAGCGGTCGACGCCCTTCGTCTGGTAGTTTCCGATGCGCTTACTCGTCATCGCACTCACGCGGACGGGCTTCGGACGACCCATCAAATACCATGTACGGTCGATACAGTGCACGCCGATGTCGATCACAGGCCCGCCGCCAGACTTCGACGTGTCGGTGAACCATCCCAGCGGCGTCCCGCGGCGGCGGATGGCAGCGGTCTTCGCGTAGTAAATCTCGCCCAGCTTACCTTCCTCAACCATCTGGATGAGAAGCTGACTCTCGGCGGAATAGCGCGTCGGGACGGCCATCATGAACATCACGCCCGCTTTCTCGACGGCTTCCTGCATCTTCAGCGCGTGCTCGAGGTTCAGCGCCATCGGTTTTTCGCACAGGATGTCTTTCCCCGCGTTTGCCGCCGCGATTGCGACGGACGAATGTGCGCGGTTCCAGACGCAGATGTCGATGATATCGACGTCGGTGCCCGCGAGAAGCGCTTCGACGGAATCGTACGCCGCCGGGATGCCGAACTTCTTCGCGGCAGCCTGTGCGCGCTCGAGATTGATATCCGCGATCGCGGCGACTTCGACGTCGCTGCGCTTCGCGTACGCAGGGAGATGGGCGCTCTGGGCAATGTTGCCCGCGCCGACGATGCCGATTCGCAGTTTTTCCATGGTGATACTCCTATTCTTTCTGTGCTATTTGACAAGCTCCCGGATTGCCGTGAGCTGTTCTTCACTGAGAGAGATCTTCGCGGCGGAAGCGTTCTGCTCAAGCTGCGCGACATTGCTTGCCCCGGGGATCACATGCGTCATACCCGGCTGCGCCAGCATATACGCGAGCACAAGCTGTGCCATCTTTAGACCTGCGTCTCGCGCGATCTTCTCCAGCACTGCCAGCTTCACCGTTACGCCCGGGTCGAGATATTCATCGTTGTGCTGGTCGTACAGACGGTCGCCGCGGCCCACCTTCGTCGGATCGTTGTAGCGGCCCGTGAGCAGACCCTGCGCAAACGGGCTCCAAGCGATGTACGAGATACCGTTTTTCACGCAGTAATCCATTGCGCCGCGCTCTCTGAGACGTTCGCCGTGCAGGATGTTGTAGCCGTTCTGCACCGCAGCGATCCGTGTGCGGATGCTGCCCTCGCTGCGGCGGGCATCCTCGAATGCTTTCAGCATCGCCGGCGGGCAGTTCGAGACCGCAAAGTAGCGCACCATATCCCCGCGTACCAAGTCATCCACCGCCGCGATGCTCTCCTCCGGGTCGACATGCTCGTCGATATTGTGGAAATAGAGCAGGTCGATGTGATCGGTCTGCAGCCGCTCGAGCGAGGCATAAACGGCGTCCATGATGTTCTGACGCGACAGGCCCGCGTGGTTCGGCGTCTTACCGTCCATCAGCCCGCGCAGCTTCGTCGCGAGGACGATGTCGCGCCGCAGCTCCGGATTCTGTGCCAGCCAACGGCCGATCACGCGCTCGGAGTTGCCGGAGCTTTCGTTATACCGGTTCGCCGTGTCCCAGAACGTCACGCCCAGCTCCCATGCGCGGTCGAAGATTTCGAAGGCGGTCTCCTCATCCACGCGCGAACCGTCGCCGGTCTCAGGAAGGCCGTACTTCCACGTCCCGAGTCCCACGATGCTCGCCTGCAGTCCGGACTTACCGAGCCTGCGATAGGGCATCCCGTTGAACGCGTCGCTATCAAACCCCATTCCAAAGAAGGATTTGTTGGGTGTCAGGTAGTCCATCAGATCGTCCTCCTTATTTCAAAAGTCCCACGCAGTCGTAGTGCGGTACCGCCGCAATCTGTTCCCGTGCGGCCTTGAACTCGCGATGTGCCAATGTGATTACGATAAAGTCCTTTTGGAGCGCCTGATTGAGTGTCAGATTCTCAAATTCAAACACGGTATCTGTCTTTGCGTTCGGTTCACAGACCGTCACTCGATAACCGCGCGACTGCAGCTCTCTTGCGAAGTCCACAGACGGTGAGTCACGCAGGTCGTCGACGTCAGGCTTATAGGTCATCCCCAGAACACAGATCTGCGCAGGCGGCGCGACGATTTCTCCGACGCGCTCGCAGACCCATAAGGGCTTGCGGTCATTGATTGTACGTGCCGTACGCATCAGCGTTGTGTCATCCGGGAACTGCTCGATCAGATACCACGGCACGACCGGAATGCAGTGCCCGCCGACCCCGACGCCCGGAGTATGGATATTCACGCGCGGATGGCAGTTGGCCAGCGCAATCAGCTCGAAGACGTCAATTCCCAGCTTCTCGCACAGCACAGAAAGCTCATTGGCATAGGCGATGTTCACGTCGCGGTAGGCGTTTTCAACGACCTTTGCGGTTTCAGCGGTCACGTCATCGGTTACCCGGACGCTGCCCTTTGTCAGCAAGCGGTCATAAATCGACTTTGCAAGCGCCGCAGCTTCCGGAGTCGGGGAGCCGATCAGCCGGTCATTCTCCCGCAGCTCCTTCATCATCGCGCCCGGAATCACACGCTCGGGACAATGGACGACATGGAAGCTGTCGTATGCAAGCCCCGTCTTCTTCGCCAGGCGCTGATGGATGCGCCGTGTTGTCGTCGGCGGAGATGTGCTCTCGAGCACCACCAGGTCGCCTGCCTTCAAAACCGTTGCGATCGAGTCCGCCGCGCTTTCAACGATGTGTATGTCGGCACGTTCGATGCCGTCCGCTCCGGGTACCAGAGGCACCGTCACGCAGATGAAGAACGCGTCCGCCGGTTCCATCCGGTCGGAGAAACTCAGACGAGTGCGCGCCTCATCCAGAGCGTCCTGCAGCCCCGGCTCGTCGATCGGCGACTTGCCCGCGTTCAGGCTTTCAAGGATGCGCGGGTTGACGTCCACGCCGTGTACATGAAATCCCGCCTGTGCCAGCACCACGCAGGTCGGCAGACCAATGTACCCGACGCCTACGACCGTGATGCGCTCAATATTCCGCATAAAATCCAAATCTCCCAAGTTTTATTGTTCTACTCTTGCAAGCACCCAGCTTCGGGATACCGCAGTATGCATCGTGACTACGCCCGTGTCGACAGTGAGCGCCGTCGGAGCCGCCGTTACGCCTGCCCGGTTTCCGCAAAGGCTTTGAAGGCGACGTCCATCGAACACAGCGTACGCGTGAAGGTCCTGTATCCGACGGTCAGCCGGATACTGTCCCACACGCTGTGACAATCTCTGCAAAACGTCCGTGTCTCCATAGTCATGCATACACATAGTATACCGCATTCCCACCCGTTTGGCAAGTCTTTTTTATGAAAAAGAGCGCCGGGCTTTGATGCCCGACGCTCCGTATCCCTTATATCAGCGTCTTGAGGAAGTCGAATGCAATCTTGATGTCGCGGTAGGGATCGTCGCCTGCCTCACGTTCTATGGCAAGGAAGCCGTCATAGCCTTCCTCCCGCAGCGCTTTGATCCATGCCGGGAAGTCGACCTCGCCGGAGCCGAGCGGCACCTCGATCCACTTCCGGCCCTCCGGTACGTTCGGCCACTCCTTATGCACCTCACGCCACAGGCAGATGCCGTCCTTCGCGTGCGTATGGTGGATGTACTTCCCGAGCATGTGTACCGCCTCGACCGGATCTTGATCAGAGCACATCACGAAGTTTGCCGGATCGAGGTTCACGCCGAGACCGGGACTTGCGACATCCTCAAGGAACTCCTTGAGCACGATCGCCTTTTCGGGGCCGGTCTCGATGTTGTAGCAGAGGCCATGCTCCACGCAAAAATCACCGATCTCGGTCAAAGCTGCCTTGAGCTGTACGTAGATGGGGTCATGTTTGCAGTCGGGAATTTTACCGATGTGGGACGTGACGTTTTTGACGCCCATCATCTTGGTAAACAGCAGCATGTTTTTCGTCCTTTTGATGCGCTCGGGCACCTCCGCCGCGTCGCACGCGAAGCCGCCGATGTCTACGCAGACTGCGCTGATTTCCAGACCGGCGTCGGTAACAAACTTTAAGATGCCGTCAGCGCACGGCTGAATGGGAGTCCGGGTGAAATCGAGGCCGGACTCGCTTGCGTACATCTGGATGCCGTCGGCACCCATCTGCGCGGCACGACGGACACCGCCTTCAAAGCCTTCGCGGAAACTTGCGGTCATGACACTGATTTTCATAAATGGAATTCTCCTTTATAGAATGATAGATGGTTCGGTTACGGCAGCGTGACGATGCGGACGGTGAACGGAGCGCCGGAGCTGTTGTAGCCCGACGAGTCCCCGGCATAGGCATAGCCTTCAACGATGCCTGCTGCGAGACTCTTCAGCGAGAAGGTGAAGATACGTGTATTGTTTTCAGTAGTGAAGTTACTTGTCTCGGCAATGATCTGCCCGTAGACATCGGTGATCACGACGCGGGTGGTCTTCGTGTTCGCCGTAACGCTGACGGAGACTCTGTCGCCGAGCCAGATGACATCGGCGCTGGTGGTGATCTTCACGATGGCCGGCGCGGAGGCATTGACCGTCGGATTGAGGGTGATGGTTATGGGCGTAGGTGCGATGTAGTAGCCGGTGTTGTCGCCCGCGCGGACGGTGTAGGTTTGCTCTCCCGAAGAGGACGGCGTGAAGGAGATGAGGAAAATATGCGTGTCTCTGTCGACTGTGTAGATACCGGAGTCCTGCGCGACGATTCTCCCAAGCTCATCCGCGAGACAGACGCGCAGCGCGGTCGCGTTCGTACGGACGGTGATTGTGACGGCCTGGCCGACGCAGGGCGATGCAGAGCTCGGAACAGCGGACAGCACCTGCGGCGATGCGATGACGGGGCTGAACGGCTGCGACGGCGCGACATTGACGGGATAAGCGCGCGAGATGTTGTTGATGCCGTCGGGCAGCGTGGCGTAGACGATGAAGGTCTGCGCGCCGGCTGCGGTAGGTATGATGCCGACCGTCCAGACAGTGTTCTGCGCGCCGGATGCCGAGCCGAGCGTATTGCCCATACTGTCAATCACGCGGACGCCGCTTACAGGATCGGAGGTGACCACCGTGACACTTGTCGCGGCGCCGGCGGTATAGTTCTCCTCGGAGATCGAGAGGATGGTGGCGGTTTTCTCCGGCTCGACGGGCTTGGACGCGGTGACGCGGTAGATGACGGCGGCGACCTCCGCGCGGCTCAGCGATGTGCTCGGGCGGAAGGTGCCGTCCTCATAACCGCCGAAGATCCCTGCTGCCGTGACGTTCGCGACGGCGTCCTGCGCGTAGACGGCGATGCTGGAAAGGTCGGCATAATACACGGGCCCGGTCGCGGCGGGCAGGTTGAGCGTGAGGTTCAAGATTGCGGCTGCTTGCTCTCGCGTAATCGCCCGATCCGCGTGAAAACGGGAATCAGAGAGCATCTCGGCGGGAATCAGACCCGCCGTATACGCCTGACGGAAAGAGTCATAGTACCAGCTTGTCATCGCGACGTCCATCGGCCACGAGTAGGAGCCGGATCCGGTCGGGTTATAGCGGCGGACGATGAGGGTGACAAACTCCGCACGCGTAATGGAGTTGTCCGGACGGAAAGTGCCGTCGGTGTATCCCCGGATAACCCCGGCGTCTGCCATTGCGAGGATTTCGGTGCGTGCCCAGTGCGTTACGGTGTCGGGGAAGTAGGCCGCCGACATCCCGCACAGACTGCCCAGCAGCATCAGCACCAGAAGAACCGATATGAGTTTTTTCATATGTGTGAACTCCTTATACATCCACAGTTTTTCTGTGTCCGTTCAGCTTCAGATACGCGACCGCGATGATTTTCGCATGGTCGAATGCGATGCCGTTCCAAGAGAGGATACCGACGTCATGCCGTATCCCGAACGGTGTCTGCGTCATACGGATGTCGAGATCTGCGCGCAGCGTCTCTGTACCGTCCGTCAGCATGAGCACACCATCCGCAAGGCTCACATGGAACCACCGCGCGTCGTCGGCATCGTCGTCGGCGCGGACGTGCAGCGTACGGCGGTCGGCGAGGGCGGCGTAGGCATGCGTGATGACCCAGCCGCGCGGGTCACGTCCCGGGTCGCTGAACAACCCGATCGGCGCAAGAGTCAGGCCTTCGACGTGAGTTTCCTCAAGAAGTTCCCGTGCGGCGGCTGCGTCGACGGTCTCGTCGGGGTTTGCGAATCCGCCGGGCAGTGCCCACATCCCTAAGGAGGGATGCCCGCCGCGCCGGATCAGCAGCAATTCATACCCGTCCGTGTCCGGCGAGAACAGCAGAATATCGGCAGTCACGGAAGGGCGCGGGTAGTCTCCGGGACGGTAGCGCGCGAGAAATTCCGATTCGGTCAGTCCATTTTTGTCAGTCAGCATGGCAATCTCCGCAAAAAAAATGTTGCATTATGCATTTACGCGTGGTATAATAGAAAAAACCCCAAGAAATAAGGAGGATGCTTATATATGACACAAAAGGAGAAAATGAAACTCAAGGGTCAGGGATGCATCCCGCAGAACGACGGCGTTCACTTCGCATTGCGCTATCCGCTCGTCGCCGGATGCGTCACGTCCGCACAGATCCGCGCCGTCGCCGACGTCGCCGAGACCTATGGACGCGGCTACTATGTCGAAACCGTTCGGCTGGGGCTGGAGATTCCGCACATCAAACCCGAGGATATCTCCGCCGCCCGTGAGAAGCTCGCGGCAGTCGGACTGCACACCGGCGGCACCGGAAAACGTGTCCGCCCGATCGTTCCGTGCAAGGGCACCGTCTGTGTCCACGGCCTGTTTGATACGCTGGGTCTGTGCCGGACACTCCACGAGCGCTTCTACGCGAAGGATACCGTCGCGAAACTAAAGATCGGGCTTGCCGGATGCCCGAACAACTGCACCAAAGCGCAGCTCAACGACATCGGCATCATCGGATGCGCAAGGCCTCAGTTTGACGCGGACAAGTGTACGGGCTGCGGCATGTGCGTTGATATCTGCCCGGTCAAGTGCCTGAAGCTCGAGGACGGCAAGATCGCCTTTGACGCTTCCAAGTGCGTCGACTGCGGCAAGTGCATCAAAGCCTGTCCGACCGACGCGTTCAGCGATGCCTGCCGCGGTGTGTATATCTTCGTCGGCGGACGCTTCGGACGCTCCATCCGGATCGGAGACCGCGTCGACCATGTCTTCACACCCGACGAAGTCCCCGACGCCGTCGAAAAAATCATAGCATGGTATCAGGAGAATGCCCTCGATGGTGAGCGCACCTCCGCAACGGTCGAGCGGCTCGGTATTGATGCGATCAATGCACTGTTCCGGTAAGCAATAGACGGATGCAGGGGTGGGATTTATTTCCCGCCCCGTTCTTTTTTTCGTTCGGCTTCGCGTATATTCCGACGCGTTTCAGCTTTGTCCCACTCGGCTTTGTCCTCCGCACTCAATACCGTCAGCTTCGGCACCGGACACGGCCTCCCGTCGTCCCCGAGCGCCACCATCGTCAGATACGCCGAGTTGATCAACGTCCGCGTGCCGTTGAGCTCCTCGACGTACGACGTCACGCGCACGACCATCGACGTACGCCCGACGTACACGATGCGCCCTTTGAGAACGATCGTCGAGTTTGCAACCGCCGGGGCTAAAAACTCCAGCGTCTCCACGAGCACCGTCGTGACGTTGTGCTCGGAGTGCCTTCTGGCGACGACTGCCGCGACAATGTCAATCCACTCCATCAGCCGTCCGCCGAACAGACGGTTCGCGCCGTTCATCGTGCTCTGTGTCAGCACCTGCACCTGCTCGGCGACCGATTCCTCCGGTGTCTTCTCAGCTTTCATCCGCAGCTCCTTCAGTACGTGGGAGGAACATCCATGAGCCCTCCATATGATACAGTATTTCCTCATACGGCAGCCCCAGCTCGCTGTGCAGAATCTGTGCGATGCGGGAGCCGCAGTAGCCGCCCTGGCAGCGTCCCATCGACGCCCGGCAGCGGTTCTTCACGCCGATGACCGTCCGCGCACCACGCCGTACCGCGTCGAGCACCTCTGCATACGTGACGGTCTCGCATCGGCAGACGATTTCGCCGAACGCCGGATTCTCTCGTACCAGTTCCCTGCGTACCTCGTCCGGCAGATCCCGGAAGCGCGGGAAGGCTTTGCGGTATGGGTCGAAGTCCGCGCGCGGTGTCAGTTCCGTGACCTCGCCGAGAAGCTCTGTCACATACCGCGCGATCGGCATGGCCGCCGTCAGCCCGGGCGACTCGATGCCGACCAGGTTCACTGCGCGGCCGCTGCGTTCGATCACAAAATCATGGTAGCCGCCCCGGTTTGTCAGCTTCGGACGGACTCCCGCGAACGTCCGGATGACCTGCCCGCGTGATAGCCCCGGCAGCAGCTTCTCTCCATCACGCAGCAGCTCCTCCAGTACCGGCGCGGTCGTCGCGCGGTCGTCGGCGTCGGACGTGTACTCGTTCGACGGTCCAATCAGCACATTGCCGTCGACTGTCGGCGTCAGATGGATACCCAGCCCTCCGGCGCGCGGGTTCGGTACCGGATACGCGGGCAGCGGCAGTGTATCCCCGACGCGTTTGTCCAGCACGTAATACTCGCCCCTGCACGGGTACGTTTCGATCTCCGGAAGTCCGAGTGTCCTTGCGAGTGCGGCGGCTCCGTGACCGGCGGCGTTGACGATGAAGTCCGCGCGGACGTCTCCTGTGGGCGTGTGAAGCGTATATTCGCCGTCGCTGGTCGATATGAGCATGACGGGACTGTTAAAAAGAAAGCGCGCACCGTTGCGGACCGCGTTCTCCATCAGTGCGAAGGTATATTCGAACGGGTCGAGGATTGCCGTACGCGGTGAGTACATCGCAAACTCCCCGCGCACCTTAGGAGCCAGACGGTCGATTTCCGCGCGCGGAATCATCTCGAGCATGCAGCCGTTTTCGCGTCCGCGAGAGAGCATCCCGGTCAACACACGGCGGTCGTCCTCATCGAACCCGACGACCAGCTTGCCGGTCCGTTTATACCGGATGTCCAGCTCCTTTGCGAGCGCATCGAAACCCCGGTTGCCCTCAACGCACATGCGCGCCATCTTCGACCCGGGGACGTTGTTGAAGCCCGCGTGCAGCACGCCGGAGTTCCTGCCGGAGGTTCCGTATGCGGCGTCCGGCTCACGCTCGAGCACCACGACCCGCACCCGATACCGCGTCAGCTCCCTTGCAATTGCGCTGCCCACAACACCCGCGCCGATCACCGCTATCGTCGTCATAACTGTACCTCTCTTTTCTCTCTCTATTATACCATCCGTTCGGCATCTGCGTCAACCGTTATTTCGCCGATGTGTACAAAAAACTTTCCCGCCTACTTGTGTTTTTCTGCGGAATATGATACACTGTACTCACAACCTTGAATATGGGAGTGAGCTTCATGGACAAGAACAACATCGGTTACGCGGTACTCGGGCTTGGCGTCGGGATGGGGCATGTGCGCGGTGCGATGGACTTGCGCGGCGGACGGCTTGTTGCGGTGTGCGACCTCTGCGAGGATCGGCTTGCGAAGGCAGTCGACGCCTGCAAGGATTCCAAGAGTAAAGATGTCCGCACCTATACGAATTTCACGAAGATGCTCAACGACCCCGACGTTGACGTCGTGTCGATTGCAACGCCGTCCGGGATGCATGCCTACCACGCGATCATGGCGATGAACGCTGGCAAGCATGTGCTCATCGAGAAGCCCATCGACGTGAGCGTCGCGCGTGCGGAGGAAATCGTACGCGTGTGGAAGATGATGGGCGTGAAGGCGTCGTGCGTATTCCAGTGCAGGAGATGGCCGTGCATCACGGAGGTCAAGCGGGTGCTGGACGAGGGAAAGCTCGGCGAGGTGTTCTCGGGGCTGTATCGCATCAACTGGCTGCGCACCGACGAATACTACGCGCAGCCGATCGCGTCGGGCGAGGCATGGCGCGGGACATGGCAGTGGGACGGCGGCGGCTCTCTGATGAACCAGGGTGTTCACACGACCGACCTGATGCAGTGGCTGATGGGCGGCGTCGAGAGTGTCACATCCGCGACAAAAATCTTCAACCATAAGATCGAGACCGAGGATTTCACGTCGTCCATTGTCCGCTTCAAGTCCGGTGCGATCGGGAACCTTGTCTCGACGACCTGCAACGGCGGTAAGACGACGACCGACCTGCAGTTTTTCGGCACAAAGGGCAGCGTCTGCATTGAGAACACGAAGATAACGTCGTGGGTCGTGCCGGGTGAGGACGAGGCAGAGATGATTGCGAAGTACGCCGACGGAGGCGCGGCCGTTACGAAGGATGCCGCCGCCGCACAGGGTCACGCGTTCCATGTACAGGACCTGATCGACGCCATCCGCGAGGATCGGAAGCCGTACATCCAGCCCGACGAGGCGCTCAACGCGCTGAAGGTCGTCCTTGCGGTGTACAAGTCCGCGCGCGAAGGCCGCGAAGTCAGAATCGACGAAATTAAATAATGGGGAGGACGTCATCATGAAGGTCGTTATGGTCAGCGGATGGCATGTCCATGCGAAGGGCTATGCCAAGCAGCTGCAGGAGCATCCGGCGTGCAAGGTCGTGGGGGTCTGGGACTCCGACGCACTGTGGGAGAACGGTACCGCGAAGGGAAAGGCATGGGCAGATGAGCTGGGCTGCAAGTTTCATAAAAACTACGACGACGTACTGAGTGACCCGGATGTGGACGGTGTAGCAGTCTGCGCACCGTCGAACCGGCATCCGAACATCATTGTTCAGGCGTGCGACGCGGGCAAGGCGGTGTTTACCGAGAAGGTACTGGCACTGACGGCTGCGGAGGCCTATGCAATCCGGGGTGCGGTGATCCGCAATCACACATTGTTCACGATATCCTTCCCGCACAAGACAAATCCGGCACTGCTGTACGCAAAAGCACTCGCGGAATCCGGCAGGCTAGGCACACTGACCTACGCACGGGTGCGCAATGTCCACTCCGGCAGCATTTCAAACTGGCTGCCGAAGCACTTCTATGACCTGGAAGCGTGCGGCGGCGGCGCAATGATCGACCTGGGCGCGCATCCGATGTACACGCTCGCGTGGCTGCTCGGACATCCCGACACGGTACAGAGCTGCTTCGGCAGCGTCACCGGGCGTCCGGTTGAGGACAACGCCGTCTGCCTGCTCGGGTACCGCAGCGGTGCGGTGGGTGTCTCGGAGACGGGTTTTGTCAGCATTGCCGACCCGTATATCTGTGAGGTCAGCGGTACGAAGGGCGCGGTGCATGTCCGCGGGACGAGCGTGTCCTACGCAAACGAAGAAACCGACCGCAAGTGGGTGACGGTCGAGACGCTGCCCGCCGCGCCGGCATCGCCGCTGTACACCTGGGTCGACGCATTCGTGAACAATACCGCGGCGGTCTACGGAATCGATCAGGCTGTTGAGTTGTCGGAAATCATGGACGCCGCGTACCGGTCGTACCACTCCGGTAAGAAGGAATCACTGTAATTCACACATGATAAACAGATGAACCTGCCGTAATGATGGCAGGTTCGTCTTGTTTTTGTCGCTTATTAAGACAGCGGCGGGATGAGGGCATCCCGTAACTGCGGTTACGGCGCTTTGATATCGTGATATGCGCCGACCTTCAGGCCGTACTGTTCAATGAACTCGAGCACCTTGCCCTTCGACTTCGAAGAATCCCCGGATGCCGACACGAGCAATATATCGACATTGGTGCCGCGCATGAGGCTGCTGATGATGGCGTTAAACACCGGTGCGGGATAGCCCGCCCAGATCGGTGCCATCACGACCACCTTATCGTAGCGCCGGACGTCGGGGACCGGGCTTAGGAGCGCGGGAATCTTTTGCATCCGCGCCGCCGGACAGCCGCACAGCACGCTGCCTAAGGGGGAGTAGCGATGGGCTTCCTTAACCTCAAACAGCCGTGCCGAACGCTTTTCCGCCTCAGCCTCGGCAAGCGCTCTTGTCTTACCGGAGTAGGAGTAGTACAGGATTGCGGTAGACATGGACAACACCTCCATAACCAGTATACAGCAAACGGTGTGAAAACGCAAGCGGTATTGGGTAAACATTTCTCATTCTTCCGCCTGACGGATGCTGTACTCTCCGGCGAGCTTATTCATCCCATATCCGTCTACACACTCCCGGAGTTGAGAACGACGCTTCCCGCGCAAGTCGTCGGGCTTGCAGCTTGTCCGCTCCAGCAGCGTTTTTGTTGTGTTTCAGCTCTCCGGATGCACCGCTGCCGGTATCGTGATGATTTTGTCCAAAAACGGGATCTCCTGATCCTAAAATACGATCTCCATATGCCGCCGCTGCGTTTTCATTCCATACGCCAGGTAAAACTTCAGCGCCTGTTC
>Ga0123333_10001644_pt1 | contig 23499 bp, 19 predicted proteins | sample BioC12SIPDNA_3_FD_89957 | JGI IMG/M metagenome (GOLD analysis project Ga0123333, IMG submission 89957) | Anaerobic biogas reactor microbial communites from Washington, USA - Biogas_R2_B C12 SIP DNA | ecosystem: Engineered > Bioreactor > Anaerobic > Unclassified | place: Washington, USA... | reverse complement strand
GCGGCGGCCGTCGCGGTGCCGTCCAGTGTCTGTGCCGTCATGGCTCAGTGCTGCTTCAGGCCGGGGTACAGCGGGAAGCGCTCGGCGAGCACGGCCGACCGGGCACGCAACGCCTCTTCGTTCGCCTCGGTCGCGTCGATGAGCGCCTCGGCGATGATGTCGGCGACCTCGGTGAACTCGGCGTCGCCGAAGCCCCGCGTCGCGAGTGCGGGCGTGCCGATGCGCAGGCCCGAGGTGACCATGGGCGGGCGCGGGTCGTTCGGCACGGCGTTGCGGTTCACCGTGATGCCGCACTCGTGCAGCAGATCCTCGGCGTTCTTGCCGTCGAGGGGCGACTCGCGCAGGTCCACGAGCACGAGGTGCACGTCGGTGCCGCCCGAGCGCACCGCGATGCCGGCGTCCTTCGCGTCCTGACGGGTGAGCCGCTCGGCGAGGATCTGCGCGCCGCGCACCGTGCGCTCCTGACGGTCGCGGAACTCGGGGGTGCCCGCGATCTTGAAGGCCGTGGCCTTCGCGGCGATCACGTGCATGAGCGGGCCGCCCTGCTGGCCGGGGAACACCGCGGAGTTGATCTTCTTGGCGATCTCGGCGTCGTTCGTGAGGATGAAGCCCGAGCGGGGGCCGCCGATCGTCTTGTGCACCGTGGAGGACACGACGTGCGCGTGCGGCACGGGGCTCGGGTGCAGGCCCGCCGCGACGAGACCCGCGAAGTGCGCCATGTCGACCCACAGGTAGGCGCCGACCTCGTCGGCGATCGCCCGGAATTCCGCGAAGTCGAGCTGGCGCGGGTAGGCCGACCAGCCGGCGATGATCACCTTGGGCTTGTGCTCGAGCGCGAGACGGCGCACCTCGGCCATGTCGACGAGCGAGGTCTCGGGGTCCACGCCGTAGGCGACGATGTCGTACAGCCGGCCCGAGAAGTTGATCTTCATGCCGTGCGTGAGGTGGCCGCCCTGGTCGAGCGCGAGACCGAGGATCGTGTCGCCCGGGCGCGCGATCGCGTGCAGCACCGCGGCGTTGGCCGTCGCGCCCGAGTGCGGCTGGACGTTCGCGAACTCGGCGCCGAACAGGGCCTTGGCCCGCTCGATCGCGAGGTTCTCGGCGACGTCGACCTGCTCGCAGCCGCCGTAGTAGCGCCGGCCGGGGTAGCCCTCGGCGTACTTGTTGGTCAGCACCGAGCCCTGCGCCTGGAGCACCGCGAGCGGGACGAAGTTCTCGCTCGCGATCATCTCGAGGGTGCCCTGCTGGCGGGCCAGCTCGGCGTCGAGGACGGCGGCGATCTCGGGGTCGATCTCGGCGAGGGGCGTGTCGAGGAAGTCAGCGCTCATGCTTCTCCTTGCGGGTCGGCGCGGCCGTGCGACCTCGCACGCGCGAGGCCACCCACACCGCTCGTGTGGTGACCCCTGGGCCCAGGCGTCCGACCCGAAGTCTGCTTAGTCGCTCCCCGGTGGTGACCCACCTCGCGCCAGTCGCGACGGGGTTCAGGGTAGCAAGGGGCACGGCTCGCGTCTGCCTTGTTTCCACGCGCGCGCGAGAGGCGAAGGTCCCACGTCGACGACGGCGCCGGGCTGGCGTCTCGCGGTGAGTGGCTCAGCCCTCGCTCGCGAGGAAGACGCGCAGTGCCTGGGTGAACACCTCAGGCTGCTCGGAGTGCACCCAGTGGCCCGCGTCCTTGACCGTGAGCTGGCGTGTGCGGCCGAACAGCGCGCGCATGCGCTCGCCGTGCTCGGGGCGCACGTAGTCCGAGCGGGCACCCGCGACCCACAGCACGGGGCCGTCGAAGCCTGCCCCCGGCGCGGGGTCGGGGAAGCCGCCGATCACCTCGAGCGAGGCGCGCAGCAGGTCGAGGTTCGCGCGCCAGCGCCACCCGCCGTCCGCGCGCTGCAGGTTCTGCAGCAGGAAGCCGCGCACCGTGGGCGAGCCGATCAGCTCGGTCAGCTCGGCGTCGGCCTGCGAGCGCGACTCGAGGCGAGCCAGGTCGAGCGTCGCGAGCGCACCGAGCAGATGCTCGAACTCCCCCGTGCCGTTGCCCGCGGCGGGCGCGATGTCGACGACCACGAGGTGATCGACGAGCTCAGGGTGGCGCAGCGCGAGCTGCATCGCGACCTTGCCACCCATCGAGTGCCCGACGACGTGCACCCGAGCCTGCCCGCGCGCGGGACGCGTGCCGTCGTCGACGGGAGACGGCGTGCCGTCGTCGGCGGAAGCCCTGCCGCCGTCGGGCCCGAGGTGGCTGCGGACCGCCGCGGCGACGTCGTCGGCCATCGCGGCGTAGTCGACGCTCTCGGTCCACGGCGAGGCGCCGTGGTTGGGCAGGTCGACCAAGAGCGAGCGGAAGTCCGGCTCGAGGCCGCGCGCGATCGACTGGAAGTTCTTGCCCTGCCCGAACAGCCCGTGCAGGAACACGACGTACGGGCCGGACCCGCCGACCTCGGTCACCGACAGCTCGCTCACACCCACGAGCCTAGGCGCTCGGCCCGCTCACCCCTCGATCAGGGGGGCGCCACGCGAGCTCGAGCTCGGTGAACCGCTCCGACCAGCCCACCCCCGGGCGACGGTGCGGGTCGCGCTCGACGGACGGCGCGCGACCGAGCACGTCCTCGTCCGGTGTGCAAGGCCTCCGCCGAGGCCCGCGTCAGCCCGCCGTCTCGCCGATGATCTTGCGCAGGTAGGCGTACGTGAGGTCGCCCGTGCGCTGGTCGAACTCGTGCGAGTACCCGTGCTTGTTGTACAGCGCGATGTTCTGCACCGAGTCCTGGCTCGTGAACACCCAGATCTCCTCGGTGCCCTCGGGCAGCGCACCGGCGACCGCGATCATGAGCTGCGTCCCCAGGCCCAGGCCCTGGACGTCCGGGGCGACCGCGAACCGCCCGAGCGTCGCCTTCTCCCCCTCGAGCAGGATCCGCACCGAGCCCACGAGCCGGTGCCCCGCCCACGCACCGAGCGTGATGACGTCCTCACGCTCGAGGTCCTCGACGAGCTCCTCGAGCGTCTGCGTGAGCGGCGGGATGTTCGGGTCCCCCGTGATCTGCGCCTCGCTCACGAACGCTGCCCGACGCAGCGTGAGCAGCTCGCCCGCGTGCTCGACCTCGACACGGCGGATGTCAACCTCGGGTGCGACCATGCCGTCATGGTGTCAGAGCACGCGCGATCCGCCTAAGCACTTCCCGCGCGCGTCCGCGATCCGGGTACCCTCAGGCCTCGTGACTGCATCCGCGACGACGACCCCCTGGGTCCTCACGCTCTCGTGCCCCGACCGACCCGGCATCGTGCACGCGGTCGCCGGGCTGCTCGCCGAGCACGGCGGCAACATCACCGAGTCCCAGCAGTTCGGCGACCCCGACACGGGGCTGTTCTTCATGCGCGTCCAGGTCGACTCCGCCGCGGGACGGCCCGAGCTCGAGAAGGCCCTGAGCGACCTCGGCGAGCGGTTCTCGATGACCTGGCGGCTCGACGTCGCCGGACGGCCCGTGCGCACGCTCGTCATGGGCTCGACCGCCGCGCACTGCCTCAACGACCTCGCCTTCCGTCAGCGCTCGGGGCTGCTGCCGATCGACATCGTCGCGGTCGTGTCCAACCACACGACCCTCGCGAGCCTCGCGCAGTTCTACGGGATCGACTTCCACCACGTGCCCGTCACCCCCGAGACGAAGGACACCGCCGAGGCGCGTCTGCTCGAGCTCGTGCGCGAGCTCGACGTCGAGCTCGTCGTGCTCGCCCGCTACATGCAGATCCTGTCCGACTCGCTGTGCCGCGAGCTCGAGGGACGGATCATCAACATCCACCACTCCTTCCTGCCGTCCTTCAAGGGCGCCCGGCCCTACGCCCAGGCACACGACCGGGGCGTCAAGCTCATCGGAGCCACCGCGCACTACGTGACGCCCGAGCTCGACGAGGGGCCGATCATCGAGCAGGACGTCGAGCGGGTCGACCACACCCACTCGGTCGAGGCGCTCGTCGCGCTCGGCCAGGACGTCGAGCGCCGGGCCCTCGCGCGCGCCGTCGGGTGGCACGCCGAGCACCGCATCCTGCTCGACGGCCACCGCACGGTCGTCTTCCGCTGACGGGATCGAGCGCACCGCGCGCACCGGGGGCACGGCACGCGCCCACCGGCGGCACGGCATGCGGCACCGCTGTGTGGAACGAAGTGGCGCACGATCGTTCCACTCGTGGGGTCTTGGGCACCTGTTCGTTCCACGCGACGACCGGATCGTTCCAGCGCGGACCAAGACGTTCCACCTCGGGTGCGAAAGGTTCCACCGTGGACGGGAACGTTCCACCTGGGGTGGGGTGCGCGTTGATGGTGCGCAAAGGGTGGGCCGGTCGGTGGGTGGGCCCGTCGGTAGGTGCGAGGGAAGGCAGGGGGGTGTGCTCGGTCAGAGGGCGACGGCGCGCAGGGGGTGGAGGATGTGGGCGCCGGTGATCGCGCCGAGGATCTCCTCGTGGGTCACCGACTCGGCGTCGAAGGACCCGTTGTTGCGGCCGTGACGCAGCACCTCGATGCGGTCCGCGACCGCACGCACGTCGTTCATGTTGTGGCTGATGAGCACGACACCCAGACCCAGGTCGCGCAGCCGCTCGATGTAGGTGAGCACCTCCGCGGTGTGCGCGACCGAGAGCGCCGAGGTCGGCTCGTCAAGGATCACGATGCGCGGGTCACCGATGAGCGTGCGCGCGATCGCGACCGACTGACGCTGACCCCCCGAGAGGGTCGAGACGGGGGTGCGCACCGAGGGCACGCGGCTCGTGAGGTCGCGCAGCACGCGGCGCGCGATGTTCTCCATGCGCGAGTCGTCGATCGCGACGCCCGTGCGCAGCTCGCGCCCCAGGAAGATGTTCGACGTGACGTCGAGGTTCTCGCACAGCGCGAGGTCCTGGAACACGGTCGCGATCCCGTGCGCGTGCGCCGCCGAGGGGTTCGCGATCGTGACCGTCTCACCGTCGATCTCGATCAGACCCGCTTCCGGGGTCAGCACCCCCGCGATGACCTTCGCGAGCGTCGACTTGCCCGCCGCGTTGTCCCCCACGAGGGCGACGACCTCGTGCGCGTGCACGTCGAGGTCGACGTCGACGAGAGCCTCGACCGCGCCGAAGCGCTTCGTGATGCCGCGCAGCGACAGCAAGGGCGTCCTCGCGCGTGCACTCATCGCCACTCACCTACTCCCCGTCGCGTACGTGATACCTGCAGTGAATCCCTCGGTCCCGGGTGCGTCAACCGCCACCCCCGACCGAGAAGTCGCTCGACTGGATCGCGAGCAGGACCGCACCGAGCACCTCGGCACGCTCGCCGAGCTCGGCCGGGACCACCTCGAGCGGTGCGATCTGGTTGAGCAGGACGCGCCGGCGCACCGCGTCGCGCAGCGGCCCGAGCAGCACCTCGCCCGTCTCGGCGAGCTCCCCGCCGACGACGATGCACTGCGGGTTGACCGCCATCCCGAGACCCGCGACGACCGCCCCGATCTGCGCCCCCGCGTCCGCGATCACCTGCTGGCACCCCGGGTCGCCCTCGGTCGCGAGCTGGATGACGTCACGCAGCGCGACGTTGCCCAGGTTCGCGCGCAGCGGCGCGAGGAGTGCCTGCGCCCCGACGATCGTGTCGAGGCACCCGCGCGAGCCGCACCGGCAGATGTCCCCCGCCGGGTCGACCTGGACGTGCCCGATCTCCCCGGCCGTCCCCGCGAAGCCTCGGTGCACACGTCCCGAGATGACGATCCCCGCACCGACCCCGTGCGAGGCCCGCACGAAGATCGAGTCGCGGAACTCCTTGGCCGCACCGAGCACCGACTCGGCGAGCGCGCCGAGGTTCGCGTCGTTGTCGACGTACACGGGCCGACCGAGCCGCTTGTTGAGCACGTGCGCGAGGTGCACCTCGTCCCAGCCGCGCATGATCCCGCGCACCGAGACCATGCCCGTGCTCGAGTCGACCGGCGCAGGGACGCCGACGCCGATCGCGACGACGTCGTCGAGGCTCGAGCCGACCTGCTCGAGCAGGTCGACCGCGAGCAGGGCCGCCCGGTCGAGGCACGTGTCGACCCGGTGCTCGGGCGGGAGCGGGAGCGTCTGCTCGGCGACGACGTCGTAGGCGAAGTCCACGAGCGCGACGCGCAGCAGCCGGTGGCCGATCTGCACCCCGATCGCGAGCCCGACCTGCTTGGCGATCGTGACGAGCTGCGCGCGCCGTCCCGAGCGCGTCGTCGTCGACGTCTCGACCAGACCCGCCGCGAGCAGCTCGCGCACGAGCGTCGAGACGGTCGCGGTCGACAGGCCCGTCGCCTCGGCGAGCTCGATCTGGGTGAGCCCGCCGTAGCGGCGCACGGTCTCCACGACGAGGGAGCGGTTCGCCTCCCGCAACGAGGACAGCGAGCCAGCACCCGCCGCACGCCCAGCCACGCGGTCAGCCTATCCGCGCGCCGTCGTGGAGAACCGGCACACCGGCCTAACCTCCTGCGGCGCGTCGCTTGTTGACCAGGTCGAACGCGACCGCGGCGAGGAGCACGAGGCCCTTGATCGCCTGCTGCCACGCCGAGTCGACCGCCATGATCGACAGGCCCATGTTGAGCACGCCCATGATGAGCGCACCGACGATCGCCCCCGAGATGCGCCCGATGCCGCCCGTCACGGCCGCGCCACCGATGAAGCACGCCGCGATCGCGTCGAGCTCGTACATCGTGCCCGCCGCCGCGACGCCCGCGCCCGCGCGCGAGGTCGTCACGATCGCCGCGATCGAGGCGAGCAGACCCATGTGGACGAAGATCCAGAAGTCCACCCGGCGGGTGTTGACGCCGGAGAGCCCCGCCGCGAGCCGGTTGCCGCCGATCGCGTAGATGTGCCGGCCGAAGACGGTGCGCCCCATGACGAAGGAGTACACGACGACGAGCACCCCGATGATGATGAGCACGATCGGCGTACCGCCCGCCGAGAGCGACAGCACGACCGCGAGCGCCGCGATGCTCGCTGCGATCACGGTGACCTTCGCGACGAACAGGCCGAGCGGCTCGACCTGGAGCTCGTGCTTGCGCAGCGAGGCGCGCGCCCGCAGCTGGGAGATCAGCATCGCGACGATCGCGATCGCCCCGATCACGAGGGTCACGGCGTCCGCCCGGTCGAGGTACCCGAGCCATGCGGGCAGCGAGCCGTTCGAGATGCGGATGAAGCCCTGCGGCAGGCCCGCGACGGTCTCGCCCACGAGCACGATCGCCAGACCGCGGAACAGCAGCATGCCCGCGAGGGTCACGATGAACGCCGGTATCCCGACGTAGGCGACCCAGAAGCCCTGCCACATGCCGACGAGCAGGCCGACCGCGAGGCCGATGAGCACCGCGACGGGCCAGTCGAGCTGCAGGTCGCGCATCGCGAGCGCCACGATCCCGCCGATGAACGCGACGACCGAGCCGACCGACAGGTCGATGTGCCCGGCGACGATCACCATGACCATGCCGATCGCGAGGATCATGACGTAGGCGTTCTGCTGGAACAGCGCCGCGACGTTGTTCGACAGCAGGAGCTTGCCCTTGGTGAGGATCTGGAACAGGACCACGATCGCGATGAGCGCGCCGAAGATCCCGTACTGACGCATGTTGCCGCTCACCCCGGCGAAGCGCTGCGCGAAGGACTCGCGCGGCGGGGTCGTCGGCTCGAGGGTCGTGTCGGTGGTCATCGCGTGGCCTTGTCCTTGCTCGGGTCCATCGTCATGAAGTGCATGAGTCGCTCCTGGGTCGCTTCCTCGCGTGCCACCTCGCCCGTGAGGCGGCCCTCGCTGATCGCGTAGATCCGGTCGCACAGCCCGATGAGCTCGGGCAGCTCGGACGAGATGACGATGACGCCCTTGCCCGAGTCCGCGATCCGGTTGATGGTCTGATAGATCTCGTACTTCGCCCCGACGTCGATCCCGCGGGTCGGCTCGTCGAGGATGAGCACGTCAGGATCGGCGTAGATCCACTTGCTCAGCACGACCTTCTGCTGGTTGCCGCCCGAGAGCTTGCCCGCGAGCGCCTCGACGTTCGGGGTCTTGATGCCGAGCTCCTTGCGGTACCGCTCGGCGACCTGGGTCTCGGCGTTGTGGTTGACCACGCCGCGGCTCGCGAGCTTGTCGAGCGCCGCGCCCGAGATGTTGCGCCGGATCGAGTCGATGAGGTTGAGCCCGTAGCGCTTGCGGTCCTCGGTCGCGTACGCGATGCCATGCTTGATCGCCTGGTGGACCGTGCGGACCTCGATCTCCTTGCCGTCCTTGAAGACCTTGCCGCTGATGCGGGTGCCGTAGGAGCGGCCGAAGAGACTCATCGCGAGCTCGGTGCGCCCCGCGCCCATGAGCCCGGCGAGGCCCACGATCTCGCCGCGGCGGACGTTGATGCTCACGCCGTCGACGACCTTGCGCTCGTGGTCTATCGGATGGTGCACGGTCCAGTCCTCGATCCGCAGGACCTCCTCGCCGATCTGGGGCGTGTGGTCCGGGAAGCGGTTCTCGAGCGGGCGGCCGACCATCGCCCGGATGATGCGCTCCTGCGAGACCTCGCCCCCGCGCATGTCGAGCGTCTCGATCGTCTCGCCGTCGCGGATGACCGTCGTGGTGTCCGCGATCGCCTCGATCTCGCCGAGCTTGTGGCTGATGATGATGCAGGTGATTCCTTGCCCCTGGAGCGACCTGATGAGGTCGAGCAGGTGCTCGGAGTCCTCGTCGTTGAGCGCCGCGGTGGGCTCGTCGAGGATGAGCAGCTTGACGCGCTTGGACAGCGCCTTGGCGATCTCGACGAGCTGCTGCTTGCCCACGCCGATGTCGCGGATCTTCGTGTCAGGGCTCTCCTCGAGCCCGACGCGGGCGAGGAGCTTCGCGGCCTCGGAGTTCGTCTTGTGCCAGTTGACGATCCCTCGGCTGGCCTGCTCGTTGCCGAGGAAGATGTTCTCGGCGATCGACAGGTACGGCGAGAGCGCCAGCTCCTGGTGGATGATGACGATGCCGAGCGCCTCGGAGTCGCGGATGTTGCGGAACTCGACCTCCTCGCCCTCGAAGAGGATCTCTCCCTCGTAGCTCCCGTGCGGGTAGACCCCCGAGAGCACCTTCATGAGGGTCGACTTGCCGGCGCCGTTCTCCCCGCAGATCGCGTGCACCTCACCGCGGCGCACGCTGAGGTTGACGTCCTTGAGAGCGACGACGCCGGGGAAGCGCTTGGTGATGCCGCGCATCTCGAGGATGTGGTCGTGGTCCATGGCTCCTCGCTGCTTCGAGAGGGTTCTGTGCGCACACTAGCGCCGCGGTTGGCGGCACCGGCGGGGCGGTCCTCCCGCCCCGCCGGTGCCGCAGGTTCAGCCCGTGACGCTCGCGGTCACAGACCCAGGTCCTCGGCGGAGTAGAACTCCGAGCCCACGAGGATCTCCTCGACCGTGTCGGCCACGACGACGGTCGGGTCGAGCAGGTAGCTCGGGACGACCTTCACGCCGTTGTCGTAGGTCTCGGTGTCGTTGACCTCGACCTCCTCGCCCGCAGCGAGCTGGGAGATCATCGTCGCGACGCGGTCGCCGAGCTGACGGGTGTCCTTCCACACCGACATCGACTGCTTGCCCGCGAGGATGTTGAGGACGTTCGCCTGGTCGGCATCCTGGCCGGTCAGGATCGGCCAGTCCTCGCCCGGGGTGTAGCCCGCACCGTCGAGCGCCTGGGCGATGCCGAGCGCGAGCGAGTCGTTCGGCGAGAGGACGACGTCGACCTTCTCACCGCCCGCGTAGAAGGAGTTGAGGCGGTTCTGCATCTCGGACTGCGCGGTCTCCGACTTCCAGCCCTGGATGCCGATCGAGGCCCAGTCGTCGTTGCTCGCGGGCGCCTTGCCCGACGGCGTGACGAGCTTGTCCTCGTCGATGTAGGGCTTGAGGACGTCCCACGCACCGGCGAAGAAGAACTTCGCGTTGTTGTCGTCCGGCGAGCCGGCGAAGGGCTCGAGGTTGAACGGGCCCTCGGCGTTGTCGAGGTCGAGCTGCTCGACGATGTACTCACCCTGGAAGGTGCCGACGCGGTAGTTGTCGAAGGTCGCGTAGTAGTCGACGTTCTCGGTGCCGTTGATGAGGCGGTCGTACGCGATGACGATGATGTCGTTGTCGGAGGCCGTCTGGAGCACGGGGCCGAGCGCGGTGCCGTCGATCGACGCGACGACGAGGACGTCGACGCCGTCGTTGATCATGTTCTGCAGCTGCGTGATCTGCATGTCGACCTTGTTCTCGGCGTACTGCAGCGAGGTCTCGAGGCCTGCCTCCTTCAGGAGGCTCTCGAGGTGGGCGCCGTCACGGTTCCAGCGCTCGAGCTCCTTCGTGGGCATCGCGATGCCGACCGAGGTGATGTCGGCCCCGGTCGCAGGCTCCTCGGTCTCGTCGGGCGCGCTCGTGGTCTCCTCGGGCGCGCTCGTGGTCGGGTCGGTCGTCCCGCCCCGCTCGCTGCTGCAGGCTGCGACGCCACCCACGAGCAGCGCGGCCGTGGCAAAGCCTGCGGCCACCTTCTTCAGTGTCGAAGACATCCTTGTCCGCTCCTTGTTCGCTCGGTCGACGCCGGCGGCCGAGGGCTGCTTCGCCCTGCGACCGGCCCGCATGCTGCGGGTGACCCGGCCTCGCGTTGTCGCTTGTATTCAAGGTCCTAACGCAACTAGCGCGCAAGCGCCGTTATCGAACTGTGTCCTGGGAGTCCTGGCGGCCAAACATGCCCGCTATCGCCCAGATAGGATTTGCGCCTCGAACACAGAGCGGCGGAGGTGTGCCCCAGGTCACACCCACACCTCCGCTCAGCGGGCGATCTGGACCCTGCCCGACGACGGCGCGTGGTGCCCACCAGGCTTCCCCGGCTTGCCGGGCTTGCCGGGCCGCTGGCCGTCGACGAACACGGCGACCGTCCGGCCGGGGACGCTCGCGGTCCTCGACGACGACGTCCATGACGCCGCCTTGACGACGGGATCGGCGCCTTGCGCCTGGACGGGCGAGAGCCGGTAGCTCTCCCCCGCGAGGCCGTCGACCGGCACCGTGACCGTCTCGGAGCTCGCGTCGAGGACCACAAGCACCCCGTCGAGCCCCGTGTCGACGTCGCGGCCCACCGTGTCGTCGACCTGCATGACGACCACGCCCGGGAGCGCGTCAGGCCCGCGGCCGAAGCCGTTGGTCTGCTTCGACCAGTCGAGCACGTTGAACCAGTCCCCCGAGTTGTCGCTGTGGCGGTCGAGGGACTTCGAGCGCAGCAGGTCGGCGCCGGCGTGCCAGAAGGAGGGGGTCTGGGCGAGCGCCGCCGTCGCGAGGGACAGGGTGTTCATGCGCACGCGGTCCGCCATCGAGGTGCTCTGCGGAAGCTTGAGGGTGAGCGAGTCGAAGAGCGTCTCGTTGTCGTGCGCGTCGACGTGGGTGATGACCTCCTCGGGCGACTCGACATACCCGGCTGGCTGGCCGTTGCAGTCGAGCTGTTCACCGGTGCGCACCTGCCCGTCGCAGGCGAGGAAGGAGAAGTCGCGCAGGCGGTCGGAGAAGGTCCCGTGCCACCGAGCTGACCCTGGGTGGCCTGCTCGAAGTCTTTCGCGGCGAGGCTCGCGCACCGATGGGACCGATGCCCCGGACTCACCCGAACGCGTGAGAGATGAGCCAGTCGCGTGAACGCGACCTTCTGTCTCACATGGCGGACGAGAACTTTCGATAATCGTTTTCTCGGCGCGTGACGATAGTCCTCGCGCAGTTTTCGCAGGTCACGCTGCCGCGCAGGCCAGCGCGGTGAGAGCGATTCCGCTCAGAAGCGCATCGATCAAGGCCCCTGAACATCCCATGTATCGGGCGTTTCGTTCCGTTTGACGAACATTTCGGGCTATCCAACACTCACCGGACCGATGGGTCGAAGTCGACCCACGTCACTTCCGAGGAGGAAAGATGACAGCACGAATGCGCCGATCCCGGATCGCCGCTGCGATAGCCGCGACCGGCATCGCGATGTCCGGGATCACTCTCGCCGCGCTCCCCGCGAGCGCCGCGGGCGCGACGCTCCACGAGGCCGCCGCCGAGTCGGGCCGGTACTTCGGTTCCGCGATGGCCGCGCACTACCTCAACAACAGCCAGACCACCTCGATCCTCAACCGCGAGTTCAACATGATCACCGCGGAGAACGAGATGAAGATGGACGCGATGCAGCCCCAGCGCGGCAACTTCAACTGGTCGAGCGGGGACCGCATCGTCAACTGGGCACTGCAGAACGGCAAGCAGGTGCGCGGGCACGCCCTCGCGTGGCACTCCCAGCAGCCAGGCTGGATGCAGAGCATGGAGGGCCCCCAGCTGCGCCAGGCGATGCTCGACCACGTGACGCAGGTCGCGACGTACTACCGCGGCAAGATCCACTCGTGGGACGTCGTCAACGAGGCCTTCGCGGACGGAAGCTCGGGCGCGCGCCGCAACTCGAACCTGCAGCGCACGGGTGACGACTGGATCGAGGCGGCCTTCCGCGCCGCGCGCGCCGCCGACCCCCAGGCCAAGCTCTGCTACAACGACTACAACACCGACAACTGGGACCACGCCAAGACCCAGGCGGTCTACCGGATGGTCCGCGACTTCAAGCAGCGCGGCGTGCCGATCGACTGCGTCGGCTTCCAGGCCCACTTCAACTCCGGCAACCCCGTGCCGAACAACTACCACGTGACGCTGCAGAACTTCGCCGACCTCGGCGTCGACGTGCAGATCACCGAGCTGGACATCGAGGGCTCGGGGCAGTCCCAGGCCGAGCAGTTCGACGGCGTCGTCCAGGCGTGCCTCGCGGTCACGCGCTGCACCGGCATCACCGTCTGGGGCGTCAAGGACACCGACTCGTGGCGCTCCTACGGCACCCCTCTGCTCTTCGACGGCAACGGCAACAAGAAGCTCGCGTACCACGCCGTCCTCGACCGCCTGAACAGCGGTGGCACCCCGGCCGACCCGGGCGACCCCGGTCCTGGTGACCCCGGTCCCGGCGACCCCGGCCCTGGTGACCCGGGCCCCGGGACGCCGAGCTGCACGGCGACCTACTCCGAGGGCGAGAAGTGGAACGACCGCTTCAACGGCATCGTGACGATCCGCGCCGACACGAACATCTCGAGCTGGACCGCGACCGTGCAGCTGCAGTGGCCGCAGTACGTCTCGGCGACGTGGAACGGCTCGCCGACGTGGCCGGCCGAGCGCACGATGGTCATGCGCCCCGCGGGCAACGGCTCGCTCGGCGCGGGCCAGACGACGAGCTTCGGCTTCACCGTCATGCACGGTGGCAACTGGACCTGGCCCCAGGTCAGCTGCGCCGCGTCGTGACGCTGCGCTGAGCGCCCCGGGGGCGTCGTGGCCTCGAGCCGCGGCGCCCCTGGGCGTCGTTTCGCCCGAAGTGTCACGTTCTGGACGCTCCTGCCGCGCGTGGCCGTCACCCGTTTGGATGAGCCCCGAGTGACCCGTCCAGCACGAAGGAGCAGCTCGTCCATGACTTCTCGTCCGCGTCCCGCCGCGCTCGCCGCCGCCGTCGTCCTCGCCGCAGCGAGCCTCACCGCGTGCGCCGACCAGAGCGGCTCGGCACCCGCCGCCGCGAACACCGTCGAGACGGCCACGAGCGAGGTCGAGGTCTTCACGTGGTGGGCCTCGGGCTCGGAGAAGGTCGGGCTCGACGCCCTCGTCGACGAGCTCGGTGCCAGGCACCCGCACGTGCGCTTCGTGGACGCGGCCGTCGCCGGCGGGGCGGGCTCGGCGGCGAAGGACCTCCTGCAGTCCCGGCTCCAGGCGAACGACCCGCCGGACACGTTCCAGGTGCACGCAGGCGCCGAGCTGTGGGACTACGTCGAGGCGGGGCAGATCGAGGACGTCGCCCACCTGTACGTCCAGCTCGGCCTGCGGGACGCGTTCCCCGACGAGCTCGTCGAGCGCCTCCTCGTGGACGGCAAGATCTACTCGATCCCCGCGAACATCCACCGCGCGAACGTCGTGTGGGCCAACCCGGGCGTGCTCGCGGCCGCGGGCCTCGACCCTGCCGCGGCCTACCCGACCGTCGAGGACTGGCTCGCCGCCTTCGAGGTCGTCGAGGCGGCCGGACGCACGCCGCTCGCGGTCGCGACGACGTGGACCCAGGTCCACCTGCTCGAGACGATCCTGCTCGCCGAGCTCGGCCCCGAGGCCTACGTCGGGCTCTGGGACGGGACGACCGAATGGGCGAGCGCCGAGGTCACGGCCGCGCTCGAGACCTTCGAGAAGGTCATGAGCTTCACCAACAACGACCGTGACGGGCTCGACTGGCCCGACGCGACCCAGCGCGTGATGGACGGCGAGGCGGCCTTCACGGTCATGGGCGACTGGGCGCTCGCGGCGTTCACCGAGGCTGGCAAGGTCGAGGGCACGGACTTCACCTACTTCCCCGTCCCGGGGACCCACGGGGTCTTCGACTTCCTCGCGGACTCGTTCACCCTCCCCGTCGGCGCGCCGAACCCCGAGGGCGCCCGGGCGTGGCTCGAGGTGGTCGGCTCGGTCGAGGGTCAGGTCAAGTTCAACCTCGCGAAGGGCTCGATCCCGGCGCGCGTCGACATCGACCCCACGCTGTTCTCGCCCTACCAGCAGACCGCGATCAGCTCGTTCACGGAGGACACGATCGTGCCCTCGCTCGCGCACGGCGCCGCGACGCGCATCGCGTGGCTCAACGCGATCTCCGACGCGACGAGCCGCTTCACGACCGGCGGCTCGGACCTCGAGACTTTCCAGGCCGACCTCGTCGCGGCGGCCGGCTGACCCGCGCGGCGGGTCCGCTCAGCCCGAGCGGGCCCGCCGTGCGAGGGCGTCGAGGCCGATCGCCCCCGCGAACACGAGACCCGTGACGATCAGGCGCACCGAGAAGTCCCCGCCCACGAGCAGCACGCCCGTCGCGATCGACTGCACGATGAGCACCCCGAGCAGCGCCGACCATGCCGAGCCGCGACCGCCGAACAGGCTCGTGCCGCCGATCACGGCCGCCGCGATCGCGGTGAGCGTGAGGTCGACGTCACCCGTGCCCTGGTTGGCCGCCGCGAGCCGCCCCGTCGCGAGGACCCCGCCGAGCGCAGCCATCGTCGAGGAGAGGACGAAGGCCGAGACGAGGACCCGGCGCACGGGGACGCCTGCCTTGCGCGCGGCGTCCGCGTCCCCACCGACCGCCCGGATCGCCCGACCCCACCGCGTGCGGCGCAGCGCGACGTCGGTCAGCGCGACGAGCCCCACGAGCGCCGCGAACGGCACGCCGACCCCCCGGTTCGTGCCGAGGTAGGCGACGACCCCCGCGAGGATCCCCGCGAGCAGCACGACGCGGCCGAGCAGGAGCCCGAGCGGCTCGACCGGGAGGTCGAGCCGGACGCGCCGGGCCCGGTCGTACCACCGGGTGCCGGCGAAGGCGGCGACGACGACCGCGACGATCGCCCACGAGACGGCAGGGGCGAGGAACGCTCGCTGGCTCAGGTCGACGAGCCAGGTCTCGAACGGGACGTTGACCGATCCCGTGGGACCGAGCACGCGCAGCTGGAGCCCCATGAGGAGCAGCAGACCCGCGAGCGTGAAGACGAACGCGGGGACGCCGAGCCGCGCGTGGATGAGCCCGTAGACGAGCCCCGCGACGACCCCGACCGCGATCGCGGCGAGCACCGCGATCCACTGCGACCAGCCCCACTGGACCGAGGCGACCGCCGTGACGGCCGCCGCGAGCCCGCTGAGCGCACCGACCGACAGGTCGAGCTGGCCGACGTGCAGGACGATCACGACGCCGAGCGCAAGGACGCCGAGCACCGCGGACTGCTGCGTGAGGTTGACGAGGTTGTCCGCGGACAGGAAGGCGGGGTTGAGCGACTGGAACACGAGCCACACGAGCACGAGGGCCGCGGCAGGTCCTGCGAGCCCCAGCTGTGCGGTGCGCACGCGGTGGCGGGCGTGCGAGAGCAACGTCGTCATCGGGCACCTCCTCCCCGCTCCTCGCCCCGCCGTGGGGCGCCCACCCCCGTGACTGCCGCGAGCAGCTCCTCCTGGGTCGCGAGCGCCGCGTCGAACTCGCCGTTGACGCGACCGAGGCGCAGCACGACGATCCGGTCGGCGACAGCGTGCATGTCGACGAGCGAGTGGCTCGTGACGACGACGCCGTGCCCACGCTCGCGCAGCCGCTCGAGGAGGGTGAGGAACTGCGCCGTCTGGCGGGTCCCGAGGGCCGAGGTCGGCTCGTCGAGGACGATCACGCGGGGCTCGCCGAGCAGTGCGCGCGCGATCGCGACGGCCTGGCGCTGCGCGGCGGACAGGGCTCCGACGGGCACGCGCACGGACGGCACCCGGACCGAGAGCTGGCCGAGCAGCTCCCACGCCTGCTTCTCCATCGAGACCTCGTCGAGGAAGCTTCCGCGCGTGAGCTCGGCGCCGAGGAAGAGGTTCTCGACGACGTCGAGGTTCGGTGCGAGCGCGAGGTCCTGGAAGACGCTCGCGATGCCGTGCTGGCGTGCGACCGCGGGGCTCGCGAGCGTCACGGCCCTCCCGCCGACGGCGATCTCGCCCGCGTCGGGACGCTGGTTGCCCGAGATGACGCCCACGAGGGTCGACTTGCCTGCCCCCGAGTCGCCGATCACGGCAAGGACCTCGTGGCTGCGCAGCTCGAGGTCGACGCCGTCGAGCGCCCGGGCGGCGCCGTAGCTCTTGACGATCCCTCGCAGGGACAGCACGGGGGCGCTCACGTCCGGCCCCCCGGCAACAGGCCCGCATCCTCGCAGGCTCGGGTGTAGGGCTGCACGCAGATCTCCTCCACGGTGTAGACGCCCCCGTGCACGATGACACGCTCGAGGTTGTCGATCGTCACGGCGACAGGGGCGAGCAGGAGCGAGGGGACGCCGTCGACGACGGCGGTCGTGACGGGCTTCTCGCCGCGCAGGACGCGGACCGCGAGCTCGGCCGCGGTGCGGGCCTGCTGGTCGAGCGCCTTGTAGACGGTCATGGTCTGCTCGCCCGCGACGATGCGCTGGAGCGCGGCGAGCTCGGCCTCCTGGCCGGTCACGGGGGGCACGGGGTCGTACCCGGCCGAGCGCAGGGCGGAGACGACGGCCCCGGCCATGCCGTCGTTCGCGGCGTGCACACCGTCGACCTGGCCCGCGAACTGGGCGAGCTGGCCCGTGACCCACTCGTGGGCCTTGTCAGGGCTCCAGTCGGGCGTGTCGTACTCGGCGAGGACGACGATGCCAGTGCCCTCGAGCGCGCTGTGCACACCCTCGCGCAGCGCGGCCGAGTTGGGGTCGGTCGGTGAGCCGTGCACGAGCAGGACGCCCTGGGTCGGGGCGTCGGGGCCGGCGCGCCGCGCGAGCAGGGCCGCGACGAGCGCCTCGCCCTGGAGCCGGCCGATGTGCCGGGAGTCGAACGAGACGTAGTAGTCGAGCTCGGCCCCCGCGATGAAGCGGTCGTAGGCGATCACGGGGACACCTCGCTCGTGCGCCTGACGCACGATGCTCACCGCGGCGACCGCGTCGACCGCGTCGAGCACGAGCACCCCCGCGCCGCGCGTGAGCATCGACTCGGCCTGCTGCTGCTGGCGCGCGGCGTCCTGGTCGGCGTTCGCGCTGAGCACCCGGCATGCGGGGCAGCGTGCCGCGACGACCCGTTCGAAGGCGGGCCGGTCGACGGCCTCGTACCGTGCGGCCTTCGACTCGGGCAGCAGGAGCCCGATCACGTCGTCAGAGGGCTCGGAGCCCGAGGGGGGTGCGGCGCACGCCGCGAGCGCGAGGCAGACGGCGAGCGCGACCAGCCCGAGACGGAGGCGGTTCATGCCGGACCCCCTGCTCCCGGGACGGCGACGTGGTCGAGGGCGAGCGCGAGGGCGCCGCGCACCTCGGCGCTCGGACCGAGCTCACCCGCGACGACCTCGACGGGGCCCGCGACGCTCAGGATCGCACGGGACTCGATCGCCGAGCGGACCGGCTCGAGGAGCAGCTCGCCGGCCTGGGCGAGCTGACCGCCGACGACGACGAGCTCAGGGTCGACGACGTTGCACACGGTCGCGAGCGCGGCCCCGAGCGAGCGGCCCGCGTCGGACACGAGGCGCCGGCAGCCCGGGTCCCCGGACAGCGCGCGGGTGACGATGTCGCGCAAGGTGAGGGGTCCGTGCGACTGACGGACGCTCTCCATGAGCGCGATCGCGCCGATCACGGTCTCGAGGCAGCCGCGGTTGCCGCACCGGCACAGCGCGCCGTGCTCGTCGACCGAGACGTGCCCGATCTCGCCTGCGGCCCCGATGCGGCCCCGGAACAGCCGCCCGCCGAGGACGAGCCCGCCGCCCACACCGTGCGAGACCCGCACGTACAGCATGTGCTCGCGGCCCCGGCCCGCCCCGAGGCGGCTCTCGGCGAGGGCGCCGAGGTTGGTCTCGTTGTCGACGTGGACGGGGACGTCGAGGCGACCGCCGAGCACCTCGGGGACCGCGACGCCGTCCCAGCCGCGCAGCAGGCCGTGCGAGGAGACCTGGCCCGTCGCGGGGTCGACGGGGGCGGGCACGCCCACGCCGACCGCGAGCACCTCGTCGAGCCGGGCGTCGACCGACTCGACGAGCTCGGTCACGAGCAGGGTCGCGCGGTCGAGCCCCGCGTCGGCGCGGTGCTCGGGGGGCAAGGGCATGCGTTCCTCGGCGAGGATGCGGTGCGTCACGTCGGACAGCGCGACGCGCAGGGAACGGGCGCCGAAGTGCACGCCCGCGACGAGGCCGAGGTTGCGTGCGAGGGTGACCTGCTGCGCGCGGCGGCCCGAGCGCGACGTCGGCGAGGTCTGCAGGACGCCGCTCGCGACGAGCTCCTTGACGATGTTCGACACGGTCGCCGGGGACAGGCCGGTGACGCCGGCCAGCTCGACCTGCGTGAGAGAGCCACGCTGCTGGACGGCGTTGACGATCCGGGCGCGATTGGCTTCACGCAGTGAAGTCTGCGAACCCGGAGTGACCCGGTCCGTTCCCACGCGCCGCAGCATAGCGGAGTGATCGCTGTCACTTGGGCACCTTCGTTGACCTGCGTGAAGCCCGCCAGAGGCACTGAGCGAGGTGCCTTTACCTAATCAAGCGAAGATCACGAAACGGCCACTCTTGTGTTCACTTCTTGACGTCAAGGGTCGTCATGCCCTTCGATGGGGCCTGCAACCCCCGGCCCACCGCGGCCGGACCCCCTCGCCCACCAGCGAGGAGCTCATCTCACCGTGATCCACGGCAATGACGACGTAGGAGAGAGAATCTGATGCGCATCCGACGCACTCGCCCCGCCCTCGCGGCAGGGCTCGTGGCTGCGAGCCTCGCGCTCGCGGCCTGCAGCAACGGCGGGTCGGCCGACCCGACGTCCTCCGCCCCCGCCGGCGACGACGACGCCGCCGCCCAGACCGAGGTCGAGGTCTTCACGTGGTGGGCCTCGGGCTCGGAGAAGCTCGGCCTCGACGCCCTCGTGGCGGTCTTCGACGAGCAGCACCCGAACGTCGAGTTCGTCAACGGCGCGGTCGCCGGTGGCGCAGGCTCGGCCGCGAAGGACCTCCTGCAGTCCCGCCTCCAGGCCAACGACCCGCCGGACACCTTCCAGGCGCACGCGGGTGCTGAGCTGACCGACTACATCAACGCCGGCCAGGTCGAGGACGTGGCCGACCTGTACGTCGAGTTCGGTCTGCGCGACGCCTTCCCGGCCGACCTCGTCGACCGCCTCACGGTCGACGGCAAGATCTACTCGATCCCCTCGAACATCCACCGCGCGAACGTCGTGTGGGCCAACCCGACCGTGATCTCCGAGTCGGGCCTCGACCCCGAGGCGTCCTACGCGAGCCTCGACGAGTGGTTCGAGGCGCTCGACAAGGTCCAGGACGCGGGCTTCACGGCGCTCTCGGTCGCGACGACGTGGACCCAGGTGCACCTGCTCGAGACGATCCTGCTCGCCGAGCTCGGCCCCGAGGCCTACAACGGCCTGTGGGACGGCTCGACCGACTGGGCGAGCGCCGAGGTGACGGCCGCGCTCGAGGCCTTCGAGAAGGCCATGAGCTACACGAACACCGACCGTGACGGGCTCGACTGGCCCGACGCGACGCAGCAGGTCATGGACGGCCAGGCCGCGTTCAACGTCATGGGCGACTGGGCTGTCGCCGCGTTCGAGGAGGCCGGCAAGGCCGAGGGCACCGACTACATCTACTTCCCGGTCCCCGGCACGCACGGCGTGTTCGACTTCCTCGCCGACTCCTTCACCCTGCCCGTCGGCGCCCCGCACCCGGACGGTGCGAAGGCGTGGCTCGAGACGGTCGGCTCGCTCGAGGGCCAGGTCGCGTTCAACAAGGCCAAGGGCTCGATCCCGGCCCGCACCGACGCGGACCCGACGGAGTTCTCGCCGTACCAGCAGACGGCGATCACCTCGTTCGCCGAGGACACGATCGTCTCCTCGCTCGCGCACGGTGCCGCGACGCCGATCGCGTGGCTCAACGCGATCTCCGACGCGACGAGCAAGTTCACGACCGGCGGCGGTGACCTGGCGACGTTCCAGGCCGAGCTCGTCGCCGCTGCGGCAGGCTGATCACCGGCCATCCGCCATCCCCAGCGGTGCGGTCCCGTCCCCCCGGGCGGGACCGCACCGTGATCGCCTGCCAGCCCCTTCGAACCACCTAGGAGGCACCGGTGCCTCGCACGCTCCGCCGCTGGGGTCCGCCCCTGCTCCTCATCTCCCCCTCGGCCGTCCTCATGGCCGTGTTCGTCTACGGCCTGCTCGCCGCGAACGCGCAGACGTCCATGACGGACATCCACACCGCGGCCCAGGCGACCGGCCGTGAGCCCTCGTCGTTCGTGTGGCTCGACAACTACGTCGCGCTGCTCGGCTCCCCCGCGTTCCAGCACTCCTTGAAGAACCTCGCGCTGTACACCGTGGTGTTCCTCGCCGGGACGATGTTCTTCGGCTTCCTGTGGGCCTGGCTGCTCGACCGGCCCGTGCGGTTCGAGGGCGTGTTCCGCTCGATCTACCTCTTCCCGATGGCCGTGTCCTTCGTCGCCTCGGGTGTCGTGTGGCGCTGGCTGCTCAACTCGAACCAGGGCGAGCAGGCCTCGGGCCTCAACCGCCTGTTCCAGATGATCGGTCTGGACTTCCTGCAGAACAACTGGTGGAACAACGTCGACGTCGGGATCGCGGCGATCGCGATCCCCGCGATCTGGCAGCTCTCGGGCTACGTCATGGCCCTGTTCCTCGCGGGTTTCCGCGGCATCCCCGAGGAGCTGCGCGAGGCCGGCCGGATGGACGGCGCGAGCGAGTGGAAGCTCTACCGCCACGTGCTGTTCCCGCAGCTGAGCCCCGTCGCGCTCTCGGCCGTGATCATCATCGGCCACATGTCGCTCAAGGCCTTCGACCTCATCATGGCGATCTCGAAGCCTGCGAACTACCAGACGAAGGTCCCCGCGATCGACATGTACGTCTTCAAGTCGAGCTTCGACTACGCGAGCTCGGCCGCCGTGGGCGCGATCCTGCTGGTCATCGTCGCGGCCCTGATCATCCCCTACCTCGTGCACATCTCACGGACGGAGAAGGCCAAGTGAGCGCCCCGAGCAGCACCGCGCCCGTCGCGGTCGCGCCGACGACGACGCCCGGCGCACCGAAGGTCCGCTCGCGGTTCTCGGTCGGGCGCACGCTCAAGTACCTCGTCCTGCTGTTCTTCCTCGTCGTGGTCCTCATCCCGGTCTACGTCCTGGTCGTGACGAGCTTCAAGGGCCCGGGCGACGCCGCGGCCGTGCGGGCGTGGAACCTGCCCGAGGTGTGGGTGCTCGACAACTGGAAGGGCGCGTGGGACGCGCTGTCGCCCGCGCTGTGGCGCACGATCCAGATGGTCGTCCCCGCGGCCGTGATCTCCTCGTTCCTCGGGTCGATGAACGGCTTCGTGCTCGCCCGGTGGCGCTTCCCGTACGCGGATCTCGTGTTCACGCTGATCCTGTTCGGGATGTTCATCCCCTACCAGGCGGTGATGATCCCGCTCCTGCAGCTCATGCTCGGTGCGGGCGTGCCGAGCGGCGTGCCGTCGCTCATCATCCTGCACGTCATCTACGGCATCCCGATCACGACGCTCATCTTCCGCAACTACTACATGTCGGTTCCCGAGGAGCTCATCGAGGCGGCGCGCGTGGACGGTGCGGGGATGCTGCGCACCTTCGGCTCGATCGTGCTGCCGATCTCGATCCCGAGCTTCGTCGTCGTGCTCATCTGGCAGTTCACCTCGGCGTGGAACGACTTCCTCTTCGCGGTGTTCTTCTCCTCGAGCGGCAACGGCCCGGTCACCCTCGCGCTCAACAACCTCGCGAACGGGGCGCTGCTGACCAACTACGGCATCTCGATGTCGGGCGCCCTGCTCGCGTCGTTGCCGACGCTGCTCGTGTACGTCCTGCTCGGCAAGTACTTCATCGGAGGCCTCATGTCCGGCTCCGTCAAGGGCTGACCCCCTCGAGGAGGGCCCGGAGCCGGGCAGGCTCCCCCGGCTCTGCCCGGCCCGGCCCCTCCTGACGACCTGCGCCCCACGAGGGCGATCCCGTCCGCCGCAACCCGGCACCCCTTCCCGACAAGAGATCCAGGCACACCTGGCGCTCTCATTAGTTCGAACACAGAAGAAAGAAAGATCCGGCTCATCGACGCGGGACGACGACGACGTCCGGCCCGCACCTCAGGAGGATCGACGTGAACCATCCGCCCACCGCTCGGCAGCACCGCCGAGGTCATCGCGGCCTCGCCGCCCTCGCCGCGACGGCGCTCGTCGCGGTCGAGCTCGTCGCGACCGTCGCCCCCGCGACGGCCGCCCCCCACGACGACGTCGACTACACGAGCTTCGTCGACCCGTTCATCGGCACCGAGTCCGACTTCGGCCAGGACGGCCCGGGAGCCTTCACCCCGAACGGCCTCGCGAAGGTCACTCCCCTGACCGAGCCGCGCTCGCACACCGGCTACGACTACGACTCGACCCAGATGCTCGGCTTCACGGGCATCACGCTCGACGGCGTGGGCGGCAACGGCGCGGGCGGCGACTTCCTCGTCGTGCCGACCTACCAGACCTTCACGGCCCGCCCGAGCACGAGCTCGTACCGCAAGGGCTACTCGCACGCGAACGAGGAGGCCTCGCCCGGCCTCTACGCGATCGACGACCTCGCCGAGGGCTCGCGCACGATCGACGCGCGCGTCACGGCCGCGACCCGCACGGGCGTGCACGAGTACACCTTCGACCAGGCCGGCACGGGCTCGCTCGTGGTCGACCTGCGCAACAACTTCGGCTCGCGCAACGGCGCGACGCTCTCGGTCGGCACGACGGCCGAGGGCAACACCTCGCTCTCGGGTCGCCTCGACGGCTTCTTCTACAACGCGAGCTACCGCATGTACTACTACGCCGAGACGACGCGCCCGGCGAGCAGCGTGCAGACGTGGCGCGACGCGGACCTGAGCATCACGCAGCGCACCCAGGAAGCGGCTCACGGTCTCGAGGCCCACGCTGAGCAGGAAGACCCAGCCGTACGGCGCGGTCAAGAAGCTCCGCGCCGAG
>Ga0123333_10001635_pt1 | contig 23560 bp, 18 predicted proteins | sample BioC12SIPDNA_3_FD_89957 | JGI IMG/M metagenome (GOLD analysis project Ga0123333, IMG submission 89957) | Anaerobic biogas reactor microbial communites from Washington, USA - Biogas_R2_B C12 SIP DNA | ecosystem: Engineered > Bioreactor > Anaerobic > Unclassified | place: Washington, USA... | reverse complement strand
GCGGCGGGAGCGTCACGCTGGCCTCGATGACGCCGGCCGTGCGCGAGGCCGCGCGACAGGCGCTCAACCAGCTCCTCGGGCTGGCGGCCTACATGCTCGACGCGCCGGATGCGCCGCCCGATGACTTCGAGGCAGCCGACGGCGCGATCGCGCTGAAGGCCGATCCGTCCCGGCGGGTCCGTTTCGTCGACGTCGCCGCCAAGATGGACGGGTACACGATCGTCGGCCGTGGCGGCCGCGGGCCCAACCCGGAGGACAAGGCGATCAACACCTTTGGGGTGCAGTTCGCCGAAGTGGATGTGAACGAGCTGACAGGCCAGGTGCGCGTGCTGCGCATCGTCGCGGCGCACGAGATTGGTCGCGTCATCAATCCGTTGACTGCGACCAGCCAGGTCTACGGCGGCGTGATCATGGGGTTGGGATTCGCACTGTCCGAGGAGCGGGTGATCGACGCAGCGACGGGTCTGCAGTTGACGGCGAACCTCGAGGACTACAGGGCGCCGGTGATGAGCGACATCCCCGGCATCGACGTCATCTTCGTGGGCGGCGTCGACACGGAGGCCAACCCGGTGGGCGCGAAGGGGCTCGGCGAGCCCCCGATCATCCCGCCTGCGGCGGCCATCGCCAATGCCGTCGCCGACGCGCTGGGCGTCCGTGTGACCGATCTGCCCATCACACCAGCGCGTGTGCTGGCTGCGCTGAGGGTCGATGAGGAGGTGGTGGAATGACGATGAAGCCATTTGCCTACGCGCGTGCGACCTCGGTCGCGGAGGCGCTCGCGGCGCTGGACGGCGACTGTCGTCCGCTGGCGGGCGGCACGGACCTGGTCGGTCTGATGAAGGAGGGGCTGGCCGCGCCCGACCGGTTGGTGGACATCAAGCGCGTCGACGGGCTGGACCGCATCGACGCGCGCGAGGATGGTTGGCAGGTGGGCGCCGCGGTCCGGCTGTTCCAGCTCTCGACGTGGGCGATCGCCGCCGACGGCGACGGCCTGGCGTGCCTGGCGGCGGCGATCGAGCAGACCGCCTCACCGCAGATCCGCCACATGGCGACGCTGGGCGGGAACCTGCTGCAGAAGCCGCGCTGTTGGTACTATCGGAATCCGCGCACGCACTGCTGGCTCAAGGGCGGGCCGCGCTGCTTCGCCGTCCGCGGCGACAACCGGTATCACGCCATCCTGGGGCGCGGAGTCTGCCAGGCCGTCCATGCGTCGGACCCGGCCGTGGCGCTGGTCGCACTGGACGCGCAGGTCACCGTGGCAAGCGCGGAGGGCGAACGGACGTTTCCGCTGGCCACGCTGTTCCAGCAGCCGACGGTGGAATCGCGCAGTCAGGTCGCGCTCGGACCGGCCGAGCTGGTGACCCGGGTGTGGATCCCGCGCCCGGCGCCGGGCGCGCGCGGCGCGTACATTAAGGCCACGGAGCGGACAGCGTGGGACTTCGCGCTGGTGAGCGTCGCGGCGCAGGTGACCGAGATGGACGGAGTGATCCAGGGCGCGCGCGTGGTGTTGGGCGGGGTCGGCCCGATGCCGTGGGTCGCGGACGAGGCGGCGGAGGCGCTGATCGGCAACGGGCTGACGGACGAGGCCATCGAGCAGGCGTCGGAAGCGGCGACCGTGGGCGCGCGGCCGTTGGAGCACAACGGGATCAAGGTCGTGCAGGCGCAGGGGGCCGTGCGAGAGGCGCTGGAGCATCTGCGCGGGTAGCGCGAGTTCCGCCGGGGCATGCGAAGCGGGCTTGCCAGTGGCGCTGCCCGGCGTCCAATATGGGCAACCGGCTCGCGCGCAGCCGGGACGCGCTGCGACGGCGCACCGCCGGGGCATGACTGGCCCCGGCTACATAGCAGCGCCCGCTGAAGCGGGCCTACCGATGGTACTACCCGGCGTCCAGCGTGGACAACCACGCCGCGATCCGGGCGTCGATCTCGTCGCGGACCTGGCGGAACTTCGCCAGCTTCTCCGCATCGGCGCCCTCGAACGCGGCGGGGTCGTCGAGCGGCCAGTGGATCCGTTCGCCCATGCCGGGGAAGATCGGGCACCTCTCCTCCGCCCGCGAGCAGACGGTGATCAGGTAGCTGAAATGCACGCTCCCGAGGAACTCGTCCAGTCCTTTCGAGCGATGTCCGCGGGTGTCGATGCCGATCTCCTCGAGGACCGCGAGCGCCATGGGATGCACGTCCTTAGGTTCCAGCCCGGCGCTATAGACCTCGAAGCGGTCGCCGGCCCGTCGCCGCAGCAACGCCTCGGCCATCTGGCTGCGCGCTGAGTTGCCGGTACACAGGAAAAGCACTCTCAGTCTGTCCATCTCAATCGTCCTTTCGCGAGCGTATGGCCGGACCGGGCGCCGGCCGCTGCGAGCGCGACCCGGCCGTCCGGCCCGGCGGCGACGTCAGGTCGCCGGTTTGACCGCCTCGATCATCGCCGAGACGATGTACTCCTCGGCCCGGCTGCCCGGCGCCCACTCGCGGATCAGATCGCGGCTCTCGTCCTTGGGGGCGATGCGGATCGACATGAACCCGGCATCGTCCAGCAACGCCGCCAGCTCATTGATGGACGTCGCCCCGCTGATGCAGGCCGACCACAGCGCTGGATCCTGGCGCACGCTCTCCGGCAGCGGCGCCGTCGCGACGATGTCCGAGATCGCCAGTCGACCGCCCGGCCTGAGCGCCCGGTACGCCTCCGACAGAACCGCGCGCTTGTCGGGCGAGAGGTTGATCACGCAGTTGGAGATGATCACGTCAACCTCACCGTCGGCCACAGGCAAATGCTCGATCTCGCCCAGGCGGAACTCGACGTTGGCGAAGCCGCCAGCCGCCGCGTTGGCCCGCGCCCGGCTCAGCATCTCGGGCGTCATGTCGACGCCGATCACCCGACCCGTCTCCCCCACCCGACGCGCGGCCAGGAAACAGTCAAACCCACCGCCGCTGCCCAGGTCGAGCACGACCTCGCCCGGCTGGAGCGCCGCGATGGCGCCGGGATTCCCGCAGCCCAACGACATCTCCGCGCCATCGGGGACCGCGGCGACCTCGTCCAGCGAATAGCCCAGCTTCACGGCCGCGTTCACATCGCCGCCGCCGCAGCACGACGATCCCCCGTCCGCCGGACCACAGCAGCACGATCCGCTCCGCTGCCGCGCCGCCTCGCCGTAGCGCAACCGCACCTGGCTGCGAACCCGTTCCTCGTATTCCAGATCCGTCATTCGTTCCCTCCACTGATTGATTTCCCGTCACGCGGGGCCAGATGCTTCAGTCGGCCGCCCGACTATCCCGCTGTCCCCCCAGCTCCTGCCGGACACGCTTCAACAGACATTGAACCATTTGGTACAGAAATCACCGGACTGGCGCCGGTGTCGCGCGCTAGCCCGCTGAACTGCACGCCCCAGGGCCGCAGCAGGGCTCCCGGGGCTGGATCCGGTCGGCGTCGAGCAGGGCGTCGACAGCCTGCTTCAGCCGTTCGAGCGCCCCGCGATCAACCGAGTAGTAGATCCAGCGCGCGTCCTGCTCGTCATGTTCCCAGCTCACCAGACCGGCGTCGTGAAGGACGTGCAGGTGATGCGAAATCAGGCTGTAGGATAACCCGAGCCGGGCCGAGATCTCGCAGTTGCACTGGACCCCCTCCATCAGCGTATCGAAGATGCTCAACCGCGTGGGATCGCCGAGCACCTTCAGCATACCGGCCAGTTTCTCTCGCTCCATCATCCGTGCACCTTAGGTCGTGACGCCTTCCCCTGAAGTTAGTTGAACCCGAATTGAATTATACTGCGTCACGGAGCATTGTCAAGACGATTGTCGCGTTATGTGGTATACTGAGCCAGCCGGCGCGATGCGCTCAACCGGACGACGCGTACGAGACGCCGGAGGAGGGACAACGATGGACGGTCACGCGGATCCCAGGGGCGACGGCCACGATCTGGCCCACACCGGGCACGGGGAGCACAGGCGCGAGCCTGCGCCCGCGGCGCACGGTTCGGGCCACGGCGAGCACGGGGACGCTCCAGGCTCACACGGCGTCGACCACACCGGCCATGAGCAGATGTTCCGCCGACGGTTCTGGATCAGCCTCATCCTCACCGTCCCGGTGCTGTTGTTCAGCCCGATGCTGCAGGCCTGGCTGGGATTCCGCATGCCGGACTTTCCCGGCAGCCGGTGGATCGGCCCGGTCTTCGCACTGGCGATCTTCCTGTACGGCGGCGTCCCGTTCCTCCGGATGGCGGCCCCCGAGATCCGGAACCGCAGGCCGGGGATGATGACGCTCATCTCGCTGGCCATCAGCGTTGCTTTCGTCTACAGCCTCTTCGCCGCGTTCCACTCCCCGGCCAGCGGCTTCTTCTGGGAGATGGCGACGTTGATCGACGTGATGCTCCTGGGCCACTGGATCGAGATGCGCAGCGTCCGTCAGGCCTCGGGCGCGCTGCAGGAGTTGGCGAGACTGATGCCCGACACAGCGGAGCGCGTCCTGCGGGATGGAGGGGTAGAAACCGTGCGGACGGACGCACTGCGCACGGGCGACCTCGTCCTGGTCCGGCCCGGCGCCAGCGTCCCAGCGGACGGCGAGGTCGAGGAGGGGCGCTCGGACGTCAATGAAGCGCTGGTCACGGGCGAGTCGAGGCCCGTGGGCAAGGCGCCGGGCGATCGGGTGATCGGCGGCACGATCAACGGCGACGGCAGCCTGCGGGTGCGGGTGACGGCCACCGGCGACGAGACGGCCCTGGCGGGAATCATGCGTCTGGTCGAGCAGGCCCAGCAGAGCAAGTCGGCCACCCAACTGCTGGCCGACCGGGCCGCCGGCTGGCTCTTCTACGTGGCGCTGGGCGTCGCGGCAGTCACAGCGATCGTCTGGACCGCCGTCGTGGGGTTTCAACTGGTCGTACTGGAGCGTGTCGTGACCGTGCTCGTGATCGCCTGTCCCCACGCGCTGGGGCTGGCGATCCCGCTGGTGGTCGCCATCAGCACATCGCTGGGCGCCCGCAACGGCATCCTCGTCCGCGACCGGCTCGCGTTGGAGGCGGCGCGTGAGGTCGACACGATCGTCTTCGACAAAACCGGGACGCTCACCGAGGGCCAGTTCGGCATCGTGGACACGACCGCGATCGACGGATGGGAGGAAGACCAGGCGCTCGCGCTCGCCGCCGCGGTGGAGGGCGACTCCGAGCATCTCATCGCGCGCGCTTTCCGGCGCGCGGCCGAGTCGCGCGGGCTGGACCTGCCGCCGGTGGAGGAGTTCGAGGCGATCCAGGGGCGCGGCATTCGCGCGCAGGTGGATGGGTCCGTGGCCTACGTCGGCGGTCCCCGGCTGCTGGAGATGCTCGGTCGCGAGCTCCCCGACGCCCTCGCGCGGTTCACCGAACTCGCGGGCGACAGGGGACAGTCGGTGGTCTACCTGATCGCGGGCGCGCCGGCGGGCTCCGCCGGCGGGGAGGCGGCGGCGGCCTTTGCGCTGGCCGACGTCATCCGACCGGAGAGCCGGCAGGCCGTCCAGCGCCTGCAGGAGATGGGCATTCACGTCGCGATGCTCACCGGAGACAGCGAGCAGGTAGCGCGGGCGGTCGCCGAGGAGCTGGGGATCGAGACCTACTTCGCCGAGGTCGTCCCCGAGTCGAAAGATCAGAAGGTGACGCAACTGCAGCGCGAGGGCAGGCGAGTCGCGATGGTGGGCGACGGCGTCAACGACGCGCCGGCGCTCACGCGCGCCGACGTCGGCATCGCGATCGGCAGCGGGACGGACGTGGCCGTCGAATCCGCGGGCATCATCCTCGTGCGGAGCAACCCGCTGGACGTCGTCAAGATCGTCGAGCTGAGCCGGGCCACGTACCGCAAGATGATACAGAACCTCCTCTGGGCCACGGGCTACAACGTGCTGGCGCTGCCGTTGGCGGCGGGAGCGCTGGCCCCGGTGGGCTTCGTCCTCTCCCCGGCGGTTGGCGCCGTCCTGATGTCACTGAGCACGGTAGTCGTCGCCATCAACGCCCAATTGCTGAGGCGACAGTCGCTGGGCGGCTAAGCCCGTGCCGGGCGCCCTGGGTTCTGACTAGGCCATCTGCCGGATGCGGACCTCGATGTCGGGCTCGCCCTGCAGGAGCTGCACCAGCCGCCCGGTGTCGGTGTCGCCGAAGTGATACGGATATAGGATCTTCGGCTGGATCGTCCGGGCGACATCGGCCACCATCTCCGGCGACATGGTGTAGGGCAGGTTCATGGGCAGGAACGCGACGTCGATATCGCGCAGCCGTTTGATCTCCCGAACGTTCTCCGTATCCCCGGCCACGTAGACCCGCTTATCGCCGAAGGTCACGATGTAGCCGTTCCCCGAGCCATACGGGTGGAAGGGCTGCCCATTCTCACGCGTGTGGACGACGTTGTAGGCCGGCGCCGCCTCGATCACCAGGCCACGAACCGAGCGCCGGTCGCCGTTGTGCATGACGATGCCGCCCGACGTCTGGCGCGCGGCGGCCTCGGTCAGCACCACATCGGTATCGGCCCTGCGCACCGCGGCCAGCGCGGCCGGGTCCATGTGGTCGAAATGCTCGTGGGTGATGAGGATGAGATCCGCCTGCGGAAGCTCCGAGTAGTCGGCCACCTCACCGTAAGGGTCGACGTGGATGGTGAGCCCCTCGAAGGTGAACATGAGCGTACCGTGACCGAGGAACGTGATGGACAGGTCACCGGCGCGAGTCGGGATGGTATCGATCTCGAACTGCCTTTTGGCGGGCATGGCCGTACCTCCTGATTGCGGGACGGGTCGCGCGTTGCGCGGAGCCGCCGTGATGGTCTATCCGGTTTGTACCACAGACTGCCCCCGGGCGCAAGTCGGCCAGCCTGTGGCAGTGTGTTTGGGGCTGGCGGCGCGCTGCGCCGGTCGCTCACCGGGCCCCCGTCCCGTCGAGGGGGCGTGGCATCCGGCGCATCCGACCCGGCCGTCATGGGGGACCATCCGAGTGGATTGCACCGCGCCAAATGGGCCGGGGCCGCTGCCTGCGTCGCGCCCACGTGGCGCGTCGTCGCCCCCATGGGCCAGGAAGCAACCCGAGGGGGCTTGCTCGATGTCGGACTGGCGCGAACCCGCCCCAGTCCGCGCACTTGCGGCGTACGCGGTGTGTGCTATCCTGATGCGGTCCGGTGTGCTGGAGCGCCGGACACTCCGGTGAAGCGAGGTGAGCTCCCGATGGCGGATCATGCGGACCAACATACATCGTGGCGGCGCGCGATTGCGCACGCTATCCCGGCGCTGGGCTGCGTGCTCTACCTGCTCGTCCGCTGGTTCGTCGTCGCCAACCGCGCCATCATCTTCCTGATCGATCACGAGTTGGGACCGGACTTCGACACGACCGCCCTCGGCCAGATGACGGTCTCCCGCTACTGGATGGCGGGGCTGGTGGCGTGCGGCGCGCTGCTGGCCGTCGCCGTGGCCGCCGGCTGGCTACTGGGCCGCGTCTGGCGGCGGTACCGCGCACCGGACCCTCGGCGCGTCTGGGCGGTGAGCGCGCCGGTGCTGGTCGTCGCTGTACCGCTGATCACGATGCGACTGGGCACACCGCACCTGCCCGGGTCGATCGCGGCGCAGGCGACCGTCGCCACATTGTTGGGCATAGCGCTCGCCGCGCTGGCCTACAGAGCCGCCGTGGAGCGCCCACGCGAGGCGTTCTGGCTGGCGCTGGACGGGCTGGGCGTGGGCGCGCTGACGGTGACCATCTCCAGCGCGCTCTCCTACCTCACGCGCGACACGGTCCACGTCCGGCCTGTCTATCTCGTCGTGAGCGGCGTGTTGCTCGCCGCCGGGATTGGATGGCTGCTGTTCGTGGCCGGGGTGCGCTGGCAGCGTCGGGCGCCGCCGGCGCGCGTCGGGGAGCTGCTGATCGCGGGGTTGGCCGCGGCCTACCTCGCGCTGCCGCTGGCCCATCACATCAACACGATCGTCATCGACGGGTATCCGTACATCTCGGGCAGCGAGAACTTCTTCGCCGCAACCGTCGGCTGGCAGGTGGTGGGATGGGCCTGCACGACAATCGTGACCGTGGGCCTGACGCGGCTGCAGGCGTGGCTGGCTTCCCGCCGCGCCCTTCGGTAGGCGCCATCGCCCGCCGCAGCCCGCGCCGCCCGCTTCGATTGCCCTCCGTGGACAAGACCGGGCATGCGGCGGTCGCCGGAACGCGCTGGCGCACGGCCCCCACCCGATCGCGTATCTGGAAAGGAGACAGATAGATGGACATCATCGAGGCCCTGCTCAATCGGAAGAGCATCCGCTACTTCGTACCATACACCATCCCGCAGGACGACGTCGCGCTGCTGATGGAATGCACGCGCTGGGCGCCATCGGGTCGCAACACCCAGCCCTGGGAGTTCCTCGTCGTCGACGACCCGGACCACATCCGGCAGATCTACGACTTCGGGTGGCCCGGCTACGCCCAGGGCGCCAACGTCTGCCGGTTCGGGGACGCCTCGCTGCTGGTCTTCTTCCTGGGCAACACACAATGCTTCCTGGCCGCCGAGAACCTGACGCTGGCCGCGTACGGCCTGGGATACGGCAGTTGCATGATCGGTGCATTCGACCAGGAACGGACCAAGGCGCTGCTGGGAGTGCCTCGAAACCAGCGCATGCGGCTGATGGTGGCCGTCGGCGTCGCCGACGAGGAGCGATCGAACCAGGCGCGCTTCACCGACACAGGGCAGACGCTGGCGGAGGCCCTGCCCTACCCACCCGATACGCGCAAGCCGCTGCACGAGCTCGTCCACCACGGCGCGTATGGCGCGCCGTACGCGGAGCTCGGTGAAGGCAGAACGCGCGCGCCGCTCGTCGGCGGGTTCAAGCGCGGCGGATGAACGGCAGGCTCCGATCGTGTCCCGCGACAAGTCGGAGCTCTCAACGCCCAGCGTCGCCAGTCCAGCGCACCCAGGCGAGTTTCGCGCTCGCGCCGTTGGCCAACCGCCGATCACCCGTGAGCGATGGCGCGTCGCCGGCGCGCAAGTCTGTCCGCTGCGTGTCCTCAGTGTGGCCCCCGATGTGGCGATTCTGTGTTATACTACCGGATGTGCCTCGCGCACCGGGCTCGCCTGCGTGACGGCGCTGGACGTTGTCCCAGGCGCCGCACCACTCTATCAAGGGAGGACAGTCTACAATGGCGCCGTCGGAACGGTATGAGCGGCTTCTGAAACGCACATTCATCGACTTTCAGCAGACGTCGGAGGTTATCAAAGCGCCGCTCATCATGGAACGGGCGGATGGGCTGTACCTGTGGGACGTCGACGGCAAGCGGTACTTTGACGCCATTGGCGGCGTCTTCGTCGCCGTGCTGGGTCATCGACATCCGCGCGTGTTGGACGCTATGCGCCGCCAAATGGATCGGCTCACCTTCGCGCCGCCGCTGCACGCCACGTCGGACGTGGCGCTCGATCTGGTGGAGAAGCTCGGGTCAATTACGCCGGGCAACCTCAACTTCGTCAAGTCTTTCAGCGGCGGATCGGAGTCCGTGGAGGCTGCCATGAAGTTCACCCGGCAATACTTCAAGCAGACCGGCCACCCATACAAGTACAAGTTCATCAGCGTCTACCTGAGCTACCACGGTGCGACGTTCGCGACGATGACGGCGGGCGGCAGCGGCCGCCGCAAGGTGAAGTTCGAGCCGCTGATGAACGGCTTCCTGAAGGTCCCGTCGCCGATCCAGTACCGCGATCGGTTCGGATCGTGGTCCGAGACGTGCCGCTTCTGCGCGCGGATGTTCGAGGACGTCATCGTCAACGAGGACCCGGAGACCGTCGCCGGCGTGCTCGTCGAGCCGATCTGCAACACGGGCGGCATCGTCACCCCCACCGACGAGTACTTCCAGATTCTGCGCGACATCTGCACGCGCCACAATGTGACGCTCATATTCGACGAGGTACTGACGGGCTTTGGCCGTACGGGAGACTTGTTTGCGGCGCAAACCTTCGGCGTCACACCCGACATCATCTGCTCGGGCAAGGGCCTGTCGTCCGGCATGTTCCCCGTCGGCGCCATGATGGCGCGTGAGGACATGGCTGAGGCGTTCTACGGACCGGCCGAGGCGAGTCTACAGTTCGCCCACGGACATACGTACGCCGGCAACCCACTGGCGGCCGCGGTGGGCATCGCCGTCATCGACGAGCTGGTCGAGAAGGCGCTGCCGCAGAGGGCGCGCCAGCTCAGCGCGCGTCTGTTCGAGCGGCTGGAGGGACTGAAGCGCTACGGCGTGATCCGTGAGGTGCGCGGAAAGGGCGTCCTCGTGGGCGTCGAGCTGGTCCGCGACGCGAACACGCTGGAGCCCTTCCCCGAGGAGAACAAACTGGGCAATGCGTTGAAGAAGACCGCGCTCAAGAATGGCGTTATCCTGCGCATCGACCCCGATTGGTTCGCCGTCTCGCCGCCGCTGATCGCGGACGAGGCCGGTATCGACGAGATGTGCGACCTGATCGAGCGCAGTCTGCTGGAGGCGCTGGAGATGGTCGGCTAGGGGTCGCCAATCCCACACCGTGCGAGAACGACGGGCCGTGGCAGCCGTGGTCGTGTGGCAGCGGACGCCGGCCCCCACATCATGCTCAGGGAGGACTGGATATGTCTCGGATCAATACCGTGCTCGGAAAAGTGGACTCTCTCGAACTCGCCCGCGTGCTGCCGCACGAGCATATCGCGAGTGCGTACGGGTACTTTGGCCGACAGCGGCCGACTTCGAACGAGCAGTGGGAGGAGGAGCTCCTGGCGCACTACACGCCCGTGCTGCAGACGCTCCGGGAGCAGTACGACTGCAACGCGCTGGTGGAGTGTTCGCCCAGCTACGGATTCCGTCAGGAGCGGGACCTGGCGCTGTGGGCTGAGCTGAGCGAACGGACCGGCGTCACGATCATCGCATCGACCGGCTACTACGTCGACCGCATCCGGCCGCCCGACTTCTCGGAAAGGACCGTCACGCAGATTGCCGACACCATGATCCTGGAGGCGGTGGAGGGCATCCTGGGGACCCACATTCAGGCTGGCATCATCAAGATCGCCGTTGGGAAGATGGATGCGGATGACCGCAAGCTGGTCAAGGCCGCCGCGATCGCGCAGCGCGAGACCGGCCTCAGCATCACGACGCACACGTGCAGCCCGGAGGCGCGTCGGGCGACGCTCGACCTGCTGGAAGGCGCCGGTACGCCGATGGACCGCGTCGTGCTGGGGCACGCCGACGACAACGCCACACCGGCGGAGATGGTGAGCCTGGCCCGGCGCGGCTGCAGCCTGCTGTTCACCATCTGGGGCATCGTGAGCCCAGAGACGATCGGTTGGGGGCTGCCCGCGCTGCCGCTGCACCATTCGGCCTCGCTCGTGGCCGTGCTCGTCGCCGAGGGACACTGCGATCAGGTCCTGATGTCGATCGACTACTCGGCCGGGTACCGGGACAGCCAATTCACCGAGGACCTCTACGAGGTCGAGGGGCGCACGTACCTGTATATGTTCACGCACGCCCTCGGGACGCTGCACACTATGGGCGTCCCCGATGACGCGCTGGAGCACATCATGCGCGAGAACCCGCGCCGTATGCTGTCGTACGGGGCGTGACCGGCGGGGCCCTCCGCCTGCGTTGGGCGCGCGTCGGGCGCGCCGCTCCCGTTGACCAGCGCCCCTGTCGGTGATACCATCCACCTGCTGCGTTGAGCGAGATCTCTGCCAAGATCGGGAGGCAGTATGTGGCGCGAGATGACCAGGATTGCGGGCGGGGGCGCCGCCAGAATTGGATCGCTGGGCGACCAGCTACGGACGCTGGAACGACAGCTGATCCTGACCGTGGGCGGCATCTTTGCCGCCCTGTTCATCGTTACATCGGTCCATCCGGACAATGCGTACGTGCACGGCGTCTGGCTCGCCAGTCCCGTCTTCGTGGTCGCGTCCTGGACAGCCTACAAGCTGCTGGCGCGCCGCCCCTTCGCGGCGCAGGTCGTCTGGCAGTTGGGTCTGGGCCTGGCGCTGCTCATCGTCCTGCGCATATCGCAATGGCCGCAAGTCGCCGTGCTGTTCGTGCTCCTGCCGCCGCTGGCAGTGGTCACCTTCGGCTGGGGCGGCGGCCTGGTCGCCTGGACGATCGTGCTGGCCACGCTCATCGGGGCGACCGGTCAGCCCGCGATGCCAGGTCTAACCCCGGGTCTCCGGTGGGCTGTCCTCATCGGGGGAGCGGTCGCCGGCGTCCTGGCCTGGGTCGTCGCCCGTGAGCTGTACTCGCTGGTGGCGTGGTCGGCGGCCGACAACGACCGGATCTGGGCCCGACTGGAGGCGGCGCGTCAGGATCGGTTGGAGCTGGCCGAGACGAAACAGGACTTGATCGACGCGGCGAAGATCGACGGGTGTGGGGAAATGGGCGTCTACTCTCGGGTCGTGCTGCCGCTGATCAAGCCAGGGCTGGCCGTCCTGGGCATCTTCACGTTCGTGAACAACTGGAACGATCTCTTCTGGCCCCTGATCGTGCTGAACAAGCGGAGATGTACACACTGCCGGTGGGCCTGCCCACACTCCAGGGGCAGTGGACCGATTTCGGCCTGCTGATGGCGGGCGCGACGCTCGCCGCGCTGCCCACGATTGTCATCTTCCTGGCGTTCCAGCGCTACTTCGTGCAGGGCGTCACGGTCGGCGCGCTGAAGGGGTGAGAGGACGCAACGCCGTGTCGCGCCTCGAAGTCTCTGGCTGTGACGCCCGGAGTGCACGGCGCCCCCCGCTCGGCCGGCGCACGACTACCGCGTGATCTCGGGGTTGGCGTCTATGATCGCCTCCGCCTCCTGCCAGACCCGGGGCAGAAGCTCCGCGATCCGCCTGCAGCGCCGCTGCAGATCGGCGGGCGACGCGACCCCCAGGTCGGCCAGCACGCGCCGGTAACCGGGCAGGTATCGCTCAGCCGCGCCGGCAGGCGCATCCCGGGCCAACACCTGCTGGCAGCGCGAATGGGTGACCGCGATCCAGAACACGGCTTCGCGGTGATCGCCGCTCTCGATCAGCTCACGGCTGCCGTCGATGGCCACCGGGCGGGAACCCGCGCTGATGTCCGCGGCGAACTCGAAAGGAGACGCGATCACCGCGCAGGCCGCGTCGAACACCCCCGCCAGTGAGACCAGGTGCTGCTCCACCCGCTCTCGGCCCAGCCGCGCGCACCCCAGCATCTCCAGCAGGACGGGGTAGAACGCGGCGCGATCGGTTTCGGCCAGCAGATCGCGTACGGCCAGGTACCGTTTGCGCACGGTCGGGTTGCGCAGGCCGGCGACCAGCAGGATGTGGGTGGTCACGCCCGCCGCGAACAGCCAGCCGATGACCTGGTCGGCGAGCGGTTGGGTTGCGTTCACGCCCGCCAGGTTCCGCAGGACCTTGTCGCGGGAGGCGGCGCAGCGCTGGATCACCCAGTCACGGCGCGCGAAGTCCCTGGCGACCGCGCTCTGGAGCGGCGCCAACCGGCCCAGCGGGTCGTGGATGAGGCTGGCATCCGCCCGCAGGCTCCAGGCCAGGTGCGGCGAACGCAGGACCTGATCCGGCGTGCGGATCTGCGCGCTGCTGAGGTATGAGGCCTCGATCAGGGCGCCGCGGTGGACGAATTTGCCGGGTTTGCGGGGTACGTCGGGTCCATCCACGACGATCAGGATATCGATGTCGGAGGTTGCGGGCAGCTCCGCGTTCAGCGCCAGATCGTTGATCGAGCCGGAGAAGAAGGCGCCGACAAAGCCCGGCGCCCGAGCGACCTCCTGGATGACCCATTCGCGCGCTGACGCCCTGGCCCGTTCGACGATCATCCAGTATCCTCCCGTACACCGCCTGCCCCGACGGCCGTGGCTGTGCGGCAGTCGTCCAGTCGTTCATTCCCAGTTTACGCCATGGCGTCAGGCTGTGCATCGAGACGGGCGAGGGGCGCTGCCTGGCCCTTGAACTGGCTGACATAGAGGGTGTGATAGACGCCGCCCCGGGCGATCAACTCATCGTGCGTGCCGCGCTCGACGATGCGACCACCGTCGATCACCAGGATCCGGTCGGCGTTGCGGATCGTGCTCAGCCGGTGCGCGATGACGAAGCTCGTACGCCCCTCCATCAACCGCAGCAGCGCCTCCTGAATGTGGGCCTCCGTCCGCGTGTCGACGCTGCTGGTCGCCTCGTCGAGGATGAGGATGCGCGGGTTCGCCAGCACCGCCCGCGCGATGGCGAGCAACTGCCGCTGTCCCTGGCTCAGGTTACTGCCGCGCTCCGACAGCTTCGTCGCGTACCCCTCGGGCAGGCGGCGGATGAACTGGTCGGCGTTGGCGAGCCGCGCCGCCGCCACGACCTCCTCATCGGTCGCGTCGAGCCGCCCGTAGCGGATGTTCTCCATCACCGACTCCGAGAACAGGTAGGTGTCCTGCAGGACGATGCCCAGCAGCCGCCGCAGGCTGTCCTTCTGGACGTGGCGGATATCGTGACCGTCGATGGTGATCGATCCCATGTCGATCTCGTAGAAGCGCGTCAGCAGGTTGATGATCGTCGTCTTGCCCGCGCCGGTGGGGCCGACGAGCGCGATGGTCTCGCCTGGATGCGCCTCGAGGCTCATGTCCTTGATCACGGGCACTCCGGGCACATAGCTGAACCCGACGTGGCGGAAGACCACCTCGCCCTTCACGTCCCGCAGCACGTGCGCGCCAGGCACATCGGTGATCTCGGGCCGGGTGTCGAGCGTCTCGAAGACGCGTTCGGCGCCGGCGAGCGCCGCCTGCACCTGGTTGTACAGGTTGCCCAACTGCCGCAGCGGGCCCGCGAACCGGCGCGAGTAGGTGTAGAACGCCGCGATGGTGCCGACGGTGGCCAGGCCCTGCAGCGTCATCCACCCGCCCAGGCCCGCGACGATGGCGATGTTGGCGTTGCTCAGGATGCCCATCAGAGGGGGGATCAGCATCGCGTAGGAGTTCGCGTAGATGCCGACATCGCGCACGGCCTCGTTGGCGGCGTCGAAACGCGCCAGATTGCTCGCCTCCTGTCCAAACGCCAGGATGACGCGCTGGCCGCCGAACATCTCCTCCAGTTGCGCGTTCAGCTCGCCCAGGTTGGCCTGGTACCGGCGGAAGCTCAGCCGCGTGTGCCGCCCCACCCAACCGACCAGCCAGAGCATCAGGGGGAAGACGATCATCGAGCCCAGCGCCAGCCAGAAGTTGATGCTGAACATCACGATCAGGATTCCCACCAGCGAGAGCATACCGCCGAACAGATCGGTGACGTTCTGCGCCAGCACGTCGCTGACGGCGACGAGGTCGTTGGTGAGCCGGCTCATGACCTCGCCCGGCTGGTTGCGGTCGAAGAAGCTCAACGAGAGCGTCTGGAGGTGGTCGAACAGATCGCGCCGCAGCCCGCGCATAGCCTTCTGCGACACCCGCGCCATCAGCACGCTCTGCGTCGCGCTGGTCGCCCACGACCCCAGGTACGCCCCAACCATCATCGCCGTGATCCGCAGGAGGCCGGACACGTCCTTTGTAGCGATGAACTCGTCGATCGCCGTGCGCATCAGGTACGGGCCGGCCAGGTCGAGCACAACGTGCACGACGACCAGCACGAAGACAATCGCCAGGATCCACCGGTAGGGCCTGAGCAATCTGAGCAGACGCCACAGCGTACCCCGCACGTCGCGCGCCCGCTCGATGGTCGCGATGGACCGGCCGCCCGGTCCCGGCATCGTGCGGGTGGGACGCCCCGCATCCTTCCCCTGGCTAGCCACGGTTCACCACCCCGTCCCCAAGCTGGGACTCGTAGATCTCCCGGTAGATCGGACTGGCGGCGAGCAGCTCCGCGTGCGTCCCCTCCGCGGCTACGACGCCCCGATCGAGCACGATGATCTTGTCGGCGCTGAGGACGGTGCTGATGCGTTGCGCCACGATGAACGTCGTGCTGTCGGTGAGCCGCTCCGCCAGCGCGGCCTCGATCTCGATCTCCGTCTCGACGTCGACGGCGCTGGTGCTATCGTCCAGGACCAGGATACTGGGCTCGACCAGCAACGCGCGAGCGATGGCAATGCGCTGCTTCTGACCGCCGGAGAGATTGACGCCGCGCTGCCCCACCATGCTGTCGTACCCACCGGGGAGCGATACGATGAAGTCGTGCGCCTGCGCCGCTTTCGCCGCCGCCACAACCTCCTCGTCGGTGGCGTCAGGCCGGCCATAGCGGATGTTGTCGCGCACGGTCCCGCTGAACAGAACCGACTCCTGCAATGCGATGCCGATCTGGGAGCGCAGGTCGTGCAATGGCGCGTCTCGCACGTCGACGTCGTCGACCAGAATCCGCCCGCCGTCGACGTCGTAGAAGCGCGGGATCAGGTGGATCAGACTGGATTTGCCCGAACCCGTCGCGCCGAGGATGGCGACGCGCTGCCCCGGTTCGGCCGCCAGATTGACGCCGTTGAGCACCGGCTCACCGCCGGCGTCGTCGTAGCTGAAGCGGACGTCCTCGAAGACGACGCGGCCGCGCACATCGGGCAGCGGCTGCGCATCCGGCCGCTCCTGCACGTCCGGCTCGGCGTCGAGCACCTCCCAGATGCGCTCGGCGGACGCGTCGGCGGCCGACAGCGGCGCGAGCATACTGCCGAGCATCATCAGCGGGAAGAGCGTGTACGTGACGTAGTTGACCGATGCGACGATCTCGCCGGTCGAGAGCCGTCCGGAGATCGACAGGTTGCCGCCGAACCAGATCACGCCGGCGACGCCCAGGTTGACGAGCAGGAACATGCCGGGTGTGAGGATGGCCAGGAACTGCATCACGTGGATGGTCTCGGTCATATACTCATCGTTGGCGCTGCCGAAGCGTCCCCGTTCGTACTCGTCCCGGACGAACGCCTTGACAACCCGCATGCCCTCGAGGCTCTCCTGCATCACCTGGTTGAGCCGGTCGAGGCGGCGCTGGACGCGCAGGAAGAACGGCCGCGCCTTGACGGCGAAGAACCAGATGAACGCGAGGATCAGCGGGAGCAGCCCGAGGACGATCAGCGCCATCTGCCCGCTCGTGGTGACGAGCATGACCATGCTGCCCAGCAGCCACAGGGGCGCGCGGGTGAGGATGCGGAGCGACATCATCACCACCATCTGGACCATGTTGACGTCGCTGGTCGCCTGGACGAGCAGGCGGCCCGTCTGAAGCCGGTCGAGGTTGCCGAAGGAGAACGTCTGGACCTTACGGACCAGCGCGCTGCGGATGTCGGCGCCGACGCTGAGGCCGACGCGGACCGAGTAGATCGTGTTGGCGATCGCGAAGAGCGCGCTGAGGACGGCGGCGCCCATCATCATCAATGCGGTGTTGCCAATGACGCGCATATCGCCGTTAGCGATGCCGCGGTCGATAACACGCTGGGTCAGGCGTGGGATCGCCAGGTCGGCCACGACCATACCAACGAGCAGCAGCAGCGCCAACACGGAATCGCGCGTGTAGGGCCTGACGTAGACGATCATGCGGCGGATGGATCTCACTCACGACTCCTGTCGAGATGGGCTACAGCAGCATAGTATGCCACCGCTGGATGGCGGTGTCAAGCGGAGACAAGCGACGCGCGTCTGCGTCCTGCGTGCACGGACGACACGATTGACATCTCGACCGGAGATGGTACAGTCGTGGCGCGTGACTCTGCTCCGACTCCACAGCGACAGGAGGCTGAATCCCGATGACGTCCGACTCGAGACCCAACATCCTCTTCATCATGTCCGACGACCACGCCGCGCACGCGATGGGGTGTTACGGCAGTCGCATCAACAGAACGCCCAACCTCGACCGCATCGCCGACGGCGGGATGCGGTTCGACAACTGTTTCTGCACCAACTCGATCTGCACCCCCAGCCGTGCGACGATCCTCACCGGAACGTACAGCCACGTGAACGGGGTGACGACGCTCTCGACGCCCATGGACAACCGGCTGCGGACGTTCCCCAAACTGCTCCAGCAGAATGGCTACCAGACCGCGGTCTTCGGCAAGTGGCACCTGGGAACCGGCCCCGACCATTGCCCAAGCGGGTTCGACGACTGGGCCGTCCTCCCGGGCCAGGGCCGGTACCACAACCCGGAGTTCATCTTCAAGGCGCCCAACGGCGGCGCCTGGCGCACGGTACCCGGCTATGTGACAGACCTGATCACCGACATGACGCTGGATTGGCTGCAGGAACGGGATCGAAACCGCCCGTTCTGTCTGCTGTGCCATCACAAAGCCCCCCATCGCCCCTGGTACCCCGACGAGAAGCACGCCGCGATGTTCCTGAACGAGGAAGTACCGGAGCCAGAGACGCTGTACGACAGCTATGAGAACCGGGCTTCCGCCGCCGCCGCGGCCGAGATGCGCGTCGGCCCGCACATGACCCACACCGATCTCAAGTGCGAGGTCGCCGGGGAGTTGCCCGAGCACGAGCTGCGCAAGTGGGCATACCAGCGGTACATCAAGGACTACCTCCGGGTGGTGGCCAGTATCGATGACAACGTCGGGCGCGTGCTGGATTACCTGAGCGCGGAGGGGCTCGACGAGAACACGGTGGTGATCTACACGTCGGACCAGGGCTTCTTCCTGGGCGATCACGGCTGGTACGATAAGCGGTTCATGTACGAGGAATCGCTGCGCATGCCGTTCATCCTGCGCTACCCCCGGGAGGCGGCGCCCGGATCGGCGAACGACGATCTGGTGCTCAACGTCGACTTCGCCCCGCTGTTCCTCGACCTGGCCGGCGCGCCCATACCGGACGACATGCAGGGCCGGAGCTTCCGCGCGTTGTTGCGCGGGGATGCGCCGGCGTCGTGGCGCCAGTCGATGTACTACCGCTACTGGATGCACAAGGCGCACCACAACGTGTACGCCCACTACGGCGTGCGCACGCAGCGGCACAAGCTGATCTACTACTACTCCGACGCGCTGGACCAGCCCGGGGCGATCGACGAGACGACCGAGCCGGAGTGGGAGTTGTTCGACCTGGAGCGCGACCCCAGTGAGCTGCACAACGTCGCAGACGACCCGGCGTACGCGGACGTCCGCCGCACGCTGAGGGACGAGCTGCACCGGCTGCAGGCTGAGGTTGGCGACGCGCGCTACCACAAGGATACGGGCTGAGGCGGGACGCGGGTTCCGCCGCCGCGGGGGATCGGCGGGGGCGAGGCATTCGTTCGACGCCCGCGCCGGTCTGGCGATCGTCAACTGCGGTTGCGGGTGGACCGCCCACGTGCTACAATGGCAGGACAGCGTCAGACTGGCCGACAGGACGATCCCGCGAGGAACGACAATGAACCAGAGCCTCTATGACCGCCTGATCGCCGAGGTCTTCGCCCGGCACCACGGCAGCACGGTCGACGAATTTGAGTTCGAGCGTGAGGAGCTTGCAGAGATACTTGGTGAATGGGGTGAGCGGGTACGCAACCTCGGCGACGTCCCATACACCTATCGCGGAGGACGCCGTGCGTTACCCGACGCCGTACTCGCCACCGGGGACTGGATTATCGAGGGTCGTGGGAGAGGGCGCTATGCGCTCCGGAGGCTCAGCAAATCGCCGTTTGTGGAGGCGCCAGAGCACCTGCAGAGCATCGCAATACTCGATGCGACACCTGACATCATACTGAAGTTCGGGGGAACGGATGAGCAAGGACTGCTCACGCGCGTTCGGTACAATCGACTTCTTGACACGTTTCTGGGCATCACCACCTATCACCTGCAAAGTCACATCCGGGCATATGTCAGACAGAGCGGCCAGGTGGAGATTGACGACCTCTACTTCGGGGTCGATAAGCTCGGTACCCAGTACGTCGCGCCAGTCGAAGCCAAGACAGCGGATGAACCCCTGGGCCTGGTGCAGATCGCGACGATGAACGCCTTCGCGATGCAGCGATACCCACTCCTCGCCCTGCTTCCCGTGGCCATCAGGGAATGGAAGGATGGGTCGATGTTCTTCTATCGGTTCAGTGCTGACTCAGACTGTGAGAAGCTCTCAGTGGTCGAGTTCAAACGGTATCACCTGGTATCAGAGAGCGGTGAGTTGGTGATGCCAGGCGGTCGGGAGAGACGTGGCTAGCGATATGGCTCAGGAAGCTCTGCAGGCGGGACGTGAACGTCAGTTGCTGGAGAACGGCGAGGTGCACCGCTGGTATCGCTTCGTACTCAGCTATCCGGATCACCTGGTCACGCAGATGCTGGACGTGTTTGGGGCCGACACCGCAGACACCGTGCTGGATCCGTTCTGTGGTACGGGAACAACGCTGGTTGAGTGCAAGAAGCGCGGTATTGCGTCGGTGGGACTTGAAGCCAACCCCGCGTGCGCCTTCGCATCGCGCGTAAAGACACGCTGGGATATCGACCCCGAGGCGCTGGAACAGGCTGCCGCCGACCTCATCCAACGATTAATGCCGTCTCACGACTCACTCACCTACAGCGTGCAGCCGCTCTTCTCGGCTGCACATCCGGTGGATCACATACAGGCCGAGGCCGTGCGCGAATCGTCCGAGGCGCGCTACTTGATCTCATCGGGCATGCTTGAGCGGGGCTGGATCAGCGAGATTCCATTCTACAAGACCATCGTACTCCTCAACGAGATCAAGCGAATACCAGTCGACCAGAAGACGCGCGACCTCTTGCGGCTCGCACTCGCTGCGATCACTGTGGAATCGGTCGCCAACGTGAGTTTCGGCCCGGAGATCTACGTGTCCCACGACAAGGATGATGTCGATGTGCTGGGCGCCTTCCAGCGCAAGGTGACGGACATGGTTGAGGATCTGCGCACCACCCATCGTCAGGGCATCTCCGCGCCTGCGCTCGTGCTGGAGTCTGACGCCCGGGACTGTGGGGACGAGCTGGTGAGGCACGGGGTGGACTCAGTGGACTATGTGATCACCTCCCCGCCCTACCCAACCGAGAAGGACTATACCCGGCAGACGCGGCTTGAGCTGATCCTATTGGGATACGTGTGGGACAGCAAGAGCTTGAGGCGAATCAAGCAGACGATGGTCCGTTCGCACAGCAAGGGCATCTACAAGAGCGATCAGGACGGTGACCTGGTGGCTGACGTGCCCGAGGTGCAGGCGATCGCCGACGAGCTGCGGGAGAAGGCAGCGGAGAAGACATACGGCTTCGCCAAGCAGTACCCGCGGATCATTGAGGAGTACTTCGGCGGTATGGCGCGACACCTGCTGAGCCTGCGGAGTGTCCTCCGTTCAGGGGGCAAGTGCGCCTACGTCGTTGGCGATCAGCGCACCTACCTGCAGACCTACACACCCACGGGACAGATTCTGGGCATTCTGAGCGAACGTATGGGGTATCGAGTCGCTGACTCGATCACGTGGCGCATACGAAAGGGCACCACGGGCTCGGGTGAGGAGATTCGTGAGGAGATTCTCGTTCTGGAGAAGGCCTAGCCGTCGATCCCCTGCGCCTGAGTCCGCGGCCGCCGTGGCCTTGCGCGGCCAGGATCCGTGACGGGCCCAGAACCCCGGACGATGGACGGGGTAGCGCTGTGAGGAGACTATGTGAACGCCCAGACACTCCTGACGACGAAGCTGCGTGCGCCGGTGTGGCGGACGAGCGGCGTGAGCCGGCCGCCGTACGACACCCTGCTGGACTACGAGCCGGCGCTGTCGCACGAGCACGACTGGAACCCCTATCCGGAGCTGGACCCGAGCAAGGAGATGCCGGGCAACCTGTTCGTACCCGAGAACACGCTGATGGATCGGGTCAACGGGCTGCGGTCGTTCCTGGATGTATTCTCCGTGCTCTACCCACAGATCCAGGACGTTGACTTTCGCCGCGACGTGACACGGCTTGAAACGCCGGTCTACGTCGTGCTGGGCGCGCACGAGGCGCACGGCCGAGCCGTCCTCGCGCGGGAGTGGTTCGAGATGCTGGAGGCGCCGTCGAAGGAGCTGGTGGTGTTCGAGCACTCGGGGCGCCGACCGCTGTTCGAGGAGCCGGGGGCGTTCGCCGCGCTGATGGCGCGGGTGGCAGGGCGGTAGGGGGCGGGTCTGACCCGACGGCGGATCGGTGGGGGCGATCCACGGGTGGATCGCCCTCCCCGTGGCACGAGCCGGGTCTGATTTCCCAAACCTGGAAGTATACTATATCATAATAGCCGATCGGAACGAACGCACATGCGCCGCCAAATAGGCGACTGAAAGGAGGTGAACCAGGCCAGACGATCTATTCACCGCGCAGCCTATCCTCAGCTTACCCTACAAGCGCCCACGCCGGGCAACAGGCTCGACGAGCACGGGTAACCTTCGATGCAGAGCATCGAGGCGAAGTGCACCGGCGACAACGGGGACAGGCAGTGGATCGGATCCCGCCAGAGATGACCCAGTGGGCCAGGCACTGACAGCTTCTGCACCGCCGACACGCGGGGCTGCTCACATGTGCTCAACCGGCGTCAACAGTGCACAGAGTTGAGCCGGTCGGTGTCAGAACGCCGGTATCCTGGGGGGCGCCGCCAATCAGCTTCGCGGTGTGAGGCTGACGCGATTGCAGCTGATGAAGGAGGTCTCAGCACTGCCCTACACTCTCTACATCACACGTCAGTTCGAGGATGACCTGAAGGGATTCGACCCTCAGCACCCAGTGCGCAGGCTGCTGCCCAGGACATGCGAGTACCTCGAAGATGATCCCAGGCATCACAAGAGTAGTCTTCAGAATGAACCACTCAAGCGCCTGGGCAAGTCGGCCTGGTCAGTCTGGCATTCGCGCGTCGACCAGTCGTATCGAATTGCCTGGCGCTACGAGGACAACAGCGCCATCCTCCTGCTACGCGTCGGATCGCACGACTTCATCGACAGCTACGCCACGTTCAACGATGCTGACATCCTCAGGCCATGGCACGAACCCGCTGAACCCACAGACGAAGCCAGAGACGATGGGGACTTGGCAGGGCCGCGCCAGACACCGCGGGCGCCGCGGCTGTTTGGAAACTGGTCGTCAGTGCATCTCGAGCTGCTGGGCGTACCGTCCTCTGAGACGCGCGACGTCAAGCGGATTACGGACATTGACCAGATCTACGATCTAGGACTGCCGGACTTCGCCAAACAGAACCTGGCCGATGTGTATGCACTGGGCGACGAGTGGACGACCGATTGCCTGTTCGACAGCTCGCGGATCTTCTACCGCAGCAACGCAGATCAGCTAGCCAAGTATTGTCGTGGGGAGATCAAGCAACTGCTGCTCAATCTGTCGCCCGAACAGCAGAACTACGTGCAGATGCAGACGACCGGCCCCACGCTGATCAAGGGCGTCGCAGGGTCCGGCAAGACGACCGTGGGAATCTACCGGGCGATGCGGCAGACCCACGCGCGTCTCCTGTTCGAGCAAGACAGAGATCGGCAGGTGCTCTTCGTCACCTACACCGAAACACTCGCGCGCGTGGTGGAGCAGATATTCCGCGAGCTGTATGGCGACGAGCAGGCGAAGCGAGTGGAAGTATGGGTGCTGCGTGAGTGGCTGCGCAATTACCTGGACGGCAGACCCGGCAATCGCCCCGTCGCGACGCGGAATGAGCTGTACACGGCGCTCTGGAAAGCGATCTACAGTGTGAGCGAGCGGTTTTCCAGCAGCGCCCTGAGCAAACACAGGCCCGGACGCGGAAGAGACCGGCACGACTT